>Ga0209055_1000234_pt1 | contig 38964 bp, 36 predicted proteins | sample GraSoiAngelo_110_FD_185875 | JGI IMG/M metagenome (GOLD analysis project Ga0209055, IMG submission 185875) | Grasslands soil microbial communities from the Angelo Coastal Reserve, California, USA - 14_0903_12_30cm (SPAdes) (version 2) | ecosystem: Environmental > Terrestrial > Soil > Grasslands ... | reverse complement strand
CGGCACGCCGGCCCGACTCGTCGACAAAGCTCTGTATTTCCTTGCGACGGACGGTGGCACGACCTCTGCTCGGGACCTCCTGCCGAGGAGGACGGACGATGGCACTGGCGAACCTGATCGCGTACGTGGTTGTGTTCGGGCTCCCGCTCTGGCTGCTTGCCGAGGAGCTCATTTACCGATTCGCAGCAACGCGAGACGTCGAGGCGGCCGCGGCGTCGGCCGCACCTGCCGATCGCGAGCGGCGCGCCCCCGAGCCCGCGCGCGCTCACGCCTCGTTCGTCTAGACCGCCGGTCACCGGGGGCCCTCGCGCGGCCCCAGCCGCCCGTTGTAGAGTGGGCGCACTCCGAGCCTGAAAGGAGCGCACCACGATGGGCGAGATCGTCACCCTCAGCGCCGAAGACGGCCACACGCTCGCGGCATATCGCGCCACTCCGCAAGGGAAAGCGCGTGGCGGCCTCGTGATCGTCCAGGAGATTTTCGGCGTCAATTCCCACATCAGGCGCGTCACCGACGGCTTCGCCGCCGACGGGTACGTCGCGTTGGCTCCGGCGATCTTCGATCGGGCCGAGCCCGGCTTCATGACCGGCTACCGTCAGGAAGACATCGACCGCGGGCGCGCCGTTCGGATGAAGATCCCGCTCGCCGACATGGTCAAGGACATCCGCGCCGCCGTGCGCGTCCTCGAAGGCGCCGGGCACAAGGTCGGCGTCGTCGGATACTGCCTCGGCGGCTCGCTCGCCTGGCTCTCGGCCACGCGCATCGACGGGCTCGCCGGCACGGTCGGCTATTACGGGGGCGCCATCGCCGAGCACGCGCAGGAGAAGCCGCGCTGCCCGGTGCTGCTCCACTGGGGCGAGACCGATCAGTCGATCCCGCCCGACCACTGGAAGACGGTGTCCACCGCGCATCCGGACGTGCCGATGCACGTCTATCCCGCCGGCCACGGCTTCAATTGCGACGAGCGCGGAAGCTACCACGGGCCGAGCGCCAAGCTGGCGCGCACGCGGACCTTGGAGTTCCTCGAGCGGCACCTGGGGTAGGAGGGCAGGCCCATGTTGAGTGGATTCAAGACGTTCATCATGCGGGGCAACGTCGTCGACCTGGCGGTCGGCGTGATCATGGGTGCGGCGTTCGGTGGCATCGTCACATCCCTCGTCAACGACGTGGTGATGCCGCCGATCGGACGACTGCTGGGCGGCGTCGACTTCAAGGACTTCTTTGTCAGTCTCTCGGGGCAGTCGTTCCCCACGCTCGCCGCCGCGAAGGCCGCCGGCGCCCCGACGCTCAACTACGGACTGTTCCTGAACACCGTGATCAATTTCCTCATCGTCGCGTTCGCCGTCTTCCTCCTGGTGCAGCAGGTGAACCGGCTGTTCCCCAAGCCGGCGGCGGCGGCGCCGGCGATGAAGGAGTGCGCGTGGTGCGCCTTGTCGATTCCGGCCGCCGCCAAGCGCTGCCCGCACTGCACGTCGAACCTGTCGGGGGCCTGAGCCGACGCACAGCGGGTCCTCACCAATTTGTAGGCGCGCCTCGGCCGGCGGTGCCTCTTCGTATCGATCGCCTCGGGCCCGGGGGCCCCAGCCCCCGGCCGGCCCTGCGGCTCGCCCAGCGGCCCCGCGACGGCCCGCGGCGCGCGCGGCCCTCGCGCGCTGATGGAGTTCCCGCATGGGTTGCGCGCGCTGAACCACGTCGAGTTCCGCCGCTTCTATTTTTCTCAGTTCGCGGCGCAGGTCGGAAGCTGGATGCAGAACGTGGCGCAGGCCTGGCTCGTCCTGCAGCTCACGGACTCCCCCTTCAAGCTCGGGCTCCTGGCGACGCTCCAGTTCTCGCCGGTGCTGCTCTTTTCCATCGTCAGCGGCGCGGTGGCTGACCGTCTGCCGAAGCGGCCGTTGTTGGTCGCCACCCAGACGACGCTCGCCTGTCAGGGGCTGCTGCTGGCACTCCTGGTGACGACGGGTCATGTGGAGTACTGGCACGTGGCCGTGCTGGGGTTGGCACTCGGCTTCGCCAACGTCGCCGATCAGCCGGCGCGGCAGTCGTTCGTGATGGAGCTGGTCGGTCGCGCCGACGTGTCGAGCGCCGTCGCGCTCAACTCCGCCGGGTTCAACCTCGCCCGGATCGTCGGGCCGGCCGTCGCCGGCGTCGTGATCGGACGCTTCGGGGTGGGGCCGACGTTCTTCGTCAACGGCCTCGGCTTCGTCGCCGTCATCGTCACGCTCCTGCGGATGAAAACGCCGGGCCGGCCGACCTCCGGCCCGCGGGCGTCGATCCTCGAGGAAATCGCGGAAGGCGTGCGCTACGCGGCGGGCACGCCGCGGCTCCGCCTCGCCATCGGCCTCGTCTTCGTGGTGAGCCTGTGCGTGTTCAACTTCAGCGTGTACGTGCCGCTCCTGGCCAGGAACGTGCTCGGTCTGGGCGCGGAGGGCTTCGGGTTTCTCATGGCCTCACTCGGCGTGGGCGCGGTCGGCGGCGCGCTCACGGTCGGCGCGCGCGCCGTGCGTCATCCGTCGGTTCGCTCGATGCTCGCCTCGGCGACGCTGGCCTTGAGCATGCTGCTGGCGCTCGGCGTGACCCGTCGCATCGAGCTGGCGATACCGCTGCTCTTCTTCACCGGCTACTGGGGCATCATGCTGATGGCGAGCTGCAACACCTCGATCCAGCTCCAGGCGCCCGATGCGCTCCGCGGCCGCGTGATGAGCATCTACACGTGGGTCTCCGGCGGCGTCTTCCCGATCGGCGCGTTCATCGTCGGCACGATCTCGCAGTGGTGGGGCGTCTCGGCGGCCTTCCTCTGGAACGGCACGCTCGGCCTGACCGCTCTGGCCGCGCTCACGCTCTGGTGGCGCTTTCGGCGCGACTGACGCGCGCGCGGTCTACTTCTTCGGATAACCCCGGGTGCCGAGCGCCTCGGTGATCTCGGTGAGGATGACCGGATCGTCGATCGTCGCCGGCGCGACGTACTCCTGACCGTCGGCGATCTTCTTCATCGTCCCGCGCAGGATCTTGCCCGAGCGCGTCTTGGGCAGCCGCTTGACGACGAGCGCGGTCTTGAACGACGCAACCGGACCGATCCGCTCGCGCACCTTCTCGACCAGCTCGCGGACGATCTCGCCCTCGTCGCGGGCGACGCCGGCCTTGGTGACGACGAAGCCGACCGGGACCTCGCCCTTGATCTCGTCCGCGACACCGACGACCGCGCACTCGGCCACGTCGGGATGGGCGGCCAGCACTTCCTCCATCGCGCCGGTCGAGAGGCGATGGCCCGCGACGTTGATGATGTCGTCCACGCGACTCATGATGTAGACGTAGCCGTCAGCGTCCTTGAAGCCCGCGTCGCCCGTCAGGTAGTGGCCGGGGTGCTTCGTGAGATAGGACGTCTCGTATCCGGCGTCGTTGTTCCACAGGGTGGGCAGGCATCCCGGCGGCAGCGGGAGCCGGATGGCGATCGAGCCGATCTGGCCGGCCGGCATCTCCTGGTTGTCTTCGCTGAGCACGCGGACGTCGTAGCCCGCCACCGGCTTCGTCGGCGATCCCGCCTTCACCGGCAGCATGCCCAGGCCGACGCAGTTCGCGGCGATGGGCCAGGCGGTTTCCGTCTGCCACCAGTGGTCGACGACCGGCACGCGCAGCCGGTCTTCCGCCCAGTGGAGCGTGTCGGGGTCGCAGCGCTCGCCCGCGAGGAAGAGCGTGCGGAAGCGCGCGAGGTCGTACTTCGCCACGTACGTACCCCGAGGATCTTCCTTCTTGATGGCGCGAAACGCCGTCGGCGCGGTGAAGAGCGCATTCACGCCGTGGTCGGCGATGACGCGCCAGAACGCGCCGGGGTCGGGCGTGCCCACGGGCTTGCCCTCGTAGAGGATCGTGGTGCAGCCCTTGAGCAGCGGCGCATAGACGATGTACGAGTGGCCGACGACCCAGCCGATGTCGGAGGCGGCCCAGAAGCATTCGCCCGCGCCCATGCCGTACACCGCGTTCATCGACCACTTGAGCGCGACCGCGTGGCCGCCGTTGTCGTGCACGACGCCCTTCGGGATCCCGGTGGTGCCCGAGGTGTAGAGGATGTAGAGCGGGTCGGTGGCGGCGACCGGCACGCACTCGGCCGGCGTCGCGCCGGCCAGCGCCTCGTTCCAGTCGAGGTCGCGCCCGCCTACCAAGGAAGCCGCCTCTTCTCGCCGCTGGAGGATCACGCAGCGCGGAACCTTGTGCTGGGCCAGCTCGATCGCGCCGTCGAGGAGCGGCTTGTACGCGATGACGCGGTTGACCTCGATGCCGCAGGAGGCCGAGAGAATGAGCTTGGGCCTGGCGTCGTCGATGCGCTTGGCCAGCTCGTTGGAGGCGAAGCCGCCGAAGACCACGGAGTGAATCGCGCCCAGCCGGGCGCACGCGAGCATCGCGATCACCGCCTCCGGCACCATCGGCATGTAGATGATGACCCGGTCGCCCTTCTCGATCCCCTGACGCCGGAGCATGCCGGCGCAGAGCGCCACCGCGTCGCGGAGCTCGAAATAGGTGTAGGTCCGCACCGTGCCGGTGACCGGGCTGTCGTAAACGAGCGCCCGCTGCTTGCCACGCCCACGGTCGACGTGCAGGTCGACCGCGTTGTAGCAGGTGTTGAGCTCGCCTCCCAGGAACCAGCGATAGAAGGGCCGGCGCGAGTCGTCGAAGACTCGGTCCCAGCGTCGATCCCAGTGGATGTCTTCCGCGGCCGCGGCCCAGAAGCCATCCGGGTCCCTCATCGACCGCGCGTATGTCTCGCCGTAGACGCTCTTCGCCATCGCTCGATCCTCCTGCCACCCGCCGCTCGGCGGCCCCGGCACGTTAGCACGGCCGACGCTTGAGTCGCCAAGCCGATCCGGCCGCTCTGGGAAGCCTCTCTTGACAATCTCGATCGACAATGTGTATTTTTCCCATTAACTCGGAATGACTACGAAAGTCGAGCAGGCGACATCCCTACGCTGTCCGGTCTGCCGGGCGAAGGTGGTCGTGGCGCTCCAGAACGAGGTCGTCATCCATAACGCGATCCTGAAGGTCGATCCGGCCAGCGGTCGCGTGACGGCCAAGTGCGTGCGATGTAAAGCGTGGGTGCAGGTGCCCTTGCGGTACACCGGGGATATGACTCCCTCGTAAAGGCGACGTCGAAACCAACGACACAAGCCGGGAGGACGGGCCGGACAACGGCTCGCCTCTCGGTTTGCGTTTCTGGAGGCACTGATGACCGAGGCCGTGAAAGAGACGAAGGCGCAGCGGGTCGAGCGGCTCAAGCGCGAGCTGAATCCCTGGGAGGCCTATGCCGACATCCAGCGCTTCGCGCGCGAGGGCTGGGATTCGGTCCCGCCCGAGTGGTTCGCCGCGTACTTCCGCTGGTGGGGCATCTACTCGCAGGGCGACGGTGTCGGCGCGATCGGCGGCAAGGGCGGGGAGGGCAAGGCGGTTCGCCACCTGATGGTGCGGATCCGGATTCCGAACGGCGTGCTCGAGTCGCAGCAGCTGCGGACGATCGCCGATCTGGCCGAACAGCACGGTCGCGGCGTCGCCGACATCACGGTCCGTCAGAACATCCAGCTCCACTGGGTGACGCTCGAAAGCCTGCCGGAGGTCTTCCGCGCGCTCTGGCTCCAGGGCGTGACCACGATGGGCTCGTGCGGCGACGTCACGCGGAACGTCACGGGGTGCCCGGTCGCCGGGCTCGCCGCCGACGAGCTGCTCGACGCCTCGCCGCTCGTCCTGGAGGCGACGGCGCTGGTGAACGGCAACGCCGACTTCTACAACCTTCCGAGGAAGTTCAAGGTCTCGATCTCCGGCTGCCGCGCCTGGTGCACGTATCCCGAGATCAACGACATCGGCCTCACGGCAGTCCGTCACCCGGCAACGGGCGAGATCGGCTTCGCCGTGCGCGTCGGCGGCGGGCTTTCGACCGACCCGCACCTCGGCGTCAAGCTCGACGCGTTCGTGACGCGCGCCCAGGCGCTGGCGGTGTTCCGAGCGATCGCCGAGATCTTCCGCGATTCCGACGTGCTCCGGCAAAACCGCGAACGGGCTCGCCTCAAGTTCCTGTTCCTCCAGCACGGCTGGACGGCCGAGCGCTTCAAGGCGGCCATCGAGGAGCGTCTGGGCGCTCCGCTCGCGCCGGGCGTGGACGACGATCCGCCGGACGACGCGTACCGCGACCACGTCGGCGTTCACGCCCAGCGCCAGCCGGGCTACTCCTACGTCGGCGTCGCCGTGCTGCGCGGGCGCCTCACCGCGGAGCAGATGCGGATCGCCGCCGACCTGGCCGATCGCTACGGCACGGGCGCGCTCCGGACCACCAGCATGCAGAACTTCCTGATCCCGGACGTTCGCCGCGAGCGCGTTCAGGCTCTCGCCCATGAGCTCGAGGCCGCCGGCTTCGCGCTCGATGCCTCGCCGTTCCGGCGGGGCACCGTCGCGTGCACGGGCTCCGAGTTCTGCAAGCTCGCGCTCACCGAGACGAAAGGCTTCGCGCGGTCGCTCGTGGAGACCCTCGAGCAGCGCTTGCCGGGATTCGAGCAGCAGCTCCGGATCAACGTCACGGGTTGCCCGAACAGCTGCGGCCAGCACTGGATCGCCGACCTCGGGATCGAGGGCAAGAAGATCAAGGTCGACGGCGCGATCGTCGATGCCTACTACTTCTGTGTCGGCGGCGCCGTCGGCCGCCATCAGGCCGTGGCCCGGCCCATCGGGCTTCGCCTGCCGGCGACCGCGGTGGCCCCGGCGATCGAGCGTTTGCTGAAATCTTTCCTCGCCGAGCGCCGGTCGACCGAGAACTTCCGGCAGTTCGCCGCCCGTCACACCGACGAGGAGCTTCGCGGGCTGCTCGCGGGCGAGCTCGTCGAGGCGGTCGCGCGCGATGTCGCGCCAGACGGTCCGCCGCACGGCGTCGACGGCTGAGATGGGCTACTACCCGGTGCTGCTCGACCTTGCCGGCCGGCGCTGCGTCATGATCGGCGGCGGTCCTGTCGCCGAGCGACGAGTCGACGGACTCGTGGCCGCCGGCGCGCACGTCACGGTCATCAGCCCGCGGCTGACGCGGCCGCTGGCCGCGCTGGCGGCCGAGGACCGCATCCACCACGAGCCGCGTGGCTATCGCGAGGGCGATCTCGCGGCTGCCGATCTCGCCTTCGTCGCGACCGACGCGGGCGACGTCAACGCGGCCGTGGCCCGCGAGGCGAGGGAGCGCGGGCTCTGGATCAACGCGGCCGATGATCCGGCGCGCTGCACGTTCATTCTTCCAGCGCTCGTGCGCCGCGGCGATCTCACCGTGGCCGTCGCCACCGGCGGCTCGAGCCCCGCGCTCGCCCGCGCGATCCGCGAAGAGCTCGAGACCTATCTGACCGACGACTACACGACGCTCGCTTCGATCGCCGCCGAGGCCAGGCGCGAGCTGCGGGCGGCCGGGCGGCCGGTGACGGCGGACGCCTGGCGGCGGGCGCTCGGCCCGGAGGTGCGCCGGCTCATCGTCGAGCGCGGGCGCGACGACGCCAAGCATCGGCTGCTCGAGCTGCTCGGAGCCGAGTCGTGAGAGTCGGCACGGTCGCGCTCGTCGGCGCGGGCCCGGGCGATCCGGGTCTCATGACGGTGCGAGGGCTCGAGCTCCTGCGGCGGGCTCAGGTCGTCGTGTACGACCGCCTGGTCGATCCGCGGCTCCTCGACGAGGCCCCTCGCGCGCGGCGTATCTACGCGGGGAAGGCGTCCGGCCACCACGCGCTGCCTCAGGAGCGGATCAACGCGCTCCTGATCATGCACGCGCGGCGCGGCCGCCGGGTCGTACGGCTGAAGGGCGGCGATCCGTTCGTCTTCGGTCGCGGCGGCGAAGAGGCCGAAGCCCTGGCCGGCGCCCGCATCCCGTTCGAGATCGTTCCCGGCGTGAGCTCGGCGGTGGCCGTCCCGGCCTATGCGGGAATTCCGCTGACCCATCGAGGCGTCGCCTCGTCGTTCACGGTGATAACCGGCCACGGGAGCGGCTCGGGCGGCGAGTCGAGCGTCGACTGGGCACGGCTCGCCCGAAGCTCGGACACGCTCGTGGTGCTGATGGGGTTGGAGAGCCTGCCCCGGATCACCCGTGCGCTGATCGCGCACGGGCGCCCGGCGACGACCCCGGTCGCGCTCGTGCGCTGGGGCACGACGAGCGCGCAAGAGACGGTGACCGGCACGCTCCGCGACATCGCGGCGCGCGCGGCGCGGGCGCGGCTCGAGCCCCCCGTCGTGATCGTGATCGGTGACGTCGTGGCGCTGCGCGACCGCCTGCAGTGGTTCGACGACAACCGTGTCCCCATGGAGATTGCCCAGTGAAGGATCTACTGTCCGCGCCCATCGGCATTCTCGACGAGCACCCGGAGTGGTCGGCGAGGCTCATCGCCGAGCTCGAGCATCGACGGCTGCCGTTCGAGAAGATCGACCACTCGAATCACGGCTTCGACCCGCGCGACTGGGCGGCGCGCTATTCGGTCGTCGTCAACCGCACGAGTCCCTCGTCCCACCGGCGCGGACACGGGAGCGTCCTGTTCTACACCGAGGCGCTGCTGGCCCACTGGGAAGCGCTGGGCGTGCCCGTGATCAATCCGGTTCGGGCGTATCGCTTCGAGAAGTCCAAGGCGCTCCAGATCGGTCTCTTCGAGCGCCTGGACGTGAATTATCCGCGGACAATCATCGTGAACCATCGCGATCAGGTGCTCAAGGCGAGCGGCGACCTTCGCTTTCCGATTCTCGTCAAGCCCAACGTCGGCGGCTCGGGCGCGCTCATCGAGCGCTTCGACTCGCGCGCCGACCTCGAGGCGCGCGCGGCCGCGCTCGACTTCGGCCCCGATGGAACCGCGCTGGTCCAGGAGTTCGTCGAGTCTCAGGACGGCGCGATCGTGCGTGTCGAGGTGCTGGACGACCGCTACCTCTACGCGATCCGGATCGTTCGCCCCGCGTCGGATTTCAACCTCTGCCCGGCGGATATCTGCCGGGTCCCCGAGGCGCCGGCGAGCGCCGACCTGAGCTGTCCCGTCGAGACGAAGCCCGGCCTGCAGGTGACTCGCTACGACGCCCCGCCGGATGTCGTCGATCAGGCGCGCGCCCTCGCACGGGCGGCGTCGATCGACGTCGGTGGCATCGAATATCTCGTCGGCCGTGACGACGGCCGCGTGTACTTCTACGACGTCAACGCGACGTCGAACTTCGTCGCCAACGCCCCGGCGGTGCTCGGGTTCGACCCGTTTCCGCAGCTCGCGGACTACATCGTCCGGGTGGCGACGCGGGCGGCAGACAGGAATTGAGTCAGGGGGCCAGCGCGATCACCCTGAGCGGCGAACCGCTGGCGCCCTGGATCCGGAGCGGCGTCAGGATCAGCAGCGCGACGTACGCCTTTGCGTCACCGAGCGGCTCCAGGTTGGCGTTCTCCACGATGTAGATACCGTTGTCGGCCAGCAGCATCATGTGGACGCTGAAGAGCTCCTTGCCGTAGGCGGCCGGACGTTTCTCGAACGTCGCGGTGTCGTCGCCGGCGAGCCGAACGCCCTTGTCGATGATCCAGCGCGCCGCGTCCTGCCCCGGTCCCGGTGACTGCTCGCCGAGGTACTTTCCGTTGTCCTTGCCGAAGTATTGTCCCCAGCCCGTGCGGATCAGCAGCGAGTCGCCGCGACGCACCTCGACACCCTGCGCCTTCGACGTCTGCTCGAGGTGCGCCGCGGTGACTTCGAACCCGGGCGGGAGCGGGTCGGCCCGACCACTCGCGATCTGCCGCGCGACGTCCAGAAAGACCACGCGGTTCATCATCAGGTCCGCGGGGAAGTTGTCGATGCCGAGGTTAGCGCCGATGCCGCCCGGCGTGGAGGTGGCGGCGACCGCGTCGACGCCGCCGTGGAGCTTCAGGTCGCGCCCGATGTGGCCGATCGCGTCGATGGTCGGAGCACCGTGCTGACCGCTGAAGTACATGATCTCCGACGCCCAGGACACGCGGCTGCCCGGCGCCTGGCCGAAGATCTCGTGCGTCATCTTGTGGGTGCGGTTGAGCGCGAACGAGTAGGGTGGGTTGAGGCTGAGCACCGGCGACTGCTCGTTCCACGTGAACGAGAGGTCGAACAGCTTGGCGCCCTTTACGGTGCGGATCAGATCGTCGGCGGAGAGACGACCCTGGGCGGTCACCGTGTCGGCGAGAGCTGCCGCGACACCGAGGGTTGCAGCCGAGCCGAGCCAATGCCGCCGCGACACGTCGTTCATGCGCTCCTCCTTGATTTGCAGGGCGCTTCGGCCGGCGGGGCCCCAGCCCCGCGACGGCGTGCGGCGCGCACGACCTCATCGGGTTCGCTGGGAGCGTAAGCGGCCGGTCCGCCCGGCGCAAGTGCTCCTGGGGTAAACTTGCGCAAGCCCGTTCCAAGGAGCGCCCATGAGCGAGTTTCGTCGCGTCTATCGCACCGAGCTCTCGCCGGTGAGCTTCCTGACCCGCAGCGCGTACGTCTTCCCAGACAAGACCGCCGTGGTCCACGGTTCGCGTCGCTACACGTACCGGCAGCTCGAGGAGCGGGTGAATCGGCTCGCCTCGGCGCTGCGCGCGGCCGGTCTCGCCAAGCACGACCGCGTCGCGTTCCTCTGCCCCAACATTCCGCCGATGCTCGAGGCGCACTACGGCGTGCCGGCCGCGGGCGGCGTGCTCGTCGCGATCAACACGCGGCTCAACTCGGACGAGATCGCCTACATCCTCGAGCACTCCGTCGCGAAGTTCCTCTTCGTCGACGCCGAGCTCGAGCCCCTGGTGAAGCCGCTCCCGCTCTCCGGTCTTCGCGTCGTACGCATCGACGACAGCGGCGTCCCCGGCGATCCGTACGAGGATTTCCTCGCCGGCGGCTCGCCGTCGCCGGTCGAAAGCTGGCTCGAGGACGAAGAGGAGATGCTCGCGATCAACTACACCTCGGGCACGACGGGCCGGCCCAAGGGCGTCATGTACTCGCACCGCGGCGCGTGGATCAACGCGCTCGGCGAGGTGCTCGAGTCGCAGATGAGCTTCGACGCGCGCTACCTGTGGACTCTGCCGATGTTCCACTGCAATGGCTGGTGCTTCACGTGGGGTGTGACGGCGGTCGGCGGCACGCACATCTGCCTGCGCCGGGTCGAGCCCGGCCGCATCTGGGACATGATCGACAAGGAAGGCGTCACCCATTACAACGGCGCGCCGACCGTCCACATCGGCGTCGTCAACGATCCCAAGGCGCACACGCTCGCGCGCCCGGTGACCGTGTGCGTCGCGGGGGCGCCGCCCTCGCCGACCTTGCTCGGCCGGCTCAAGGAGCTCGGCTTCAGGCCGGTGCACGTCTATGGGCTCACCGAGACGTACGGGCCGCACACGGTGTGTGCCTGGCAGGAGGAATGGGACGCGCTGCCGCTCGACGAGCAGTCGCGATTGGCCGCGCGCCAGGGTCAGGGCTACGCGATCTTCGACCTCGTTCGCGTGGTCGACGGCAGCATGCGCGATGTGCCGCGCGATGCCGAGACGCTCGGCGAGGTCATCATGCGCGGTAACAACGCGGCGATGGGCTATTTCCGTCAACCCGAGGCAACGGCCGAGGCGTTCCGCGGCGGGTGGTTTCACTCCGGCGACATCGCGGTGTGGCATCCCGACGGCTACGTCGAGCTGCGCGACCGGAAGAAGGACATCATCATCTCGGGCGGCGAGAACATCTCGACGATCGAGGTCGAGCAGTGCGTCGCCCGCCATCCGGCCGTGCTCGAGTGCGCGGTGGTCGCGGTCCCGGACGACAAGTGGGGCGAGCGGCCCAAGGCCTTCGTCACGCTCAAGCCCGGGCAGCAGGCGACCGCACCGGAGATCATCGAGTTCTGCCGCCAGCACATCGCGCACTTCAAGTGCCCCGCGGCGGTCGAGTTCGGCGACCTGCCGAAGACGTCGACCGGCAAGGTCCAGAAGTTCGTGCTTCGCGAGAAGGAGTGGAAGGGCCGGGAGAAGCGGATCAACTAGATGCTCCGGCTCGGTGTGCTCGACCAATCACCCGTGCGAAGCGGCGGCGCCGTGGCGGACGCCATCCACGAGACGCTCGAGCTCGCCGAGCTCTGTGACCGGCTCGGCTACCACCGCTACTGGCTCGCCGAGCATCACTCGACGCCCGGGCTGGCCGGCTCGAGCCCGGAGGTGCTGATCGGCCAGGTCGCCGCCAGCACCTCGCGGATTCGCGTCGGCTCGGGCGGCGTCATGCTCCAGCACTACAGCTCACTGAAGGTTGCCGAGAGCTTCCGCGTGCTCGAGACGCTCTTCCCCGGGCGGATCGATCTCGGCATCGGCCGCGCGCCCGGGAGCGATCAGCTGACGGCGCGCGCGCTCCGCGAGAACGCGAACATCGAGTACTTCCCGCAGCAGATCTCCGATCTCGTGGGCTTCCTGCACGGCACGCTGCCGCCGGGCCACGTCTACGCGCCGGTCCTCGCCATGCCGACCGGGCCCACCGCGCCGGAGATGTGGCTGCTCGGCTCGAGCGACGCGAGCGCCGCCGTCGCCGCGCACTTCGGCACCGGCTTCTCGTTCGCGCACTTCATCAATCAGGAAGGCGGCGCCGAGGTCACGCGCGCCTATCGGCGCCAGTTCAAGCCGTCCCAGTGGCTCCAAGCGCCGCGGGCGAGCGCCGCCGTGTTCGTCGTCTGCGCCGACACGGAAGCCGAAGCCCAGCGGCTGGCGAAGAGCCGCCAGCTCTTCATCGTGCGGCTCTACACCGGGCGCGCGGGCCGCTATCCGTCGATCGAGGAAGCCGAGACGTACCCATACACCGAGCGCGAGCTGGCCATACTCCGTCACGCCGAGCAGCGCACGGTGGCCGGCAATCCGGAGCAAGTACGCGAGCGGCTCGAGGCACTCGCCGCCGACTACGAGGCCGACGAGCTGATCGTCGTCACGATCACCCACGATCCGAAGCCACGACGGCGGTCCTACGAGCTCCTGGCCAAGGCCTTCGGGCTCGAGGAGGCCACCACATAATCCGCCGCAGTCGCGTCTGGATCGTGATCGGTGCCATCGTGTGTGCGGCCCTGGTCGGCCTCCTCCTCGACGTCACCGGATCCGTCACCGCCCAGCGGCCGGGCGACGGGCAAGCGCCGAGGTTCCAGGTGGATCCGTGGTGGCCCAAGCCGTTGCCGAACACCTGGCTCATGGGTCAGGCCGCCGGCGTCGCGGTGGACCGCCACGACCACGTCTGGGTCATCCAGCGGCCGCGCACCTTGACCGAGGACGAGCGAGGCGCCACGTTGAACCCCCCGCGCTCGCTCTGCTGCGCGCCGGCGCCGCCGGTGCTCGAGTTCGACGCCGACGGCGTGCTCGTGCGCTCGTGGGGCGGCCCGGGCGCTGGGTACGATTGGCCGCTGAACGAGCACGGGATCTTCGTGGACCATCTGGACAACGTGTGGATCGGCGGCAACGACGCGAAGGATCACCAGGTGCTCAAGTTCACGCGGGATGGGAAGCTCTTGCTCCAGATCGGCAAGCACGATCAGACCGGCGGCGACAACGACACGGCCCATCTCGGCCGGCCGGCCAGCGTGAACGTGGACCCGGCGACGAACGAGGTGTTCATCGCCGACGGCTACAAGAACCATCGCGTGATCGTCTTCGACGGCCAGACCGGCGCCTACCAGCGGCACTGGGGCGCCAACGGTCGGCCGCCCGGCGAGCCCGGGCTGAAGTCGTTCGGCAACCCGGTGCACTGCGCGCGCCTGGCGAAGGACGGGCTCCTCTACGTCTGCGACCGGATGAACAACCGCATCCAGGTCTTCAAGAAGGACGGGACGTTCGTGAAGGAGTTCGTCGTCGCGCCGGCGACGCGCGGCAACGGCTCGGTCTGGGATCTCGACGTCTCGCACGACGCCCCGCAGACCTGGCTCTACAACGCCGACGGCGAGAACAACCACGTCTGGACCTTGCTGCGCGAGAACGGCCACATCGTGGGTAAGTTCGGCCGGAACGGGCGCCAGGCCGGCCAGTTCCACTGGGTGCACAATCTGGCGGTAGACTCGAAGGGCAACGTCTACACGGCGGAGGTCGACTCGGGCAAGCGGGCCCAGAAGTTCGTCTTCAAGGGCGTGGGGCCAGCAGAACCCTGACGCCCGGCGAGTCGCCAACATGGACATCGCGGTCAACGGCCGCGGCGACCAGGTCGCGGCCCTCGGCTGAACGATGGCAGTCAAGATCGGCTTCTCCCTCCAGGGGCGCGGCGTGCTCGCCGACCGCGACGCGATCACGACGCTCGCCCAGCGCGCCGACGCGCTCGGATGCGACTCGATCTGGGTGACCGACCGGCTGCTGATCCCGGTGAAGAGCGCGTCGTCCTATCCGTACTCGGTGACCGGCGCGTTTCCGCTCGGACCCGACGAGCCCTGGCTCGAGCCACTGACCGCGATCACCTATCTGGCGACGATCACGCGCCGGATCCATGTCGGGATCAGCGTGCTGGTGATTCCGTACCGGAATCCCGTGGTCACCGCCAAGGCGCTCGCGACCGCCGACTACCTGTCGCAAGGCCGGGTGATCCTGGGCGCCGGCGTCGGGTGGTGGCGCGAAGAGTTCGCCGCGCTCGGCGTCCGCTTCGATGACCGCGCCGATCGCACGGTCGAGTATCTTCGCCTCATGAAGGAGATCTGGAAAGAGCCGCGCGTGAGCTTCGAGGGGCGCTTCGCGCGGGTCGCCAAGGCCGGCGGCTTGCGGCCGCAGCCGGTGCGCCAGCACATCCCGATCTGGATCGGCGGCCACACGAAGGCCGCGCTCGCGCGGGTCGTCGACGTGGGCGACGGCTGGCATCCGCTGGGTCTCAGGCCGCCGGTGAAGCTCTATCCTGCCGAGATGGCGGCGGCCGTGCGACGATTGCGCGACATGGCGATCACCGCGCGGCGTGATCCAGCCACGATCACGATCACGTTCAAGGGCCCGCTGCGCTTTCAGGACGCGGCCGGGCGCCAGCGGACTCCGCTGACCGGCTCGCCGGCCCAGATCGTCGAGGACATGTCGGCCTACGTGGCCGCCGGCGTCGAGCACTTCGTCCTCGATTTCTCGGTCGGGACCGTGCCCGAGATGCTCGAAGCCCTCGAGCGGACGATGACCGACGTCTGGCCGAAGATCCGCGGATAATCCGCCGGTCATGAGCATCCCGTGAGCCGCGGGCTTCGCCACCTGGCACTCAAGACGCGCGATCTGGCCGCCACCGAGCGCTTCTACACCGACGTCCTCGGTCTCAGGCGCGCGTTCCCTCACGACGGGATGCTGTTTCTCGAGACGAGGGGCGGGCAGGATCTCCTGAACTTCGTCGAGACGCGGGCTCGCTTCGATCCCGGTGCGGGCGGGTTCGACCACTTCGGGCTACGCTTCTCGCGCGCCGAGTGGAGGAAGGTCCGCGCGCGTGTGAAGGAGGCCCGGGTCCGCATTCGCGGCCGACGCGGCACCAGCGCGATCTACATCGAGGATCCGAACGGCTACACGGTCGAGCTCTACTGCGACTGACGGCGGCGCTCGCGCGTCGCTGCGCGGAGGGAGCCGCTCTCGATCGGCCCCACGCACGCGATCTTCGACTGCCGCTCGGGCTCGCAGGCCGAGGTGCTCGAGACCATGAAGCGTCTCGTCAACGAGGTCTGGCCGGAGCTCGGAGCAGGTGGATGAGGCTCGACGCCGGCGGCTACGCGGGTGCGTGCACGAACGGCAGGACGGCGTAACGGATCTTCTCGACCTCGATCGCGAGGACGACGCGCTGGGCCGGATTGTCGCGGAACGGGAACGGCTTGCCGATGTACTTGTGCGAGATCCGGTCCATTGTCTTGAAGTCGGCGTCGGGCCGCCGCTCGGCGACCCGTCCCCGGATCTGGGCTTCCCGGTACGGGTTGTCCATCGCGATGATCGAGAGCCCGACCCGCGCGTCGCGGCGCGTGTTCTTCGCCTTCAGCGATCCCTCGCCGGTGCTCACGAGGATGAAATCCTCGTCCAGGTCCACCCAGACTGGCGCGACCTGGGGTGAGCCGTCACGCATGAGGGTCGCGAGATGGGCGAAGTTCGCGCCGTGCACGAGCGCCTTGAGGTCGTCGGAGAGCTTGAGCGCCATGGCGGGAATCTCCTATTGCTCTACGGGCGTGTCGTCGCGGCCGCCCCACTCGGTCCAGGAGCCGTCGTACACGGCGACGTCCGGTCGCCCGGCGGCAAAGAGGCCGAGCGCCAGCACCGACGCGGTGACACCAGAGCCACACGACGTCACCACGGGCTTGTCGAGGTCGAGGCCCGCGTCCATGAATCGCCGGCGGAGGGCGTCCGGCGGCAAGAGCGTGCCGTCCTTCTGATAGAGCTCGTCGTATGGAAGATTGAGGCTTCCGGGGATGTGGCCGGAACGGAGCCCCGCGCGCGGCTCGGGCTCGGTGCCGGAGAAGCGACCGCGTGAGCGCGCGTCGAGCACCTGCGCGCGGCGCGTCGTGAGGTTCTGGCGCACGGCCGCCAGGTCGCGAACGAGGCTCTTGCGCGGCCGAGCCGTGAACCGGCGCGGCCTGGGCGCCGGCGTGCCGGACTCGACCGGGCGACCCTCGGCGCGCCATCGCGGCAGGCCGCCGTCGAGCACGGCGACCGCGTCGTGGCCGAAGGCGCGAAACGTCCACCAGACGCGCGCCGCGCTGGCGACGCCGCGCGAGTCGTAGACGATCACGCGATCCCGATCGCCGATGCCGAGCTGCCCGACCTTGCGCGCGAATTCCGACGCGCGCGGCAGCATGTGCGGCAGCGAGGTGCGCTTGTCGGCGATCGCGTCGATGTCGAAGAAGACGGCGCCGGGGACGTGGGCTTCCGCGAACTCGGCGCGCGCGTCGCGCTTGAGCTGGGGCATGTGCCAGGAGCCGTCGACGACCCGGACATCACGACGGCCGAGGTGCTGCGCGAGCCACTCGGGCGTGACGAGTGGCGAGGCTGGCGGCGCACCGGCCCGCGGGCTCACGGGGCTGTCCTTCGCTTGGGCTGGTCCGCGAGACGCAGGGTCTTGATGTCGTTCACGATGACCTCGGGAAAGAGATACGCGGTCGTGTAGATCTCGCGGACGACCGCGCCCTCGTCGAGCAGGAACACCTTGAGCACGTGCGCGAGTGGTCCCGCCGGCCGGCCGCGCGAGTCGAGCTCGACGCGAACGTCCTGACCGAAGCCGTCGAGCAGCGGTACCAGGATTCGCGGCCGCTCGGTCGTCAAGAAGGCCCACTCCACACCATTCGGCGGCGCTCCCGCCGCGTAGCGGCGCATCACGTCCGGCGTGTCCCGCGCGGGATCGAAGCTGAGCGAGACCAGGCGCACGTGATCGCGCAGATCCGGATCCTCCGACACGCGGTGTCGCACCGTGTGGAAGACCTGATAGGCGAGGGGACAGCCGCGCGCGTCAGCGCACGAGGTGTAGACGAACCCGAGCAAGGTGATCTTCCCCGCGGTGAAGCGCGACAGCGGCAGCCGGCGGCCGGCGGGGTCGAGCACCGGCCCATCCGGTGCCCGCATGATCGGGTGCAGCGCGTAGCTGCCGGGCGGCGGCGGCACGAAGTCCATCGTGATCGCGGCCGCCGGGGTGTCGTCGGGCTCGTGCGCGTCAACGACGATTCCCGCGGCGGCCACGACAGCCGCGGCCGCCGCGAGGAACATCGCGATGGGGCCGATCCGCGAATCAGCGCGCGGTCGCGGTGCGCTCGAGCCCATATGCCGTTTTCAGCGACTTCGAGCCGAGCTTCATGTGGTGCGCGCGGCCGAGCTTTTCCTTGTTGAAATCGACCTCGAAGGCCGGCTTGAGCTCCTTGCCGTCCCAGGAGAAGGCGCGCACGAACTGCTCGTTGTCGGCGCCGCCCTTGTCCCAGTTCGCCAGGAGCGACGAGGCGATGTACACCCGCGTCCCGTCCCAGCTCTGCGAGATCATGTTCACCTGCTTGCCGGTGACCCGCTCGTACGTCTGCTTCGGCTGCTCCGGGTTCGACAGGTCGAAGTAACGGGTCTTGCCGTCCATGAACGTGTTGACCCAGAGTCCGGTGCCGTCCTTGTTGATGCTGATGTCCACCGGCAGCGGGATCTGCGTGGGATCGCCGATGACGGCGACCTCCTTGGCCTGCCACTCGCCGGACGCGTCGGGCTTGATCAGCCAGAGCTTCGAGGTGAGCGCGGAGGCGGTGATCGCCCAGGTGTCGCCGTCCTTGAGCGACCAGCGGATCTCCAGCGGGGCGCCGGGCACGCTCAGCGCCTTCTTGGGCTTCATCGCCTTGAGGTCCCACACCACCATCGTGTTGCCGAAGCGCTTCATCGCCTCGGCGTCCTTGATGAGGTCGCCGAGGGGCCGCATGTAGTTCTTGCGACCGGTGAAGCTCGACGTCAGCATCACGTTCTTTTGCGGATTGATCGCGACGTCGTAGCCGTAGCCGTCGCCGCCGTCGGTCGTCGGCATCGGGTAGGTGGCGACCAGCTCGCCCTTGTTGCTGTAGAGCGCCATCCCCGTGACGCCGCCGCCGTCCTTGTTGTTCGACAGGCCCTGGACGATCATCCGGCCGGGCATGGCGTAGAAGGTGTGCGGGCCGACGTAGCCGGTCTTCGCCGGCATGTCCGAGATCGTCCGCACGATCTTCGGCCGCGCCGGATCGGTGCCGACGTCGAAGATCGTTATGCGGCTGTTGTCGAGGCCGCCGGCCCAGAGGAAGCGCCGGTCGTCGGTGAAGCCCATGTGGTGCGCCTCGCCCTGCCCGCGCACCGAGACCTTGTTGATCACCTTGCCGTACCGGCTCGAGGCGGGATTCACGTCGATCGTGACGAGCTTGTCGGAGCCATCTCCCAGGCCCTTGACGCCGAGCGCCCACACATAGAGGTAGTCTTCCTGCCCCTTGATCAAATTTCCCATGTAGGGCGAGTTGCACGTCTCGTCGGCCGCGGCCGGACGCGCGCCGACGCCGGCGAGAGCGAGCATGCCGACGATCGTGACGGCGCACGCTCCGCGAATTCGACGGCCCCCCATGGATGGTCTCCCTGTCGGCTTCTGGTCGGACAGCATGCTCGCCCTGGTCGTCACGGCCATATCGTCCTCCTCTTCCGGTGCGTCGTCGGTTGTTCGACTCGCTGGCGTGTGGGCAACCTCCGTGCCGGACGACGGCCCGCGTGATACGGCCGCCTTTTCGCGCTCTTCATCGGCGCGGGCGCAACCCAGGATTGCACCTCACCGGGCGCGCGAGCGCCAAGTGCCAGTCGTTTCGCGAGAGCGGCCCCGCAAGGTGAGGTAACGGAGCGCGGCGTCGACGTGCAAGCAGCTCACTCGCGCGCGATTCGGGCGCCTAGGGCCTTCAACCGCGTGTCGATGCGCTCGTATCCGCGGTCGACCTGCTGGACGTTGCGGATGACCGAGCGGCCCGGAGCGGCGAGCGCCGCGGCGATCAGGGCCATTCCAGCGCGAATGTCGGGAGAGACGATGGTCGCGCCGTGAAGACGGCTCGGTCCGATCACGAGCGCCCGATGCGGATCACTGAGCAGGATGCGCGCGCCCATCGCGATCAGGCTGTCGACGAAGAACAACCGGCTCTCGAAGAGCTTCTCGTGGATCAGCACGGTGCCTTCGCATTGGGTGGCGAGCACCAGCGCCAGCGGGGTGAGGTCGGCCGGAAAACCGGGCCACGGGGCGTCGTCGACCTTCGCGATGCCGCCGTCGACGTCGGACACGATCACCCGCTTCTGCGATGCGGGCACGAGAAGACTCGTTCCCTCGACGTGGGTCTCGACACCGAGCCGCGCGAACACCAGCCGGATCATGCGCAGGTGGTCGGGCGACGCCTCGCGCACGCACAGGGCACCGCCGGTCATCGCGGCGACCGCGACGAAGGAGCCGACCTCGATGTGATCCGGGCCGACCCGATGTCGGGCCGGCCGAAGCTCGCGGACGCCGTCGATCTCGAGGACGTTGCTGCCGATCCCTCGAATGCGCGCCCCCATCGCTTTCAGGGCATGACAGAGCCCCTGGACGTGGGGCTCGGAGGCCGCGTTCAGCAGGCGAGTGCTCCCGTCGGCGGTGGCGGCCGCCATGACCGCGGTTTCCGTCCCGGTCACGCTGGCCTCGTCCAGGAAGACCTCGGTGCCCCGGAACCGGCCCGCGAGCTCCAGGCGGTAGTACGCGTCGTCCACGGTGATCCGGGCGCCGAGCTCGCGAAGGGCGAGGAGATGCGTGTCCAGGCGCCGCCGCCCGATCTTGTCGCCGCCCGGACGGGGTAGCACCGCGAGGCCGGTTCGGGCCAAGAGGGGCGCGGCGAGGAGGAAGGAGGCCCGGATCTCCGAGGCCAGGCCCGCGTCCGGACGCGACTCCCTCAGGCCGCCCGCGTGGACCGTGACGGTGTGCTCACCCGACCATTCGACCGAGACACCCAGTGCGCGAACCAGATCGATCAGGGTGATCACATCTCGAATACGTGGCACGTTCTCGATCACCACGTTGCCGGCGGCGAGGAGTGAGGCCGCAAGGAGCGGCAGCGCCTCGTTCTTATTCCCGCTCGGGGTGACCTCCCCCCCGATCGGGTGGCCGCCCTCGATTACAAAGCGATCCGCCGCCGTCGTATCCGTATGAGGCATCTCAAAGGCAGAAGGCATATGAAAGACGCCGCCACGAGAAGTCTATGTCAGGCCGTCTCAGGGCTGCTGACATTTCCGTCATGTCCCGGCTCCCGAGGGCCCGATTTGCCCTCACTATGTAAGCCATTCATTGCGGTAAGGATTTTGCCAGGACGTTCTGCCCTGGCGCATCAGCGTGAAATCATTCGGTTGAGCTCGGTTCGTCAACCGACTCGCTCGGGACGCCCGGCGGTTTAATTTTTGCAAGGAAGGACTGCTGGCTACTCTAATATGAGAAAGGAATGGCGATGCAGATTCTCGCCATAAACCGGTGACGGATTACCTTCCGGACACGCCATGTGTCGCCCGCGCCTACTGTCCCGGTTGTGAGCCCGACGCCGACCCCAGCCTGGAGATTCTCGACGTGCGTTGGTGCGAATCCCACTCTCCGGCGCGTGATGGCGCCGACGACGAAGTGGTGACCGCCTCCGCGTATCTGTCGGGAAGCGCCGAGGCCGGCGGCGACGACAACAGGCGCTGGTGCGACATCCTCCACGGCCGACGCTAGCCTCCTCGGTCTAGCCCCCGGACGCCGTCAGCTCGTCGAGCGAGCGGATGATCCGGTGCGGCTGCACGGCGCTGCCCTGCGGCAGCCCGAGCCCGCTGCGATCCATCCAGACACCGGTGAGCCCGAGCCGCTGGGGCGCCCCCACGTCGAATTCGAGGTGGTCGCCGACCATCAGCGCGTCCTCAGGAGTCATGCCGAGCGCCTCTAACGCGTGCCGGTACACCGCCTCGTCCGGCTTTCCGGCTCCGAACTCGCCCTCGATCACGATCTCGTCGAAGAACCGCGCGAGGTCGTGCCGCTCGATCTTGTCGCGCTGCTGACCGGCGTCGCCGTTCGTCACGAGCGCGAGCGGAATACCGCGCCGCCGGAGCTCGGTCAGGCAGGCGAGCGAGTCGGGAAACAGTCTCATCACCGCCCGCCGTCGAGCGGCGTAGTCGCGGGCGACCGCCGCGGCCAGATCCGGAGCCGGCCGGCCCAGACCCTCGAGGGCGAACTCGACGATGTGCTGCCAGGCGCCGAGCATGTTGACGCGCTCGCGGCGATGGCGTGTCGGGTCTTCCCAGAACCACCGTCGTGTCTCGGCGATGGCGGCCACGAGCGTGGCGGCGTCGACACCCGCCGGAAGGCAGCACGAGGCGCACGCCTCGTTCCAGCTGAGCTCGACGCCGCCCGAATAATCGAGCAGCGTGTCGTCGAGGTCGAAGAGCAGCGCCTTCATGTTCACCGCGCCGGGTCGAGCTCGACGAGGAGTCCGTCGCCCCAACCGTATTTCTTCTCGGAGAGCCTTTTCGCGGCTCGCGCCAGCTCGGGCTCGGCCCTCGCGTCGACCACCCGCGCCAGCGCCGGGAACGCGCGGCGCCCGACACGGACGGCCACACGCGGCGCGACTTTGAGATTCTGCACCCAGTGAGCGCGCTCGCGATGCTCGGCGACCAGATAGTAGCGGCCGCCGCGCTGCGTGAACCAGATCTCGATCTCTCGCGGTCGGCCCGTGCGTCGTCCCGTCGTCGTCAAGTAGAGGTACTGGGTGCCCTTAGACCCGGCCGGCCTGGCCATCGTGCGCGATCACTCCCAGCACCGTCTCGACCGCCCGGAGCATCAGGGGGAAATCCATGCTCGACTGCTCCAGACCCGTGGCCGCCACCATCGCCGGGAGCAGCGGGAAGTGGATGAAGCCGACCCGGGGCGGGCGGGGCAGATCACGCACCGCGTGCAGGGTCCAGTAGAGCGTCTGGTTGCAGAGATAGGTGCCGGCCGTGTTCGAGGTGTAGGCGGGGATGCCCTCGTCGACCAACGCCTTCAGCATGGCGGCCATCGGGAGGCTCGAGAAGTACGCGGTCGGTCCACCCGGAACGCATGGCTCCCCGCTGGCGCGAAACCCCGCGTTGTCCGGTACCTCGTAGTCCATGACGTTCAAGGCCACGCGCTCGAGCGCGATCCGCGCCCGACCGCCGGCGAGACCGAGGTGAAGGATCGCAGCGGGATTCGTCTCGGCGAGCAGCGTGCCGAGTTGCTGCGCTGTGTCGGCGTGATGCACCGGCAGGACCACGCCGACGACGGCGCAGTCGCCGACGCGCCGCCCGTCGACGGCCTTGGCGAGCCCCTCGGTGGGGTTGACCGAGTGAGCGCCGAACGGCTCGAAGCCGGTCACGAGAATCGTGCTCACGCGCCTAGTCTGCCACATCGCCCCTCAGCCGCGCTGCACGAGCGGCGAGAGGCGGGGAAGCGTGAGGACCACTGCCAGGGCAACCGCCGTCAGGATGAGCCAGGGCGCCGCGTAACCGCCCGTCGCCTCGAGCACGAGGCCGAAGACCGGCGGGCCGATGAGGGTGCCGCTCCACGAGCAGGCTGTGGCCGCACCCGTGAGGAGCCCGGCGTGACGGGGTCCACCGATCTCGGCGACGAGCGCGAAGTAGAGCCCGACCCAGCCGAAGGCGCCGGCACCCGCGACGAACGCGAGTGGATAGGCCAGCCAGACGGGCAGGTGGCTTCCCAGAGCGAGCGTGGCGTACGACATCGCGCCGATCGCCGCGCTGGCCACGACGCCGGGCCGCCGCCGGCCCCCGAAGGATCGATCCGACGCCACGCCCCACAGCACGCGGCTGACGGTCCCGCCCACCTGGGCGATCGCGAGGAGCTGCGCCGCTCGCACGGCCGAGACGTCGAAGGAGTCCTTCGCGTAGAGCACGAGATAGGCGAGCAAGGAGGATTGGGCGACCGAGAGCGCCAGCCCGCAGCCGAAGACGACGAGAATCGGCGGGCGCCGGAGAAACTCGCCGAGCTCGGACAGCCGCGGCCGCTCGACCGGGCTCGGGGTCGCCGGAGCGGGCTGCGAGCGGTAGAAGATCGCGACGAGCACCGCCGAGAAAATCGACAGCAGTCCCGCCGTCGCGAGCGCATGCCGCCAGCTCCAGCCCCGCGCGATCGGCGGCAGGAGGAGCGCCGCCGTCAACCCGCCAAGGGTGAGGCCGGTCTGTTTCACGCCCATCGCGATCCCGCGCTCACGCGGCGGAAACCACTCGACCACGGCGCGGCCGGTCGCGGGATTCAGCACGCTGAAGCCGAATCCGCCGAGCACCAGCATCACGAGGAGCAGGCTGAAGTCGGGGCTCCACGCCGCGAGCGTGATCATCGCGCCGACGAGCAGCTGGCCGAGCGCGAACGTGACGCGCACGCCGAGGCGGTCAGTGAACCAGCCCGCCGGGAGCGCCATCAATACCCCGCCCAGGTAGACCGCCGGCAAGAACAGCCCGACCTGCATGCGCGAGAGCGTCAACGACTCGAGGAGAAACGGCGCCAGCGGCGCCACCGCCAGGGCGGTGAGCGCGCCGAGCGCGTGCGCGACGGTCACGAGCCCGAGGATCGGCCAGCGGGACCTCACGGTCCTAGGATAGGAGTTCTAATCCTGCTCTCACCGTTGTTTCATCTGGACCCGGCAGAATTGAACGTGAATTGAACGTGAGTCGAAGAGTCCAGGCGGGCGCGATGGGGTGAAGAGATGGGATCTGGAGTCGTAGTCGGCGCCGGGGCGGGATTCGCCGGCGGCGTCGTCGGGGCGGGCGTGCTCTCGATCCTGGGGATCAAGGGCCACGAGGGCGAGATCACCCGCGCAATCCTGCTGGTTTCGCATGCCGTCCGATCCGACAGTCTCGTCGTCGGCTGGCTCGTCCAGGTTGGGGCGGCCACGGCCATCGGCGCGCTGTTCGGTGCTCTCTATACGGCTTGCAGGCTTCGCCGTGAGTCGGCGGCCTGGTGGGCGACCGTCTATGGCATCGCGTGGTGGATCCTCGGCTGGTTCGCGGTCATGCCGTCCCCACTACGGGACGCGCCATGGGCGGCCGTCAGGGATCCGGCCCTCTTCCAGCTCGCCGTGGCAGGCTTGCTCGCCTGCCTGAGCTACGGGGCGGCCCTCGGGGGCGCGTTCACCCTGTTCGGTCGCGCCGGGGCCGGCAGAAGCGACGAGCGAGCTCGAGCGGCGCGCGCCGCGGCTCTGTCCAGTGGCGCATCGAGCCCGGCCAGGCGTGAGTCAGCGCGACTCGGGGCCCGGCGCGCCGGATTCGACACGCGAGAGGAGCGCGACGGGAAATGGCGCCAGCAGGGCGGCAACGCGCACGGCACCCTGTAGGACATCGCCCGTGAGCTCGTTGCGCCACCGACCGGAGGGTAGCTCCAGCGTGGTGTCCAGCCAGCTCTCCTCGAGGCGCATCACGAGCCGCGGCACGACGGTCACGGCGCCTTCGCCGCGAACGAACGCCACGACGTGGCTCGACCGCTCGCCGGCCGCGTGCAGCGGACGGTAGGCTCCTTCAGCACCGAAAAGCGCGGGCCGTTGACGCCGGAGATGCAAGGTCTGTCGGACCACCCAGAGCTTGGGCAGGCCCTCGTCGATCCGCGCCATGATCTCCTTGGGCGCCGCTCGCTCGAGCGCGCCGAGCAAGCGCTGTCGCAGCGCATAGTCGACGGGCCGGCGGTTGTCGGGATCGACGAGGCTCAGGTCCCAGAGCTCGGTGCCCTGATAGATATCGGGGATCCCCGGGGCGGTGAGCTTCAGCAAGGTCTGCGCGAGCGAGTTGACGCGGCCGGCGGCGATCAGCGGCGCGACGAACGATTCCACGTCCACGGTGAACGCGAGATCGGCCATCGCGCCTTCGATGAAGGCGCGCAGCGCGGCGTCATACGTCTCGTCCGGGCTCGTCCACGACGTGTGCGCCTTGGCCTCGCGCGCCGCCTTCGCCATATACGTCGTCAGCCGGCCCGTTTCGATGGGCCACGCCCCGACGAGCGTCTGATAGAAGAGATACTCCGCGTTCCGGTCCGGCCAATCGCCGCGTCGGTGGCGCGCGTTCCGCACCGCCCAGCGATGCACGGCTTGGGCCCAGCGCTCGGGGATCTCCGACAGGAGATCGAGCCGCGCGCGGACGTCTTCGCTGCGCTTCGTGTCGTGAGTGGACGTCGCGAGCATCGTCCGCGGCCATCGCGCCTGCGTCTCCGCGCACGCCCGGTGGAACTCGTCGACGCCGACGCCGAAGCCGCCGGGATCGCCGCCGACCTCGTTGAGCGAGACCAGCCGGTTGAAGTTGTAGAACGCCGTGTCCTCCACGCCCTTGGCCATGACCGGGCCGGCGAGCTGCTGGAATCGCATCGTCAGCTCGGTTTCCAGGTCGCCGACCAGCCGCCGCCGCAGCACGTCGCGGAGGAACTCGAACAGCTCGCCGTCGAGGTCGGGCCGGTGCGCGCGGGCGGAGTCGGTCGCCTCGACGATCCGCCGCACGTCGTCTTCGTGGACGACGGCGGGCTCGGGGCGCACGTAGGTGCGATAGACGGAGAAGGACGCGAGCGTGTCACGCAGGGCCTCGTGCAGCTCGTGCCGGGTGTAGTCGCGATAGCGGCGGCGGCGCTCGCAGATGTCGAGGAACAGCGCGGTCAGCCGATTGAGATCGCTGCCCATCGTCTCGCGCATCACCTGGTGCTTCTTGGCGCGCGCCACCTCGGGCCAGTCGGTCGATTCGCCGGTGAACTCCGCGTAGAACTCGGTCAGCACCTTCTCGCCGGCCGAATCGACGAAGAGCCCGGAGACGCGATTCAGGAAGTCGTATCCGGTCGTGCCGTCGACCGGCCAGGAGCCGCGCAGCGCCTCGCCCGGCTCGAGGATCTTCTCGACGATGATCCACGCGTCCGGGCCGTCGGAGCGCAGGCGTTGGAGGTACGCCTCGGGATCCCGGAGACCGTCGGGATGGTCGATGCGCAGGCCGTCGAGCGTGCCGTCGGCCAGCCAGCCCAGGACGAGCCGGTGCGTGTCCCGGAAGACGTGCTCGTGCTCGATCCGCAACCCGACGAGACCGTTGATGTCGAAGAACCGACGATAGCCGAGGTCGCGCGCCGCGGCACGCCAGTGCGCGAGGCGGAAGTTCTGGCGCTCGAGCAGCGCATCGAGCGAGTCGGCGCTGGCGTTCATCTCGGCCACGGCCGTCTCGATCGCCTTGACCACACCCGGCTCTTCGGCACAGAGGCGCGCCAGCGACTCGTAGAGGACGGTCTTGTGCCGGTGGCGTCGCTCGACGCTCGCGCGGTCGGTCACGGTCGGCGAGGGCAGCTCGCTCAGGGCCCCGGCCAGGAACGCGAGCGCGTCGGACCCGCTCCGCTCCGCGGCGGTCATGAGCAAGGTGTCGAGCGACTGCGGCGCGACCGGGAACACGTGGTCGTGATATTGGATCGTGAACGTGGCGTCTTTCCAGCACAGACGAAGATCGCCGCGCTCGAGCACCCGGCCGTAGTGGTCGGCCAGCACCGGCAGGAGCAACACGTTGCGAAGCCGCGTCTCCGGCGGGTCCCAGTCGATGTCGAAGTACGAGGCGTAGCGGCTCGCGGGCCCGTTCTCGAGCACGTCCCACCACCACGGATTGTCCGGCCCGCTGATGGCCATGTGGTTGGGGACGATGTCGAGCACCTGCCCGAGCCCCGCGCCCCGCAGCGCCTCCGACAATCGCGCGTGGCCGGCGGCCCCGCCGAGCTCTCGGTTCACGGCGCGCGGATCGACGATGTCGTAGCCGTGCGTGCTGCCCTTCGCGGCTTGCAGGTATGGCGAGCAGTAGAGATGGCTGACGCCGAGCGCCGTGAGGTAGTCGGCGATCGAAGACGCCGCGGCGAAGTCGAAGCCGGCGTGGAGCTGGACCCGATAGGTTGCGCGGAACTGTCTCGGCACGTCAGCGACGATCGGCCGGCGGTTCTACCAGGGGAGACCGAGCCATAGGGCCAAGCCTAGGGCGAGCCGCCGGGCAGGGCAACCCGGTAGATCCCCCAACCGACTTCAGGTGTTTACCGCTCGATGGCGTCCTCCCGGTGACATCCAAATGGCTCTCGATCTCGAGCTGGGCCATACTCCGATGACGCCTGGCAGGAGAGAGACGTGGCTGACCGGCACATCGAGCCCAGAAACGCACAGGATCGGAGCCCCCGGTCATGATGATCGCTCAGATCACCGACATGCACATCAAGCCCCAGGGTGTCCTCGCCTACGGGCGCCTCGATACGGCGCCATACCTCAGGCGCGCCGTCGCGCACCTGCTGGCGCTGAAGCCCCGCCCGGACGTCGTGCTGGCGACCGGTGACCTCGTCGACGGCGGACTACCCGAGGAGTATCGACGGCTTCACGACTTGCTGGCACCGCTCTCGATGCCGGTCTATCTGATCCCGGGCAACCACGACAATCGCGACGCGCTCGCCGCCGCGTTCACCGATCACGCCTATCTCCCGCGCGGCGGGCGGTTCATGCACTACGTGGTCGAGGGCCATCCGGTAAGGCTCATCGCGCTCGACACGCTCGATCCGGGGCGAGTGGGCGGCCTCCTCTGCGCGCAGCGTCTGGGTTGGCTCGCGGCGAGGCTCGAGGAAGCGCCCGCGCGTCCGACCCTGATCTTCATGCACCACCCGCCGTTCGCCACGGGGATCGCGCAGATGGACGCCCACGGCCTCGCCAACGCCGGCGAGTTCGCCGGGGTCGTCCGACGCCATTCGCAGATCGAGCGCATCGTGGCCGGCCACCTGCATCGCCCGATCCAGTCGCGCGTGGGCGGGGCTCTGGCGAGCACCGCGCCGAGCACGGCGCATCAGGTGGCGCTCGACCTCGAGGAGCAGCCACTGGCGTTCACGATGGAGCCGCCGGCCTGCCAGCTCCACGTCTGGACCGCCGAGACCGGCCTGGTCAGCCACACGAGCTATATCGGCGACTTCGACGGGCCATACCTGTTCGCCGACGGCTCGAGCCGAGCACGGTAAATACTCGCGGCCTCGCCCTCGTCGGATGGACGTCCGTCGCATCGTCAAAAGCCAAACTCTCAGCCGTGGAGATGCCAGTGCTGAAACCACTCGTCTTCGTCGCATCGCTCGCGATCCTGGGGAGCAGATCCGCCATGCTCGCCGCCGAGCCGCCTGCGCTTACCCCCGTCGTCCACGACGAGCTCAATCGCGCTCTAGAGGACCTGGCCGGACAGGTTCACGGGCTGGGCGACCGGTGGCGCGATCACTTCGGGCGTGGTGAGTCGGCGGCTGAGCGCCCGCTTATCACGCTCATGCTCAACTGGCGTCAGGAGCTGGCGCTGACCCCGGCGCAGGTCCAGAGCCTCGAGCGACTCCGCGCCGACTTTCAGCGCGAGGCGACCCGGCGCGACGCCGACCTCCGTGCCGCCGAGACCGCCCTGGGCACCATGCTGCAGGCCGAGCCGGTGGATCTCGGGGGTGTCGAGGCGAAGCTGCGCGACATCGAGCGGCAGCGCGCCGATCTGCGGTTGGCCCGGGTCAAGACGATCGAGCAGGGCAAGGGGCAGCTCACGCCGGAGCAGCGGACCAAGCTTTCGAATCTGCTGGCGAGCTCGGCGCCGCGACGAGCCGGGACGCCGACAACCTTCGACGTCCAGCCGCGATAAGCAGGCTCAGCGGGCCTGCTGTAGCAGCGCCTCGGCCGCCTCCATGAGGGTTTCCGAGAGGGTGGGATGGGTGTGGATCGTCGCCGCGAGGTCCTCGACGGTCATCGCCGTCTCGACGGCCAGCGCGGCCTCGGCGATGAGCTCGCCTGCGCCTGGCCCCACGATCCCGACGCCCAGGACGCGGCCGGTGTCCGGATCCGCGATCATCTTGGTCAGGCCATCGCTGCGGCCGAGCGTCAGAGCCCGGCCGGAGGCCGCCCATTCCCGCTTGGCGACCTTCACCGCGCGGCCTTCGCGCGCCGCATCGGCCTCGGTCAGCCCGCACCAGGCCACCTCGGGGTCGGTGAAAACGACCGCGGGGACGACGACGTTGTCGAAGGCCGCCGGGCGTCCCGCGATCACCTCGGCGGCGACCTTGCCCTGGCGCATCGCGCGATGGGCGAGCATCGGCTCGCCGGTGACATCGCCGACGGCGTAGATCGCCGGGTCGCTAGTCCGGCAGCGCTCGTCGACGGGAACGAAGCCGCGCGCGTCGATGCTCGCCCGCGTGCGCTCGAGCCCCAGCCCGGAGCTGGCCGGCCGCCGGCCGACCGCGACCAGCACGCGGTCGAACGTCTCGGTCTCGTTGCCGTCGAAGCGCGCCTCGATCGCCGCGCCCTTCTCGAGGAGCGAGGCCACCTTCGTGCCCAGGCGAATCTTCGCGAAGAGCTTCTCGCACCGGCGGGCGAGCGGCTGGACGAGCGCCCGATCCACGCCCGGCAGAAGCCCGTCGGTCATCTCGACGAGCGTCACCTTGCTGCCGAGCGCCGCGTAGACCTGACCCAGCTCGAGCCCGATGTAGCCGCCGCCGATCACGAGAAGCCGCTCGGGCACCTCGGGAAGCTCGAGCGCCCCCGTCGAGTCGAGGACACGATCGCCGGCGAGGGGGAGGCCGGGCAGGCCGGCCGGCGTCGAGCCCGTCGCGACGATCGCGCGCTTGAAGCGCACCTTCTGGGGCTCGTCGCCCTCCACGTAGAGCTCGCGCGAGCTCTCGAAGACCGCGCGCCCGCCGATCACGTCGACGCTCCTGGCCTTGGCGACCGAGGCGAGCCCGCGCGCGAGCCGGCCGACGACGCGCTCGCTCTTCCACTTTCGCAACGGATCCAGCGACACGCGCGGCTCGCCGAAATCGACGCCGAGCTCCCGCGCCCGCTCGGCGTCCTCGATCAGCGCGGCGACGTGAAGGAGCGCCTTGGACGGGATGCAGCCCTCGAAGAGACAGGCACCGCCGAGCCGCTTGGTGGCGTCGACGACGACGGTCTCGAGCCCGAGCTCGGCGCAGCGAAACGCCGCCGAGTAGCCGCCGGGCCCGCCGCCCACGACGGCCACGTCCACCTCGACGACGAGGTCGCCCATCACCACGGCCGGGTTCGCCTCTACTCGGGCTCGACCTGGCCGCGGACCGCCCACGCGCGGGCGATCAGATGGATGCTGCCGTCAGGCTTGATCGGTATCGTCGCCCGGATGCGCTCGCGGAGCGCGGTGCGCCGCTCCTCGGTGAGCGACATGCAGTAGCCGGGCGCCGGTGCCTGGCCGCCGAGGAACGGCGTCCAGTAATCGTCGAAGTCCTTGAACACGGTCGGCACGTCGATCGCGAGGACACGGACCTGCGTCAGGCCCACCGACTCGAAGAGCTCGACCAGCGGCCCCGGGCGCGCGCTCGGGAATCGCCGTCCCTCGTCGAGCTCGAGCGCCAGTGGATCGAGGGCGACCGCCGCGTCCCAGAAGCGGCGCGTCAGCTGCATCTCGCCCGCGTAGTCCCACACGTACGCCGCCGCCGTGCCGCCGGAGGACAGGGCGCGCTTCATCTCGGCCACGGCTTTCGTCGCGTCCGGCACGAAATTCAGCATGAGCCCGGAGACGGCGATGTCGTGCTCTCCGTCCTTGACGGGGAGCGCTTGCGCGTCGCCGGGCCGAAAGCTGACCCGCGGATCGGACACGCGCGAGCGGGCGTACGCGAGATATTCCTCGGAGCGATCGACGCCGACGACGGCGTCGGGCGAGCAGCGCGCGACGATGGCTTCGCTCAGCGCGCCGGTTCCGCACCCGATGTCGAGCCAGCGGAGGCTCTCGGGCGCGTCGAGCCAGTGCAGGAACTCCCGCGCGACGAGACGGCTCCAGCGGCCCACATACGGCTCATACGCGTCGCCGCTCGACCAGGCAACTCGATGGTCGGGCATCATGACCTCCTTCTTTCTAAATGCCGTCCAACAAAAGCTACCACTCCAACAATAGCTGTTCAGGGCGCTCGAGCCGACGCACGATCGCGGCGGCGAAGCGCGCGCCGTCGGCGCCGTCGGCGACACGATGGTCGAACGTGAGCGAGATCGGCAACAGCATCCGGGGCACGATCCGCCCCTCGTGCACGACGGGCTCTTCACGCCCGCGGGCGACCCCGAGAATGGCCACCTCAGGATAGTTGATGATCGGAATGGCTCCGGTGCCACCGAGCGCGCCGATGTTGGTGATCGTGAACGTCCCGCCGCGCAGGTCGTCGAGCGTCGCCTTGCCCTCGCGCACTCGCTGGGCGAGCGCCGCCAGCTCACGCTGCAGCTCGACCAGCGGCTTGCCGTCGACATCGCGGATGACCGGAACGATCAAGCCACGCTCGGCCGCCACCGCCACGCCCAGATGGTAGTAGCGCTTGACGATCAGCTCCCCGGCCCCCGGGTCGAGGCTCGCGTTGAACTGCGGGTGCTCTCGAAGCGAGAGCGCGGCCGCCTTCAAAAGAAAGCTCGTCAAGGTGAGCGTGATGCCGCGCTCGCGCGCGGGCTCGATGTTGCGCCGGATGATCGCGTCGAGCTCGGTGATGTCGGCGCGGTCGAAATGGGTCACGTGCGGGATGAGCGTGGCCGAAAGCGTCATGCGCTCGGCAATGGTGCGACGCAGATGGGACAGGGGCTGTCGCGCCACCGGGCCCCACTGCTCGAACCGCGGAAGCGGTGGCGGTTCCACGCCGACCGCCGCCAAAGGCTTGGCCACGGCCACGCGCTCCGGCGCCCGCCCGTCCGCGACCGGTGCCGTCGTGCCCGGCTGCGCCCCGCCGGCGGCCGACCGCACATCGTCATCGGTCACACGCCCGCCGGCTCCTGTCGCGCGCACCGCGCGCAGATCAACCCCAAGCTCACGCGCTAACCGCCGAGTCGCCGGCGTCGCCGGCACCGGCCCCACGCTCCTCGCGGCCGTCTCACCGGTCGGCGCCATGCTCGCACGCGCCGACGGTGGTACCTGCGGTGAGCCTGCGCCAGTCGGGGCGGGTGCCCGACCTGAGCCCGCGCGAGCCGTGACGTTCGCGGCCGCGGGCCCGGCGCCTTGCCCCGACGAGGCAACTGGCGAAGCTGCTGATGGCGGGCCGACGTTAGAGGCCTCCGAGGGCTCCCGTCGGGGCGAGGGGGCGGGGCGGGGGGAGGGTTCGCCGGCGAGTGGGGTTCCGACGCCACGTCCTCGAAGGTCACGAGCACATCGCCAACTTTTACGGTCTGACCCGGCTGGACGTGAATGCGAGCCACACGACCGCCGAATGGTGAAGGGATCTCCACCGTGGCCTTGTCCGTCTCCACCTCGAGCAGCGGCGCGTCCTCGGCGAGCACGTCGCCCTCGTTGACGAGCACCTTGACGATCTCGGCCTCGGTGAGCCCCTCGCCCAGGTCGGGAAGCGCGAACGGTCGAGGCATTGGTCTACCGGATCGTCGGGTCAGCCGCGGTCGGCACTGCCATCACCACACTCAGAATGCGAGGGTCTCGCGGGCGGCGGCGACCACGCGCGGCACGTCCGGAACGTTCGCTTTTTCACGCGCGAAGCCGACGAAGGGCACGTCGTGTGCGGTCACGCGGCGGATCGGCGCCTCGAGGGAAAGAAACGCACCGTCCATGATCGACGCGGCGATCTCGGCGCCCGGACCGAAGCTCTTCGGCGCCTCGTGGACGACGACCGCGCGGCCTGTCTTCTTGACCGACGTCACGAGGGTCTCGCGATCGAGCGGCGAGACCGTGAGCAGATCGATCACCTCGACGGCCGCTCCGTCCTCGTCGCGCAGGACGTCGGCGGCCTCGAGCGCCACGCGGAGCATCGCGCCATAGGCCACCAGGGTGAGGGCGTCGCCCTCGCGCGCTACCTGCGCCCGGCCGATCGGGATGACCTCGCTCTCGTCCGGGACCTCTTCCTTGGCGGCGTGGTAGAGCGACTTCGCCTCGAAGAAGATCACCGGGTCGGGATCGCGGATCGCGGCGGCCAGCAGCGCGCGCGCGTTTCGCGGGCCCGACGGGATGACCATCTTCAGCCCGGGGATGTGCGCGTAGAACTGCTCCTCGGACTCCGAATGATGCTCGAGTGCGCGCACGCCGCCGCCGTAGGGCATGCGGATCACGATCGGGATGTGGAAGCGCCCCTGCGAGCGCATCCGGTAGCGCGCGCAGTGGTTCTCGATCTGGTGGAAGCACTGGAAGGCGAAGCCCGAGAACTGGATCTCGCACACGGGCTTGAGACCGTAGAGCGCCATCCCGACCGCGGTGCCGATGATCGCCGCCTCCGCGAGCGGGCTGTCGATGACGCGCTGGGAGCCGAACGTCCGCTGCAGATCGTCGGTCACGCGAAAGACGCCGCCGTCCACGCCGACGTCCTCGCCCAGGACGAGCACGTCGGCGTCGCGCTCCATCTCCTGGAAGAGCGCCTGGTTGAGCGCCTTGACCATGTTCACCTTGGCCATGGCGTCAGCGTCGCGTCAGCCGCTGGCCGCGCATCGGCGTGGCTCCGGGCTGGTCCGTGGATGTCTCGTCCGGACGCGCCGATACCGTGTTCTCACGAGTCGCCGCCTCGTCGCGCTGGGCTCGGAGATCGGGCGGCAGCTCGGCGTACACGTGGTCGAACATCGTCAACGGGTTCGCGGGCGGCGTCGCCTCGAAGCGGCGAATCGCCTCGGCGATCTCGTCGTCGACCCGCTGCTCGAGCCCCTCCTCGAGAAGGTTCCGCTTCTCCAGATACGCGCGGAAGCGAGTCAGCGGGTCCTTCTGCTCCCACATCGCGACTTCCGCGTCGCTCCGGTACTTGGTCGGGTCGTCGGCGGTCGTGTGCACGCCCAGGCGATACGTCACGCACTCGATCAAGGTCGGACCGTCGCCGGCGCGCGCCCGCTCGATCGCCTCGCGCGCCACGGCGTAGACCGCGAGGACGTCGTTGCCGTCCACCTGGATGCCGGGCAACCCGTATGCCAGCGCCTTCTGCGCGATCGTGCGCGAGTGCGTCTGCTTCTTGAGCGGGACGGAGATCGCCCACTGGTTGTTCTGGCACACGAAGACGACGGGGACGTGCCACACGCCGGCGAAGTTCAGCGCCTCGTGGAAGTCGCCCTCGGAGGTCGCGCCGTCGCCGAAGTACGCCATGACGACCACGTCGTCTCCGCGGTACTGCGCGGCGTAGGCGAGGCCGACGGCGTGAGGCAGCTGGGTCGCGACCGGGATCGTGATCGGCAGATCGCGCTGCTCGGGGGCCGGCTGGCCCCCTTCGAGATGGCCCGCGAAGAAAAGCAGGAGCTTCTCGATCGGCCAGCCCCGCCAGATCATCGCTGCCGTCTCGCGGAACGACGGCACCATCCAGTCGGTCGGGCGCAGGCTGAAGACGCTTCCCATCTGCGCGGCTTCCTGGCCCTTGGTGGGCGCGAAGGTCCCGATGCGTCCCTGACGCTGGAGCCTCACCATGCGCTCGTCCAGCCGGCGGCCGAGCAGCATCGCGCGATAGAGCGACCTCAGATCCGTGTCGGCGAGCTTGGGCTCGAGCGCGGTGTCGAGGTTGCCGTCGCTGTCGAGGACCGACAGGTATTCGACCTGGAAGCGTGGTTCGAGGGCGATTCTGGGCATGGCGGCCCAAAACCCATTCTAACCCTCGGGACCCCGAACGCTACTTCTTCGCCGCGGAGGCTCGCTTGGGGGGGGCGGCGGGTGCGGCGGCCTGCTCCGACCGCTTGGCCTTCGCCAGGGGCCGCTTCTCGCCCGAGGCGACCCGCTTGGCCAGGCTCTCCTTGAGCGCATCCATGAGGTCGATCACCTGGGCGCGGGGCGCCTGGGGAGCGGCCACCGTGACTTCCTTGCCCTCGACCTTCTGGTTGACCAGATCGAGGACCCGGTGGCGATATTCGTCCTCGTACTGCTCGGGGTGGAACTCGTCGTTGGACAGACCGTCGATGAGCTGCCCGGCCAGATCGAGCTCGCCCGGCTTGATCTTCGCCGATTGCCCGCGATCGATCTCGCCGAAATCGCGCACCTCGTCGGCGAAGTACATCGTGTGGAGCATCAGACCGCCCTGCGCCGGACGGATGAGCACGAGGCTCTCCTTGCCGCGCATGACGAACTTCGCGAGCGCGACGCGCCCCTGCTTCTCCATCGCGTCGGCGAGGAGCCGATACGCCTTGTCGCCGCCCTTGTCGGGGCCGAGGAAGTACGTCCGCTCGAAGTAGATCGGGTCGACCGACTGGAGCGGCACGAACTCGGCGATGTCGATCATCTTGGAGGCTTCACCCTCGAGCGCCTTGAGCTCGTCGTCGGCCACCCGCACGTATTGGTCCTTGGAGAACTCGTAGCCGCGCACGAGCGACGCGCGATCGACGACCTCGTTGCACACCGGGCAAAACGTCTGCTGCTTGATGCGCGAGCCGCACTTCGCGTGCAGCATGTTGAAGGCGACGTTCGCGGACGAGGCCGCGGTGTACATTCGGATGGGAATCGAGACCAGCCCGAACGAGATCGTGCCCGAGCCGATCGAGTGCGGCGCCATGGTTTGCACGATAGCACGATGCTCCCTATGATGCGCGAAGGGCTCTACTCTCCCATGGATAGCGTTCCGGTCACCGTCGAGCGGCAAGATATCGGGGCTCCCGAGCCCACGGGGCGGTCGCCCGTCGCGCTCGTCACGATTCTCGCGGCGCTCGTGCTCCTCGCGTTCATCGCGATGATGGTGTGGCTGCAGTACTCGGGGTCGCGCGTGGAAGGCGTGGAGGAGCCCGAGCGCGCGCTCGCCCTGATCGTGGGTCGCACGATGGACATCGACGACGGGGTCGAGCGCGCACCGGCGTGGGAGCGATTCGTCTATCGCGTCCTGTCGACCGACCCGAAGGACGACCTCGACGAGGCCCTCCGCTGGTACGAAGAGCTCGCGCGAGAGTCGTTCGATCCGTCTGTGGATCTGCACCTGGCGATCCTCGAGGGGGAAGCCCATCGACTGGACGGCGTGCGACGTCGGACGGAGGAATGGGAGCGCCGTCCCGACCCGCTGCCGGCGTTCGCGCGACTGGTCGGCGCCGCCTATCTCGGAGAAGACATCGAGGGCGAGGCCGGCGCTGACGCCGACGCGGCGCTGGCGGACGCGCTCGAGGCGGGCTGGTTCAGGGACCGGCTCGCGATCCGCCTCGCGACGCGTCTGGGCCACCAGGAGCTTCTGGCGGCGGCGACGGCGACGCAGGCCGACCGCTCCAACCGATTGCTGGCCCGCATGCGCGCGACCGTGGCGATCGAGGTGGTGCTCATCGCCATCGGGCTCGTCCTGCTCGCGCGGGTGGTGTGGCGGCGGCGAGCCTTCGACCGGGTCAGCGTCGTCGTCCTCCCGCCGCCCTGGCGGGGACGCACCGGTGTCCGCGTGTTGATCTGGGGCGGCGCCCTCGGGGCGATCACGCTCACCGTCCTCTATCTCGCGTCGTCCCTCGGCCCGGATCGACCGTACTCGCGCGTGCTGATCGGCGCCGCGACGAACCTTTCGTTCGTGCCGCTCATCGTCCTCGCTCACCGCCTCCTGATCCGGCCGTCGGGGCTTCGCCTGAGCGAGAGCTTCGGGCTGGTGCCGACGCCCGACGGAAGGCGGCGGCTCGTGCTCGTCGTCCTCACCTTGCTGGCGCTCGGCCAGGTCGGCGAAGGCATCATCGACCTGGCCGGACGATGGGTGGGGTTCTCCGCGCATTGGACGGAGTGGTTCGATCGCGATCTGGTGTGGGGCTCGCGCGCTGTCGTCGGGATGACGATCTTCGACACGGCCGTTCTCACGCCGGTGTTCGAGGAGACCGTGTTCCGCGGGCTTCTGTTCGCGACCTTGCGGCGGCGGTTCGGCGTCGGCAACGCCGCCGTCCTGAGCGCGGCCATCTTCGCGGTCGCCCATGGCTACGGCGTCCTCGGCTTCGGGGCGGTCTTCTGGAGCGGCCTCTTGTGGGCGTGGGCGTACGAGCGGACGGGTAGCTTGCTCCCGTCCATGGCGGCGCACGCGGCGGACAACCTCATGGCCTCGCTCTCGGTCATCCTGGTGCTGCGTGCCTAGCCGCGATCTCGGGGAGTATCGCCGCAAACGCGACCCGGCGGCGACGCCCGAGCCGTTCGGCGGCCCTGGCCCGAGCGGCGGCAGCCGGTTCGTCGTCCACAAGCATTCGGCGCGGCGGCTCCACTACGATCTACGGCTTGAGATCGACGGCGTGCTGAAAAGCTGGGCCGTGCCCAAGGGCCCCTCCATGCGCTCACACGAGAAACGGCTGGCCGTTCACGTCGAGGACCATCCCGTCGAGTACGCCGACTTCGAGGGCGTCATTCCAGAGGGTAACTATGGGGCCGGTCCGTCGATCGTGTGGGACGCCGGCCGGTTCCAGCTCCTGAAGCCCGAGCCGGCGAGCGAGCAGATCCAGCGCGGCAAGCTCGAGTTCGAGCTGTTCGGCTTCAAGCTGCGCGGGCGGTGGACGCTGGCGCGCATGAGTGGCAAGGACCGCGACTGGCTGTTGCTGAAGAAGGCCGACGAATACGCCGGCGAGACGGAGCCGACCGAGCGCTTCCCCGAATCGGTGCTCTCGGGGCTGACGATCGAGGAGCTGCGCGACGGCGCGACCCGGGTCGAGACGTTGCGCCGGCGGTTGACCGAGCTCGAGGCCCCGCGCGGGAAGATCGCACCGCACGGCGATCTCCTGATGCTCGCGACGCTCGTCGACGAGACGCCGTCGGACCCGGCGTGGCTCTTCGAGATCAAGTACGACGGCGTGCGTGTCCTGGCCTCGCGCGAGGGCGATGAGGTCGAGCTGCGCCATCGGAGCAACCAGGTCGTCACGACGCGCTACCCCGAGGTGGCGGCGGCCCTGCGCGCGCTGCCGCTCAAGAGCTTCCATCTCGACGGCGAGATCGTCGCCCTGGACGACCGGGGCCGCTCGAGCTTCCAGCGGCTGCAGGAACGTATGGGTCTCACGCGTCCGGCCGATGTCGAGCGGGCGCGGGGCGAAGTGCCGGTCAGTGCCGTCTTCTTCGACGCGCTCGGTCTGGACGGTCGCGATCTGCGCCGGCTGCCGCTCGAAGCGCGCAAGGAGTGCGTGAAGCTCCTGGTGCCGCCGCGTGGCGTCGTCTACTTCGGCGATCACGTGCAGGGCCACGGCGCGGATTTTCTCGCGGCGGCCTGCGAGCAAGGCCTGGAGGGCGTGGTCGCGAAGAAGCGCGACAGCCCCTACGCCGCGAAGCGCTCGAGGGACTGGCTCAAGATCAAGTGTCAGCTCCGGCAGGAATTCGTGATCGGCGGCTACACCCTGCCGCAGGGGACGCGCGCTCACTTCGGCGCGCTCCATCTGGGTCTCTACGACAAGGGCGAGCTCGTGTATGTCTCGAAGGTCGGCACGGGCTTCGACGATCGCGCGCTCAAGACCATCAGCGAGAAGCTCCGCCCGCTCGCGCGCTCGACCTCGCCGTTCGCGCGCGGCACCCCCGCCGGCCGCGACCACCACTGGGTCGATCCCAGGCTCGTGGGCGAAGTGCGCTTCACCGAATGGACACGCGATGGTGGGATCCGTCATCCGTCTTTCCTCGGGTTACGTGAGGACAAGGGCCCCGAGGATTGCGTGCGCGAGACGGCGGTGGTGGCGGCTGGCGAGGGGGC
>Ga0209055_1000232_pt1 | contig 39026 bp, 32 predicted proteins | sample GraSoiAngelo_110_FD_185875 | JGI IMG/M metagenome (GOLD analysis project Ga0209055, IMG submission 185875) | Grasslands soil microbial communities from the Angelo Coastal Reserve, California, USA - 14_0903_12_30cm (SPAdes) (version 2) | ecosystem: Environmental > Terrestrial > Soil > Grasslands ... | reverse complement strand
AGGCGCACCCAGTTTTGTGCGCACGCACTCCAGCCCGGTGACCGCCGCTTCACGGCCCAGCACGCGAACCGGCTGCGTCTGCCAGAGGAAAACGACACCGTCGTTTTTCGCCAGCTCATATTCGTATTTGAACGCGGGCATTTCCTGTTCGCTGCGCCGATAAATCAGATAGACCATCTCGGCGCCCAGGCGCCGCGCCGCGGTGACGACGTCGATCGCGGTGTTGCCTGCGCCGATGCAGGCGACGCGCCGGCCGACTTCAACGTCCTGGAAAGCCTTCACCTTGGTCTGCTCGATGAACTCCATCGCGCCGTAAACACCGTAGAGGTCTTCGCCGGGCAGTCCCAGCGTCCAGGTCTCGCCGAGCCCCACACCGATGAAGATGGCGTCGAACTGCTTTTCGATTTCGGCAAAGGAGATGCCGCGGCCGACTTCGGTCTTCTGACGAATTTCGACGCCCAACTGGCGCACCAGCTCGACTTCGCGCAAGGAATCGGCGGCACGGGTCTTGTACGCGGCAATCCCGTAGGTGTTGAGCCCGCCGGGAATTTCGTTGCGGTCGAAGATGGCGACCGCATAGCCCCACTTCGCGAGCTCCGCCGCGCACGCCAGCGACGCAGGCCCCGAACCGATGCAGGCAACCCGCTTGCCGTTGGATGCGCCCGCGTGAAAGAGGTGAATGTTGTTGTCGAGCACGTAGTCCACCGCGTACCGCTGCAACCGCCCGATCTCGATGGCCTGCTCGCCCTTCTCGTGCATCACGCAGGCGCCCTCGCACAGCGCCTCAGTTGGGCAGACACGGCCGCAGCTCTCACCCAGGATATTGGCCTCGAGGATCACACGCGCCGAACCGCGCAGGTTGCCGGTGAGAATCTTCTTGATAAATGCGGGAACATCAATGCGCGTGGGGCAAGCGAGGGTGCACGGCGCGTCAAAGCAGTAAAGACATCGGGCCGCCTCAACAACAGCCTGGCCACGGGTCATCCGGGGCGCGATGTCCGCGAAGTTTCTCTCGTACTGCTCAGGTGGAAGCTTCGGAGCGGTCTCACGAAGAGGCATTTCCGGCTCCTTGAGATTCGCAAACCGGCGGGGCGTGCGGGATGTCCACCCGGCCTCAGTCCATTGAGGCGCCATTCTAGCACCGCCGGGCAGCAGCGGCGTTAACCCATATGCTTGACATGAAGGGCGGCGCTTACATAGCAGAAGGCGTCTTGCGCGCGATTCGCGGGCTGGCCTAAGATGCGCACCTCACATGGCGAGACACTGCGATGCCGCGCCCAGGCGGGCCCGACGTCTCATACAAAAGAAAATTCCTCTTGAACTCCAAGAGAGAATCTACATAGCCGGAGGGGCCAGATGCGATTCGACACGGTGATCAAGAACGGCACGGTTGTCACCGCGACCGACACCTACGCAAGCGACATCGGAATCGCCGGCGGCAAAATCGCGGCCATTGCGCAGTCGCTTGCCGCCGAAAACGCCGGCAAAGTGATTGACGCGGCGGGCCTCCTGGTGATGCCAGGCGGGATCGACGTCCACACACATTTGGACATGCCCTTCGGCGGAACTACCAGCTCTGACGATTTCCAGACCGGCACGATTGCCGCCGCCCACGGCGGCACGACCACACTGATCGACTTCGCCATCCAGTACAAGGGCCAGACGCTCCGGCAGGCTTTTGAGGGCTGGATGAAGAAGGCCGAGGGCAAGGCGGTAACCGACTACGCCTTCCACTGCATCATCACCGAACTGGGCGACGCGCACCTCGAGGAGATGGGACAACTGGTGCGCGAGGGAGTCTCGAGCTTTAAGCTGTTCATGGCCTATCCGGGAGTGTTCATGCTGGACGACGCAACGATTTTCCGCGCCATGTCGCAAGCGGCCAAGTATGGCGGCCTGATCTGCATGCACGCGGAAAACGGCGGCGTGATTGACGTGATCGTGCAGCGGGCGCTGGCGGAGGGCAAACGCGCGCCGAAATACCACGCTCTGACGCGGCCCACGACTGCTGAAGCCGAAGCCACCGCCCGAGCCATTGCCCTGGCGGAAATGGCCGGCGCCCCGGTGTACATCGTGCACCTTTCGTGCAACGACGCGCTGGAGAAGGTCCGCGAAGCGCGCGACCGCGGCCTGCCAGCCTATGCGGAGACATGCCCGCAATATCTATTTCTCTCGATCGACAATTTCGACGTGCCGGGCTTCGAGGGCGCCAAATACGTCTTCACCCCGCCACTCCGGGAGAAGTGGCACCAGGAAAAACTCTGGCAGGGGCTGGCGAAGGACACTCTGCAAGTGGTTTCCACCGACCACTGCCCATTCTGCTACAAAGAGCAAAAGGAGCTGGGCAAAGACGACTTCACGAAAATCCCCAATGGCGGGCCGGGGATCGAGCACCGCCTGAGTCTGGTCTATACCGGCGGCGTGCACGGTAAACGCTTCTCCGCGAACCGCTTCGTGCAGCTGGTTTCGACCGCGCCGGCCAAACTCTTCGGCCTGTATCCTCACAAGGGCACAGTCGCGGTGGGCTCGGACGCCGACCTGGTTCTTTTCGACGCGAATGAGGAGCAAGTCATCAGCGCCAAGACGCACCACATGCGCGTGGACTATTCGATGTTTGAGGGTATTCGCGTCAAGGGTGCGGCGAAGACGGTGCTTTCGCGGGGCCGTGCAATCATCGAGAACGGCAAGTTCGTTGGGCGGCCCGGAGCCGGGCAGTTTGTCCGGAGGCAAGGTTACTCCGGGGCATAGCTGGCGCCACCAAATGGGTGCCTCTCAAGCTGTAACGCTTTTTCTCTTGAGCCCATCGACTGCGGAACTCTCCGTTCCGCCCTTTCCACCGGGCACGGCTTCGGGGTAATTCCTGCGCCCAGCGGCTTCGCATTCTCCCCTCGCCGGCTGAGAACGGTGCCACTTCTTCATCCTAGTCAGGCAGCAATGCCGCTCAGCTTTTTTTGACATTTGCCAGAATATCAGGCATTCTGAAATACGGACATTTGGAGGCACCCATGGAATCGGCAAAAGTCGGGAAGCGCGGGGCGATTGTTGTGCCCGCAAAACTGCGTAAGCGTTTCGGGATCGAAGAGGGTTCTGTTGTTACCGCTGAAGCCCGCGAGGACGGCATTTTGATTCGGCCCGCGGTGATCCTTCCGGTGGAAAAGTACAGCCCCGAGCGCAAAGCGGAATTTCTTCTCTCCACCGCCACGACCGCGGAGGACTACCGCCGGGCCCGCAAAGAAGTGAAGAAGCTCGGCATTGATCCGGATTCGATCCCGCATCGGCGCCCGAAATAAATGGACCGCCTGTTCCTCGACGCCAATGTGGTCTTCTCCGCAGCCTACCGACCGAATCCAGAGCTGCTCAAGCTCTGGAAGCTGAAGAACGTCATCCTTTGCTCCTCGCGTCACGCCTTAGAAGAAGCAAGAATCAACCTCACCCACGAAGTTCAGCGGAGTCGGTTGGCGCGGCTGTCCAGAAACATACATTTATTCGACGCGCCCCCAAAAGAGCTTCCCGGGGGGGTGTTGTTGCCTGACAAAGACGTTCCCATCCTTCTTGCCGCAATCGAAGTAAGAGCGACGCATCTCATTACCGGCGACCTGCGCCACTTTGGGCCCTACTTCGGCAAGACAATCCAGGGCATCCTCGTCTTGCCTCCGGGAAACTACCTGAAGAAGGCCGGCCCACGTCGCTAGCGCACGGCGTCCCTCCACGCGACCGCCTTGGTTGCGCTCTCCTGACGCACCGCGGATCAACGCCGGGGCTCGCCAGCGTCATTGCCGGTAGACGCCGTAAATCCAGGGGATGCCCGCCAATCCATGCTGCACCTGAACGAGGACGCTGTCGCCGGGCTGGAACCGGTCGTAGTCGTTCCGGTCAACCGGCACACGTTCGAATCGCTGGCCTTCGCGCCATGAGGTCACCACCAAGCGGTTGCTCCGCAGCACGCCAGGCATACTGAACTTGCCGACCACCCTAGTTACTTGCCGGGTGGGCGGCGCGGTGTCAAATTTTCCGTTGGCAAACAGCAGCGCGGCGAGCAGCCAGGGAACCGGCACGAAACCGAAATAGACGCGTTTGAGCGCTTCGACCTCCAGGTGATGACGCGCACGGCGTTCAACCCAGACTCCCAGCCCCAGCACCAGAAAGAACATCACGCCGATGAAGATGAGGATGGCATCCAGCTCGAGTGGTGGAAAGAGTTGGCTGGCGGGAAGGAACAGCACCGCGCCTACCAGGAACCAGGCCGTGCGCAGCATCAGGCGCCTGCGCAGCAGGACTTCCGCCGCGGCCGAAGTCAAGCCACATGCGGAACACTGGTCAGCCGAGCGCTCGGCTCCGCAGTCCAGGCAGCGCGTCATTTCTTTCCCAACGCGTCGAGGAGTGCCGCAAGCCGGGCACGATCCTCGGCTTCCGGCGTGACCAGAGAAACCCCCATTCCCCTCCCCGGCTCGACCCGCCGCACCACGCATTCCATACGCAGCGGGGGCTCCAGCGCCAGCACGGCCGAGAATTTGGCGCCGACCCACAGCGGGTCGGCTATCTCGATGCGCATCCCTTCGGCACTGATGTCGAGGACCCTGCCCAGGAGGACGGCGGATCCCCACTCCATCTCCAAGACCGCACCGAACGGATACCGGGTCGACCTGCGCCGCTCGGTCTGCGTGGCTGACCCCGATTCCTGCAGTTTGGACATGCTCGTCGCGTCTCTGGGCGATGCTATGCGGCGCTGCTGCCCCTGTCAAGAACGCTGCGGCACAGCGTGCGCAGTGACTAGCGGCGCCGCAGCGATACTCACCTCCCAAAACCACTTGCAACCACAGATGAACACTGATGAACACAGATATGACAGATGAGGTCAGGGCACAAAGCTCCTGTACTGATCAGCCTGCGAAATTCATCAGCAAGTCCACCTGCGGGCCGCTGGCTTCGCCTTTAACTCCCAGCGTCTAGTCTCTTGCAACCGCGTCCAGCCATCATCGGCTAGCGCTGGCGTTTCGCTGGCGAGTTTAGAAACCGCTGGCCAGAGGCCGGCGTTACAAGAGTGGTGCGCGAACTTCAAACCTTTCCAACCTCCAGCTGAGATGTAGACGAGCTGACAACCGGTCGGCGCCGGAGGCGTATAATGCCGCCATGGACCTCAAAGAATTCTTCCTCAAGCAGAAAGAAGCCATTCGCGGGCGCACACGTCAGGTGACCCAGCTGATCCGCACTGAACATATGAACTGGCGGCCGGAGAAAGACGCACTCAGCGTAGGCGAGATGCTGCGACACCTGTGGCACTCCGAGGAAGGAGTCCGGCGAGTGGCGCTCAAGGGCGACTTTAGCTACTACGAGAAGCGCATTCCGCTCGGACTGCGAGCGGTGTTCGGCACTCCCGGCCCACTCGAGGAAGAGCTCAACCAACTGGAGCGCGTACACAGCGAAACACTCGCCGCAGTGGCGAACTTTCCTCCTGAACTCTGGGACGAAGTGCGCGTCCGCGAGGAGTTGGGGTTCCGCCGCAAGGTGGCAGTGATCCTGCTCGGCATCAATGAACACGAGATCCATCATCGCGCCCAACTGATGACCTACCTGCGAATCCTCGGCACGCCCGTACCCGAAGCCGTGGCTCGAAGATAGATTTCCAGGCTGCTGCAGATTCCCGTCGAAAGATGGCTATTTGCCGGAGAGGGCGCGGACACTGGAGGGCCGAACATCCATGCAAATGATGTTATCGTCCCGGTCCACCGAGAGCATGGCGCAGTCGATCTCGTGCGCGCTGTGAATGGCTTCTTCCGCTGTGCGTCCCGCGGCGGTGGCGCAATGGCTGCGCCCGCGGAAGGTGACGCAAACTTCATAGCGGTATTGGCTTGTCTGGAATAAAGAGTAGGCGATCACGCCAAACAAGAACGCTACGCTCAACCCAACGATCCATTTCCATTTCTTAGGCATTCAAGTCCCCACGCTCAGCCCAGTGCTTATTGTAGCTTACCCCAGATGACTTCCCTTGGTGGTGTTCCTCGCGCTCCGCGTTCCCGCGCGCCGGGTAATCTCATGGCGGAGATACTGCCGGAGGTTCTCGGTCAGCGTGGAGGCCTCGCAGAGTTCGCTCAGATCGCGCAGGGTCAAGTCCGGCAAGAACGCGAGCGCCCGTTGTAGCGGAGTCTGCGGATGGCGCACCAGAGCCACGCGAACATTGTAAAGGTACGACCACTTCCGGTGACTGGCAATCGCGGCCACCACTGTAGCGGACAATTTTTCTTGCGAGAGCACCTTGAGCACCTGCGACTCCGTCAGCAGCGGGTTATCGAGCGCGATGCGCACGACCTGAGGGTGCCCTTCGGCTACCAGGCCACCAGCTACTCGCGCCGAGCCGCGGCGAGCCAGGGTCAGCTTCTGTCCCAGCGGCAGTTGTGGCAGCCGCCCCAAGATCAACTCTTCGGCCAGCCGCCGCAGCTCCGCCGGAACTGACGGCAACAGGCTGAGCTGCACCAGATCCATCAGGAAAAGCTCGCGCGCCAGGCGCATGGCCAACAGCCGCGGGGTGTGGGGATGAAATGCCACGCGACGCTTGACCGGGTAGTGGGACAACCACTGTCTGCGCCGCGCGATGCGCTCGAGAATGGTCTGCGGCAGATCCTCGCGCTCGAGGAGCAGGCAGAGGTGGGTCTCGTCCAGATGCGGATTTTCGAGCAAGGCCGTAAGGACCTGTTCGCTCGCGTCGCCGAGTAGAGACGGGATCGCGTCGCGCGCGGCGGACCGCGCGTACTCCGAATCGAGCTCAGTCTTCCGTGCCATACGCAGGAGTGCTGCGTGAGTCACTGGCCGGGTGGGACGCTGCGAGACGTTTGGCCAGCCGGGCAGCGCCGATGGCGGGTGAGACACGAAGCGGCCCAATCCTGGCCCGGGGAGCGAAGCGCAAGAGAGACCGCTCGAGGGGCCAGTCAAGCAGCGCGGTACGTCCCAGAGCGCCGCCGGAGGTAGCTAGAGCGAACTCGCCGTGCGCGAGCCCGAGCCGGCGGATGACGATATCGGCGAGGCTGGCGAGCGCAGTGGCCGCGTCCAGAAGGATATCGCGCGCGACGCGGTCACCGATCTCCGCCGCCTCGATGACCACCGGAAAAACGGCCGGGAATACCTCGTCGGTGCTCCGCGCGATGCGCTCGGTTAGGTCGTCCCAGTCGGAACATCCGAGGGCCGCAAAGATTCTCTCCTCTAGCCGCGTTGGGGGCTCGCCCTCGTCCCGCGCGAGGGCTGCGGCAGCCAGGGCTCGTCGCCCAACGTCAAACGCGCTGCCCTCGTCGCCCAGCCACGGGCCGTAGCCCCCAGCGCGGGCAGTTTTTCCCTCCGCATTGCGCCCATAGGCGGAAGAGCCGGTGCCCGCGATCAGCACCACCCCAGGACCCCCGCCCACAGCAGCCTCGAGAGCGATTTCCAGATCGGTGGTGGCATGCACAAAAGCCTGCGGAAATTCCGCGGCGAGGAAAGCCAAGACGCGGTTCGCGACACTCGGCCGCCCCGCGCCGGCCAAGCCCGCGCAGACTGCGGTAACCTGCGTCATCTGCGCGCCTGCACTAGTGAGCGCCGCCCTCGCGGCCAGCGTAAGCGCACCGGCAGCGGCGGCGAATCCGACGCGCAGCGGATTCGATGGCCCGGCCACGCCTTGGCCTGCCACTTGGCCGTTGGCATCGAGCACAACGCATTCGGTCTTGGTGCCGCCGCCGTCCAAACCGAGGGAATAAGTCATCGTTTGTTTGCTTTGGGTCGAATACTATCAGGCGTTCGCGAGCAGGTCTTAGCCTCGGCTCAAATTGCGGACTCCTCTCGCGAACGTTTGCTGACGGCTGAAAACTGGAGCTAAAGTGCCAGCTCTCTGCCCTCAGTCTAAATCCTGGCACAAGCGCGCTTGACGCCGGCGCGCCGCCCTGACTACTATCACGCGACTTTCCCAAGCGCGGAGCGATGCGACTCGGTCCACTGGATCTCGCCATCCTGGCGGCCTACCTGATTGGCATCACCCTGTTCGGCATCCACTTCCGCCGGGGGCAGCAGGACATCCGTGACTATTTCCTCGGCGGCCGCTCCGCGCCGTGGTGGGCGCTCGCTTTCTCCATTGTGGCCACCGAAACCTCCACCCTGACGATCATCGGCACGCCGGCGCTGGCCTTTTCCGGCAACCTCGGCTTCCTACAACTGGTGTTCGGCTACCTCGTGGGCCGCGTAGTTCTCACGCTGGTGTTTCTGCCCCACTATTTCCGTGGAGAATTCTACACGGCCTACCAGCTCATCGAAAAGCGATTTGGCCCTCGGATGAAGTCAATCGCCGCGACGACGTTTCTAATAACCCGCGCGCTGGCCGAAGGCGTTCGCATCGCGGCGATCGCGAAGGTCGTCAGCGTGGCGTTTGGCACCGATACGCGTCTCTCGGTGGTGCTGGTGATGGGGTTGACGCTGCTCTACACCTTCGAGGGCGGGATGAAAGCAGTCATCTGGACCGACGTGATCCAGCTTGTGCTCTATCTCATCGGCTCGGCTGCAGCATTTGTGCTGCTGCTCGGCCGCATCCCCGGCGGCTGGGCTGAAGTGACGCAGGTGGCTGCAGCCTCCGGCCACAAATTCCGCGTCTTCGACTTCACGTTCAGCTACCCGCGGACGCTCACCCAGACGTACACCTTCTGGTCTGGTCTGATCGGGGGAACATTTCTGACCATGGCCAGCCACGGCACCGACCAGTCCATCGTGCAGCGTATCCTGGCGGCGCGCTCCGAACTCCAGGGCAAGATGGCGCTGCTCGCCAGCGGAGGCATCATCCTGGTGCAGTTCTCACTCTTCCTGGTGCTGGGCGTGATGCTCTACACGTTTCACCAGCACACTCCCCTCATCGGCCCCGGCGGCGACCCGGACCGTATCTTCCCCGAATTTGTGGTCCGCGAGATGCCTGCAGGCTTGAAAGGCCTCGTGCTCGCTGCCATCGCCGCCGTGGCCATGTCCAATGCCAGCGGCTCACTGAACTCAATGGCCGCCTCGAGTGTGGTCGATTTCTATCGCCTGCGCGGGCGCGAGGAACACCCCGCGCGCACCCTGCGGCTTTCCCGCTGGATGACGCTGGCCTGGGGCTTCGTCGTGCTCGGGCTCGGGATGGTGCGCTGGGGTCCGGTACTCGAGACTGGTCTGACGATTGCTTCGATTACTTTCGGTAGCCTGCTGGGTCTATTTTTGCTGGGCTTTCTGAACCCACGCGCCACGCCGAATGGAGCGCTGGCGGGCATGCTCGCGGGTCTCGGCGTTCTGCTCTATGCGAAATTCGGGACGCACCTGGCATGGACCTGGTACGTGCTGGTGGGCGCGACGACGACCTTCTTGGCCGGCTCTCTCGCCAGCCTGCTCAATGGTGGAAAGAAAATGCAACCACAGATGAACACTGATGAACACTGATAAAATCTTGGATTTTAGATCTCAAATTTCAGATTCTAGATTTCAGCTATCGGACTGTGGGTATTCAGCTTCAGATCTTAAAGTCTAAACTCGAGATCTAGAGTTTCGACTCTCCACTTTCGACTTTCAACTCGCATCGGAGAGGGCAGAGAAGCTGACACAGAAAACGATCAACGGAGTGATGCCGGCCAAACGACTGGAACTGGTGCGCGGTCTGGGACCGTGGGCGGCGGCAGCCATTGTCGTCGGCACGATGATCGGCACCGGTATTTTTCTGAAGCCTGCCGAAATGGCCAGTAGCGGCGGCTCGGTCGCCGTGGTGTTTGCCGCTTGGGTTGTGGGCGGCGTGCTCTCTCTGTTCGGCGCGCTTTCCTTCGCCGAGTTGGGCGCCTCGATTCCCGAAGCCGGCGGGGAGTATGCCTACTTGCGACGCGGCTTCGGCCCGGCGTGGGGTTTTCTCTTCGGCTGGATGCATTCGATCGTGGGACGTCCCGCTTCAGCCGCATCGATCGCTGCCGGACTGCTGCGGTTCTGGGGATTTCTCTTCCCAGCGGTGGCCGTGCCATTTTTCACCTGGCATGTCTCCCTGCCCTGGATGGGCAAGCCCTACGATCTTGCGTTTACGTGGGCGCAGCCGTTGGCCGTGGTCGCCATTGCTGTGATCACGTTCATCAACTACTTGGGCGTGCGGCTGGGCGGACAAGTGCAGGTGGCGCTGACGCTGATCAAGATCGCCTCGGTGCTCGCCGTAGTGATTTTCGGATTTGCGCTCGGGCACGGAGACAAAGCCAATTTCCAGCCCATGGTCCCGCCCGCGCTGGGACTGGGAACCATCGGCGCCTTCCTGGCAGCGCTGGCCGCTGGGCTGTGGGCTTATGACGGCTGGGAAGACTTGAACCTCGTCGGCTCCGAAGTGCAGGAGCCGCAGCGGAACTTCCCGCGCGCGTTGGTGGGCGGTGTGGTGCTGGTGGGCGCGATCTATCTGCTTTTCAGCGCGGCATGCTTCTACGTGCTGCCCTTTGATACCTTGGCACGTTCCACGCATGTGGCCTCAGACGTGGTTGAAAGGTTCGCCGGAAGCAGCGCGGCACAATGGATGACTCTGGCCATGGTCATCGCGGCGCTCGGTTCGCTTAATTCCTCCCTCCTCAGCGGGGCGCGCGTGCCTTATGCCATGGCGCGCGACGGCATCTTCTTCAACGTGGCCGCGACCATCCACCCAAAGTTTCGCACGCCCGGCGGTGCATTGATCTTCCAGGGGATTTTGACCAGTCTAATGGTGCTCACCGGCACGTTCGAGGAGCTTACCTCGCTGTTCATTTTCGCCGCCTGGATCTTCTACGGCTTGGCTGTGGTGGCGATGTTTCGGATGCGTCACAGCGAACCAGATTTACCGAGACCGTACCGCTGCTGGGGCTACCCATGGGTCCCGGCTGCTTTCGTGATCGGCGCCATGGCGTTGACAGTCAACCTGTGGCTCGCGCGGCCGATCCGGTCGTCACTCGGCCTCGCCTTGATCCTCTTCGGACTGGTCTTTTACCGCCATTGGCGGAGAGGGGCGACTGGTAGCCAGCGTCCAGTCATCCGCTAAGAGCGTAGAGGATTGACTTGGTAGGGCAAGGCATGCCTTGCCCCTACACTGACCTTTTCCGTAGCCATCTGCTAGCAGCGCACTCCGCCCGCAACTGCGCAGAGAGCATCGTGCGGAGCTGCGACCGGTGCGCGCTTTGGATGAAACACCTGGGCGAGGATTTCCACGCCGGTCGACAAGCGCGGCCCGGGCCGCGAGAAATAACTCGAAGCATCCACGGCGAAGATCCGGGGTTGCTGCGCCGCGGGCAGGTCCTCCCAGCCGCGGGGAAGCGGCGTACGAGCAAACTCTGCGGTGCCCTGTTCCAGGCCATAGCCACACGGCATGACCAGTACCACCTCGGCCTGCACCGCGAGGAGTTGCTCCCAACTGACGCGGAACGCCCGCTCGCCCGGCTGGCCCAAAACGTCGCTCCCACCGGCGATGGCAACCATCTCCGGCACCCAATGCCCCGCGACGTAGAGTGGATCGAGCCACTCGAGACACACCACCCGGGGTCGCGCACTCACACCGGCCGTCGCTCGCTCAACCGCCGCCACCCGGCGCCTCAGATCGATGACAAGCTCATGCGCCTGGTCGGCGCGGCCGGTGGCTTCGCCCACGACGATGATGTCGCGCCAAACGTCGGCAAGGCTGCGCGGGTTGAGCGAAAGCACGCCCGGCCGCCGCGGCAAGCTCGCAAGCGCCGCAGCCAGGTCGTCCGGCGAAGCTGCGCAGACCTGGCAGAGGTCTTGGGTGATGATGAGATCCGGCTCGATGACGCGAAGCGCCTCGACATCCACGCTGTAAAGGCTCTCGCCGCGGGTGAGGAAGTCACGCACCTGGCGATCAATTTCCGCCGCGGTGGCGGCGTGGGCCAGGCGCGAGCGGACCAGAATTCGTTTTGAGCGCGCCTCGGCCGGGAAATCACACTCGTGAGTAACGCCGACCACTTCCCCGCCCAGACCCAAAGCGAAGAGAATCTCTGTGGCCGAAGGCAGCAGCGAGCAGATCCGCATAGCCCGCAAATCTACCACGACAGCAAGGGTGGCGTAGCGCCGGGCTGCGGTCCGACATTGGCGGCTCCCCAGGGCGTCGCAGCGTCCTGCAAACCGGCGGCGAGACACAGGCTCTAAGCTGGCAGGCTGATACGCGGTTTGTGCGTCCCGGCTTGGCCGGGGCGGGCCGCGTCACGGAGTTCTGGCTCAGGGGTACAGCAGGTATTTGGCGCGAATCCTCTTGAAGGCCTCGATCTCTTCCGTCCAGTCCGCGACAATGACGGAGGGCTCGTCACCCTTTTTTAACCGGGCAATCGTGGCCGCGGAACCCACCAGCGCGATGGTACCCTGGAGATCGAACTTATCGGGATACAGTTTCGCCAGCGCTGCAGCAATCTCCAAACCCATCAACATGGAGTGCAGCGAGGCACGATCGGTAATGATCAGCGCAATGCCTTGGCAGAGCAGGTCCTTGTGCGGGCCCGCGCGGGGCGTGAACCGCGTAGGGACAAAGCGCACGCCGGGGACAAAGCGGCTATTCAGGTAATCGGCAAGCTGGGTGGCATGGATCCACGGGGCGCCCAACAGCTCAAAGGGTGTGTCAGTTCCGCGGCCGACCGAAATGTCGGCGCTTTGCAGGATCTCGATGCCGGGATAGAGCAGAGCTGCATTGAGCGAGCGCAGATTGGGCGATGGCGCCACCCAAAGCAGGCCGGTGGCCTCATACCAGTCGCTGCGGCGCCAGCCCTTCATTGCGATCACATGCAGGTCGCATCCGATCTTGTTTTCGGCATTGAACATTCGCGCCAGCTCTCCCAACGTCATCGCGTAACGCACCGGCATGGGGAAATACCCGACGAAATTCAGCCGGTCGCGGTCGAGCATCGGGCCTTCGATGGTCTGGCCGCCCAATGGGTTCGGCCGGTCGAGCACATAGAAGGTGATCTTGTGCTTCGCGGATTCCTCCATTGCATAGCCCATCGTGGTGATATAGGTATAGAAGCGCACGCCGGCATCTTGAATATCGAAAACGAGCGCGTCGATACCCCGCAGCATTTCGTCGGCGGGCCGGCGAGTGTCGCCGTAGAGGCTGTAGATGGGCAGGCCGGTCGCGGGATCCGTCGAGGAGGAGACCTTATCCTCCGCGCGGCCAGCAATCCCGTGCTCGGGGCTGAACAACGCGACGAGCTTGACTCGATCCGCATGGGCCAGTAGCTGAATGGTGCCGCGGCCATCCCGGTCAAGCCCTGTTTGATTGGTGATCAGCGCCACCCGCTTGCCTCGCAGCGGCGCGAAGTCTTCTTCCGCCAGCACGTCGATGCCAGTCTTGGTGTGCGCGTTGCGCGCCGGCTCACGCCCAACGCCGACGCTGCGCTCGATCATTGAGGTATCCGTTTGCATGGCGGCAGGCTTTGGCCCGCCATCGGGTGAAACCGGAGGTTGCCGGCTGAAGCGCGCCGCTACATTCAGGCCGGCAGCAACTGCCGTAGCCACTCGCGAGCGCAGGCTCGAGATGGGGGAACGCACGTAGGGATGAACGCTATTGGTCAGCAGGATGATGAACGTCTGGCTCGAAGGATCGATCCAGACTGAGGTACCGGTGAAGCCAGTGTGGCCAAATGACCCCAGCGGAAAGAGCTCTCCACGCGGCGCCGAATATATTGAGTCAATGTCCCAACCCAGACCGCGCACCGTGGGGCTCCACGGCGGGCTCTGCGGCGTGGTCATCTTTTGCACAATGGCGGCGGCGAAGATGCGTTTGCCATTCGGCCCCACGCCTCCGGCCAATATCATGCGGCAGAAGATGGTCAAGTCATCGGCGGTGGAAAACAAGCCGGCGTGACCGGCGACGCCGCCCATCATGCGAGAGCGCGGGTCGTGCACCACTCCGCGCAAGACCTGCCCTTTGGCCGAGCCGGTCTTCGCTGCTTCGGGCAAGTCCAATTCTTCAGTCGGAGCGATCCGGGGAATCCATTCGGCCGGCGGGCGGAAGCGGGTCCGGCCCATACCGAGTGGCGCGAAAGTTTCTCGCGTGACGAACTCGTCGAGCGGAACGCCGCTTACCCGGCGGACCAGGCCGCCGAGCAGGATGAAGCCGCTATCGCTATACAGAAACCGCGCGCCCGGGGGCGAAACCAGTGGTTCCTCGTAAATCGCGTTGAGCACTGGCTCTGCGCCGGTGGTTACCTCTGGCACACGCGGGACCGGCGCCAGGCCCGCAGTATGCGTCAGCAGGTGGCGAATGGTGACCTGGTCCTTGCCCTCCTTCTTGCCGCCGTGGGTTTCCCCCTGATCACCCGGCCCCGCGAATTCAGGAATGTACCGCGCCACTGGATCGTTGAGGCGAATTTTGCCCTGCTCGACCAGCTTCATCACCGCGGAGGTGGTGGCAACGACCTTGGTGAGCGAGGCTAGGTCAAAAATCGTGTCCACAGTCATCGGTTCACGCTTTGGCAACAGCGCCCGCGAGCCATAAGCCTTGCGATGGAGAACGCGTCCGCGATGGCTCACCAGCAACACGGCGCCCGGGATTTCACCGGCAGCCACGGCTTTCTCGACCAGGGCATCGAGTGTAGGGCTCAGGCCAGGGATCGACGACGCGGCTGCAGGCGGCGATTTGTGGGGAGCCTGCTGCGCAGAAACAGAAACCGAAAAGAACCACAGATGAACGCAGATCAACACAGATAAGAGAAACAAACCACAGGAAAAAAGCTCTTGGATTCTCCTTTTATCCGTGTTCATCAGCATCTATCTGTGGTTGTATTCATCCGTGTTTATCTGTGGTTACCGTCGTGCTGATCAGTTGGTTGTGTCGCCGCAAGCCGTGTGCTATATACAGCCACGGCATGCAGGCGTCAACCTCGGCAGCCGAAGCCGACCCTGATGGCTAACCGCTGGCTCCTCCTGCTGACCGCTCTCCTATTGATGGCGCAAACCAGCCGCACCGCGAAAACTTCCACTGCGGGAGCCGCGCTTTCCCCGACGAAACTTTCTGCCGACGGCGAGAAATGGGTCGCGCAAACGCTGAAGAGTATGACGCTCGAGGAAAAACTCGGGCAACTCGTGATGGTGTTCTACTACGGAGGATTTCTCGCCGCCGAGAGCCCGGGATACAAGGATCTGCTGCGGCAGGTGGAGCAAAACCACCTCGGCGGCTTTGTCGTGCAGACGCGCGGGGCGCCGCTGGGGATCGAGCGCAGCCAGGTCTACCCCACCGCGGTGCTGGCGAATCACCTGCAGAGTCACGCCAAGATTCCGCTGCTGATCGGAGCGGATTTCGAGCGCGGCACCGCCATGCGCTTGGACGAAGGCACGTCTTTTCCCCTCGCGATGGCTGTAGCGGCGACCGGCTCGCCGCAAGATGCCTACACGGTGGGACGAATCACCGCGATCGAAGCGCGCGCCGCGGGAGTTCATTGGGTGTTCGCTCCGGTGGCCGACGTCAACAGTAACTCCGATAACCCGATTATCAATACGCGGTCGTTTGGCGAAGATCCCCGGCGCGTGGCCGAGTTTGTCGCTGCGTTTGTGCGCGGCGTGGAAGAAAATGGCGCGCTGGCCACCGCGAAGCATTTCCCCGGCCACGGAGATACCAGCACGGATTCACACCTCGATCTGCCCACTGTCCGCGGAGATCGCGCCCGCCTCGAGCAGGTCGAGTTGGCGCCCTTCCGGGCGGCCATTGCCGCCGGGGTGAGCACGATCATGACCGGGCACCTCGCGGTGCCGGCGATCGAGCCCGATCCGGATGTTCCGGCGACGCTTTCGCCCAAGATTCTCACCGAGCTGCTGCACCGGCAGATGGGCTTCGAAGGCGTCGTGGTGACTGACGCGCTGGACATGGGCGGGGTCACGGTGCGCTATCCGCCCGCCGAGGTCGCGGTGCGGTCAATCCTGGCTGGCGTCGACGTGCTGCTAGTGCCTCCCGCACCAGAGGCGGCGCTTGCGGCGCTCGCCGATGCGATCGCTTCGGGCCGCATTCCGAAGTCGCGCATCGACGAAGCGGTGACGCGCGTGCTTCGCGCCAAGGCGCGTCTTGGCCTGCACAAGCAGAAGCTCGTGGACCTGAACGCGATCGCCACGCAGTTCGGCCGGCCGGAGTTTCTCCGCCAGGCGCAGGACATCGCCGATCGCGGCGTGACTCTGCTGCGCGACGCGCCCCATATGCTTCCGCTCGATGCCACCCGGCCCATGCGGGTTCTTCTGGTGGTGATCTCCGGCGACTCAGATCCCTATCCCGGCGAAGACCTCGAGCGCGAGAGCCGCTGGCGGGTGGATTCGCTGGAAGTGGTGCGCACGGACACGAAGTTCACCAAAGTTGAAACGGTCAAGCTGCCACCGCCGGACAGCTACGACGTGGCGATTGCGGCGCTGTTTGTGCGCGTGGCGGACCGCAAAGGCACCGTCGGGCTGCCAGAAGATCAGGCCGCTCTGGTGAATGAATTACTCGCCGCGCGCAAACCTGTCGTGGTGGCGGCTTTCGGCAGCCCCTACCTGATCGAGCGCTTCCCTGCGGCAAAGACCTGGCTCGCCGTGTTCAGCACGTTTGACGTCGCGCAGCGCGCCGCAGCTCGTGCGCTCTTCGGCCAAGTGGCCGTTAGCGGGCGGCTGCCGGTGAGCGTGCCGGGCGTTGCGCCGGTGGGGTTAAAGATTGGCGATGGACTCTCTGTCGCGGCGAACCCGATGACGCTTCGCGCGGCATCCGCGGATATCGAGGCGAGTCTGAAACCGGCGTTCGGTGTTTTGGATCGCGCTGTCGCTGATGGCGCGTTTCCCGGCGGCGTGCTGGCGGTAGGCTACCGCGGGGAGTTAACTCTGCGCGCCTTTGGCCGGCAAACTTACCAGGCAAACGCACCCTCGGTCACCCCCCAGACGATTTACGATGTGGCGTCTCTCTCCAAGCCGGTGGTGACGACTACGCTGGTTGCCATGCAGGTCGCAGCAGGGCGCCTGCAACTCGATGCTCCGATCGCAACCTACCTTCCTGAATGGGCCGCCGGACCCAACCCCGAGTGGCGGCGCAACGTGACACTGCGTCACCTGCTCACACATACCTCGGGACTGCCCCCGCATAAGCCCTATTACGAAACGTCGAAGGGGAAGTTGGGTTCGCCTCAGGCTAGACGCGAAGTGCTCGCAAAGATTTTCTCTGAGCCGCTCACCTCTGAGCCGGGAAAGCAGTCCTCGTACTCTGACCTCGGCTTTATCCTCCTCGGCGAAATCGTCGAGCGGATGACGGGCGAATCGCTGGACAGGCTGGCGCGCGAGCGCATCTTTACGCCGCTGGGGATGCGGGACTCGCTCTACAACCCGCCCAAGAGCCTGCGCGCGCGCATTGCTCCCACGGAAAACGACGCGGCGTTTCGCAAGCGGCTAGTTCTCGGCGAAGTCCACGACGAGAATGCCTGGGCCATGGGCGGTGTGGCCGGCCACGCGGGCCTGTTTTCGACTGCCGCGGAACTGGCGGCGTTCTGCCAGATGCTGCTGAACGCGGGCCTTTACGCTCACCAGCGCATCCTGCCCAGAAACACCATCGAGCAGTTCACCTCGCGGCAGGCGCTCGCGGGCGGCACTCGGGCGCTCGGCTGGACCGTACCCACCGAAGATTCTTCGAGCGGGAGATACTTCTCCGCGCGCAGTTACGGCCACACCGGCTTCAGCGGCACCTCGATCTGGATCGACCCGGAGAAGGAGCTATTCGTCGTCCTGCTGACCAACCGCGTCTATCCCACACGCGAAAACGAAAAGATCGCGCAATTGCGCCCGGCGGTGCACGACGCCGTCGTCGAAGCGCTCGGCCTAGTGCCCGCGCGCCAGACCGCGCGGTAAGACGGGGCTCTTGCCCGTCAGCTTCAGCGCGCAGTCAACTATCATCGTTCCACAACGAGAGCATGGAGACTTGAACGCAGATAGGTAAACCCGGAAAAGCTGGCAGTTCCGAGGGCAATTGCTGCTGGGTACCCAAGCTGGCGCAGGCGGAACAGGCAAGAATGCCTTTCCCACACTGTTGGCAAGTTCGATTCTCGGCTCCTGCGAACCATTTTTAGCAGTTATAATCCCGCCGGTGAAGAGCGGCGGGGCGAAACATGCAAGAACTAATACCACCGAGCAGCGCAACGCGCGCTCTCAGGGGCTCGACCTTCTCCCCGCCCGCGAGATCCTACGCATCATCAATCGCGAGGACGCCACGGTGGCGGCGGCGGTTGCCCGTGAGCTGCCCCGGATCGCACGCGCCGTGGACGCGATCGTTCGCGCCATCCGCAGCGGCGGCAGGCTCATCTACGTGGGCGCCGGCACCAGCGGCCGGCTGGCCACGCTCGATGCGGCGGAATGTCCGCCGACGTTTGGTGTCCCTTCTCGGCTGGTGCAGGCGGTGGTTGCAGGGGGCCGGCGGGCGCTGACGCACGCCGTCGAGGGCGCGGAGGATTCTGCGGCGCAAGGCGCGCGAGACTTGGGGGCGATAAAAATTACGGCGAACGACGTCGTTGTGGGACTGGCCGCCAGCGGTTCGACACCCTACGTGGTCGGCGCGCTCGCCCACGCCCGGCGCCGGCGCGCGTTCACCGTGGGCGTGACGTCGAATCCCAAGTCGCCGCTGGCGCGTATCGCGGCGATCAACATTGCTCCGCGGGTGGGCCCGGAAGTAATCGCCGGGTCCACGCGGATGAAGGCGGGGACGGCGCAGAAGATGGTACTCAACATGCTTTCTACTGCGGCGATGGCGCGGTTAGGCCACGTCTACGACAACTGGATGATCGACGTGGCCCTGACTAACCAAAAATTGCGACGGCGGGGGCGGCGCATCCTCGAGCAAGCCTCGGGCGCGAGTGTGTCAGATGCGGAACGCGCGCTGCGTCAGGCGAAACACGATCTTCGCGTAGCACTGGTGATGCTGAGGACGGGCGCGGATCCAGTAAAGGCGCGCCGACGGCTCGAACAGGCCGGCGGCAATTTGCGAACAGCTCTGGGGGAGACGAACCAGGGATCAGGGAACAGGGTTCGGAATTCGTGTTGAGGTGCTACTGGGTGGAGGCTGCGTGCCTGATAGATGTCATCCCGAACCGCCGCGCGGCGGCCGAGGGATCTCTCCAGCCCTTTCGCTCCCGCCGCAGCGGAAAACCTTCAGAGAGATTCCTCGCGGAGTTTACCCCGACGCCTTCGCTCGGGGCTCGGAATGACTGCGACGCCTCGCCCTGAACGAAAGCCAGGTTCGTAAGTTGATAGTTGAAAGTGGCAAACTGATGGCCGAGGACTGGATGCTAAGAGCTGAAAGCTGACCGCTGGATTTCGCCGGCAAGCGCATGGACAAATTCCGCATCGAAGGTGGCCGACGGCTCGAGGGCACGCTCCGCATCAGCGGGGCCAAGAACGCGGCTCTTCCTGCGATGGCCGCGGCCCTGCTGACCTCCAAGCCGGTGTGCCTTCGGAACATCCCGCGCGTGCGCGACATCATCACGATGGGCAAGCTGCTTGCGCACATGGACGCACGCGTGGAGTTGGGCGCCATGCCTCCCACAGACATTACCATCCAGGCCGAGAAGATTTCTGACGCCGAAGCGCCTTACGAGCTGGTGCGCACGATGCGCGCCTCCATTCTGACACTCGGGCCGCTAATGGGCCGGCTGGGTTACGCGCGAGTCTCGCTGCCCGGGGGTTGCGCGATCGGCGCGCGCCCGATCGACTTGCACCTGAAGGCGCTGGAGAGGATGGGCGCGCAGATCATCACGACCCACGGTTACGTCGAGGCGCGCGTGCCGGCGGACAAACGCCTGCGCGGCGGGCATATCGTCTTTGAGAAGATCACCGTAACCGGGACCGAAAACGTGCTCATGGCCGCCACCCTTGCCGAGGGCGAAACCCTCATCGAGAACGCCGCGCGCGAGCCTGAGGTAGCTGACCTTGCTGATCTGCTGATCAAGATGGGCGCGCAGATCGAGGGCGCTGGCACGTCCACGCTGCGCATCCGCGGAGTAAGCTCGCTTCACGGGGCCACCCACGCAGTCATCCCCGACCGCATCGAGGCGGGCACCTTCCTCGTGGCCGCCCCCATCACTGGAGGAGAGCTGGTGCTCGAAGGCTGCGCGCCGCAGCACCTCACCGCCGTGCTCTGGAAGCTCGCCGAGGTGGGCGTCGAAATCCGTCAGGAGGCGGCCGACCGGCTGCGCGTGCGGAGTGGCGGCAAGCTGGCTGCTGCCGACGTGACCACTGAGGAGTATCCCGGCTTCGCCACTGACATGCAGGCGCAGTACATGGTGCTGGCGACCCAGGCCACGGGCGCTTCGGTGATCACCGAGACTATCTTCGAGAACCGCTTCATGCATGCCAGCGAGATGGACCGCATGGGCGCCAATATCTCGGTCGAAGGCCGACAAGCCGTCGTGCGCGGGCCGACGCCCCTCAGTGGCAGCGAAGTGATTGCCTCCGACCTGCGCGCCAGCGCCTCGCTAGTTCTGGCGGGCCTGGTGGCGAACGGCTCAACGCTCATCGACCGCGTCTATCACATCGACCGCGGATACGAGCGCATCGAAGAGAAACTCTCGGCCGTGGGCGCCCTCATCGAGCGCGTCCGGCAGGGTAGGAGCTAGGTTTTAGGTGCAGGGTCCGGCGTCAGCCAACAGCAAGCAGCTATCCCCTGTCGGCCCTCAACTGATACTGGCCAGAAATTGGAAGACAGGCGCAAATACGCATGCTGCCGCAGTGGAGCCCAGCCTCTTTTGAGAACAAATGCCTGAGAGCTGAAAGCGAATCGCCCACAGCTCACTCTTCGAGCACCCTTCCCGGCACCCTTCTTCAGCTTGACACCACCTGCGCTTTTTGATATCCAGCAATCACTTAGGGGCCGTGGGTGGGTGTAGGCGGTGGACCCTCGCAGTGAATTTGCGCAACATAGGGTTATCGCACACGCCGGAGCCCGCGCGATCTTGCGCTCGGGGGAACAAATGAAAAGCATGAAGACGTTGCAGGCTTTCAGCCTTGTTTTCGGAGTGGTGTTGCTCGCGGCGAGCCTGTCTCTGGCACAGGTCTCAACCTCGACGATTACGGGCTCGGTGCAGGACTCTTCAGGGGCGGCTGTGCCGGGTGCCAAGGTGGTGGCCAAAAATGAGGGCACGGGAGTCACGCACGAGACTAAAACCACCAGCGCCGGCGACTACACGCTCAGCGCGCTCCCGCCCGGACTCTACACGATCACGGTCACCCAGACTGGCTTCCGAACTTTCAACAGCGTGAACAACGTACTGACGGTCGGCGCACCTCTGGTGGTGGACGCCAAACTCGATGTGGGCGCAGTGACCCAGACCGTGCAGGTGGAATCGAGCTACGAGCGCATTGAAACCACCAGCGCCGCCGTCAGCGATGTCATGACGGAAAAGCAGGTGCGGAATCTGCCGCTGAACGGGCGTAACCCGCTGACCCTGCTAACGCTGGAACCGGGCGTCGTGCAGCGCACCACCAACGGCGCAGGCTCGGACACGCACGTGTTCGGCTCCCGCGACCGGGCGCATAACGTCACCATCGACGGCATCGACGCCAACGAGTCCACCGTGCCCAACCCGCAGAGCAACATCCAACGTCTCACCCCCGACAACGTCCAGGAGTTCCGTGTTGTAACTTTGGATGCCACCGCCGAGCTGGGCCGTAACAGCGGCGCCAACGTCATCCTGGCCACAAGGCCCGGCGCTAACGCCTACCACGGCGATGCCTATTGGTTCCACCGCAACACCGTGCTGAACGCCAACGAGTGGTTCAACAACTACTCGCGCCAACCGAAACCCACCCTGCGGCTGCACCAGTTCGGCGGCGATGTCGGCGGTCCCATCATTAAGGACAAAACCTTCTTCTTCTTCAGCTACCAGCGGAGCCAGATCTTCCAGACCGAGCCTGTAGCGGCCACCAACGTGGGTGTGCTGGGCGCGCCCGTCCTGTACAGCCCGACGCTATTGCAGAACGGGATCTTCCGTTTCGTTCGCGGCAAGATAAACGGCGTATCGCGCAATTCGCCGTCGCTTGTCGACCCCGTTACGGGCGCCCTGAAATCGAGCGTGCCGGTCTGCGGCGGCAGCGTGGTGGCCAACTGTGTGGACAGCTACAACATCTTCGCCAACACTACCGCACCCGATCCTCAGATCATCGCCGCGCTGAAGACCCTCCCGACGCCCAACAACTACGGCTTGGGCGACGGCTTCAACCGCGCCGTATTCAACTGGAATCCGCCCTCCAAGTTCATCGGGCCGGGCTACATGGCCCGCGTGGACCACACCTTCACCGCCAACGACAACATTTTCGTTCGCTATCTCCAGAGCTACTACAACACCCAAGAAGGTGACTTCCTGAACGCCCGTCCCCAGGTCTACCCGGGCTTCCCGCCACTGGGCGAAGTCGGGCGTCTGGGCAAGAACCTGGCCGTCAGTTGGCGGCACGCCTTCTCGCCCACGATGGTGAACGAGTTCACCTCGGGATTTAACCGCTTCGTGTTCAATTTCACGTTTGGCGAATCCAATCCGAACTTTGGCGACTTAGCAAAGAGTCCGCCGTGGTTCGATGATTGCATCTTTGGTTCGATGGGGACCAGTGCCACTCCTTCCGAAGGAATTGATGCGCCGTTTTGTGCTTCTCCCCACACCCAGCGCGCGATCACCACGCCCCAGTTCATTGACAACCTGAGCTGGTCGCATGGTGCGCACACCGTCCGCACCGGGATTAACTTCCGCTTCTACGTTCACAATGACGGTCGTGGCTTCTTTGGCAGCCAGATCCTGGCCCCGGGCATCCTGTTCCGGCGTTCCGTACGGTTGAGCGGTTTGAGCAACATTCCAGCCGCACTCAAAGACTCGAGCGGAAACGTGATCCCCGGCACCGCGCCTAACTCGACCGACATTAATGCGCTGCAGGAGGCAATCATTACGCTGGCCGGCACGCCGTCGACCATCGAGCAGGGCTTCTACGCCGATTTCAACAAGGACACGTACGCAGCCACCCGGTTCGCCACCGTATACACACGCGCGCACCAGTACGACTTCTACGTGCAGGATGAGTGGCACATCACTAAGAAACTGACCGTGAACGCCGGACTGCGCTGGGAGTACAATCCACCTCCGTTCGACGCCCAGACCACGCTGGCCCCCGACAAACCCATTGATGGCTCGCAAGGGTCTGTAACCTTTGTCAAATCCAACGGCTGGTTCAAGAACTCCAACCGGGGCGCATTTGCTCCTCGCGTGGGTCTCGCCTGGGCACCGGACGGCAAGACCTCCGTCCGGGCCGGGTATGGATGGCTGTTTGACACCATCTCCACCTTCCAGGTAACTGCCATGAAGGGCAAAGTGCCCGGGTTCATCTTGGAATGTGTAAACAACCTGGATACGAGTGGCAAACCCTCGGCCACGGCTGGGTGCGTTGCGCCCAGCGGAACCGAGAAACGCATTTCCCAGGGATTCCCGCTCACTGTGCCGGCTCCGACCACCACTCCTTCGGCGGCATTGCTGCAACCAGCCCAGGCCAACGGGCTTGCGCCCAACGTGGGTGCATTCGATCCCAACCTCAAGAACCCCTCAGTGCATGAATGGGACCTCACGATTCAGCGCGAACTGCCCTGGAGAATCGTGGCCGAGGTGGGCTATGTGGGCAAGCGTGGCACCCATCTGTATCGCGCCTACGACCTCAACCAGATCAGTACTAACCAGCCGGGCTTCTTAGGCTCCTTCAACGCTGCGCGGGCCAATGCATTGGCTGGATGCAATCCCGATGGCACCAAATGCCCCGCAGGCGTTACGCCTCAAAATCCGGCCCTGCTGCTGCAGATGGTTTCCCCCGGCTTCCTGAACAGCAGTAGTTCCATCTCTGACCTTCAGTTGGGCAATATAGGCAACTTCGCCACGCGAATCGACCAACTGACAGGCGCCAACGCCATAACGGCCAAGAAATTCCCGGCTAACTACTTCCGTCCCAACGCGCAGTTCACCCAAATCTTCTATCAAGACTCCGGCGGCGATTCCTATTACCACGGGCTGTTTATCGCCGCGCGGCGCCGGTTCGAGGGCGGCCTGGACTTCGGGTTCTCCTACACCTACAGCAAGTCGATCGATGACATGTCGGTGGACCCGACGGGTGCCGCCACCGGCGGCGGACTGAGCACCACCAACAGCCGCACTCCCACCGACATCCACAACTTCCGGCTCGACCGGGCACTCTCCGACTTCAACAACACGCACGTTTTGCTGGCCAACCTGCTGTACGAACTCCCGTTCGGAAAGGGAAAGAGGTTCGGTGCCAACGTGCCGGGTTTTCTGAACCACATTATCGGCGGCTGGTCATTCACCGGGATCTTGAATTACCAAAGCGGTGAACCCTACACCATTACCAGCGGATCCCGCACCGCCAACGGCGGTCACGTGAGCTCCGCCCTAGTGGTTGGTCCGCTCGACCAGGGCCACTTGCAGTTCGTGCCAGGTATCGAAGGGCCGGTGATGTACCAGACTGGCGACCTGATCAGCGATCCAGGCGACTCGCACTTCAACTGCCGCAAGGTCACCGGGACGGAGACCTTCTTCTGTATCCCACTGCCAGGACAGAACGGGAGCGGCCGCAACCTTGTACAGGGTCCGAGTTTCTGGAACCTGGACTCGGGCCTGATAAAGAACTTCAGGCTGGCGGAACGCTTCAACCTGCAGTTCCGGTCGGAGTTTTTCAACATCCTCAACCACGCCAACTTCGAGAACCCGCGCAACGCGACGTCCGGCTCACCAAGCCTGACAAGTACCGCGTTCGGCCAGACCTGCTGCGTGGCGGCGTCGTTGCCGAGCTCTGCCACGGTGATCGCGATTGGTGAGTCCAACCGGGTCATCCAGTTCGGGTTGAAACTCACCTTCTAATCTCAAGCGCGTATCAAACGGGAGGCGAGAAATCGCCTCCCTCTTCTTGTGCCGGCGTTGGCCAGCGGTGCTACCCACCCATGACTCTGCTAGAATTAGGCGCCTTCTTTTTTCCAGGCGAAGGCGCACGGGTCCGCCTCAGTTACAGGGAGGAGAAATCGCAATGGAAAACCACGGGAATGCGCTATTGCTACAGATCGATGAACAGGTGACCCGGCGACACCTGCTCAAGCATCCGTTCTACCAAGACTGGCAAGCCGGGCGGCTCGACCGCGCCGCGCTGCAGCTCTATGCCGGGCAGTATTACCGGCACGTCGAAGCCTTTCCCAAGCACCTGCGCAGGCTCGCCGAACGAGCCCACGGCGAACTGCGCGAGCTCATCCAAGAAAACCTGGCCGAAGAAGAAAACCCGCGCCGCACGCACCCCCAACTCTGGCGCGACTTCGCTGCCGCGGTGGGAACCACTGCCGAATCGCTAGACCACTCGCCGGCGCTTCCCGGCGTGCAGGTGCTGGTGGATACCTACCGCGTGATTTGCGGAGAATGCCCGCTGGCAGAAGTGGTGGCGGCGCTATACGTCTATGAAGCCCAGGTGCCCGAGATCGCCACGCAGAAGATCGCAGGCTTGCGGCATTTCTACGGCGTCACTGACCCGGGAGGTCTGGCCTACTTCGCCGTGCACGAGGAGGCCGATGTGCGTCACCGCGCCGCCTGGCGCAACTGGTTGGCCCAAGACGGCACCGCTTCGTTCGAAGGCGTGCTTCGAACCGCAGACGAGGCGCTGCTGGCTCTGTGGGGAGCTCTGGACGCGATGTACACTCCGCGGGGTTAGAATGGCACGCAGGATAGGCTTTCTTGCCGCTCCGCGTCGTTGGTAGACTGCAATCCAGTTCGGCGAGGGATTTTCTCTATACCAGAAGAAAAGCGGCCCAGCGCCAATCACTGGGCCGCTTTCTTGTTCCCTCTAGACTTGAGCGTGTAAGGCCGAGGCAAACGCGGCGCCCTCGGCATTCGAATGACCCCACGGCCCGGGCCAGCGCTATGAGTAGCGCGTGGGATAGGGCCCGGGTGCTGCCAACGGCTATTGCCTGCCGCCGGTTTCGCGGCGCTGTTTATCCCGCTGCTCGCGGAGCAGCGCCTTGCGGGAGAGGCGAATCTTATTGCCCTCGATCGAAAGCACCTTCACCAGCACTTGATCGCCCAGCTTGAGTTCGTCGCGGACGTCGCGGATGCGCTGCTCAGCAATCTCGCTGATGTGAAGCAGCCCATCCGTGCCGGGAAAGATCTCGACAAAGGCGCCGAATTCGGCCAGGCGCACGACCTTGCCGAGGTAAGTCTTGCCGACCTCGGCGGTGGCGGTGACCTCGCGGATCATCTGTAGCGCTGCCTCGGCGGAGTCGCCGTTGGTGGCGAAGACGTGCACTTTACCGTCATCCATCACGTCGATTTTGACGCCGGTGGCTTCGATGATCGAGCGAATCTTCTTGCCGCCGGGACCGATCAGGTCGCGGATCTTGTCGGTGGGGATCGTAAGCTGGAAGAGGCGCGGGGCGAAGCTGGAAATCGTCGCGCGGGCCGAGCTGAGCGTCTGGTCCATGATGTCCAGAATCTGCAAACGCGCCTTGCGGGCCTGCTCGAGCGCCTGGCGCATCAGGGCGATGGTGATCCCGCCGACCTTGATATCCATCTGCAGCGCGGTAATGCCGGTGCGCGTCCCGGCAACCTTGAAGTCCATGTCGCCGTAGTGGTCTTCTGCGCCGGCGATGTCGGTGAGGATCGCGGCGTTGTCTCCCTCCACCACCAGGCCCATGGCGATCCCGGCGCAGGCCGAGCGGATGGGCACACCGGCGTCCATTAACGCCAGCGAACCACCGCACACCGTCGCCATCGATGAGGATCCGTTCGACTCCAGGATGTCTGATACCAGGCGCATGGCGTAGGGAAAGTCGGCTTCCGGCGGCAGCAAGTTCAACAACGCGCGTTCGGCCAGCGCCCCGTGGCCGATTTCACGGCGCCCCGGCCCCCGCAAGAACTTCACCTCGCCGACCGAAAATGGCGGGAAGTTGTAGTGCAGCATGAAGCGCTTGAAAGCCTCTTCCTCGAAGAGCAGGTCAAGGCGCTGCATGTCTTCCTTGGTGCCAAGCGTGACCGTGGCGAGCGCCTGGGTTTCGCCCCTGGTAAACAGCGCCGAGCCGTGTACGCGCGGCAGCAGGCCCACTTCGCAGGTGATCGTGCGAACTTGGTCGAATGCGCGCCCGTCCGGCCGGCGATGGCGATGCAGGATGTCTTCGCGGAAATATTTCTCCCGCAGGCGCTCGAAGGCGCGGTCAGCAAGCTGCCGACGCTCCTCTTCCTCTTCCGGAATGGTAGCCAGCAGCTCCTCCCGAAGCGCGCCCACGCGGCGGTAGCTTTCCTTCTTGGGATACTTCGCGGTGTCGAGCGCGTCGTGCAAGCGCTCGCCGTACTGCCGTTCAATTTGTTTGGCCAGCTCCTGATCGAACGGCAGCGGCGCCACCTCCACCTTGCTGGGATTGATCTTGGAGTGGAGCTCGCGGATGACGGCGATGATCTTGCGCACCTGATCGTGGCCGAACTGCAACGCGTCTGCCACCGTCTCCTCCGAAACCTCGAGCGAACCTGCCTCGACCATCACGATGGCATCTTCGCTGCCTGCGACGACGATGTTCAGCAGGCTGGTCTTCTGCTCGGCGACAGTGGGGTTGGCCACGAGCTGCCCATTGAGCAAGCCAACGCGCACCGCGGCGATGGGTTTGGTAAATGGGAGGTCCGAGCAATAGACCGCAGCGGAAGCCGCGGTGACCGCGATCACGTCGGGGTCGTTCTCGCTGTCGGCTGAGAGCACCATGCCCACGACCTGCGTCTCATTGCGCCAGGACTCCGGGAAAAGCGGCCGGAGCGGCCGGTCAATCAGCCGTGAGGTCAGGATTTCGCGCTCCGAGGGGCGGCCCTCACGCTTGAAGAAACCGCCGGGAATTTTTCCCGCCGAATAGGTGTACTCGCGATAGTCCACGGTAAGGGGAAGAAAATCTTTTTCGTTGGGCTTATTCTCCATGCAGGCGGTGGCTAGCACAACCGTATCGCCATAACGCGCTACCACGGCGCCATTGGCCTGCTTAGCGATTTTTCCTGTTTCGAGGGCGAGTGTACGTCCGCCGATTTCAACGCTTACGCTATGGGGTGCTGGCTGCGACATAATTACAATTCCTTTCGCTTCCCGGCCCCGAAGGTTCGAGGAGGGGCCGGAAGCAAGTCAAATGCGAGTTGGAAGTTCCAATTCTCGTGTGAAAGAGAGCGAAGGTTTCGGCGAGGCGGAACCCGAAAAAGTCACAAAAAAAGCGACCGGGCGATCGCGCCACACGGTCGCTGGACTCTCGTACGACCCCCGCAGGGGTTCGGAGCTTTCGATTGCGCGCCGCGAAGCCTCCCGGGCTTCCGGGCTATTTGCGCAAGCTAAGGCGTTCAACAATCTCGCGATACCGATCCGGGTCACGACGATTGAGGTAATCCAGCAGCCGCCGGCGCTTATTGACCATCATGATCAATCCTCGCCGCGAGGCGTGATCCTTCATGTGCGACTTCAGATGTGAGGTCAGATAGTTGATTCGCTCGCTGAGCAGTGCAATCTGTACCTCTGGCGAGCCGGTGTCCTTGGCGTGCGTGCGATATTGCTCGATCAACCCTGACTTGGCTTCTCTCAAGTCGCCCCCTCAGTCGTGCCCTCTTCAGCCCTTTCTTCGTCTCCTCTTCAACATTAAAATGCTAGCACAGGGCCAGGCGCGTGTAAAGGATTTGGACCACGAATCTCCCTCCTGGCGCCACCCGGTGCCAGGACAGGCAAGAGTGCCCCTCCTACCAGGATTTGCTGGGCCGGATCAGCGCCAGGAATTCGTCGCGCGTTTGCTTGGACTCGCGGAAGACGCCCAGCATGGCGCTGGTGACCGCTTGCGAGTGCTGCTTCTCCACGCCGCGCATCACCATGCACAGGTGGCGCGCCTCAATGATCACGCCTACTCCCTCTGGGCTGATCCTCTGCTGAATGGTCTCGGCGATCTGGCTGGTCAGCCGCTCCTGGATCTGTAGGCGGCGCGCAAACATATTGACTAGCCGGGGGATTTTGCTCAGCCCGATAACCTTCTTACTGGGAATATAGGCCACGTGGCACTTGCCGAAGAAAGGCAGGAGATGGTGCTCGCACAGGCTGAACAGCTCAATGTCCTTCACCACCACCATCTCGTCGTAGCAGACGCTGAACATCGCCCCGTTCAGAATCCTCTCCGGGTCCTGGTGATAGCCGCTAGTCAGGTAGCGCAGCGCCTTCTCAAAGCGCTCCGGCGTCTTGCGGAGCCCTTCGCGGTTGGGATCCTCGCCGATCATGGCGAGCATGCGACGCATCATTTCCGTGATGGACTCGCCGCCTGTTTGCGTCTTGCCAGATTCGATCAGCAGTTCTTCGCTTGGCTTGGTCATCAGCGGCTCCCTTGGCGTTCCCCGGAATATTCAAAAGTATTCAAACTCGTCTCTTCCAGCCGCACGCGCTCGAGGCGCGCGCCCGGAAAGTCGCGCAGGCGGTTGTAAATCTCGATGCATAGATTCTCAGTGGTCGGTACGCGCTCGCGAAACGTCGCGATCTCTTCGTTCAGATTCTTGTGATCAAACGTCTCCAGCACTTCGCGTGCGACGAACTCATCTAGTTTCCCCAGGTGCGCAACCATCCCCGTGGCCGGGTCCACCCGGCCCGAGACCGTCACCTCAACCACGTAGTTATGCCCGTGCCCGTACGGGTTATTGCACTTCCCGTAGAGTCGCTGGTTCTGTTCTGCGCTGAGCCGCGGGTTGTGCAGCCGGTGCGAGGCGGCAAAGGAATACCGGCGCGACAGGTGAATCTTCATCGCGCCCCTCCTTCGTTTTCCCAGACACTTTCCTGGGCGTTTTCTAGACCGCTTTCCGAATCACCGTAGCAATCCACAAACAAGTCAGGTGTCTCGTAGAGTCGCACGCGGTGCAGCGTGCCCTCGGTGATCTTCGGGTCGAGCAGCTTCCAGATCACCGCGGCAATATTCTCGCAGGTGGGGATCTGTCCAGCGAGTTCGGGCACTTCGTAATTCAGGAAGCGATGGTCCATGCGCTCGATGATCTCGCGCTGCAGGATCTCCTTTAGCTCTTTCAGGTCCAGCACCATCCCGGTGTTTGGGTCGGGCGTGCCCGCGACAGTGACCTCGAGCACGTAGTTGTGCCCATGACCGTGAGGGTTATTGCACTTCCCGAAGACGCGCCGGTTCTCCTCCGCTGAAAACGCGGGGTTGTGGTAGAGGTGCGATGCTGAAAACTCGATTTTGCGGGTGAGATAGATCATTATTTTTAGAAGAGTATCACCTGCCAGGCGTCTCCACCGGATACTCGCGACCCTTCCAGGTCACTGTCCCACGGGCGTAGCGCCAGGCAGAAGCCAGCAACACCGACGAGTACAGGCACACTGCCAGTACGTAATATAAGATGCTAGAGAGGGGAAAATGATTCCGGCGCAGCGCTGCGGCGTAGGCCGCGAGCCGTCCACAGAGCAGCGCCAGTCCGAGCGCCGGAAAGGTCCAATGCAGCCATCCGAACAGGAGCAGCCCCAGAGGAATCCAGGGGATGACCGCGACGAGCTCCCACGCCACCGCGCCAGCGGAGCCGCCAACCAGCGGATAGAGGTTCTTCGTCCAGCCCTGCCACATCCCAGCGAACGAGCGGTACATCCGCACGCGCGCGATCCCCTGCCCCGGCGCGAAATGCAGCGCATAACCGGCCTGCTTGGCGCGGCGCGCCAGCGCCACGTCCTCGAGCACTTCGCCGGCAACACTGCGGTGACCACCGATGGCTTCGTACACGTCGCGGCGGATCAACAGGTATTGGCCGTTAGCCGCCGCGGCGGGCGAGCTCGGGTCGTTCACCGCGTCATAAGAAAACTTCCGCGCTAAGCGGGCATAAACAATCGGAATCACGGCGCGTTCCCACCAGGTGCGCATCTCCTGCTCTGGTGAATACGACACGAGCGCGGCGCCGGATGTCGCCGCATCCCGCAGCGCCCGCGCCGTCGAGCCCTCCAGGTGCACCGCATCCGCGTCGGTAAACAGCAGCCAGTCGCCCCGAGCCTGGGCGGCACCCAGCGAGACCGCGTAGTTCTTCCCCACCCAACCGGCGGGCAACTGCTGCGTTTCGAGCACTCGGAGCTTTGGCACACTGGCGGCCAGCTCCTCCAGAATCGCCCGCGTGCCGTCGGTGGACTGGTCGTTGATCACAATGATCTCGCCGATTTCCGGTTGCGCCGCGAGCGAGAGGACCGCGCGCGCAATCGTGGCCTGCTCGTCGCGGGCCGGAACGATCGCCGAAACGCTGCCGGCAAGGGTCATTGTCTTATAGCCAACTGAGGGAAACCGAATAGGCAAATCGGCTCGCGCGGAACTGGAACAACGCGATATTATAGGTTGTGGAGCGGCATCGTTGAAGAGGAAACTGTTTGGCGGATTTGGGCTGGCGGCTGCGGCCGCCGTGGTGCTGATTTTCGCCTCGCCTACCTATCGCCAGGGCGAGCCCAGCGTCGCCGGCAGCGCCCCGCATGATTTCAACTTCGACCTTGACGGCAAGCCTGCCAAGCTCGCTGACCTGCGCGGCAAGGTCGTGGTGCTCAATTTCTGGGCCACCTGGTGCCCGCCCTGCGTCGAAGAGATGCCTTCGCTGAACCGCCTGCAACAGCACCTTGCGCCACAGGGAGTCACCGTGCTGGGCGTCAGCGTGGACGATGACGGCGCCGCCTACGACAGATTCCTCCGGGCGCAAGGGATCCACTTCCCTACCTACCGCGATCCCTCGAAAAAGATCGCCCTGAAGTACGGCACCTCGATGTACCCGGAAACCTACATCATCGGTCGCAATGGCCGTATCGCCCGCAAAATCATTGGCCCGCAGAACTGGGACAGTCCCGAACTCCTCGCCTACCTCCAATCCCTGCCCCGCGGCCAGTGAGCGGCGCGGCCACTCCTTCATGATTCATATCCGCGTCTCGTTCGCTGCGCTCCCGTCTCCTGCTGGCTTTTGTAGCGCAGGCCTCTGGCCGGCGGTTCGTTCCGGCCTTGCCATTTCACTCGTAACGGAGAGCCTCAACGGGATCGAGTCGGGAGGCGCGCACCGCCGGCCACAACCCCGCGGCCAGCCCAACGAAGGTGAGAATAGTGGTAGAAATGGCCAGGGTGGAGCCGGCGATGCGCAGCACGAGGTCCCCTTCGCGGGCCTCCTCGCCATAAATGGCGCTCCATAGCGGCAGCGGCCCGAGCACCGCGGTGATCCCGTAAGCGATGGCCATGCCCATCAGGCCGCCGGCAAACGTGATCAGCAGCGCTTCGGCCAGAAATTGCAACAGGATGTGCCTGCGACGCGCTCCGAGCGACTTCTGCGTGCCAATTTCACGCGTGCGCTGCATCACCGAAACCAGCATGATGTTCATCACTCCCACGCCACCGATTGCCAGAGTCAACGCGCCAATAAACGCAAACAACACCTTGAGCGAGCCGGTGATGATCCCCACCTCCTCGAGCGTGTTGACCACGTCCCAAACCCAAAGCGCACGCTTGTCCGACGGCCGGAACCTCAGCCGCTCGCCCAGCCGCTCGCGAATCTGCTGGACGACCTGCGCGTGCGCGCCGGCGCTTTCCGCTTCCACCGCGATCATGCTCAGGTAGCGGGTATCGTGCAGCTGCCCCATTGCGCTGAAAGGAATGTAGACCTGGCGACTGTCCGGCTCGTCGGTATCCTGCACTTTTTTTAGCAGCACGCCGATCACATCGAAACTCATACCCCCGATGCGAATCGATTCCCCGACCGCCGGGCGCCCGGAGAATAACCGGTGCTTCACCTCCGAGCCGAGCACGGCGACCCGCGCGTGCTCGAGCTCGTCAGTCTCGTCGAGCCACCGGCCCTCGCTGATCTCCATCTTGCGGATGCGCGCCAAGACCGGATAAACGCCATTCGCCTTGAATTCCTGCGAACGCACGCCATAGCTAACCTTGAAGTTCGCTTCGACTTGCGGGCTGACGGCCTTGACCAGCGGGACGCTCGACGCGATTGCCTCCATGTCCGCCAATTGCACTTGGATCCGTCTCCCGGCTTTTTCGCCGCCGGTTTGCTGCGAGGTGCGCCCGGGAAACACGTAGATGACTTTCGTGCCGAAAGATTCCAGAGCCATCAGTACCGTGCGCTCGAACCCCGTGCCGTAAGCCAGCAGCAGCACAACCGTGGCAATTCCCCAGGCGATGCCCAGCATGGTCAGGATCGAGCGGCGGGCATGGAAGCGCAGCGACTTCCAGGCTTCGGTGAACAGTGCGGGGAAAGTATTCATGCCGTCAGACCTCTTCCCGGATGGCTTCGACAGGCGGCAGAAGCGCTGCGCGACGCGCCGGAAGCAGTGCCGCTCCAAGCGCCACCAGCGTCAGTACGGCAAAGGCAACCAGGCCCACACGCCAGGTAACCGTGGGCGGCGCAAAACCATCGGGAAAGGGCAAGCCTTGCAGCCCTTGCGAAATTCCCCAGCCGAGCAGCAAGCCGGCGCCGCCGCTCAGCGCGGCGAGCACCAACCCCTCGAGCAGAAACTGCAGCAGGATGTCGCGATGCGTGGCGCCCAAAGCCTTGCGCACACCGATTTCGCGCGTCCGCTCGCTCACACAGACAAGCATGATGTTCATCACGCCGATCGCGCCCAGTCCCAGCGTTACAATGCCCACTCCGCCCAGAAACACGTCCATGGCATCGAAGATCGCGTTGATGCGGTTGAAACTTTCAATGGTGTCCCACTCGTCGAGTGCGGAGGGGTCATCGGGAGCAAAGCCGTAGCGGCGCGCGAGCAGCGTATGGTACTGCGCGATGGCCGCCTTGTGCTCGCCGGCGGTGCGCGGCTGCACGATCAGGTTGCTGACCGCGCCGGGATTGGTGTCGGCGCGGGAGTGCGGGAAATAGCGCCGCATGGTCTCCAGTGGAATCAAAAGGCGGGCGTTGGTGCCGGATTGGCCTTCGCGACCGATGCGCGCAATGGTGCCCACCACCTCAAACGGCACCTGGTTAAGCCGCACCTGCTTACCGACGGCGCGCTCGTGCGGGAAGAGTTGTTTGCGCACCTCTTCGCCTAGCACGACCACCCGGCGCGCTTCCGCAAGGTCCTGGGCGTTGACCAAGCGGCCGTCACCCAGCGGTGTGAAGCGCATCCCCTGGTAGTTGGGCCAAATGCCGACCACTTGAAACGAAACGTTGTTGCTTTCCGACTCGGCGCGGATGTTGCCCCGGCTGAGTACTGGCGAGCAGGCGCGCACCAGCGGGCATTCGCTCACGATCAGCCGGCAGTCTTCCTCGGTGAGCTGCACTTGGCGTTCGGTCTGCCCGGCCCCCGAGGTCGAGGAAACGCGCCCGCCGAAAACGAAGACCAGATCCGTGCCGAGCTGCGATAGCCGCCGCCGCTGCCCGATGCGAAATCCTTCCCCCACCGAGCCCAGAAGCAGCAGCGACATCACACCCCAGGTGATCCCAAACATAGTCAGAAAACTGCGCAGCTTGTGCGACCAGAGTGTCTGCACGGTCTGGCGGAAGACGTCGCGGACGTAAAAATGAACGGCCATGCGATGGCCTTGCGGCTTAGCTCCCGCGCATCCGCATATGGCCGGATGCGCCGCCGACCATTCCATTTGAGAGAGGCGTGTTCCCACCCATTCTACTTGAGATACGCAGTCTTCGTCCGCTCGGTTCCCTCCAGTCTGGAGATTTTCATTTTGATGTCTTCCATTCCTCGTTTCGTTCTTCCGCTTTCCTCGTCTGCTTCCGGTCCTTGCGTTCCTGTGTCTTCTCTGCGCTCTCCGCGCCTCTGCGTTAAGTTCTCTCTTCTCCAGCACGAGTTTGACTTGCCTGCGGCGGCGGCCTAAGATACGCGCCCGAATGGAATTTCTCTCCCCAGGGTGGCCAAGATGAGTTCGTCGGGCTCGATTCCGGCCGAACCGGATGAGGCAAAATAATGGACATTTCTTCCCACGACGTTCTCATCATCGGTGGCGGCGGGGCCGGTCTCCGCGCCGCGATTGCTGTCGCGGAGGTGAATCCCCGCCTCAATGTCGCTGTGATCTCCAAGGTTTACCCGATGCGCAGCCACACCGTTTCCGCCGAGGGCGGCGCTGCTGCGGTAATCAAAACCGGCGACACCCTGGACGATCATGCCTACGACACGATTTCCGGTGGGGACTGGCTGTGCGATCAGGATGCCGTGGAAGCCTTCGTGCAGGAAGCCCCCGAAGAGCTGCTGCGGCTAGAGCACTGGGGCTGTCCCTGGAGCCGCGATCCGGACGGACACATCGCCGTCCGCGCGTTCGGCGGAATGAAGAAAGAGCGCACGTGGTTCGCCGCGGACAAGACCGGCTTCCATATGTTGCATACCCTGTTTCAGACCACGCTCAAGTACACCGCCATCGCCCGGTACGACGAATGGTTCGTCACCAAGCTGCTTGTCGATGACAACCGCGTGCAAGGCGTGGTGGCCATTGAAATCATGTCGGGAAAGATTCAGGCGATCACGGCCAAGGCCGTGATCCTCTGCACCGGCGGCTGCGGCCGCGTGTTCCCGTTCACCACCAACGCCAACATCAAGAATGGAGACGGCATGGCGCTGGCCTATGGCGCCGGCGCGCCCCTGAAGGATATGGAGTTCGTTCAGTACCATCCCACCGGGCTGCCCTTTACCGGCATTCTGATTACCGAGGCTGCGCGCGCCGAGGGCGGCTACATGCTCAACAAGGACGGTTATCGCTACCTGCAAGATTACAACCTCGGGACGCCCCAACCCAAACCGGTGCTGCGCTCGATGGAACTGGGCCCGCGCGACCGTCTCTGCCAGGCTTTTGTCAAGGAAATGGAAAAAGGCCGCACGATTAAAGGGCCGTACGGAGATGTCGTCCATCTGGATGTGAGGCACCTCGGCGAGAAGTTGATCAACACGAAGCTGCCATTCGTCCGGGAGCTGTGCTTGAAGTACCAGAACATTGATCCCGTCAAAGAGCTGATTCCGGTCCGCCCGGTGGTCCACTACATGATGGGCGGCGTCAGCACCAACATTCATGGCGCCACGCCGCTGGCAGGTTTATATGCCGCAGGCGAGGTGGCCTGCGTCAGCATTAATGGCGCGAACCGCTTGGGATCAAATTCCCTGCCCGAACTTCTTGTTTTCGGAGCGCGCGCCGGTCGCGCTGCCGCTGAGTTTGCCTCCACGCAAAAGGAATCGAACGGCATCATCCTCTCGCAGGCCCTCGATGAGACGAAAAGAGTGGAGGCTCAGTTCCTGGAAAAGACCGGCGGGCGCGAGCGCATTGCCACCCTGCGGGAAGAGATGCAGAAGGCCATGGAGAATGGCGCGGGGATTTACCGCACACACTCCTCGCTGGCTGAGGCCGCCGCAAAACTTCGCGAGCTTCAGGAGCGATTTCCGAGCATCACCCTCGACGACCGCAGCCGCACGTTCAACACGGAATTAACCGCTGCAGTCGAGCTGGGCTTCATGCTCGACGTCGGCGAAGCCATCGTCCAGAGCGCGCTCCACCGCACGGAGTCCCGCGGCGCCCACCAGCGAACGGATTACCCGAAGCGCGATGATGAAAAATTTCTGGCGCATACTTTGATCTATCGAAACGCAGACGGCTCGACCCACGGCGACTACCTCCCGGTGACAATCACCCGCTGGCCGCCTGGCGAGCGAGTTTACGGCCAGCCGGCACAGGCCGCGCAGGCAAAGGGAGGGTAGCCAGACATGGCGGAAACGATCAAGCTCGAAGTGACGCGCTACGCGCCGGAACGCCACCAGGCGCCCACGTCGCAGAGCTTCGAAGTGCCCTATCGCAAGGACTGGGTGGTGCTGGATGCCCTGAACTATATCAAGGACAACCTCGACGGGTCGCTCTCGTACCGCTGGTCGTGCCGCATGGGCATCTGCGGGAGCTGCGGGATGATGGTTAACGGCGAACCCAAGCTGACCTGCGCCACCTTCCTCTCCAAGTACGCCCCGGGCCCGGTGCGCGTCGAGCCGCTGCGCTACTTCCCCGTGGTGCGCGACCTGATTATCGAGATGACCGATTTCATGGCCAAGCTGAGAAGCGTGAAGCCCTGGATCATCCGCGAGGAGGAAAAGCCGCTGAGCGAAGGCGAATACCTGCAGACACCGGAGCAGCTCGACACCTACAAGCAGTTCAGCATGTGCATCAACTGCATGCTGTGCTATGCCGCCTGCCCCGTCTACGGCCTTGATCCGCTCTTCAGCGGCCCTGCGGCTATTGCCCTGGCGCAACGCTACAACCTCGACTCGCGCGACCAGGGAGCCGAGGAGCGCATGGGCATTCTCTCGCAGCACGCGGGCATCTGGGGCTGCACCTTCGTCGGCGAATGCACGCGCGTCTGCCCCAAGCACGTGGACCCTGCGGGCGCCATCCAGCAGTACAAGCTTACGGCAGCAAAGGAATGGTTCAAATCGCTGCTGATGCCCTGGGGTGCCAAGTGAAGCCTGGCGGATTGAGCGGCACACCGAGCCACACCGCCTACCATCCGAGGTGGTACCGCGAGCGCGTTTCCACCTACTGGTGGCTGTGGAAGTGGCGCTACCTGAAATTTGTCCTGCGCGAGCTCAGCAGCGTCCCTGTCGCCTATTTTGTGACTCTCACTCTGGTGCAGGTCCACGCCCTGAGCGATGGACCGCAGGCCTACGCTGATTTCCAGCGATGGATGACCCACCCCGTGTTCCTCACGCTGAATGCGATCAGTTTTCTCTTTGTGCTGTTTCACACCGTCACCTGGTTCAACCTCGCGCCGCGGGCGATCGTCGTGCGCCTGCGCGGCAAGCGGGTTCCAGAGTTTTTGATCGCGGGCTCGAACTATGCCGCGTGGCTGGTGATTTCGGCTGCGGTGGCTTGGCTCATCTTGAGGAGCTAAATGGCGAAGAAACCGATTGAGCCGTTCTTGTGGGGACTGTTCAGCGCAGGCGGTGTCGTCGCCGCGCTTTTGATTCCCGTCCATCTCTTCCTGTTCGGCCTGGCCTTCCCGCTGGGTTGGCTGACGCCCCCCGGCTACGAATCGCTCCGCGCCCTGGCCTCGCATCCCCTGGCGCGCATCTACTTGTTCGTGCTCTGCTCGTTCTCGCTTTTCCATTGGGCGCATCGCTTCCGTTACACGCTCTACGACGGGCTGCAGATCAAACACCTCAACGAGGTCATCACGGTCTTCTGCTACGGCGGCGCGCTGGCCGGCACGGCTGCTGCCGGCTACCTGCTCTGGGGCTTGCGATAGGGCAAAGGTAAAAGGCCTAAGGAGGCCCTGTGGATTTTAAGCTGAAACCCATTTCCAAGAGCGGCATCCCCGAGGCCATCTCGAAGGTCGAGCTCTATCGCTCGCTGAATGAGCCGGAAGAGGCGGAGTCGATCTGCCGCGATATCCTGGCGGTCGATCCCCAAAACCAGTTGGGCCTGCGCCTGCTCGGCCTCGCTCTGACCGATCAGTTCACGGGAGGATCTGGGGACCGCTACGCCGAGGTCGAGAAAATTTTTGACAGCCTTACTGATCCGTACGAACGACTTTACTACACCGGCCTGCTGCACGAACGCCGCGCCAAGGCGCAGCTCCGAGCCGGCCACCTACCTCACACCCTCCTGGTGCTTTTTGAGAAAGCGATGCACTACTTCGCGGAGGCCGAGAAGATCCGCCCGCCGGACAACGACGACGCCATCCTGCGATGGAATCGTTGTGTGCGGCTGCTGCAAAGCCGCCTCGGCTCGGAGTGGGAGAAAGAATTCGAGGCTTTTGAGGCCGGCGACAGCCCACCCACGTAGGAGACAAGCTACAACTATGGCATTTTCCTCATTCCGACCGCGGCGGGGCGACGAATCTCTCTGGGGACTCACCGGCTAGACAGGGCGCTATAAGCGAATAGGAAAGCTCGGCGCTTCTGGGACGTGGGACACCTGGATGGGGAAAAAGCACAGCTTCCCTCATTCGTACCGCAGTGCTTCGACTGGGTGCAACCGCGCAGCGCGAATGGCCGGCACCAGCCCGCTCAGCACACCGACCAGAACCAGGATGCCGGTCGAAAGCCCGACCGTGGCAAGGGAAATA
>Ga0209055_1000231_pt1 | contig 39092 bp, 30 predicted proteins | sample GraSoiAngelo_110_FD_185875 | JGI IMG/M metagenome (GOLD analysis project Ga0209055, IMG submission 185875) | Grasslands soil microbial communities from the Angelo Coastal Reserve, California, USA - 14_0903_12_30cm (SPAdes) (version 2) | ecosystem: Environmental > Terrestrial > Soil > Grasslands ... | reverse complement strand
GGGTTGCTTGTTAGAATGCTCGCGTCCTCCCGGAGTTCAGGACGGAACCGTCTGCAGCGCAAAACGGACTGTTGATCGAAACCTGCTTGGAGTGCGGCGCTGTCAACGCAGAGCACGCCACACGTTGCAGCTTTTGCGGCGCCGCCCTTGCCTCGTCTGAGGAAATCCCTGGCACCGCCATCCCTTGTGCGCCCGGAGCCGGTCGCTCTGCCCCTGCTGCCGGCAAGCTTGCTATTGGAGTGGATTGGCGAACCGAGGTATCCAACCGGCTCGAAGCCTACCGCGCGCGACGTCGCCGCGAACATCCGAGTGATTCGCAGCCTGCGCTGCCCTTTGGGACTGAAGGGTCGGAACCTGACCACAGCAGCAACGGTGCAAGGGACTCGGAGTCCATCCCCCAGGTCGCATATCTGATTGCACATGCGGGCGCCACAGGATCGGGCTCATCCGACACTTCGCCACCGGATCGAGTGGGCCAAGCTCCGTCGGGACAGTCAGGGCATGCTGCGGCACCGGCCAGGCGCGACAGAAATAGCCAGGCAGAGAGGGTGGAGATCGCAGTCCTGCAGCCGGAATTCGATTTCGCCGGCGCCGAGGCGCATCGCAGCGGCAAGTGGCCCCGCCGCGGCCTGCCCGGTGAAGCCCCGCTGCTCCCCGTGGCGGAATTGGCTGACCGGTGGCGCGCGGGCCGGATAGACGCCGCGATCCTGCTATTGGCATACGCCGGGTTTCTGGCGTTGTTTGGGCTGCTGGGCGGGCATTTCGGCTTCCGCAAGGTTGACGCCGCGGTGTGTGTGGCGATGCTGGTGCTGTTTCACGCACAGTACTTTGCGCTGTTCACGCTGTGCGGTGGGTCAACGCCGGGGATGAGGACTTGCGGGCTGCGCTTGGCGACCTTTGACGGCGCCCCGCCCAGGCTTGGGCAACTACTCTGGCGGAGTTTCGGCTACCTGGTCTCTGGTGGCACGTTGTTGCTGGGCTTCCTGTGGGCGCTGTGGGACGAAGATCACCTCACCTGGCACGATCGCATCTCGCAAACCTACGTGACGCATTCGGAATTCCTCATCGAGAAGGGGTCGACCGGAGTCATTGCGGAATCGCAACGCTTGGCGGCAGAGAAGTAAGCCCGGTTCGCAACCGATCGCTGAGAGCGCGCATCCGAATTTGCGGTACACTCTTCTCAGGTCGAGCAAGGATGAACCGAGATGGGGAATTTTTTGAAGCTGCGGATGCCCATGGCGGTTCACTCAAGAGGCCAAGCGCTGATTCTCCTTTCAATCGGTCTGAGTTTAATTTATGTGGATTGCGGCAGTTTTGACCAGGCCAACACTCCTTGTACTCCTGCCGTTTCTTCATCTCCTTCGCCGGCACTGGGCCTGCCGGTAAAGCATGTTTTCATCGTGGTGGAGGAAAATCACGACTTTTCGAGTGTCATTGGCAACGCCAATATGCCTTACTTGAATAGCCTGGCGACGACTTACGCCCTCGCAAAGGGCTACCATGCCAATACGCATCCTTCTATTGGGAATTACTTTATGCTGACCACTGGGCAGATCATTACAAATGACGATGGTTTTTCCGGCAGGGTAACAGAGGACAATGCCGCCCGCCACCTCATACAGGCAGGGAAAACCTGGAAGGAATATTCAGAAGGCCTTCCGTCTGCCGGGTATACCGGCGGGGACAGCGGTGGTTACGTTCAGCACCATAACCCCTTTTCCTATTTTTCCGACGTGCGCGATAGCCCCGCGCAAGCAAACAACCTAGTGCCCTTTTCACAATTCTCGGCCGACCTGGCCAGCCATACTCTCCCCGACTTCTCTTTTATTGTGCCCGACGACAGCCATAATGGCCATAATGGTGATCTGGCGGCGGCGGATAATTGGCTCAAGACTAAGATCGACCCACTTATTGGAGGTTCCGATTTCAATGCGCCCAACGGCGGGCTCCTGATCATCACGTTCGACGAATCAGCGACGGGCGACAAGTCTCAAGGAGGCGGAAGCGTGGCCTGGGTGACGGTTGGCCCAAATGTAAAAAGGGGTTTTACGTCCGCGACCTGCTTTCAGCATCAAAGCACGCTCAGACTTATGTCTGAAGCGATTGGTCTAACCAGCTTCCCGGCAGCGGCGGCGACCGCGCCGGATATGAGGGAATTCATTTCGGGAAATTGAGCGTTCGCGCAAGGGCGGCCCGATTCACAGCCGGGGAGGAATGTAACCGGTGCTCTTTGCGACGATGGAACAATCATGAGGGAACTTCGAGCGTCGGCGGATCATCTCTACCATTGGGGAGGCGAGGGCCCCCGCCGGCGTGTTGCTGCAAATCATAGAGTGGTTGCTGCCGCGCTTTGAGACAGGAAATTCCCGATGAAACAGCGCTTCTTGAATCAGAAGTTGGGCAAGCGGATGAGTCGAAAAGCCGAGTTGCAAAAAGCCAAGACGGCACTTGCCAAGGTCCGGCAAGCCCCGCGGGGAGTGCCGTCCGAGACGTCGCGCAGGACGCGCCCAGATTCCTCGGGCTCTGTCTCACCCGACAGATCTCGCTGAACGGGGGGCGCAAAGTTCAGCGCTTGGGGAGCAGGGCAAGGTATGCGGCGTCGCCGGTATGCTATACTAACCGTGGGGAAGAAAGTGAGCGAAAACGAATGAGCCGCGTCACCAAGCTGGTCGTTTTATCCATCTCGGTCATTGTCCTTTGCTATGTCGGTTTGGGCTATGTACTTGGCAAGACTGGCGACGACAAGACCTACCATTCGCTGACCGTTTTCAGCGAAGTTTTGCAGCATATTCAGCAGGACTACGTCGAAGAGCCCAACCTGCCGCTGGTGACCTCGGGCGCGTTGCATGGCCTTCTTGAGTCGCTCGACCCTCAGTCAAGCTACCTGAGCCCGCGCGAGTACGCAGAGTTTAAGCTGAAATCGCGTAACGGCGCGAAGGGTGAGGCCGGCGTGACGCTCTCAAAGCGCTTCGGCTATATCGTAGTGGTTGCAGTGCTCCCGGATAGCCCGGCGCAGAAAGCCGGCTTGCGTTACGGCGACATCCTGGAAGCTATCGCGGGTTTCACCACGCGCGAGATGTCGCTCGGGCAGGCGCAAATCCTGCTGGCCGGCGACCCAGGCACAGCGGTGAAGGTAGCGGTGGTAGGTCGCGGGCGTACCGAGCCAAGGGAGGTAGAGTTGGTTCGCGGGGCAGCGGCGCTGCCGCCGGTGCTTTCGGAGAAACCGGTGCCTGATATAGCCTACCTGCGTTTCTCTTCACTCGAGCCCGGCAAGGCCAATGAGATTCGCGAGAAACTTCAGCAGTTTGATAAGCAGGGAATCCACAAGTTGGTGCTGGACCTGCGGGATTGCGCGCGAGGCGAGGTGTCTGAAGCGGTTGCCACGGCGCGGCTGTTTCTGAACTCCGGCACCATCGCTAGTCTTCGCGGGCAAACGGTGGTCCGGCAAGAATTTACAGCCGAGCCGGCTAAGGTAGTCTGGAAATACCCGATGACCGTGCTGATCTCCGGCAGCACCGCCGGCGCCGCTGAGGTGCTGGCCGCAGGCATCGGCGGCAATAAGCGCGGCGAATTGATTGGCGCACACACGTTCGGCAATGCCTCGGAACAGAAGCTCATCCCCCTTGACGATGGCGCGGCGCTGGTGCTGACGGTGGGCAATTACTACACAGCGGCCGACAAATCGATCCTCGAAGAGGGGGTCGCCCCGACCGTGGAAGTACGTATCGCCCGGGAAGAACAGACCGACATCGGCGAAGAGGAGCCGCCGCGCTTGCCATCCGCTGAGCAACCGCCGCCGCGGGCTGTTGCGCCGGAGGATCAGGTTCTGCGCAAGGCCATCGAGCTTCTGAAGGGCGAGGCCCGCAAGGCCGCCTAACGCGCGGTGGGAGTCCGCGACGCTCCTGCGGCACGCAGCGTGTTCCAGCCGCAAAAGACTCTTTTCGGAATCGGAAGCCAGCGGTGAATTCCTCAGCGGCGCAGCCGTCCTGCGGGCGTCTCGCGTGCCCGTACCGGTTCCTGTCCCCTCTTCTCGTCCTGCTGCTGGCGGTCATCCTGATTTCATCCGTCGGTTGCAGGAAAAAGCAGCTCACCCCGGTGGAGATCCGCACCATCACGCGCGAGCTGGTCTTCGCCGCTAAGAATGCCATCGCGGACAACGCAGAAGTGGGGATACGCCCGGAAAGCCCGCCGGCGGGGCGCTCCGCCCGCGGACAGGACGAACACGCCGATCACATCTACATCACCCTCCAGGCAGGCCGCTCGGGCCAAGAGGCGGCGCTTGCCGCGGTCGAAGACGCACTCAACCTCGTTGCGAAGCGGCATGAACTCAAGCGCATCGACCGCCCGGGCGCGGCGGGCCTGGTGCGGTTTGATTACCGGCAGGGCCAGCGGTTCACGCATGCGATCCACATCATCACACCGCTAGCGAGCCTGCGTCCGGTGCCATCGCGACCCGGGGCGTTCCGGGGACGCCTCGCCATCATCATTGACGATCTCGGTTATGATCGCGGCCCGGCGGATGCCTTGTTCGGGCTACCGTTTCCCCTGACCGTTTCTGTGCTGCCAAACCTGCCGCATTCATCCGACATCGCCAAAGAGGCCCATCGTCGCGGCTACCAGGTGATGCTGCACCTGCCGATGGAGTCGGCCAATGGGGGCGGGAAACCAGAGGCGGTCGAGTTGCGCGCAGGGATGCAGCCGGCTGAGGTAACGCGCCTGCTGGCCGGGATGCTCGATACGGTGCCCTACGCAGCCGGTGTTAACAACCATCAAGGCTCGCTCGCCACCGCGGACGAGAAACTGATGGGGGCCATCATGCCCGCGCTGCGCGAGAAGAACCTGTTTTTTATCGACAGTCGCACCACCACCGCGACGGTGGCCTATGATGCTGCGATCCGTGCGGGCGTGCCGGCGGCCTCCCGCAAAGTGTTTCTCGACGGCACGCCCACCGTCAAGGCCGTGCGGCGGCAACTGGCTCTCGCGGAGCGAAACGCGCGCAAGGACGGCTTTGCCATCGCCATCGGGCATCCGCACCCAGCCACGCTCCAGGCGCTCCAGAATTTCCTGCCGCAGCTCCGGGCGCGCGGCCTCGATCTGGTTTTCGTCTCCGAGGTGGTCCACTAATCTTCTAACCCCCGGTTCGCGGCCGACACCGCTGTATCTTCTAAAAGCATGATGATGACTCGCATGACAGCGGAAGATGAATTCGCTTTCGGAAAGAGTAGGTGCATCTTATGTGACTCCGTACAGGTGCGGTTTCTCGTGGTCGAGCTACAGCCAGCTTGGCTGGTCAACCAGATTGGCTCAGGGGCAGTTCAGAGGAGAAGGCGCTATCGCGTAGCGTCTTACTGCGCGCGGTGTGTCGCTCAAGCACGAAGTCCTGGGGAGCGCATCATAGAGGTGGTGTACACGAATGAGACGACTTGAGACTTAGATTCGTCTTTATCGCGCCAAGGCCTATAGTTACCCCAGAGTCTGCGCGACCAATTGCGAGACGTGCTGGGCGATGGAAGGCGCTGCAGTCAGTCCGGGAGAATCGATCCCGATCAGTTGGATCGCGCGGGGCACGCTGGGATCGCGCGTTATCACAAAGTCCGCGATTCTTTTGACGCCGGGTTTGTCTCGAGCAGGGTCAGGAGGCGGCACCAGCTTCGGGCGCAGACCCGAGTAGGCGAGCGTCAGGTCAGAGGCTTCGATCTCCGGAAGCATGGGTTTGGCGCGGCGCACAAATTCTTCGACCGGCAGACGGTCGCGCTCGTAGTCAGTCTTGTCTGCTACGTAGCGCGCCGTTGGGCCCACCAGCACCGTGCCCCAGAGCGTCTTGGTGAAATGCAGGCCGAGGCTCAAGCCCTCAGGGTGCGGCAGCGGATAGACCAGGCCGTTGATCAGATAAGACTTTGCGCGCGTTACCTCGCAGTATTCTCCCCGCACCGGATAGATGCGGTAGTTCGTGTTCCCCAGCATGGCCGCGACTTCGTCGGCGAACAAGCCGGCTGCGTTCACTACGCAGCGGGCATCCACCGACTCCACAGATGCGTCGCTAGTGGGCCCGGCGGCATTTCCGGTGCGAATCCATACCTGAATGGAATCCTTCTGCGGTTCGAGCCGCACGACTCGGGCATGGGTGAGGATATTGGCGCCCTGCTCGGCGGCCACGCGCGCGTAGGCCTTGACCAGCTCTTCGCTCGCGACGATCCCGGTCGAGGGCACCTCGAGTGCCGCATGCCCTTCGATGTGTGGTTCGCGCGCGCGGATAGCGGCGCGGTCCACGATCCGCAGGCCTTCCAGGCCATTCGCGCGGCCTCGCTCGGCAAGGTGGGTGAGTTCGGCTTCTTCCGGGGTCGTTGTGACCACCAGCTTTCCTGTTCGCCGGTGCGGGACGTTGTGCGCGGCGCAGAACTCGTAGGTCAGCCGGTTGCCCGCCAGACAATGCCGCGCCTTGAGCGACCCCGGCGTGTAGTACAGCCCGGAGTGAATCACGCCGCTGTTGCGCGAGCTCGTGACCATGCCGAGCTTCGGCATCTGATCGAGCAGAAAGACGTCGTCCCACCTTTGCGAAACGGCGCGCGCGATCGCGCAGCCCACCACTCCGCCGCCGATGATCACAATGTTGGCGCGGTCCATCGAAGGTAAAAGATGAACACAAATCGAGATGAAGAGTCAAAGGGGTGCAAAGTCGAAGAGGCGAAAACTCAGAGCGCTGCAGGACTCCGGAGGTCAGAAAGGCGCAAATTCGGTTCGCAACTCTACCTTTTCTCTGCGCTGCTTCTAGTGCCGTTCCAACTTGATTCTCCTACAGTCCGCGCCCATCCCCTCGAAATGATGCGTCTTCTCATTGCCTGGGATAGCTCCGAATAGTTGGGAACGGTACTAGCCGCCACGGCCTTCTAACAGCCATGCGCACTCGACCAGTCGCGCTGCTGTTCCGTCGTGCACCGCGTAGGTCAAGGGGCGGCCGTTGCGCTCAGCGCTCCACAGGGACGCGGCGCCGTGCGCGCCTGCCTTATTGAGTGCATAGTAGAGCAGGTGGAACTTGCTCAGGCGCGTCTGGTCGCCGTTGTAGTTGCGCGCCACCCGCCGGAGCGCCTCGAGACACGCCTCGGTCGGCGACATCCCTTTGCGCATCATCTCCACGATGGTGTGCCCGCCGCTGACTTTGATGTTTTCCTCGCCGCGGCCTGTCGAGCCCGCTGCGCCGACATCATTGTCCACGCACAGCCCCGCGCCGATAATCGGCGAATCGCCCACGCGGCCGGCGATCTTCCAGGCTAAGCCGGACGTGGTAGTCGTGCCGGAGATGTCTCCTTTCTCATTCACCGCGAGGCAGGGGATCGTCCCCGTGGGAGGATGCGCGACCACCTCGCGAAGCCACTCGCTCAGAGCCAATCGTTCCTCCTCGGGGAGTTTGGGATCGAGCAGCCCCGCGACGCGTTCCTTCCAGGCAGGGCTGTCGAGTCCTGGCGCCCAGTTCTCTGCCGTGGAGGCTTTCCAGGCCAGCCACGCCAGGCGAGATTTTTCGGTGAGGAGGTTCATCCGCTCGAAACCCTGCGCCTCGGCGAAGCGCAGGGCGCCGGGGCCAACGAGCATGACGTGGTTGGTGCGCTCCAGTACGAGTCTTGCCACTTGCGCGGGGTTCTTGATGTAGCGCAGCGAGGCCACTGCGCCCGCCCGCCTCGTCGGCCCGTGCATCACGCTGGCGTCGAGTTCCACTTCACCATCCTCATTGGGCAGGCCGCCATAGCCCACCGAGTTGTCGTTGGGGTCGTCTTCGACCACGGTCACCACCGCCACGACAGCGTCGAGCGTGTCGCCGCCCTTGCGCAGGATCTCCATGCCGCGCTCCAGCGCCCGCAACCCGTTTGCGCTGGAGATGATCACCGGGCGGGTGGCCTTTGCGGCTGCGGCAGTTTGCAGCCCCGGCAGGCGCTGGGGGTGAGTTGAGTGCGCTCCGTTATCATTCGCGCGGATGCCAGCGAAAAGCTTGCGCGCGCCGGCCGCCATACTGCCAGCCAGCGTGGTCACGAAAAACTTACGTCGCGTCCAGTTTTCCATCGCTTTGCCTCGCGGGAAGAACAGATCTTCACCTCACGGGTGATTCTCCTGGTTTGCGCGCAGCATAGCGCCTGGCAGCGCGGACGGCAAGGAAAGGGCGCCTCGCACGGAGACGCAAGTCAATCGACGCTTTTGAGCTCGGCGACTGGCGCCACTCTGGTTCAGGAACAGCCAAAAGGAAACAGGTAAAAGGAGAAGAAGGATGAGTGTTTTGCGGCCAGCAATGTCGGCGGCAAGGCGCTCTCTGCGGTCCGGGCGAGCGTTACGCGTCGCCCATCACGAGCCCAGCGCTCCTTTCACTGCATCCAGCAGCTCACGAAGGAGATAGGGTTTGATCAGGCAGGGCGCAGCCTCCGGGAGACTCTCCACCTGGTCCTTATACGCAGGGTTGCCGGTTACGAATAGGAAGCGACCGCGCAATTGCGGAAAGTTCTGGAGCAAGTATTCATAGACGCGCTGGCCATTATGTGGCATGGAGACATCGCAGATGATGAAGTCAATCGCGCGCGTGGAGATCGCTTCGACAGCTTCGCGGGGGGCCGCCGCCAAGACCACCTGGTAACCATTCAGTTCGAGCGCGTCCTTACAGAAATCGCGGTTGCCCTCTTCGTCGTCCACCACCAGCACAACTGGCTTCTCGCTTTCAGGCATGTTTCCCTCTGAAAATGGGCCCGCATTCTCTGGCGAAGACTCACCTTAGATATCGCACCACGCCGGCTAAGTCAACTCACGGGAAAACAAAGGGGCGGGGAGGATACAAAGCCAGCCCACCTCACATGACTGGTTCTAAAACTCGACGCGCAACCAACTACGGAACGCAGGTGCGTGCAGATGCAGGGCCCGAGGCCAGGGAGCGGAAGCGGGCGGTGAAGTGGCGGAGGAAAGGGGCCTGGTGAGTAAGCTCGAACCCGCGGATGTGTTCGCGACGCCGCCAAACCTCGAGGATCACTTCGACGACGTAGTCCACATGGCTCTGCGTGTAGACGCGGCGCGGAATCGCCAGACGCACCAGGTCCATTGTGGCGTGCTCGCCGAACATTAGCGTACCGATCTCGACGGTGCGGATGCCGCCTTCGACGTAGAGCTCGCCGGCCAGCGCAACGCCTGGGAATTGAGCTGGCGGCACGTGTGGGAGGAATGCTCGCGCGTCTATATAGATGGCGTGGCCCCCGGGCGGCTGAACGATAGGCACTCCCTCGCTCGAAATGTGATTGCCCAGATAAGCGGTCGAGACAATGCGGTAATTCAGGTAGTCCTCTTCCAGCGCCTCATTCAGGCCAACGGCGATGGCCTCGAGGTCTCGCCCGGCAAGGCCCCCATAGGTGGGAAACCCTTCGGTGAGGATGAGCAGATCTTTTTGTTGCTGCGCGATGGCATCGTCATTGGTGCACAGGAAGCCGCCGATATTGGCAAGGCCGTCTTTTTTCGCCGACATGGTGCAGCCATCGGCGTGGCGGAACATCTCGCGGGCGATCTCGCGCGGGGTTTTGTCGGCGTAGCCCGATTCGCGCAGCTTGATGAAGTAAGCGTTTTCGGCGAAGCGGCAGGCGTCGATATACAACGGGATGCCGTAGCGCGAGCAGATTTCCTTCACCGCGCGGATGTTGGCCATCGAGACGGGTTGGCCGCCTCCGGAATTATTCGTCACAGTCAGCATCACCAGGGGCACGCGCTTTGGCCCGACGCGCTCGATGAGCTGTTCCAGGCGCGCTGTGTCCATATTGCCCTTGAAGGGATGCATGCGCGCGGGCTCGAGCGCTTCGGGGATGGGCAGGTCCACGGCCTCCGCGCCGACGAATTCGCAGTTGGCGCGAGTGGTGTCGAAGTGGGTGTTGTTCGGCACGACGTCGCCCTTCTTGCACATCACGGTGAATAGAATGCGCTCGGCGGCGCGGCCCTGGTGAGTGGGGATCACGTGGCGGAAGCCGAAGATGGCCTGCACCGAATCGCGGAAACGCGCAAAACTGGGCGAGCCAGCGTAGGACTCGTCGCCGCGCATCATCGCCGCCCACTGCTCGGTGGACATCGCGTTGGTGCCGGAGTCCGTGAGCAGATCGATCAGGATGGATTCCGCGGAGACGAGAAACAGGTTGTAGCCGGCGGCTTCGAGCAACCGCTGGCGCTCCTCGCGGGTCGTGCGCCGGATGGGCTCGACGCTCTTGATGCGAAATGGTTCGATGATGGTCTTAATCAGCATGGAGACCTCGCGGCTGAAACCACAGATAAACACAGATGAACACCGATGAAAAGAGGAAACAAAGGTGGAGAAGAGGAGAGGAGAGGGAAGAGACAAACAGAAACACCGAGAACGCGCGCCTGAAACCACTGATAAGCACAGATAAACGCCGATGAACAGAGGAAATGCAAGCGGAGGAGAGAAGAAGAAAGAAGAAGAGGCAGGGCGCAACGCGAGCGCAAGAAATCTATGCCTCTCTATCGCTTCCTTTCCTTTTTTTCTCTGTGAACCAAGACCGTAAGTTCTTGCTTTTTTAGCAAGGTTTTATGCTGCCAGCATGGCGACATCGGTGTCGCGGAATTTCAGAGCTGTGGTCATGACTTCCTGTCCTCTTCGGGTGGTCCGGTAGTAGTGAGTTCTGAGAACTCGATAGATTAGACCATGAGCGCGGAGAAGGGCCAACTGGCGGGTGATCCGGCCCGAGAGTTGGCGGCGCTGGTGCGAATCCGAGAGGGCGGCGGGTTCCAGATGTCGTTGCAGATCCTGGTTGCGAACCCCTTGCAGGTGAAACTCTCCGCGCAAAATGATCTGGAACAGGCGGCTGTCTTCCGGGCTGATCGGACGCAGAGCCCGAAAACGCCTCGGGGTTTCGACCGCTCGACTGACCGGGTCCAAGATGCGGTGCGAAGCTTTTGGTTCTCCCACTACCGCGAGCGCCTCCAAATAGCGCTCATTCGCCGCGCGACTCAGCTCGACGCGCCGACGGGTATCGGCAATGCCTTTGCGCAGGGGCAGCCACCCCAGCACGACTTTGCCTTGACGGGTCGCTCGACGGCGGACGCGAAACCGCCGCGGATTATTGATCGTGGTCTCGATCCTCAGCACGCTTCCTTGCTTATCGTACATTTTGATCGAGTTCTCTTCGACCCAGTGTTTCACGCACGTCCCCTCCACGCGCCGTTCCAGATGACTGGAGGCTTCCCCGGAAAAACGACTATTCGTTCGTCGCCCCAAAAACCGCATCACTTGCGGCGCACCGAATTGCTCGATGGCCTGACGGACCAAGGCCGGATAAATGGCGGCCAACTTCTCCGCCGTCTGAAACAGGACATCGGTCGCGTACTCGGCTTGCCGAAAGCTCCAGTAGTAGCCCCGCAGATGCAAACCCGCCCGAGGAGCCACCCACGGGTTCACCCGCTGCGCCCAGGCCGTCAGCAGTTTTTCCCAGCGCCGCTCCCCCAGTTGGTCCAGCAACGCCTGGGCCCGCGGCAGATCCGCAATCCGGGTGAAGCAGTTGTCCTTCTGCTCGTAGGTGATTCCCTCCCGATCCATCGCTCGTGCCAGCCACTCCCGCCCGTTCACGCAGACTTGAACGCTCATCGGCAACCAGCTTTGCAGACGGATGTGCATCAACCCAAATTCCCGGTCGAGGTAATAAAAGTAGAAATGCAAACACTTGCGCTCCTGCCCTACCAACGTCAATTCCTTCCTCTCCCGGTCCCGGCGAATCCCGAATGTCTGGCAGGGCTCGACGCAGGACAGCACGCAAATCAGCCCTTCTGGAACTCTGTCTCTTCGCTGAATCCGGCGAGCGATCTCCTCTTTGGACTCTTGCGCCGAACTCAGATACACAAAGGGTCTTCCAGCCTGCTGCGCCAACTGTTCGGCCCGCGCCTTGATGCCTGCCGACAGCTTCTGCACGAACGTCCGGAAGTCCTTGTACAACACCCGCTGGCTAGACAGAAAGATATCCATCCCCTCCCGGTAACAAATCGACCGCAGGCTCCCACGAAACAGGATGCGATCAAAACCTGTTATGCTCCCCGTGATGCGGTCTCTGTGCCGTGTCAGAAAACGCTCCATGACTGTCCTCCGTATGAGGTTCGCCAAAAACATCATGCCGGAAACGGTCATGGAGCGTCTCTATTTTGGTTGCGGCCAAAGGCCGCGCTGCGATCTCTGCGTTTCTGTTTCTCCCTGTATTTTCATCTGTGTTTCCGGCTTACTTCTCGTCGTTCGCCGCCCCGCTTCTCTTTCATCCGCTGGAGGAATCGGATGGGCGTGCCGACAAAGTGGAACTGCTCGCGGAGTTGGTTCTCAAGGAACCGCTCGTAGCTAAAGTGCAGTCGGCTAGTCTGGTTGGTGAAGAGCACGAAGGTCGGCGGGGAGCTGGACGCCTGCGTCATGTAGTAAATCTTCACCTTCCGGCTGGCCGGCGAGGTCCCACGGTCAAGGTCCACTTGCGCAAGCCACCGGTTGAGCTCGCCGGTCGAGATGCGCCGCCGGCGCTCGGCGGCCACCTGGTCAATTATTCCGTATAAGTTGTCCACACGCTCGCCGGTCAACCCGGAGAGAAATATCACGGGGGCGTAGGCGAGAAACTTGAAGCGGGCCCGAACCAGGCGCTCGTATTCGTACAGCAGCCGGTCAGGGTCTGCGATGGTCGTTCCGCCCTTCCCGGACACATTTCTGCCGCCTTTCCCGGACCCAGCCGCGGCACGTTTGCTTTGCGCCGTGGAGCCGCGCTTTCCGCGCAAGGGTGACGCGCTCTTTGCTTCGCGCGCGGCTTTTTGCGCCGCCGCTTCGAGCGCCAGGTCCCACTTGGTCATCACGATGATCACCGAACGGCCCGACTGCTGCGCGTAGCTGGCAATGGTGGCATCGCCCGAGGTGACGCCCTGCGCGGCGTCTACCACCAGCAAGGCCAGGTCAGCGCGCTCCAGGTTCTTCCGCGCCATCACCACGCTCAGTTTTTCCGCGACGAGCTTTGTCTTGCCTTTGCGGCGGATTCCGGCCGTGTCGATGAAGCGGTAACATTTATCGCCGCGGCGGAGGAGCGTGTCCACTGCATCGCGCGTCGTGCCGGGCTCGGGCGAAACAATCGCGCGTTCGGAGCCCACCAGCCGGTTCAGCAGCGTAGATTTTCCGACGTTGGGCCGCCCGATAATGGCCACGTCAATCACCTCTTTGCCGGGCCCCACGGTTGTCCCAAGCGGACCCGAAACATCGCCCCCACCGGCCTCCGAAACCATCGCTTCCGCCGAAGGAAAGCTGCGCGTCACTGCGTCCAGCAAGTCGTCCACGCCCAGCCCATGCTCGGCAGAGACCGGATAGACCGCGCGTGCCAGCTCGTAAAATGGCGCCGCGAGCGGCTCCTGCTGACGCGTATCCACCTTGTTCGCGGCGATCAGGAGCGGCTTGCCCGTGCGGTGAAGCAGCCGCGCTAGCTCGGCGTCAAGCGGCGTCACCCCGGCGCGCGAGTCCACCACCAGCACAACCTGCGTCGCAGCTTCGATCGCCATCCGCGCCTGGCGAAAGATCTCGCGCGGGAGCGCCGCCTTTTCTTCCGGTAACAGCCCGCCCGTATCCACCACTTCGAACGCATGGCCCCGCCAGGCCGCAGTGCCATAGATGCGGTCGCGAGTGATGCCGGGCTCGTCGGTGACAATCGACCGGCGGCTTTCTGTCAGCCGGTTAAACAGCGTGGACTTGCCCACGTTGGGCCGCCCGACAATCACGATCGAGGGCACACCGGGTTGCGTCTTCGCGGTCATTTCTTCATTTCGCGCCTCCTCGGCGCAGGCACTTCAGGACGCCAGAGGTTTGACGGTAGGGCACGACATGTCGTGCCCCTCGCCAGCTCACTGGCTTGGTCCACTATGAATCTAACAATGTACCTCAGGCATAGCATCAAACAGAAGCCGACCTGCAGCCGGAGGTCTTGATACTCCAACTTTTCTTCGGCCGGTGACCTGACTCGAGGGCGGACAGAAGCATGGCCGCGTGCTCTTTGGATTTGCTAAAGTGCTTTCGCCAATAGCCCGAGGCGCAGGCAAACTACCAGATGTGGAACTCGGATGTAAGTTTTTGAAGGGGCGCTGCGTATCACATGGTGGACGAACGGCAATCCGGACGAACCGGGAGAGGCGGCCAGGAAGGGATGAGTGCCGCGGAACTCGCAGAAGCGATCTCCCGCGCTCGGGGAGGCAACGCCGACGCCTGGGGCGAGCTTTATCGGCTATACGCCGCGCCCATCTTCCGCTTCTGCCGCCGGGCCTTACCCTCGCGCGAGGACGCCGAAGACGCCACGATGGAGATCTTTGTCAAGCTACGGGAAAAACTCGACCAGTACGACCCCGGCCGGCCATTCACCGCCTGGCTTTACAAGGTGGCCGCAAACCACTGCTGGGACTTCCTGCGGCGACGGCGGGTGCGGCAAGACCTGGAAACCGGCGAAGTGGAAACCCTGCCGCTCGCACACCCCGACCCGAGTCAACTCGAGCGACTGGTGGAGGAGCGAACCAGCCGGGAGGTGCGCGCGGCGTTGGCCACATTGCCCGCGCGAGCGCGCATGGCGCTGGTGCTCCGCTACCACGCGGATATGAGTTACGACGAGATCGCCGATGCGTTGCGTGTCCGCCGCCCCTTCGTCGGCGTCGTTTTGCTGCGGGCGCGCCATCAGTTGCGCGAGGCACTGGGCCAGCGCGGCGCAGCGGGGCTCGCGGCAAGGGGCACACCATGAGTCACCCCGATGCGGCGGGTTCGATTTGCGAGGAGATCGATGTCTCACTTTGATGAAATGACCTGCCTGCTCTATCTTGAGGGGCAACTGGAGCGCCCGCGGGCGCTGGAACTCGTGGCGCACGCCGAGGGATGCGCGGAATGTCGCGCGCTACTCCGGGCGCTCGAGCGCGAGTCGCGCCTGCTCGCGCACGCGCTGGTGGAAGAGGACGAAACGGTGCCCGCGCGCCTACTGGCTCCCCCAGTTAGCGATAAGACGCCCTGGGCCTGGATTGTATCCTTTGGCCTTGCTGCCGCCGGTGCCTACACGCTTTGGACCGGCGTGGTCGAGCCCTGGCGGCAGGAATTGAGCCGGGCCGGTTTCGGCGGAGATAGCCTGATCACTCTCTTGTTCTTCAGAGGAGTCTTCTGGAAAGGATGGGGCTCGATGGCAAACATGTTGGAATTCCTGGCAATGGCCACATTGGGGTTTCTGGCGTTCGGCCTGCTCAGACGTAGTTGGCGCCGCTGGACGACGCTCACCGTACTGATGAGCACCATCGTCGCGGTGCTGTTGCTGCCGACACAGGCCGCCGCAGCGGAGGTGGCAAAGCATGTGCAGAGCTATAGGCTCCCACCCGGAGAGACAGTGAACAGCGACCTGATCGTTATGGCCGAGACTGCCCGGATTGACGGCACAGTGGACGGCGACCTGATCTCCTTCAGCCGGAGCCTGACGGTCAGCGGCAGCGTCACTGGAGATGTTATTGCCTTCGGGGCAATTGTGCGCATCAATGGTTCCGTGGACGGGAATGTGCGAGCCTTCGGCGACGTAGTCTCACTCAGCGGTACAACAGTGAGGAAGAATGTTACTGCGTTTTCTGGACATTTTGAGTTGGATTCCAAATCGCGGGTGGGCGGCGGGATGATGCTGTTCGCCGGCGAGGCCGTGCTGGATGGCCGGACGGCACGCGACTTGCTCGGTTTTATCGGCAGGACTACCCTGAACGGCTTCGTGGGCGGAAACGTGCGGCTGAGGGGCGACAAGCTGAGCATCGGCCTCACAGCCGAAATCGCTGGCAAAGCCAGCTACACGGGCCATCACCAGCCGGAGGTCGATCCCAAGGCCAAGCTCGCGAGCCCACTCGAGGTCAAGATCGAACAGCACAGACCCGACTACCTCACGCCACGCTATTATTTTCACCAGGCGCTGTCCTGGGGCGCCGCTTTCGTGTTGGGCTTAGTTCTGATCTTGCTCCTGCCCGGATTCTTTGGCGACGTAGTGCGCTCAAGCCACCGGTACGGCCCCGCCTTCGGATTTGGCGCCCTGGCGCTGTTCGCTACACCCATCCTGGCCGTTCTTGCCTGTGCCACGATCGTCGGCTTGGCCGTGGGCATCGGTACCCTGCTGGTATGGATTGTAGCTTTCTACTCAGCGCAGGTCTTCGTCGGCGCTTGGCTTGGGGAGACTTTAATGGGTTCCTCGCCCGGAGCAGGAGCTGCGATCGGCCGCCTGGCTGTCGGCCTGCTCGTGCTTAAGGTCGCGGGGGCGCTGCCTTACATTGGCGGCTGGGTAAAGTTGGCCGCGGTCTTCTTGGGCATGGGTGCGCTGGCGCTGGCACTGTATAACCGGACGCACCCGCGGGCTGAATTGCCTTCCGCAGCCGTACCTGCCTGAAGAAAATGACACCGACGTAAAAAACATTCGGGCCGGGGCAAGTAATCTGCTCCGGCCCAAAGTTGTTTCGCGGGGTCCCGCCGGGCAGGCGGGACACAGGTCTTTGCGCTTACCGCTTGCGGACCTTGCCCGCCACCAGTGTGGCATTCGCTGCCGGCCCGAATAGCAGGCCGCGCAACGAGATGCTGTCACCTGCCTGCAAGCCAGACACAGTGACGCTCTTCGGCTCGAACTCGGCCTGCGAGGCGTCCACGGTGATCTGATCGATTGCAGCCGGCTTGGCGTTGTGGAACAGGCCAATCCCGCTGGTATCCAGGGTGAAGGTGTTGGCGCCCGTCTTCGATTTCACCGGCGCGGTGAAGCGCGACATCCGCAGACGCACCCGGTCGGTGACAATGGGGGAGGAAGAGGAGCTGCCATCCACGCTTCGGCGTCGCACCTCAACGTTTTGTCCGACGAGCAAGGAATTGATGCTGTTGAACGAGCTGACCAGGGCCGGGTCAACCTTCAGGCCTTTCTGCTTCACTTGAAACTTGGCGTTGTTCGCAACGCTGACGGTCACGGGACTGCCCAGAATCGTGCTGGGGAGCACGCTGAGGTTTTCGACGGCAACCATCTGGATCGTGTTGGCAGCAGTATCCACCGAGGTGATGATCCCTTCCAGGTCTTCCTCATTCGCTTCCTCGTTCTGCTGCTCGATTTTTTTGGCCACCTTCGTCCCGTCCGGCTGGAGCTTCAGATCCACCTCCACGTTGTCATTGAGGTGGACACAGTTGGCAAAGTTCACTGGGCTGCCGGTGCAATCTTCGAATTTCGTGTTGTTGTCAACCTTGATTCCAGTCAGAGTTGTGTTTTGGCTTGTTTGTATGTCAAACGTGCTCGTGCCCGTGTCCACCTTGACGACGGTGCCGGAGACGTCATCGACATCCTCCAGCTCGCCACCGGGCTGCACCTGTGATTGCGTGATGGTGATGGAACCATTGGAGAAGTCCACAACCAACGAGTTGGAAAGCAGCTTGGCTAGGTTGACATCCACTTGCATGCCCGTCGGGTTGTTGGCAGAGATGGTCAACGCCGGATTCAACGTGACGTTTGCCGTCAGAGGGCCCGTTGGCTTGATTTGGCACACGGCGCCAGGGGCGCAGCCTGCAATTGTCACGGGCGGTTTGGTATTGTTCTGAAACGTCAGTTCCGGATTGGCGAAAATTAGGCTGAGGCTCGAGAAGGAACCGGAATTGACCGGGACATTGGCGGTACTCAGGAACGCCGTCTCCACTTCCAGCCGCTTGACCTCGATCTCGATTGGCCCTTTGCCCGCCAGAAGATCAGGGCCGTTGGGACCAAGTGTGGCCCCGATAACATTGACCTCAAAAGAAATCACGTCCACACCAGCCGGGGGGTCGTCCCTCATCGTCAAGCTGAACGGAGCTGTTGTGGGTGCTCCACCGCCGCCAGGGAGACTGCTACTGCTGCTCCCGCCGCACCCGGCGACCAGGGCTAACACTAATAGGCCTACACAGACAAGCAAGTGATTCCGTTGCATGCCACACTCTCCGAAAAGACAGTTTTACCGGGGTAACCGCTACATTTCAAGGGCCACGGCTTGTAAGACGTAAACCCTTTCTTCTCAGCGCATCAAGGACCCGCTCCAACACCTCGAATGCGCAAGAAGTCTCTCTCTTTGAGCAAAAAAAGTCCCGTCTCAGCCAGGGGTCCGCCCGAAGGGGAGGCGCAGGTCCAACTGGAAGCGTGCGGGCCCGAACATCTAGATGCGGAAGGGGGCTAAACCGATGCCAGCCGGGCGGAAGGGAGTTGTGACCGTGCGGAAGATCACACTTGCCGCACGGTCACCAGGCTAACAGCGTCTTACTGGCCCTGGACGCGCAGAAGCATGCGCGTGCCGCTGTCCAGGTGGACGTTCTTTGTCGAGGAGACAATCAGCGAACCCTGGGTGGCATTCGACAGCTCAGAATTCAGCGAAAGTCCCTGTAGGCCGATCACACCGGTGCTGGACGAAGTGAGCGAGCCGGCTAAGTTGCTGCCCGCTGCTGCACCCGTCGCAGAGGCGGCCGTATTGGCGGTGGCACCCGCTGTACCGCCCACCGTGCTGCCCACTGCGCCAGCCGTATTGGTCACCGCGCCAGCCGTGCCGCCGACAGTGGAGCCGGCACTGCTGAGCACACCTCCGGAACTGGACGCGCGCCCCGAGCCCATCCCGCTCGCAGTACCAAACGCGTCGCCCTCGCTCAGCGAACTGGACGCAGCGGCCTGGGCTGAGGCCACCGCCTGGATTGCCAAGTTAACCGGGATCTCTTGCCCATTCCTTAGAACCGCTTGATCAAAAACGATGCCCAGCGCGGACTCGGACTCGCCCTTGGCTCTTGCCTTGGCCTGGGTGACGTGCCCGACCAGCTTCGAGCCCTTGGGGATGATCACCTGCCCATCTTGCTTGACGGCCTGGGTGGTGTGGGCAAAAACTTTGTCGCCCTCCTTGTTCTTCTTGGCATCGAGCGGTTTATCGAGTGCCGCTTCAAATGTGGTTCCGCTGGAGATGCTGGCGGAATTCTGCCCCGCCTGCGCGGTTGCAGATGTGGAAGCCGAGGCGTTTGCCGAAGCCTCCGTGCGAGAGCCCTTCTTCTCAGCCTGCGGCGGCGCAGACCGCTCAGGCCGCTCGCGGGGTGGCCTCGACTCTTGCGCGAACGCATTCCACGTTAGTAAAGCTCCAGCCAATAATACCAACCAGATTCGTTTCATTTGCAACTGCCTCCTTGTTTGAACGTCAAATCCGATATGGTTTCTCAGCACTCTATCTTCTCAGTTCTCCCTCAGACCACCACATTTGAATCGCAATCGCGTTTCCGAAGGCTAAACCCCGTGTTCGCAAATGGTTGATTCGTTCCGAGACAGGAAAAACAGCCTACGGAAGAGGCAAAAGGTAACAAGATAAGGGAGAATTTACCTGTAGTACTACTACTAGGGCAGGCGGTGCCATCCGCTCTCAGTCCCTAGAAACAGCTAGGGCCGTCTCAACTAACAGGCGTCCTCACGGTGCGTCAATAAATTACAGGGAATTTCGACCAATCGTCGCGGGCGACCGGCTCGTCCGTAATGCGCAAGACGAGAATCGTGCGGTCGTCGCTGAGAGCGCATTCGCCCCCCGAGTATTCATCCGTTGCGCGAAGGACTTGTTCAGCGATGGTTCGCGCTGAGCTATCGGGCGGCAGTGCGGAAACCACTGCGGCGAGCCTTTCCACCCCAAATTGCTCACCGTTCTCATTTTCGGCTTCGTGGATTCCATCCGAAGCAAGGATGACAACGTCGCCGGGGTGGAGCTGGAGCGAGACTTCTTCGTACTCGGCTTCGGGAAAAAGCCCGAGGGGAACGCCTACGACGCGAACGATTTCCACGGAGCCGTCGCGAATCACCAGCGGCCGGGGCACGCCGGCATTGGCAATGGTGAGGGTGCGAAAGTGCGCGTCGTAGACCGCGAAAGCCATGGCGATGAAACGGCCTTCGAGACGCCTGGAGTGAAGGCGCTGATTGAGGCTGGCGAGCACTTCCGCGGGAGGGCAGCGATGCTCGACGCCGTGCTCGCGGAGAACGCCAACCGCGAGTGAGGCGAAGAGCGCCGCAGCCGTGCCTTTGCCGGAGACATCGCCGAGCGCAAGCGCCAGGCGGCCCTCCCCGGAGGGAAGAAAATCGTAGAAATCACCGCCAAGCTCGCGCGCGGGGGCATAGCCTGCGCCGAGATCGAGCCCAGGAATTTCGCGCGCGCCCACGGGCAGAAGCCGAAGCTGGATTTCGCGGGCGGTATCGAGATCGTGCTGGAGGCGGCGCTCGTTTTCGCGGACCTGTCCAAAGAGGCGCGCGTTTTCGAGAGCGACGGCGATGTAGGAGCCGAGCGTCTGGAGCATGCGTTCGTCTTCGGCCGTGAACGCATGGGTCTTCGCGCTCTCGAGATCGAGGATGCCCACGAGGCGGTCCTGGAGGAGGAGCGGGACGGCCAACTCGGAGCGCACCTCGACACCGTGTTCGCAGCGGATGAAGCGCGGATCCTCGCGGACGTCGCCTACACGCACGATCCGCCGCTCAGCAGCGGCGGCGCCGGTGAGTCCCTGGTGCAAAGCAAGGCGACCGCGCAGCGGGATGGTATCCTCATATCTCAGGGCGAACACAGGTTCGAGGAGCTGAGACGATTCGTTCCAGAGTGTGACGGTGAAGGCATGATAGTCCACCAGGGGCTTGACCCGCTGGGCGATGCGGCGGAGAAGCTCTTCGAGGTCGAGGATGGCAGTCAGCTCACGGCTAACATCATGGAGCAGGCCCAGAGCACGCGTGTGTTCGGGGAGTGCGGCGAGAAGCGAAGAGGAGACGAGATCCGCATCCCCGCGGGCGCCGAAGCCTTCGAGTTTAGAGAGATCGTCCATTACAGTTGGGAATCATTCTATTAGATTCTGGGGCGGCGTGTTGGTTTCATCCGAGCGGCAGGTACCTCGTCCCGGAGGGGCTTAAATGATACCCAAGCTCCGGCCCACTTCCGCGAGGATTTCCGCCGCCCGCTCGAGCTCGGCACGCTTGTGCGTGGCGGTCACAATGGCGCGCAGGCGCGCCTTGCCTTCCGGGACCGTGGGATAGCCCACGGCCGGAGCATACAGGCCAGCGTCGAACAGTCGGCGCGAGAACTCGAACGCTTTGGCAGCCTCGCCCACATGGATCGGCGTGATGGGCGTTTCGCTAGCGCCGGTGCTGAAGCCGAGCTCCTTCAGGCGCCTCTTGAAAAACTTTGTATTGGCCCAGAGCTTCTTGATGAGCTTCTCGCCCTCGGGGGAATCCAGCAGACCGAAGGCCGCCTGGCAGCTGGCCGCTACGGAAGGCGGGTGCGAGGTAGAGAACAGGAAGGGACGCCCACGGTGATAGAGCCACTCGATGAGCTCGCGCGAGCCGCACACGTAGCCGCCCATGGCGCCAATGGCCTTGCTGAGCGTACCCACCTGGATATCCACGCGACCGTGACAGCCGAGATGATCTACAGTCCCCCGCCCGCTGCGACCTAGCACGCCTGAGGCGTGCGCGTCGTCCACCATCATGATGCAGTTGTGCTTCTCGGCGAGGTCGCAGAGTTGCGGCAGAGGCGCGATGTCGCCCTCCATGGAAAACACGCCGTCGGTGATTAGCAGCTTGCGGCCCGGCCAGTTTGCGGTTTCCTGGCAGACGCGCTCGCAATCGTTGAGGTCTCTGTGCTTGAACACCTTGATGGTGGCCTTCGAGAGCCTGCAGCCATCGATGATCGAGGCGTGGTTCAGCTCATCGGAAATGATCAGGTCGTCCTTGCCCAAGATCGCGGCGACGGTTCCCGCGTTGGCCGTAAAGCCGGACTGAAACACTACGCAGGCTTCCGTGTTTTTGAAACGCGCGATCTGCTCTTCGAGCTCCATGTGGATCTTCATCGTGCCGGCAATGGTGCGCACCGCTCCGGCTCCCACGCCCCAGCGGCGCGTGGCTTCGAGCGCGGCACGACGCAGAGCACGGTGTGTGGTGAGGCCGAGGTAATTGTTCGAGCTGAGGTTGATGACCTCCTGGCCGTCGAAACTGGCCACCGGCTTTTGTTCGCTTTCGAGCACGCGCAGGCGGAAGTAAAGCCCTTTGGCTTTCAGCTCTTCGAGCTGCTCATGCAGATAGGCGAGCGGCTGGCGAGTGCCGGGGGCTGCACCGATCGTGCTCATGGTCCCTCCCATGCTCTTCAAACAGAATTCGCACGTGGCCCTGTCCACAGGGCAGCTCAACAACCTCAGGCGGTTCAGCGCGGAGAGCCGTTCGGATAGAAGAGGATCTTCTCCGCTTGCCCGCCCTGTAGCAGCGAGAAGGCGTCGGCGAACCGGTCGAGCGCCAGCCGCTCTGAAAACAGCGGCTCGAGTTTCAGCTTACCGGCCTTGAGTAGCGCCGTCATCTGCACCCAGGTCTCAAACATTTTCCGGCCGTAAATGCCCTTCACCGTGGCGCCCTTGAAAATGATGTCGGCCACCAAGTCAAACTCCACTGGCTGCGAAGAAACGCCGAGCAGCGAGGCGCGTCCTCCCGCGCGGAGCATCTGAAAGCCTTGGTGGATCGCGGCGGGGTGACCGCTCATCTCGAGCAGCACGTCCACGCCGGTGCCGCCGGTGGCGGCGCGCACCCGCGCAACTACGTCGGTCTCGGCCGGGTTGAGGGCTTCGTCGGCACCCATCTGCAGGGCCAGGGCCCGGCGGTGAGGATTCACTTCGGTGGCAAATACGGTCGAGCAGCCGCAGGCCTTTGCCACGGCAATAGCCATCAGGCCGATCGGGCCGCAGCCGGTGACTGCGACGGTTTGACCGGCGATCTCGCCGGACAGCACCGTGTGTACTGCGTTACCGAGCGGGTCCAGAATCGCAGCGTAGTGCTCGGGGATGGCCGGGTCCACTTTCCAGATGTTGGCAGCGGGGATGCGCACCAACTCGGCGAAGCAGCCGTCTTGGTCGATGCCGATGATCTTCAAGTTCTGGCAGACATGCGGCTGGCCAACGCGGCACTGATGGCAGCGGCCGCAGTTGACGTGCATCTCCGCGCTGACGAAATCGCCTGGGGCTACCCCGGTGACTTCCTCGCCCACGCGCTCGACCGTGCCGCAGAATTCGTGACCGAAGGTAAGCGGCGGCTTGACGCGCGAGGCCGACCAGGGGTCCCACGCGTAGATGTGCAAGTCGGTGCCGCAGATGGAAGCTGCGCGGACGCGTACCAGCACCTCATTCGGCCCGATCCTGGGTATGGAAACGGCCTCGAGCTGCGCGCCCCGCTCGGGGCGCATCTTCCGCAAGGCCTTCATCGTCGCGGTCGGCATCCGGAAGCCTTGTGATGAGCCTGTCGAACCCTCCGGCGGGCGAGGGCGAAAAAGCGATGTTAACACACGCCACATCGCGCCGGAAGCCGCAACTGGCCTCCTGCATAGATGTATTCGCGCACGAGCAGGTAAGGAGAGATGGCGCCGGAATACTCGGCGATGACGAGCGATTGCATGATATCTGCGATATTGGGCAAATACTGGCTCTTGGTGATTTGTCTTATCTCTGGCCAATTCTTTGACTTCCCCTCGGTAGCTTCGCACGCGGGCCAAGCGTTTGAAAGCAGCACTACCAACACGACTATCCAACGGCGCCTGCGACTACGAGCCATTTGGCGAGTTCCAGCCCGGTAGCGTGCACATGCGCGTCGACCCCAGGTGATCGCTGTGCAGGTAAACCGCTGCGGTTGCGGTGCTGCCGGTTTGCTTGGCAATGCGCTGATCCCCGAAGAAGATGTAGTCCGTCCAGTTCGCACCTTGCTTCCGCGATGACCTCCGAGCCCCAATAGAAGTACTCCGTCACGCTCTCGGAACCACAGGCCACTCACTTCGACAAAGGCGACTGGGGTTCAGGGAAGAGTTTGATTGTCGCTCGACTGGCGGGGGCTACTTTGAAATGATTGCCATCGAAAAGAAGCTTGATTTCATGTTTCTGGGCAGGAATCCTCGGGCCGCCCTTTCCCACATCGGATTTCGCCTGAGCTCGCAGGCACTCCCTTCGTTCTGCAGCCGTCAGGAGTTTCCTACCGAGCGTGGCAGTGATCGCAATGTCTGTCTTTCCGTCGCCATTCAGGTCGGCAAAACAAATGCTTTCAATCGATGACCGCTGAACGGGACCAGCGGGTCTTCCTTCGGGATCCTCGCCACAAGTCCCGACTGTATCTTCCGTTGTAAAAATGGCCGTGATCTCGCTCTTTCCGTCCCGTTCGAAAGCAACGGAATAGATGTAAGACCACTGCATCCCCTGTCCTCCCCACTGAATTTGACAGACCAGGAAATCTCGGCCGTTTGAGAAACTGAGCTTGTGACAACGTTCTGTGATAAGGGCCTGGTTATATGCCAAGAAGTGCGGTCGACCTAATTCGAGGACAAACACAAAGCTGCCGCCGAAGTTCGTTGAATGAGGCTCACATCCGACGAAACTCAAGACGATGTTGTCAGCCTGCGGCGAAGTAAAATGCCCAAACGTTACACGGCGTAACTGCAACTGAAAGCCCGCCCCATGCTCGTCTTGAAACGTCGTGCCCGCAGGGCAGATGCTACATCCCAATACACTTCCATCTTGACTCCAGCTAATGTTGTTTCTAGGACAGATTTCGGCCAAAGCATCTACGATTTCGGCCTGGTCAGCGCCGACGCCGAAGGACGGAGGTGGTACAGCTTGGCCTCCGCAGGCTGCCTGGCCAAGAAGTAAAAAGAGCAGGAAGGATAGAAAGAACGCAAAGCCTGAGCTGACCTTCATTGCGCCTCCTACCTACAGGGGAAGCGGAGCGCATTGGGATCGCCACCCTGCTGCGTAAGGAATGTGTTCGGGTTCCTCAAATCCGTTAGGGCAGTCCGGACCTTGGCAGTACCTCTCGTAGATAGAACTGGTATTGGTCCGCGGTGGGTCTGCTTGGAAGTTATTTGCCCCCCCGCAGGCACAGAAACAAACTGGAGCGTGGCTATACAGATCAACAAAGGAACTAGGGTTCTGCGCATCCCGGCACCTCATTCTTATGTCTTTGAACGCTCATTCGCAGTCCGTGAAATACCGGTTCGGTGGAATAGTGACACCACGCGGACCGACTACTGATACATGAACGTGAGGATCTCTCTGCCGGCAAGAGCAATGATAGAATTGCGAAAATCATTCGATAAACCATCGCTTCTCCCCCTAGCTCTTCTTAGCTGCGCCTATCATTTTCCTGCATCGATCATGAATTTTGTTGTCCTTTCGTTTTTCCAGCGTCGGCGTTCATTTTATCTGACTCCAGTACCCCCGTCGAATGTCCCAACTCGTGTAGCAAAATGAAAGCCTGTGCCAGGGATGCACCTCCTAAGCAAAAGCGCCAAAGTGCCGCCAAGTTGCGGGAAGACTTGGAGTTCCGAAGGGGGAACGGATTTGAATTAGACGGGACGAGCTAGGGCCGCTTAGATTCGTGGGCGGCGCGGGACGAACAGCCGTCTCTTGTGGTCTGGGGCTTACCAACCTTGGCAGCTCGGCTGCCAGCCGCAGCCGCAACAAAACCAGGCGACGCGCAAGCCCGGTTCCGATACAATCGCCCGCGCCTCGGATCCAGTCGGATCGCGTGCGGTCGATCCGAGGCAACCCGCAAGAAAGGCCCTGCCTCTTCGAGAGGCGGGTCGCGAAACTGCGACTGGGGGCAACTCTCGGCCGGCCGCAAGGGGGACTCAGTGAGCTTTGCGCAGCGCCTGCAAGAGATTCGCGAGGGCTTTCAGCCAGCTTTCTGGGTGGCCAACATCACTGAGCTGTTCGAGCGGCTGTCGTATTACGCGGCTTTTGCTTCGCTCGCCAATTACCTCCATGAAAAGCTGAATTTCCCAACGTCGCAGGCCGGCACCCTGACCGGATTGTTTGGAGGGCTGGTCTGGTTCCTGGCCATCTTCGGCGGGGCACTCGCGGACCGGCTGGGATTTCGACGCGCACTGTCGCTCGCCTACGCCATCCTGAGCTGCGCCTACTTCCTGCTGGGATCAATCAGCGCCTCCTGGATGGGGCCCGTGCGCGAGGCAGTGCCGCTTCTGTGGCTGGTGGTCTTCGTTCTCATGCTGCCGGCGCTCGGAATCGCGCTCGTAAAACCGTGCGTGGTGGGGACGACAGCGCGCGCCTCTTCGGAGAATGTCCGGTCCATCGGCTACTCGATCTACTACACGCTGGTCAACATCGGCGGAGCCGCGGGACCGTACTTGGCTTCGTGGGTCCATCGGCATCTGAGTGTGGAAAACGTTTTTCGGCTCTCGGCGCTCAGCGTGTTCTTGATGTTTTTCGCGGTCCTGCTCTTTTTCAAGGAGCCAGGCCGCTCGGGCGCGGGGCAAACCGCAAGCCTAGGGCAGGCAGTCCGAAATTTCTGGACCGTGATGACGAACCCGAAGTTCATGCTCTTCCTCCTGATCTTTTCAGGTTATTGGATCGTTTTCTGGCAGGAGTTCATCGCGCTGCCGCTCTACATCCACGGCTACATGGATCCCAAGGCGGATGTGGAGCTGATTCTGGTCACGGACGCCGCTTCGGTGATTGCCTTGCAGGTGCTCGTCAGTTATCTTACACGGAAGATCCCTTCCTTCCGAGCGATCACGCTGGGAACCCTCATTTCAGCGGTTTCCTGGGTGATCTTGGCGAGCCATCCGGCCGTGTGGACGGCGGTTGTTTCGCTGATCGTGCTGGCGCTTGGCGAGATGACGCAATCGCCGCGCTACTACGAGTACATCTCGCGACTTGCGCCGCCAGGGCAGCAAGGCACCTATATGGGCTTTGCGTTCCTCCCGATTGGCATTGGCTCGCTTGTGGGCGGATGGCTGGGTGGACACTTGACGCACTACTACGGCGAAGTGCTCCGCAGGCCGCATCAGATGTGGTACGTGGTGACGGCCATCGGAATCGCCACCACGCTGCTGATGTGGACTTACAACCTGATTTTGAAGCCCGGCGAAGGGTCCCCTCCAACCACCTCGTAGGTCGGCAGATTGATTGTGAGTAACCCCTGCCTCCGGCGGCGGCTTGGAAACCCCGCCAGCGACACGCGCGCGTTACCGGTGAGGCCAGGCACTTTGCTCGCTCGGGGTGAGATCCTTGTGGGGTCAGTTCACGATACGGCGCAGACGGTCGAGGGCCTCGCGCGCAAGGGTGTAGCGCGGCTCCAAGCTCAAGGCCGTCTGAAAACTTTCTCTTGCCCGCGCATACATTTCCTTCGCCAGATAGGCGCGACCCAAGTTGTAGTAGGGGTAGTGGCGCGGATCGTAGCGCTTGGCCTCAGTGGCACGCTCCAGCCACGGGATGGCCTCGTCGAAGCGGCGCATCTCGATCAGGTAGGCACCGATGTCGTTGTAGGGGTTACCGAAGTCCGGATCAATTTCGATGGCGCGCTTGCACTCCGCGATGGCCTCCTCCAACCTGCCCTGGAAGCGATACGTCCAGCCGAGAAAAGTGTGTGCCTCGGCGGTGGGCTGAACGGCCAGCGATTTTTCGTACAGTTGCACCGCATGGTCGTAGTCGCCCTCTATCTGTGCCTGGTAGGCTTCTTGGAGCAACTGCCACGCCTGCTCGAGCTTGTCCAGACTCATCCCGATGCTTTGGTAGCACAGCGCGACGCGAGTGTCAAACCAGCCCAATTGTAGGCGAAAACCAAGCAGATCAGCAGCTTTAAACCCCTGGCCTCGCAGCCCTGGGCGCGGCCTAAACCACTAGAATATTCCGGAGCGAGGCGCAAGAATTGAAAGTCTGAAACTACGGACGAAGAGATGAAGGCGCTCTAGCGCCAGCCTCTACACAAAGCCGCTGAGAAACCTCCGATTACGTTCACCGCCAGCGGCACTTGTATCTTCACGCATGGTGCGCGACGGCAGCTTCCAGTAGCGCCAAGGCCTCGTCAGTGTTGATCAGCCGCGCGCCCCGGCCCGTAAGTTCTTCGAGCGTGCGGCGGCCGTCAGCAGGGTCGAGTGTCTCAATCGCGTCGGTCACCAGCGCCACTCGCCGGCCGCGTTCGAGCAGCCCCTTGGCAGCGAGGCGCACGCAGTACTCCGTCACCACGCCGAAGACCACAAATTCCGCGTCTTTGTTGATCGGCGGTTTGCCGCCGGGCCTCAGGCGCTCGAGCACGCTTTCCGTGTTCGGATTGTCGAAGACGTCGAGCGTCTGCTTTTCGAGGATGATCTGCTGAAATTTTCCGAGGTCCTCCGGCAGGGCAACTCCTGCCTGATTGGGAATCCTATAGAAATTCTCGGCCAGCGTCTCGGGAATGATCTCAGCCCCCGGTGTGCCACGAACACAGTGCGGCGGCCATTGTTTGAACTCTTCGTCTTCCAGCGTATGGAAGCAGGCGTCGGAAACTAGAAACACGCGGCCCTCGCGGGCCGCGTTCACCAGCCGCCGCAGGTTGGGGATGAGCCTCTCGGCGCCCGGAACATAGAGCTTCCCGCCGGGCACCATGAAGTCGGCCTGCGCATCCACTTCCCAGAAGATCACATTTGGCGAAACCATTGCAGACCCCCATTCTTTAGATACGTGCGGCCCGCTCGACGCGGCGGCGCACCTCGTCGAGTAGGGCATCCAAGCGCGAGCTGTAGCGCACCGGATAGGCGGCCGCGTCACCCGTTCGCGGGTCCACCACGCGCTCGGGCAGGCGGTCCAGGCCCTCGAGGCACCGCCGCCGGGCCTCCCCCAAGTCCGTCGCCGGCAAGACGCGTTGCCCGGCGCGTAACACCGGGACGAGCAAGGCTTCGGCCTCCGGGAAACGCTCTTCCTCCAGCGCAATGATGTCTTCGCTGAATTTGCCACCTGCCCCAGCAAAGCGGTAGACCTGTTTGCGCCCCGGATAGGTGATCTTGGCGCGACTCAGTTTCGCCGCGTTGTGGACCTCGCCCCCGCGCTCAAGTTCTACCAGCTTGTAAATCACGCCGAGTGCGGGCGCATCGGCCGAGGTCGAAAGTGCCGTGCCCACCCCGAAGCCGTCGATGCGCGCGCCGCCTGCGAGCAGCGCTTCGATGCGGTCTTCGTCGAGATCGCCCGAAGCAAATATCTCCACGTCGTTCCAGCCGACCTCATCCAGCCGCCGGCGCACCCAAACGCTGTCCGCGGCCAGGTCGCCGCTGTCGAGTCTCACCCCGCGCGGCTTGCGCCCCATGGCGATGATTTTCTCCACCGCCGCCCGCACATCATAAGTGTCCACCAGCAGAACAGCGTGGTCCGGGAATATCTCCAGGAACTTGCGGAAAGCTTCTTCCTCCTCGTGGTGGGCCATGATCCACGAGTGAGCTTGCGTGCCAAAAGTGGGGATGCCAAAGCGATGCCCGGCCATCACGTTGGAGGTGCCTTGGCATCCGCCGATATAGGCCGCGCGCGCGGCGAGCACGCCGGATTCGATGCCGTGCGCGCGGCGCGTGCCAAACTCGATAACGTTGCGTCCACGTGCGGCGGTAACCACGCGCGCCGCCTTGCTGGCAATCAGGGTCTGAAAATTGAGCGTGGCGAGCAAGTAGGTTTCGACAATTTGTGCCTGGGTGATCGGCGCGGTCACGCGCAGCAGCGGCTCGCCAGGGAAGAACATTGTGCCCTCGAGCATGGCCCAAACGTCGCCAGCGAAACGGAATTGCGCCAAGTAGTCAAAGAACTGGGCGCTGATGTTCCGGAAAGCAGGATGACGCTGCAAGTAGGCGATCTCGTCGGCCGTGAAGCGAACGTTTTGCAGGTAATCGAGCGCTTGTTCGAGCCCCGCCGCAGCCAGGTAGCTGCGCCGCGGTGGCAGGTTGCGCACGAAGAGCTCAAACGTGGCGCGGGCATCGAAGCCGGTTTCGATGTATCCCGCCGCCATGGTCAGCTGGTAGAGATCCGTCAGCAGCCCGGAGTGCCCCGAATAGCTGTTCATGGCCTGCTCACTCGTGGGGCATTATGCCATCCCGCGCGTAGGCGGTGCCAGCAAGGGGACCCACTCTCAGCTCCTGCCTCGTAACACGTGAGACGCAGAGAACTTGCCTCGCGGAGTCTGGGGGACACGTTGTGGGCGGGGCCGGGAAGGGCAGGAGTCACGAACGGGCTTGTCGCGAGAAGAAGATGTGAGGACGCGCTAACGCCGCTAACGGCGCAACGTCAGTCCGCCGTCTACCACCAGCACCTGGCCGGTGACGTAGTTATCCGGCTCGAGAAAAAACCTCACCGCGCGGGCGACGTCTTCCGGCCGGCCGAATCGTGGGACGGCGTGGTTCGCCACGTACGCGTCATACTTGCCCGCCCTTACGCTGGCCTCTGCCATGCCGGCCATCGTGGCACCGGGAGCAACGATGTTCACGCGGACGCGGCGCCATTGCCGGGCCAGGATGCGCGCCGCGTGCACCAGCGCCGCCTTCGGCGCAGCATAGTTCAAGCTGGACTCAAACGCCGCCACCGCCTGCATCGTGGCCAGCAGCACGATGCTGCCCTGGCCTGACTGCTCCATCTGGCTGCCCAGCTCTTTCGCCAGCAGGATGGGCGCCACGTAGTTGGCGCGCAGTGACGCTTCCATAGCCGAAGCATCGAGTGATTCCCACGGCACCCGCGCGGGGTCTCCAGGAAAGATGGCAGCGCCATAGAGAGGCTGACCGAGTTGTTCGGCGGCGCTTTGATACGCTCGGCGCACGGCGGCTTCCGCCAGATCGCCTTCTACCAGCTGGAGCTTCTGACCAAATTGCGCCGCGATGGCCCGGCTGAGCGCCTGGGCTCGTTCGCGGTTTGCGCGATAGCCCACTACCAGCCGCGCGCCATCCCGCGCCAGCAGCGTGACCGCCGCAGCGCCCAAGCCGCCGGTCCCGCCGGCCACGGCAATGACGCGGTCGTCCAGCGCTCGCCCGGCAAACTCGTAGCGGAACTGGCGGAATCGCGCGGCCAACTCTTCATCCCAATAGGGCGACGCCATGACCTCCTCGCAGGCATGGATTCAAGCCCGGGGGTCACTCCAATTCCGAGGCGAGCCCGCTCGCAGCACATGCAAGGGGAGGATGACAGAAAGCACCACACGTGCTGCGAATGGCGAAAAGACAAAACCCCCACGTCGCGCTGCTCCTGATCTCGACGCTGTGGGAGCCGAAGAGGCAGGCGCTGTGCCTGAGGGCCTCGTCAGAGGAATCCGCCAGAAAGAATAGCCGTCCGAGCTACAAGAGTCGGAACGCAGACTGGGCGTTTAGCTGCCAAGCACCGCGGTCTTAAACGCCTTAGCTGGGCGCAGCCGCACGACGGTCTTGGCCTTGATCTTGATCGGCTCGCCAGTCTGCGGGTTGCGGCCCATGCGCGCCTTGCGATGCGCCTTCACCGCTCGCCCGAAATTGGGGATGACGAACTTGCCCGCGCCACCCTTCAACTCCTTCACCGCCAGCTTGAACAGTTCGTCGAAGAACGCCGCTGCGGTCTTCTTCGACGTGCTCAGCTTGCCGGCGATATATGCCACGATCTTGGACTTGCTCATTGGCTTTGCCATCAGCTCGAATCTCCTCCTCAGAAGTGGGTGCTGCGATTCCTGCGCAATCCCGAATCCCCTGGCCCCGAGATCGGGATTCGGCGCAGACGCCGCAGGCACTATAGCCGCACTGTGCGGGCAAGGCAAGCGCAAACGTGAAAAAAGACAGAAGAAACGCGCCTTCCGTAGGCCCCGGGCTCCAGAACCCGCTCCTGAAGCGGCTTCGGAGCGTGCGGAAGGGGAGAAAATGGCTTGCCCACCCCTGTGAGTAAACGGAATTCAAAGCTTTTCAGGCGGCGGCCTCCAGCTTGGCCAGGCCCTCATAGAAATGGGCGATGGACTTGATCCCGCCGAAGTAGTTCTCGAGCGCGATGTGTTCGTCTGGCGCGTGGGCATTCTCGTCGGGCAGGCCGAAGCCCATCAGCACGCAGGGGACTTTGAAGGTGTCGTACATCTGCGTGACGAACGGGATCGAACCGCCCTCACGGATGAACACCGCCTTCTTGCCGAAGCCTTGTTCCAGGGCCTGCTGCGCGGTCTTGAAAATAGGGTGGGTGAAGGGAGCGACCCAGGGCTTTCCGGTGCTGAGCACCTCGAACTTCATCTTCACCGTCTTGGGCAGCAGGCTGCGGATATGCTTCTCGACCAGCCGCGCGATCTTCTGCGGGTCTTGGTTGGGGACCAGCCGGGTCGAAAACTTCGCGTAGGCCTTGGACGGAATCACCGTCTTCGAGCCTTCCCCGGTGTAACCACCCCAGATGCCGTTCAGCTCCAGGGTCGGCCGGCACCACACCCGCTCGACAATCGAATAGCCCTTCTCACCGCACAGCTCCGGCGCCCCGACGGTCTTGCGAAACTCTTTCTCCTTCCAGGGCAGCGAATTGAGCGCCTTTCGCTCGGCACGGGAGAGCGTGGCGACGTCGTCGTAGAAGCCAGGGATGTTGACGCGAAAGTTTTTATCGTGCAGTTTGGCGAACAGTTCGCACAGGATGGTGATGGGGTTCGGCACTGCCCCGCCGAACACGCCCGAATGCAGATCCTGCGCCGGGCCGGTGACCCCAATCTGGTAGTAGTTCAACCCGCGCAGGCCATAGGTGATGGAGGGCACGCCGCGGCCCAGCATCGAGGTATCGGAAACCACCAGCGCATCCGCCTTCAACCGCTGCTTGTTTTCGGTGACGAAGCCCCAGAGGCTCTCGCTGCCCACTTCCTCTTCCCCTTCGATCATCACCTTCACGTTGATGGGCAGTTTCCCTTCGGCTTGGCGCAGCGATTCGAGCGCCTTGAGGTGGATGTGCACCTGGCCCTTGTCGTCGGCCGTGCCGCGCGCGTAAAGATTGCCGTTGCGCACGGTGGGCTCGAAGGCGGGCGAGGTCCACAGGTCGAGGGGCTCCGGCGGCTGCACATCGTAGTGGCCGTAGAAGAGCACGGTGGGTTTTCCAGGCGCTTCGAGCGACTCGCCGTACACCAACGGGTGCATTTTCGTGGGCACAATTTCCACCGTGTCCATGCCCGCGCCGCGCAGCTTTTCGGCTACCCACTTCGCCGCGCGCTCGATGTCGGGCTTGTGCTCGCTCTTGGTGCTGACGCTGGGAATCCTCAAAAACTCCAACAGTTCGTTCAGGTGAGCGTCGCGATGGCTCTCGATGTATTTCGTAAGATTCATGAACGGCTCCTCAGGTGTTTCTGTCCGATTCCGGCGCGATCTGCGGCGCCGATTTGCGGCTGCCCGGTGGCCTTGACCAAGAAACTCCGGAAATGCCAAGGATCACATTCTACGGAGACCGGCTGTCGCGGCGCAAGCGGCATGCCCGGCGGGGAGTGTCGAGAAACTGCAGCCGCGGTTGGGTCAGCTCGCTGTGACGTAAATTCATCGAGCTGTAGCATACGCGGCGATGGCACCGGCCAGAATCATTGCCGCTATCTTTGTGTAACCGACCGCTTCGGGATACTCCTTGTGATCGGCTGCCAGGCCTTTTCGATGGCTGGCAAGAGTCCAGGGATTCGACCTGAACCACTCCTGTTCGCCCGGACAGTGTGCGCGGAAAGCACAGCGCAGCGACACGATTATTGACGGAATCAGGAAGCTGCCGCAGCATAGCTTCACGATGACCGAAGTCAACTACGAAAAGCCGCGACGCAGTTCGCGCATGTTCATGCGGGTTCGCGTGATGGCCACAGGAAAGAACACCGACGGCCGCAAGTTCCGGGAGACCTGCGAAACCATTGTCATTAACGCCCACGGCGCGCTGCTTTATCTGAACCAGCCGCTCGAGAACGGCTTGCTGATCGTCCTCGCCAATCCCTTCACGCAGGAAGAGCAGGAGTGCCGCATCGTCTTTCTGGGCGAGGCCAATGAAAAAGGCCAGCGCGTCGGCGTCGAGTTCCTCTCGCCCGCGCCGCGCTTCTGGGGCGTGGATTTCTCCCCAGCCGATTGCGTCGCGCCCGAAGAACCTGCCCGGCCCATCTAAAAGATTCTTCCACCCCAACCCGGAGCACAAACGACGCGCCCCGGGGTGTGCCGCAACCCGCCTTTTCCTGTTTTCGCCCCGTACTGCTCCTCTTGCGCCATCTCGGGCTTGAGGGTTGGCTCGTGGTGCGTCGCGAGAAGCAGTGCGGGTCCGGGAGTCCATGCCTCCGGGCAGGCTGAATCGGTTCACGATGAACCTGCACAGGGTGAACACCAATTTGACAAACGAAGATTGCAAGAGGCAAGGAGGGGGGACACCCCCATATTTTCTGCAAGTGTTGATTTCAGGAGACTTTAAGTCCAATGATTTTGTAAATGCGCATTCCAAAGGGTTTGCAGGGACGTTTTTCGCAAGTGCGCATTCCAAAGGATTTGCGGGCGTAGTGGTGGCAAAGAGCGTCACGATGTAATGTCAGTCGCTTCTGCAAAGCTCTTGGCGGGCTTTGCACTTCACGTTACCTCCCAGGTAAAAAGTATGTCAACGGGAAACTGAGCGGCGACAAAAGAAAATGCGCAAGACTCGCATTCGAAAGAGATTCGCGGCACCGTGGCATGATGAACAGGCATGCACGGGCACGGCGTGCCGTGCCCCAACGGCAAAGCTCTGTAGCCCGGCCCCAGGGTTCTTCGTCGGCAACGCCCGGGCGAGCGGCTGAATACAACGGCGCGCCCGTGGGTCGCGAGTCTCTCATCTCTGTTCTGGTATCACCCAGCCATGGCACAATGCACGTCGAGCGTTGCTGCAGGAGGGACACATGGATAGGAGCACAAACCATTCCGTTTTACTTATCTGGTCTGTGTTGGTCATGATCTTCCTGGTCGGCTGTGAGACGACCAAGATTGGCGACATCAATCGCGACCCCGGGCGATATGCTGGGAAAGACGTCACCATCTCCGGCCAAGCCACGGAATCGTTCGGCGTGCTGAACGAGGGCGCTTTCGAAGTCGATGACGGAACCGGGCGAATCTGGGTTCTGAGCGAAGGATTCGGCGTGCCCGGAAAGGGAGCACACGTCACCGTGACCGGTCGCGTCCAATCAGGCGTCACCTTCGCTGGCAGGTCCTTCGGAACCGTGTTGCGCCAGACGCAACGCCACCACTAATTCAACAGCCACCTCTTTGCCCCCAGAACTCCTGGCTACCCGTGCTGCCCGCTCGGAGTCCCAGAGGCCGGAGCGCAACCGGCCAACGGCCCTTGACCAGCTTTCAAGCGCATCCTAGTATGGCCAGCCAGAAGCTTTGTCTCCGCCATGATCGGCCAGACAGTCTCGCACTACCGCATCCTGGAGAAGCTGGGTGGCGGCGGCATGGGTGTGGTCTATAAGGCCACCGACACCAAGCTCGGCCGTCTGGTCGCGCTCAAGTTTCTGGCCGAGGGCTTGGCGAGAGACCGCCAGGCGCTTCAGCGTTTCCAGCGCGAGGCACGCGCTGCCTCCGCGTTGAATCATCCCCACATCTGCACCATTCACGACTTTGAGGAGTACGAGGGTCACGCCTTCATCGTCATGGAGTGGCTGGATGGTCAGACGCTCAAGCACCACATTGCTGGCGAGCCGATGGAGAGACAGCAGCTATTGGACTTAGGCATTCAAATCGCTGATGCGCTGGATGCCGCTCACGGAGAAGGCATTATCCACAGGGACATAAAGCCTGCGAATATCTTCATTACGAAACGGCGCCACGCCAAGATACTGGATTTCGGCTTGGCCAAGCTAGCGCCACAACCCCATCGTGTGGCCGAGGCTGTCGGTGTTTCGGCACAACCAACCGCGGACTCTGCCGAACCGCATCTCACGACTCCTGGCATCGCCCTGGGCACACTGGCCTATATGTCTCCGGAGCAGGCCCTGCTCCCAGCTTAGTTCGTCGCCAAGAGGGTCGCTTTTCTTGCCGGGTGGGTTGCCGCGTTCCTTTCGCGCCCGCGCGCGTTGCAATTCGCCTTCGTTAGGCGCGACCGCTTGGGAAAAAAGACCAGCGAGCACCTTTGACACCTCATCTTTAGACTGACTTACCTGCTCCAAAAGATCATGCGTTAGCTTCTTGAACTCTTCCTTTGTCTCGTTGACCTTTTCGCGAATCTTCTGGAGTTGCTCACGTATGTGCACGACTCTGTCGTCTACGGTGCTGAGGAGGTGGTCAGGAACGGCTAAGCCAATGTCAAGACAAGCCCAGACTATGGATCATCACGAAGGATTCGGACTATGGCACGGAGCACGAGGGCAAGATTTTTCTCAATGCTGCTCTTTACCAAGAGCTGGCTCGGCTGTACCAATCAGAACCAGCGGTCTTTTGCTTCGACAACATAGCCGACGGTCTTAAACATTTTGCTGACACGACCGGGGCAAAAGCGGAGAAACTGCCGACACCGGAGGAAACCGAGCAGATCAAGAAGGAGCAGGAGTCGCTTCCCCCACTCGGTTAGCTGACCAACTATGATGATTCGGCTCCGATTGCCATTCAGAGCGCCTACAGAATGAGAGACTCAACACTACTGAGGGTCGCATTGGGCAGCCAAGTTATTTCAGAGGAGGTCTTTCCGCCCTCTGCAGCCAAAGAGGCTGATAAGGACGGCACCTAACCGCCTTTGCCGGAGGCTCCTACCCCGAATCGTCGCTCTACAACTCGATGCGTCTTGAGCGTCACATGACCTGATTAAATGCTCTTACCGGACAAGTGAAATCACGCCTGAGACCCCGGAAGTGCGGGTCGAGGAACTTGATCTGCACAAAATCCTTCAATGGACGTATTGCCGGGTTAACGGGCGAGCTGATCGCTGTCTAGAAATGGCGGTCTTGAAACCCAAAATCGCCGTTTTGGTATCTGGAATCGAAATGCCGAGTGCGGCCACTTCTACAGACCCTACCTGAAATGTGTTACGCAGTATTCGCAAATCCAGAAGTGAAGCCGCCAGCTATGGTTATCGGAGCATGATTACGGCGCGCAAGCCATACCGTAACGGCGGCGCTACAGCGACTTGCGGAGCTCCTTGTAGGTGGTGCGGGGGTGACGACAAATCAAAACTCAAAAACGAGGCCTGCGGTGGGAGTAATGGGAAGGCCGCGCCTCGTCTGGACAGAGGTTTGTCCAGTTGATGGATTTATAATCGTTGAAGTGACGAATCGTCGGTTGTTGTGATTGGTTACATTGAGGACCTCTCCGTACAGTGTAAGCTTCCAGTGAGTGAAAGCACAGGATTTATCCACTCGTAGATCGAGGCGTTCATAGGGGCTAAGCCGCACTTGATTCAAGCCGACCGGCACGAATGTATTCCCCACCAGTGCGTAGAAGCCGCTCGGGATGGGGAATCCTGAGCCGTAGAGCCATTTTCCGCCAAGATTTATGGTGGGAGTGAGGCGGTAGCTGGCGACGGCGTTGAGGGAATGGCGCTGGTCTTCGAATGTGGGGACATAAGGGCTAGTGAAGAAAAGCGGAGCACCGGGGAGAAGAATTGATAAGACCCTCTGGCGCGCAAAAGTCAACGTATATCCTAACCAGCCGGAAAGGCGATTGGCGCTTCTCCTCTGTAGGATCAGCTGGACGCCACGGGAATAGTCCCGCAGATACGGCGCGGTAGGAGGCCTCAGCGGACCACAGGAAAAGGGGTTACGGCTCCCCACCAAATTTTCATTTTGGCGATCGAAAGCCTGCACCCGTATCCGTGCATATTCGCCGAGACGCTGCTCCACCCCAGCAGTGAAATGGTTCGCCGTTCGTAGCAACTGCCCAACAAAGGAACAATCACCTGCCAATTGGCGAAAATCCGGGAATTGGGCATAGCGACCAAACCCGAATTGAAGGTGCGTGGAAGGTGCCGCGCGCATGGATACGGAGATTTGCGGCGAAAACTGATGAACGCCAATTTGTTGCTGACTGTCTCCGCGCAGGCCGCCCAGCACATGCACGCGATCTTTCCAGAACGTGAAAGCGCCTTGCGCATAGACGCTCTGACGCAGACCTGTGCCATTTGAAACGCCGAATTGTGTTCGTGATTCCGGTCCGGTAAGGCCGTAAAACGCGGAGTACCCACTGTCGCGCAGACGACGGGCCGTCCAGCCAGCCTCGAGCACCTGATCCTTTTTCCAGTTCCAAGCGACGGATGTTCCCCCGACCCATTCGCCGTAATCATCGGTAACTAGAACCTGTTTCAATGAATTGCGATTTTCGAATGGCGAGCGAATATAAGCCGCATGGGTGTCGAGCAACAGGTGGGAGGTAATGGCCCACCGCCATCCAACCCTCGAGAGGATGAAGTCACTGGTGCCTTTCTTAAAGTCATTGATATCCAAGGGTGAAGCGCGGCTTGGAACATTAGCATCGGTATGGCCACCCAGGGCATAAAAGTTCAAATTGTGATTGTGTGCGAGGTCATAAGTAAACTTGAGGTTGGCATCGTAAAAAGAAACATCTGTGAAAGAATCAAGACGGCTCCGCAGCAGATATCCCAAGTAGCTTTTTCGAACAGAGGCCAGCCAGGAGCCCCGTTTTGTACTGCCCAAGCGTCCTTCCCCAAGAAATTCGCTTTCGGCGAGGCCCACCGAGAGGCGGAAGAGCGGAGCGGTCCGGCTGCCGTCTCGTGTGCGTATGTCCACGGCAGCGCCGGTAGCATCGCCATATTTGGGGGGATAGGCTACCGGCAATAGTTTCATCTCTTCTACTGTGTCGCTCGCCAGCACGCTCGAGGAAGCGCCACTCTCGCCAGGAATGTCGTGAAAGGGGCGCGACACAAGAACGTCGTCAATATAAACAGCTACATGGCGGAACGGCGCGCCCATGACTGAGAATTGGGCAAAGAACTCGTCGTTCCCAGAGGCAGAAACTCCGGGTAAAGCCTGAATTGCCCGAAAGGGATCATCTGCGAGTACGGTTGAAGTTTCCTTGATTTCCGAGGCGACAAGATTTATTTCGTTCATTGAAGGAGGATCGCCCCCCTGGAAGACATCTCCATTCACTTCCACAATTTCAGTACGGCGAAACGTGTCCGGAGCCATGCTGATGGAAAACTCTTTGACGTCCTGAGCAGTGGACAACGAGAACGGCACCGTCACGAGCCGGTACCCCACTGCATTTAAACGAAGGGTGTAATTGCCCGGTGCAAGGTTTTGGATGACGAAGGCGCCATCCACCGAGGTCGTCGTAGCCACCCCGGCTTCTAATACGGAAACTTGGACTCGTCCGAGCCCTTCGCCACCGACGACACTGGTGATTTTGCCTTTGAT
>Ga0209055_1000230_pt1 | contig 39463 bp, 37 predicted proteins | sample GraSoiAngelo_110_FD_185875 | JGI IMG/M metagenome (GOLD analysis project Ga0209055, IMG submission 185875) | Grasslands soil microbial communities from the Angelo Coastal Reserve, California, USA - 14_0903_12_30cm (SPAdes) (version 2) | ecosystem: Environmental > Terrestrial > Soil > Grasslands ... | reverse complement strand
GATCATGACCCACGCGGTGAAGCTCGACATGCCGAACGTCACCAACCCGCCGCCGCCGCCGCCCACGCCCCCCGAGGTCATCGAGCTCGAGATCGACTTCGACGGCACGGTGGTCTGGAACGGCACACCGGTGTCGAGCCTGCAGCAGCTCGAGAGCTTCTTCCACGCCGATCGGGACAAGGATCCGCAGCCGGAGATTCACCTGCGGCCGGATAGGCGGGCCAAGTACGATGTGGTGGCGAGGGTGCTGGCGGCCGCGCAGCGCAACCACATGAAGAAGATCGGCTTCGTCAATGTGGCCGAGTTCAGGGACTGAGGATCCAACGCAATGTTCACCCACAAGCTCAAGCTCACCCGCGCGGCCGTACGCGCGCTGTTCGCTAGCGCCCTCATTGCCGGCTGCGCCGGAGTGCTGTTCGCGGGACCCGCGCTCGCGGAGGAGGGCAAGAACAACGTCAGCGCCAAGATGGCCAAGCCGCTCAAGGCCGCGCAGGACGACCTGACGGCCAAGAGGTACTCGGACGCCATCCTCAAGCTCAAGGAGTCGCAGGCCAGCCCCGGCAAGTCGCCGTACGACCAGCACGTGATCAACGAGATGCTGAAAGTGGCCTACGTGAGGACGGGGAACTACGCCGACGCCGCCAAGGTCATGGAAGCCGAAATCGACGACGGTTTCGTGCCGCAGTCGGAGCTGCAGGGGCTGATACGGGGCCTTGCGCAGGTCAACTACCAGATCAAGAACTACGACAAGGCCATCGAGTTCGGCAACCGCGCCATCAAGGGAGGGTTCGCGGACGAGGAGCTGCGGACGCTGGTGGGCCAGGCGTATTACTTGAAGGGCGACTGGAAGGGCACGCTGCACTTCGAGGAAGGCCAGGTGGATAATGTGATCAAGGAAGGCCGCACACCCAAGAGCGAGGCTCTGCAGCTGATCCTGAGCGCCTGCGTCAAGCTGAACGACCAGCCCTGTGAGACGCGTGCGCTCGAGCGGGTCGTCACCTACTACCCCAAGCCCGACTACTGGTACCAGCTGCTGTTCACGCTGCGCCAGCAGACCTCGGGCAACGACGCCAACACGCTCCAGACCTACCGTCTCATGTTCGAAGTCGACGTGCTGAAGAATCCGGACGATTACACCGAGATGGCGCAGCTCGCACTCGAGGCCGGCTCACCCGGCGAGGCGCAGCGCATCCTCGAGAAGGGCATCGCGAAGGGAGTCTTCGCCGACCAGCGCGCGAAGCAGAAGAACGAGCGGCTGCTGGAGAGCGCGAAGAAGGCCGCGGCGACCGACCGGGCAAGCCTGCCGCGGATCGCGAAGGAGGCCGACGCCGCCGCCACCGGGGCGAAGAACGTGGGCCTCGGACTGGCGTATTTCGGCTACGGGGAGTACGACAAGGCGGTCGAGGAGATCTCCAAGGGCCTCACCAAGGGTGGGCTGCGCAGCGAGGGCGAGGCGCGACTGCTGCTCGGCATCTCGCAGCTGAAGGCCGGCCACAAGGAGGACGCGGCCAAGACCTTCCATGCCGTGAAGGGCGATCCCTCGCTCGAGCGACTCGCCAATCTCTGGACGCTGCACGCCAAACAGGCTTGAGGCGGGCGCGCGGCCGCCGGCGCTGAATCAAGGAGCAAAGGAGACGATATGGCTATCAAGGCGGGCGAGCGCATGCCCAAGGGCACGCTGAAGAAAATGACCAAGGAAGGGCCCAAGGACGTTTCGACCGATGAGCTCTTCAAGGGCAAGCTCGTCGTGCTGTTCTCGGTCCCGGGCGCCTTCACGCCGACCTGCGACGCCAAGCATCTGCCCGGCTTCGTGCAGCTCGCCGATCAGCTTCGCGCCAGGGGGGTCGACACCATCGCCTGCATGGCGGTGAACGACGTGTTCGTCATGAACGCCTGGGGCAAGGCCTCGGGCGTCGGCGACAAGATCCTGATGCTCGCGGACGGCAACGGCGATTACGCCCGGGCCCTCGGACTCGAGCTCGACGCCAAGGCCTTCGGCATGGGGCTCCGTGGCCAGCGCTTCGCGATCATCGTGAAGGACGGCCTGACCACGCAGGTGAACGTGGAGGCCCCGGGGGCCTTCAAGGTATCGGCCGCCGAGTACGTCCTGGGCCAGCTGTAGCGTCTAAATAAGTCGCTCGATCTCGGGGATGATCTGGAACAGATCGCCCACGAGCCCGAAGTCGGCGACCTCGAAGATCGGCGCCTCGGCGTCCTTGTTGATGGCGACTATAGTGCGCGCATCCTTGATGCCGGTGAGGTGTTGGATCGCGCCCGAGATTCCAACCGCCACGTACAGCTCCGGGGCGATGATCTTGCCCGTCTGGCCGACCTGCATCTCGTTGGGCGCGTAACCGGCATCCACCGCGGCGCGTGAGGCTCCCACCGCCGCCCCCAGCTTTCCGGCGAGGCTGTAGAGGATCTTGAATCCTTCCGCGCTCCCGAGCGCGCGGCCGCCGGAGATCACCCGCGCGGCGGTCTGAAGGTCCGGGCGGTCGCTCCTGGCCGCCGAAACCGACACGAAGCGGGTATGCGTCGGGAGCTGCGCGCTCACCGCGACCTTCTCGACCGGCGCCGGGGTCGCGGCAGGCCCCGCGGCCTCGAAGGAGGCCATGCGTACGGTACCCACGATCTTTCCGTCGCCGGCCGCTTCGACGGTGAGGATCGCATTGCCGGCGTAGATCGGACGGCGGAAGCGCGTCGGGCTCTCGATGGCCATGATGTCGCTCACCTGCGCCGCGCCGAGCAGCCCCGCGACGCGCGCCATCAGATCCTTCCCGAAGGTGGTGGAGGGGCCGAGGACGTGGGTGAAGGGCCCCGACAGCGCGACCAGCTGCGGCGCCACCACCGACGCGAGCGCGTGCTGGTTGGCCGGATTCTCGACGGCCAGCACGCCGCTCACGCCCGAAAGGCGCGCAGCCTGCGCCGCGACGGCCGCGGCATCGACCGCGCATACCGCGACGCTGATCTCGGCGCCGGCAACACCAAGGGCGCAGGTGACGCACTTGGCGGTGCTCACGTTGAGCTTCGCGCCGTCGTGCTCGGCGACGATCAGGACCTTCCAGCTCACAGCAGCCCCTTCTTCCTCAGCGCCTCGACGAGCTCGGCCGCGTCCTTCACCCGGACGCCTTTCTGTCTCTGCGGCGGCGGCTCGAAGCGCACGAGCTTCAGCTGCTGGCGCTGCTCGACGCCGAGCGCGGCGAGCGCGACGGTGTCGAGCGGCTTTTTCTTCGCCTTCATGATGTCCGGCAGCTTCACATAGCGGGGCTCGTTCAAGCGCAGGTCCGTGGTGACGACCGCCGGCAGGTCGACTTCCAGCGTCTCGAGTCCGGCATCGACTTCGCGCGTCACGCGCGCGCTCGAGGGTCCGAGCTCGAGCTTCGAGGCATAGGTCGCCTGGGGGCGATTCCACAGCGCCGCGAGCACCTGTCCGGTCTGGCCGTTGTCATCGTCGATCGCCTGCTTGCCGAGGATCACGAGCAGCGGCTGCTCGCGCTCGACGAGCTTCAGCAGCGCCCGCGCCGCAACCAGCGGCTCGACCACGCCGTCGGCCTGCACCAGCACGGCGCGATCCGCCCCCATCGCCAGCGCCGTGCGCAGCTGCTGCTGGCAGTCCGCCGGGCCCACGGTGGCGACGACCACCTCCTCGGCGCCGCCGCGCTCCTTGATGCGCAGCGCCTCCTCGAGCGCGATCTCGTCGAAGGGATTGATGCTCAACTTGACTCCGTCGGTGACCACACCGCTCCCATCGGGCTTCACCCGGATGCGCACGTTGTAGTCCACGACGCGCTTGATGCCGACCAGGATGCGTCTCATTTGGAGCCTAAGTATAGCGGGGGCGCCGCAGGCGTTGTTGACGTAACGTGCCGCGCCGTTGACGGATTGCGCGTGCGGTCCCTGAGCCACCCCGTGAAATTGCGCTCGCCGCGGCGGGTGAGCGCGCCGCGCTTTACAAGACGCGCAATTTCCCGGGGGCCCCGGTAAAGTCGCTCGCCATGCTGAGCTACGCGCTGCGTCGCATCGCCGGATTCGTGCCGACGCTGCTCGTCGTCATCACCGCATCCTTCTTCGTCATGCGGCTCGCCCCCGGCGGACCCTTCGACCAGGAGCAAGCGCTGCCGCCCGCGGTGCGCGCGAATCTCGAGCGGCTCTATGGGCTCGACGAGCCGCTCACGCTGCAGTACGCGCACTACCTGCGCGCGCTCGTGCACGGGGACTTCGGGCCCTCGCTCCGGCAGCGCGATTTCACGGTCGGCGATCTCATCGCGCAGGGGCTGCCGCTGTCGGCGACGCTCGGCATCGCGGCGCTGCTCCTGGCGCTGCTGGTCGGCATTCCGGCGGGCATCGTGGCCGCGCTGCGCCGGGACCGCCCCGCCGACTATTGTCTCAATGTGTTCGCCGCGCTCGCCCTGGCGCTGCCGAGCTTCGTGACCGGCCCGCTGCTGGCGCTCGTGTTCGGCCTCTACCTTCGCTGGCTGCCGGTCGGTGGCTGGCAGCCGGGGGCGCCGCGCTACCTGGCGCTGCCGGCGCTGACGCTGGCGCTGCCGGTGGCGGCGAACGTCGCGAGGCTCACGCGCGCGAGTCTCCTGGAGGTGCTCGGCGCTCCCTACGTGCGCAGCGCCCGGGCACGCGGCCTCGGTGCGGCGCGCGTGCTGTGGGGGCACGCGCTGCGCCCGGCTCTGACGCCGGTGGTGAGTTACCTGGGTCCGGCGGTGGCGTTCGTGGTCACGGGGTCGCTGGTCATCGAGACGGTGTTTGGTCTGCCGGGGAGCGGGCGCTACCTCGTGCAGGGCGCGATCGACCGCGATTACCCGCTCGTCATGGGCATGATCGTGGTCTACGGCGCGCTCACCCTGTCTCTCAACCTCGTCGCCGATCTCCTGCACGGATGGCTGGACCCGGGCGTGCGGCATGAATGAGGCCCGCGCCCCCCGGGGCCCCGGATGGTGGAGCGATGCGCGGCGGCGTCTCTCCGCCAACCGCGCCGCCCGTGGGGCATTGGCCCTGATCCTCCTGATCGCGCTCCTGTCGGCGCTCGCGCCCTTCGTGAGTCCCTGGAGCTACGACAGCATCGACTGGCGGCACCTCGCACGCCCCCCCGGCCGCATCGCCGCGCACTGGTTCGGCACGGACCGCCTGGGACGCGACCTGTTCGTGCGCACGCTCTCGGGCGTGCGGCTCTCGCTCCTGATCAGCGTGCTCGCGAGCCTCGTCAGTCTCGCGATCGGCATCGCCTGGGGCGCCATCGCGGGGCTCGCAGGCGCTCGCACCGACGCCTGGATGATGCGCTTCGTCGACGTGCTGTACTCGCTTCCGTATCTCTTCATCGTCATCATCCTGACCACGCTGTTCGAGCGCGGGAGCATGGGGGTTCTGCTGCTCTCGCTCGGAGCCGTGGGTTGGCTCACGACCGCGCGCATCGTGCGCGCCGAGACGCGCTCTCTCAGGCGCCGCCAGTTCGTCGAGGCGGCGCGCGCGCTCGGAGTGCCGCCGGCGGCGCTGCTGCTGCGGCACATCGTGCCGAACCTCCTGGGCCCGGTGCTGGTGTACGCCACCCTCACCGTGCCGCAGATGATCGTGTTCGAGAGCTTCCTGAGCTTCCTCGGGCTCGGAGTGCAGGAGCCGCACGCGAGCCTCGGCAATCTCATCCTCGTCGGCGCCGAGGAGATGGAGTCGGCGCCGTGGATGCTGCTCGTGCCCGCGGCGTTCCTCGTGGGCCTGCTGCTCAGCCTCAATTTCCTCGGCGACGGCCTGCGCGATGCCCTCGATCCCCGCGAGCACTGATCCGACTCGCGCCGGGGCCGCGGATGGCGCGACGGAGGCGGAGGCGGTGCTGCGCCTCTCGGCGCTCACGGTCGCCTTCGACACGCCGGGGGGCACGGTCACCGCCGCGCGCGAGGTCACGCTCGCCGTCGCCCGCGGCGAGTGCCTGGGGGTGGTCGGGGAGTCGGGCGCCGGCAAGAGCCAGCTGTTTCTCGCAGTGTTGGGCCTCCTGCCGGGGAACGGCCGGACGCAGGGGAGCGCCCGCTTTCGTGGCAGCGAGCTGCTGACTCTCGAGCCCGCGATGCTGGATCACGTGCGGGGCGCCGGCATCGGCATGGTGTTCCAGGATCCGATGAGCTCCCTCACCCCGCACCTTCAGGTGGGCGAGCAGATTGCCGAAGTCATGGTCCGCCATCGCCGGCTCTCGCGCCGTCAGGCGCGCAAGCGCGCGCTGGAGCTGCTGCGCCGGGTGCAGGTCGCCGATCCCGAGCGCCGCTTACGGCAGTACCCGCACCAGCTCTCCGGAGGCATGCGTCAGCGCGTGATGATCGCGATCGCGCTCAGCGGCGAGCCGCAGCTGCTCATCGCGGACGAGCCGACCACCGCGCTCGATGTGACCGTGCAGGCGCAGATCCTGGCGCTCCTCGCAGAGCTCAAGCGCGAGCGGGGATTGGCCCTGGTGCTGATCACGCACGACCCGGGGGTCGTGGCGGGCATCGCCGACCGCGTGAGCGTGATGCGTGACGGTCGCATCGTCGAGACGGGCGCGGTGGGCGCGATCTTCCGCTCGCCCCGCGAGCCCTACACGAGGAAGCTCCTGCGCGAGGCGCGGGGTCCGGACCTTGCGGGCGATGCCCCGCACTCGAGCCCCCCGGCACCGGCGGCCCCGGGGGCTCCGGCGGCCCTCGAGCTCGCCGGAGTCAGCGTGCGCTATACGATCGGGCGCGGCTGGCTCGGCCGGCGGGCGAAGCTCGCGGCCTTGAGCGAGGTCAGTCTCGAGCTCGCCCGCGGCGAGGCGCTCGGCGTCGTGGGCGAGTCCGGCTGCGGCAAGTCGACCCTGGTGCGCGCCGTGCTGCAGCTGTTGCCGCTTCATGCGGGCCGCGTGGTGTGGATGGGGCGCGCCCTCGGGGGGCTTCCGCGGAGCGCGCTGCGCTCGCTCCGGCGCGACCTTCAAATCATCTTCCAGGATCCCTTCGGGAGTCTCGATCCGCGCATGACGGTAGGGGAAATCGTGGCCGAGCCGCTCGAGGTGCACGCGCGCGACTTCACTCCCGCCGCGCACGCCGCCGCGGTCACCGCCGCGCTCTCCCAGGTGCGGCTCGGCGCCGAGCTCTCGAGCCGCTACCCGCACGAGCTCTCGGGCGGACAATGTCAGCGGGTCGGCATCGCGCGGGCCATGATCTTGAGGCCCCAGCTGCTCGCCTGCGATGAGCCCCTGAGCGCGCTCGACGTCTCGACCCAGGAGCAGATCCTGACGCTCCTCGGGGAGCTGCGCCGCGCATCCCCGATGTGCCTCCTCTTCGTGAGCCACAACGTGGCGCTGGTGCAGCGACTGTGCGAGCGGGTGCTGGTGCTCTATCTCGGGCGCATGATGGAGCTCGCGCCCGCTGCGGCGCTCTACTCGCGCCCCTTGCATCCCTACACCCGCGAGCTCCTGGCCGCGGTTCCGGTCCCGGACCCGGACATTCAGCCGGCGCGCCTCGAGCGCGTGGGACGCGGGGAGCCGCCGTCGCCCCTCACGCCGCCGAGCGGCTGCGTGTACCGCACCCGCTGTCCGCACGCCGCCGCCGTCTGCCGCGAGCGTATCCCCGCCTGGGAGAAGCTGCCGGACGGGCGCTACGTGGCCTGTCATCGCTGGCGCGAGCTCGGTTGAGGAAAGGCCTCGGCGAGTGCTGTTATTCTTCGCGGATGAGGACCGAGCACACCATCCGCCCGAGCGAGGCCCTGCAGCACGTGCGTTACGAGATCCGCGGACGCCTCGCCCGGCGCGCCCACGAGCTCGAGCGCCAGGGCTACGAGATCATCTCGCTCAACATCGGCAACCCCAGGGCCTTCGGGCTGCGCACGCCCGAGACCATGCGGCTCGCCATGATCGAGAGCCTCGCCGACGCCGAGGGCTACTGCCATCAGAAGGGCATCTTCCCCGCGCGCGAGGCGGTGGTCATGCAGCAGCAGGCGCGCGGCGTCACCGGAGTCACGGCCGAGGAAGTCTTCATCGGCAACGGCGTGAGCGAGCTCATCGACCTCACGCTTCGGGCGCTGCTCAACGACGGCGACGAGGTACTGGTCCCGAGCCCCGACTATCCGCTCTGGACCGCTGCCGTGACGCTCAACCGCGGGCGGGCGGTGCACTATGCCTGCCGCCCCGAGAACGCCTTCGTGCCGGACCCCGAGGAGGTCGCGCGGCTGGTGAGCGCGAGGACGCGCGCCATCGTCATCATCAATCCCAACAATCCGACCGGCGCGGTCTACCCGCGCGCGGTTCTGGAGGCCCTCGCGCGACTCGCGGAGCACCGCGCGCTCGTCGTCTTCAGCGACGAGATCTACGATCAGATGACCTACGATGGCGCCGAGTTCGTGCCCATGGCGACTCTCGTGCGGGATACGCTGTGCGCGACGCTCTCGGGACTCTCGAAGGTGTACCGCGCGTGCGGCTATCGGGTCGGCTGGGCGGTGTTCTCGGGACGCACCCCAGGGGCGGCCGACTACTTGAACGCCCTCGAGCTCCTCGCCTCGCTCCGCCTCTGCAGCAGCGTGCCGGCGCAGTGGGCGGTGCAGACGGCGCTCGGCGGGTTCCAGAGCATCCGCGAGCTCGTCGCCCCGGGCGGGCGGCTGCACGAGTCGCGCGGGGCGATCTCGCGCGCGGTCGCGCAGAGCCGCTTTCTCACGCTCGCCCCGCCCGGCGGGGCGATGTACGCGTTCATCGGGGTCGATGCGGGCGCATTGCCGGACTTCGACGACCAGCAGTTCGCGCTCGACCTGCTCGAGCAGAAGCACGTGCTGGTCGCGCCCGGCGTCAGCTTCAACGTTCCGTACCGCAATCACTTCCGCATCACGAACCTCCCCGATGCGGGGACGCTGCGCGAAGTGCTCGCGCGCGTCGAGGAGCTGCTCGCGAGCTACGCGGGAGCCGCGCGCGCCGGAGGCGCCGCCGAAGCGGGTAGGGCTGTTGCGGACTCGGCGCGCGTGCCCTCGCGGGTCATTTCTCTGAAGAGACCGTAAAAAGCTTTGTTTTGTTCAGGCTTCCTAACGATGTAGCGAGGCATCTTCAGGACGGCGGCACGCTCATCGTGCCGTCCCTCCAGCGCGCGCACGCGGTGAGGCTGTGCTTCGCGGCCGCGGCCCTCGGGGAGGGGCGAGGGGTCTTCGCGAGCCCGGATGTCAGGACCGACGCCGTGTGGCTGCGCGAGGAGGTCGAGCGGCGCGCCGGGGAGGACGCCTCGGGGTGGCCGCGACTCCTCGAGCCTGCAGAGGAGTGGTTCCTGTGGAGGCAGTGCGCCGCCGAGGTGGCGCGCCCCTTCGCGCTCCTCAACGCGGGCGCACTCGCCGAGTCGCTGCAGCGCTCGAGCGAGCTCGCGGCGCAGTTTCGCATCCCGCTCGGCGCTCAGGGCGACGGCAGCGAGAGCGACATCCTCTGCCGGGCGCAGCGCGCGTTTGACGAGCGCTGTCGGGACTTCCGGGCGACGAGCCTCGCCGCGCTCCTCGGGCGGCTCGCGGACCGGGGCACTGCCGGACGAGGCACTGCCGGGCGGGGCGCCCTCCAGCTCCGCGGCTTCGATACGGTCCCGCCCGCCTTAGGCGCGATCGTCGGGACATCGACCGCAGAGCCCAGGGAGTCCGCGGAGCCTCGAGGGCCCGTCCTGGCTGCGCCCAAAGTCCTGCGCGCCGAAGACACCCGGGAGGAGCTCGAGCGGATCGCCGGCTGGTGCCGGGAACGGCTGCTCGCGAGAGCGGATGCGCGGCTCCTCGTCGTGTTGCCCGGCGCGGCAGGCGCGCGCGAGAGGCTCGCGGCGCTCATTCGTCAGGCGCTCGATCCGGCGGGCGCGCTCGCCGGCAGCCGCGCTCCCTCGCGCGTGGCGATCGAAGGGGGACAGCCCCTCGCGCAGCGGCCGATGATCGCGCAGGCCCTCGCGACGCTCGTGTACCTCGCGGGCGCCGAGTCGGATTTCGAGGCCTTCAGTCGCTGGCTGCGCGCGCCTTACTGGGGCCGGCCCGCCGCGCCACTGCGGGCGCGGCTCGACGTGCGGCTCCGCGAGCGCCCCATGGCGAGGCTGCGCCTGCGGGACTTCCTCGGTGCGCTCGGTCTCGTGCCGGCGGATCTTCAGCCGACAGCGCGGGAGCTCAACGCACAGCTCACCGGCGCCGCCGCAACGCTCGGCGAGGGAAGCGCCTCGCCGCGCCTGTGGTCGGAGCGCTTCGCCGCCGCGCTCTCGGCGGCCGGGTGGCCCGGGCCGCTCGCCGCCGACGGCGTCGGGCAGCAGACACGGCTCCGCTGGCACGAGCTCCTCGATGAGCTCGGCGGGCTGACCGCGGGCGTGGGATCGCTCGCGCGCGAGGAGGCGCTGCGGCTCGTGCAGGAGCTCGCCTCGCGCACCCCCTACCGGCCCGCCGACGAGGACCCGAGCGTGACCGTCTCGCCGGTGCCGTCGGATCCCGTGGTGCGGTACGACGGTATCTGGGTGGCGGGACTGCACGCGGAAGCGTTCCCGCAACCGCCGCAGCCGGATCCCTTCCTGCCGCTCGGCGCACAGGTCGCCTCGGGTGTGCCCTCGGCGAGCGCCACCCACCGGCTCGCGCAGGCTCGCGCCCAGCTCGCGGCCTGGCGGCGTTCGGCCGATGAGCTCATTCTCTCGGCGCCGGCGCATGCCGAGGACCTGGAGCTCCTGCCGAGCCCGCTGCTCGCCGGGACCGCACCGGAGCCGCTCCCTCGACGCTCCGCGTGGCTCCCCGCGCGGCTGCACCGCGAGGGCCTCACGGAGTCGCTCGTCGACGCCACGGGGCGCCCCTGGACTGCCGCTCTGCCGCTTCCCCGCGGCACGAGGAGCCTCGATCTCCAGAACCAGTGCCCGTTCCGCGCCTACGCGGAGCTGCGGCTCGGGTGCACGCGACGCGAGCGCGTCGAGCCCGGCATCGCGCCCAACCGCCGGGGCGAGCTGCTGCACGCGGCGCTCGAGAGTCTCTGGGAGCGGCTCGGCGATTCGCGCTCGCTCGCAGGACTGTCCGATGCGGCGCTCGATGCCCTCATTGCGCGCAGCGTCCAGGAGGCGGTGCAAGGGACGCTGGCGCGCCCGCTCCGCGGCCGACGGACTCAACGCCGCCCCCGGGGCTCGCAGCTCGACCTGTTCGCGCGGCCCCCGCCGATTCTCGAGCGCGAGTGCCGCCGCGCCGCGCGCCTCATTCGAAGGCTCTGCGACACCGAGAGCGCGCGCGCCCCCTTCAGGGTCGAGGCCACCGAGGGGGACGTCCGCCTCACGCTCGCCGGGGCGACGCTGCACATGAGGATCGATCGCGTGGACGCGCTCGAGAGCGGCGGGCGCGCGATCCTCGACTACAAGACGGGTAAGCGCGTGAGCGCCGACTGGTACGGCGAGCGTCCGACGCACCCGCAGCTGCTCGCCTACGCCGAGGCCCTGGGACGTGACGTGGTGGCGCTCGCCACCGTCACCGTGAGCGCGCGCGAGGTGCGCTTCGAGGGGCTCGCGCGCGCGCCGCAGCTGCTGCCGCAGGTGAGAGCCGCGAGCGCGACGGGCGCGGCCGATGCGTGGGCGGAGCGCCAGCATGCCTGGCGCGCCGTCGTGACGCGTCTCATTCGCGCTTTTCTCGCCGGCGATGCGGCGGTGGATCCGAGGCCGGGCGCCTGCGACTACTGCCACGTGCGCGACGTCTGCCGGATCCTGGAGACGGGCGATGGCTGATCAGCTCGAGCGCGAGGACCTCGAGGCCCGCGTGCGCGCGCTCGATGAGCGCCGCTCGATCCTGCTGCAGGCCCCGGCCGGCTCCGGCAAGACCTCGGTCCTCACCCAGCGGTTCCTGCGGCTGCTCGTCACGGTGGACGATCCCGGCGCGATCCTCGCGGTCACCTTCACGCGCAAGGCCGCCGCCGAGATGCGCGCCCGGGTGATTCGCGCGCTGCGCGGGGAGGTGAGGGCGGACGAGCCCTGCGCGCCGGAGCTTGGGGGGCTGGCCGAAGCGGCGCGGCAGCACGCACGCTCGCGCGGCCGCAGCCTCGAGGAGGACACGCAGGCTTTGCGAATTCAGACCATCGACTCCTTCACCTACTGGCTCGCGAGCCAGCTGCCGATCGCCGCGCGCGCCGGCGGCGCGCTCGAGGTCACCGAGACGCCGGATGAGCTCTACCGGCGCGCCGCGCGCCGCACGCTCCTCACTGCCGAGCATGATGCGGCGCTCGGCGCCGATGCGGCGCTGCTCTTCGAGCGCCTCGACAACCAGTGGATCCTGGTCGAGAGGCTCCTCGCCGAGATGCTCGAGAAGCGCGCGCACTGGCTGCGCTACGTGCTCGGGAGCGACCCCGGGGAGCTCTGTGCGCGAGTCAACGCGAGCTTGAGCCACATGGTGCGCGGGGAGCTCGCGCGCATCCTTGCACGGCTGCCGCCCGCGCTGCGGCTCGCCGCGCAGGAGCTGCCGGGTATCGGCGCGCTGCAAGAGGATCCCGCGCACCTCGGAGCGTGGAAGCGCCTGGCCGCGAGCACGCTCACGGGCGGGCACTGGCGTCAGCGGCTGACGGCAAGAGGGCTCGGCGCCGCCTACGAGGAAGCCGCCGCTCGCACGGCGCTCCGCTCGTGCATCGAAGGACTCCGCCGCGTGGACGGTCTCGCCGAGCTCCTCGGGAGCGCTGCCCGTCTTCCCGCAGCGCTCGACGCATCGGACCAGGCGGCGATCGCGGCGCTGTCGCGCGTTCTCGCGCGGTCGGCGCTCGAGCTGCACGCCGAGTTCGCCGACAGCGGCCGCGTCGATTACACCTACGTGACGGGCGCGGCGCGCGCGGCGCTCGCCGAGGCCGGGCAGCCGACGGAGCTCGCGCTGCGCACCGGGCTCTCGCTCCAGCACATCCTGGTCGACGAGTTCCAGGACACCTCGCTCGCGCAGTTCCAGCTGCTCGAAGCGCTCACCGCCGCATGGGAGGAGGGCGATGGACGCACGCTCTTCGTCGTCGGCGATCCCATGCAGTCCATCTATCGCTTCCGCGATGCGGAGGTGGGCTTGTTTCTCAGGGCGCGCGATCACGGCATCGGCAACGTGCGCCTGACGCCGCTGCGGCTCGCCCGCAATTTCCGGGCCACGGAGCCGCTCGTGGCGTGGAACAACGCCGTGTTCGAGCGGGTGTTTCCGGCCGACGACGACCTGCGTGCGGGCGCGATCGCCTTCAGCGCGAGTGTCGCGCGCGAGCTGCCGGAAGCCGGCGCCGCCGCCGCGGCGGCGCCGGTGCGACTACGGGTCTTTCCCGACGACCCGGCAGGTGAGGCCGCGGCCATCGTTTCGCGCATCGTCGAGCTGCGGCGGGACGATCCCCGGGGAACAGTGGCCGTGCTGGTCGCAGCGCACGCCCACGCCGTTCCGGTCGTGACGGCGTTGCGGGAGGCTCACGTTGACATCCGGGGCGTCGATCTCGTGCCGCTCGCGGAGCGTCCGATCGTGCGCGACCTGGTGCAACTCACGCGGGCGCTTCATGACCTCGGTGATCGCGCCGCCTGGCTGGCGGTGCTGCGCGCGCCCTGGTGCGGCGCGAGTCTCGCGGCGCTCACCGCACTCTCGGGCCTCGACGAGCCGCAGCTGATCTGGGAGGCGCTCAACGACGACGCCCGTCTCGCGCGCTGCGCGCCCCGGGAGCTCGCGCGGCTCGTGCGCGTGCGCGACGTGCTCGCGCAGGCGCTCGAGGGGCGTGGCGAGGGTCCGGTCGCGGACTCCCTGGAGGCGACCTGGGCGCAGCTCGGGGCGCCCGATGCGTACGCGGAGTCGGAGCTGAACGACGCGCGGAGTTTCTTCGGCGCGCTCGCCGAGCGCGCCGCCGCCTCCGAGTGGCTGGGTCCCGAGGACTTCGAGGCGCTGCTGCGCGACCTGTACAGCGACCCGGGCGCCTCGAGCGCCAATGCCGTGCAGATCATGACCATCCACCGCGCCAAGGGCCTCGAGTTCGATCACGTGCTGATTCCGGCGCTCGATCGCGCGGTCGGCGGGCCCGAACGGCCCCTGCTGCGCTGGATCGACCTGCCGAGCGAGAGCGGCCCGACCGATCTGCTGGTGGCGCCCGCTCCCGGCATCGGAGAGGAAGAGGGGGGCGAGCTCGCCGCCTACATCGGGAGGCTGCACGCGAGGCGCAATGTCCACGAGCGCACGCGGCTCATGTACGTGGCGGCCACCCGCGCCCGCCGCTCGCTGTACCTCTCGGGTGCGCCCCGATCGCGGGCCGACGCAAGCGTGGCGCCGGAGGCGCGCACGCTTCTCGGGTGCCTCTGGCCGGTGCTCGGCGAGCGCTTCGAGTCGGCGGAGTCCCGAGCGTCGCCTGCGGGCGCGTCCCCGCCGATCCCGCCGCCTCGCGCGGTGACGCTGCGGCGCCTGCGGGAGGGATGGCTGCCGCCCGAGCTGCCGCCGGCGACCCCGCTGCCGCATCTTCCGCTCGGGCGCGCCTCGCTCGATCCGCGCGAGTTCAGCTGGGTGGGCGAGACCCAGCGCCACGTGGGAACCGTCGTGCACGCCTTCCTCGCGCGCCTCGCGGACTCCGCCCCGCTCCCCACCCCCGAGGCTCTCGAGGGCGCCCGCGAGGCGGTCGCGCGGCAGCTCGAGCGCGCGGGCGTGCCCGAGCGGGAGCAGGACGAGGCGACCCGGCAGGTCCTGGCGGCGCTCGCTCGCACGGTCGCCGACGAGCGCGGACGGTGGCTGCTCGGCGCCGGACACCGTGAGGCGTCGAGCGAGCTGGCCCTCACCGGGCTCGCGGCCGGGCGACTCCGGAGCGTCGTGATCGATCGCTGCTTCGTGGACGAGAGCGGCACGCGCTGGGTGGTCGACTACAAGACCAGCCGTCACGAGGGCGGCGGGCTCGAGAGCTTTCTCGCCGAGGAGCTCGAGCGCTACCGCGGGCAGCTCTCGACCTACGCGGCGCTCGCGCAGCAGCTCGGGCCCGAGCCGGTGCGGGCGGCGCTCTACTTTCCGTTGCTGCGGGCTTTTCGCGAGCTCAGCTGAAGCTTCACCTTGAAGTAGTCGCTGCCGCGCAGCACTGCTGACCGACAGAGGGCAGGCTTTTCACCCCGTTGTTCGCCTCAGCGCTCGGTGTTACCCTCCGCCGCCGGTCGCGGCGCGCGGCCTCAGGACATTCTAACTACAAGCGACAGGGAGATACCCATGTTGCGACTCGGCGGGGGTGAGTGCTGGTGGCATCTAACCGGCGCCGTGCCAGCGCGCTCGCGCATCGCAGACTCCCAGTCTCCCAGACAGAATCGCGAGCCACACGCTCGCGTAACGCGCGTCTGATACAACACGTCTGATACAAGCAGAGGCGATCACTAGCAGCGAGGAGGTTAACGCTATGCGCATCGATAGACGATGGTTTGTGGTGATGGCCATCCTGTTCCTGCCTTTGTTGGTCGTAGGAAACGCCTACGGAGAAACCAAGTACCGGTGGGACATCGTCAATCTCACCCTGGTTGGCACGACGCCCAATATCAACGCCGGCGGAATGGCATCGGCGCGGGCGCAAGACGACTCCATGATCACGATTACGGGTTCCGGGACCTTCACCGTAGGGGATGACAATGTGAGCGGAGGGGGTACCTGGAAGACCATCGCCCCCGACGGCACCACGGTGACCGGAATGGGCAACTACCTGGTGACGCGGCTGATTCGCTTCGAAGTGGCGCCGGGCCACCAAACGAGTGTCTTGCACGACAATATCGGTGACGGCACGTTGGCCGACAATCGAGCCGGGTTGGCGTATCTGCGCATCGACTACGACGATGGCAGCAAAGGAATCCTTGCGGTCAGCTGTCATCTGAGTGGCAATCCGCCGCCCCAGGGGCCCGATGCGGCGCCCGCGTCCATATTCGAGGGGATCACTGCATCCAAGGGATATGCAGACTACTGGAACCGCGTGGCACCGGTGGGGTCCCCCGGTACTGCAAACGCGAATCGCACGGTCTTCCACATTCTTTCAGGGGATTAGCCTCCGGCTTCGGTGGGACGGACCTGGTCGGCAACGACAAGGATGCACGGGCAGGGCTAGTGGCGGACGATTCGGAGTGGTGGGCTACAGGCCCACCACTCCCTTGCGTCTGAGCAGGCTTCGTTCCTCGGAGCACGGGATAGGTTTCGCTGCACCTGAAGGGAGAACATCATGAACCGCTCAGTACCGATTCTCGCGATTACCGTCCTGGCCTTGACTGCCAGCGCTCTGGCGCGGGGGGAGGACGGAGGAGGAACCGTGCAGGGCGGCGCCACCACCATCATAGCGGGTGGCACCGGAGCGCCCTCATTCGTGCCGGTCATTACCAAGCTCGCCTTCCACTGGCGGAACGGCCAAGGTCACTTCGAGTGCCTGGCGCTTGCGCCCACCAGCGCGGCGGCGGGAAAACCGGGGAGTGGGAACTTCGATACCAACGTCATGTACGTGACCGGAGCGATAACCGCCGTCCAGATCAACGGGTCCGTGGCGGTCTTGACGGGCTCAGCGGACGTCACCGGCCTCGGGGCCGGTACCAACCTGCCTTTCACGGCGACCGCCGAGCGTGGAGGCCCGGGCACGACGTTTGTTCTCACGATCTCCGGGCTCACCTTTCACGAGACCATCCTGGAAGGTGAAATCTCCTTCTAAGAGTGGTCTCGCGCCGACGCAGATCCGCGCGCTCCGTGTGGCAGGCTTCTCCTGCCCGGCGCCGCAGCGCGGTGCCGGCATCGAGGTGTGGTGCGAGTGGCGGGTGTTATGAACAACACTTTCCGACGCTGTTGTCAATGGCTGGTCGCCGTGTCGGCGCTCGCGAGCATGACTGCGGCGTTGGGGCAAAACCCCGACGCGCAGATCGGGCGCGAGGTGGCGATACCCAGACACTTGCAGGACGGCGAAGAATTCAACACTCCTTTGAGCCAGTTGATCCAGTATGGGTCACAGCTTTTCACCGCCGAGTTCACCATCCAGGAGGGAGCGGGGCGCCCATTGTCGAAAGGGACAGGTGCCGTTCTGTCGGACCCGAGTTCGCCACTGGTGTTCCCGAGAAACTTCGACAGAGTCTCCTCGCCTGACGCGAACGCATGTTCTGGCTGTCACAACGTCCCCGTGACAGGGGCAGGCGGCGACCGCGTGACGGAAGTCTTCGTGCTCGCACAGCGCTTCGATCGTTTAACCTTCGATCGCACCGATCCCATCGGGACCCGGGGTGCTGTAGATGAGTCCGGAAAGCTCGTTACGATGGAGAACGCCACCGACGACAGAAAAACGATCGGCATGAATGGTGCCGGGTTCGTCGAGATGCTGGCCCGGCAAATGACAGCCGAGCTGCAGACCGAGCGGGACGCCACGCCTCCGGGCAGCAGCACACCGCTGACGTCCAAGGGAATTTCCTTCGGCAGCCTGACACACAACGCGGACGGGACCTGGAATGTCTCGCACGTTCAAGGCCTGGCGGCTCCGAGCCTGTCGAGTCACGGCGCTACCCCACCGAGCCTGATCATCCGGCCTTTACATCAGGTAGGGAACGTAGTTTCCCTGAGGCAGTTCAGCAACAACGCGTTCAACCATCACCACGGTATGCAGGCCGAAGAGCGCTTCGGGCTCAATGCCGACCCCGATGGGGATGGTTTTACGAACGAGCTGACGGTCGCCGACCTGACCGCGGTCTCCCTGTTCCAGGCCACGCTGCCCGTTCCGGGCCGCGTCATTCCAAACGATCCGGCGGTGGAGCAGGCGAATCGGCTGGGCGAGGCGGTGTTCAATCAGATCGGCTGCGCAACCTGTCACGCGACCTTGCCGCTCACCGCCAACCACAATCCGGGGCTCCCCGGGCAGCCAGGCTGGATCTACTTCGAGCCCAGTCCGTATAACCCCGCCGTGGGCCCCAATTCACCGAACTTGCAGCTCGGACCCGCCAACTATCCGATCAGTGCTCCGGCACTCACCGTGGACCTGACGAGCGATATGCTGCCGCTTCCGCGCCTGCGAGCTCATCACGGGTTAGTCATAGTGCCGGCATACACCGATCTCAAGCTGCATGACATCAGCGCTACCAGCGACCCCGGGACCGATCCGGAATGCGAGCCCCTCGACCAGAACCAAGCGGCGGGATCACCGGGATTCTTCGTGGGGAACTGCAAGTTCATTACCCGCAAGTTGTGGGGGTTCTACAATCAGGGCGGGGCGTTCATGCACCATGGGAAGTTCACGACCGCGAGGGAAGCTGTCGAAGCGCACAGCGGCGAGGCTCTGTCCCAGCGCTTGGCGTTCGACGCACTGCCAACGGATCTGCAGAACGACCTGATTGAATTTCTGAAGTCCTTGCAGGTTCTGCCGCCGGGCTCGTCATCGCTGGTCATCGACGAACACGGCAAACCCAAGAGTTGGCCCCCCTCTGCCGACTCTTCGCCAGGCGATCGGTAGCGCAACTACTCCCGCTTCTGGCCGCGGACTCTGATCATCAGAAAGTCCCGACGACCGAGAAGGGTCGTCTCCCGGTTGCGTCGGGCGCGCCGAGGAAGGGGAGAGAGCTCACGATCTCGGGCGGCGCGCCCCGGCGCGGGGCAACCAGCCCCTCGAGCTCGTAGCCCGGCTGCGGCGTCAGGCGGAGCGTCCCCTCGACCGCGAGCGGGCCGTCGAGGTCGCGCAGCTTTCCCGTCGGCTCGCCCTTGGCCTCCGGGAAAGTCAACACATAGCTGCCGAGCGGCGTCGCCAGGCCGGCGCGATCCTCCAGGTCGTGCGCCTCGATACGCCCCTTGAGCTGCGTGATGACCCCATGCTCAATCCGGACCAGCTCGAGATCGAGCGTCGCGCGGCCGTGCAGTGTGGCCGGGAGCCCCGGGATCAACGCCGGATCGAGCGCCAGGTCGGCCTTGACGTGACGGAGCGTCGCCCGCTGACCCAAACCGAGCTCGACGTCCGCGCTTGCCGTGTTCGCGGCGCGCGTGGCGGTGACGTGCCCTGCAAGCCTGCCGTAGAGCAGCCGCATGGGATACAGCTCCCAGCTGAAATCGCCGACCGGCGTGCCCTGCACGCGAAGTCCGCTGCAGACTCCGCTCCAGAGCGTGCCCTCGACGCTCGCGCAGGCTCCGCGCGCGCTCCCCCCCGCGGGGATCACCCAGGCCGCCGGCATGCGGGCGAGGAGGATGGCCGCGAAAGCGACCACAGCAAAGAGCGCGATCCAGGCTCCCCGCTTCACTTCTTCAGAACGAGCGCGGCATTCACCAGGCCGGTCGCGTCGGCTCTCTCGATGGTGGCGGATTCGACGCTGGCACCGTTCTGCTGGGCGAGGCGGCCGAGCCAGGCGACGAGACTATCGAACGGCGCCCTTTGCAGGCGCACCGAGAGGGCCCCGGGGCCCGCGGGCTCACTCGTGAGGGAGCCGGCCAGCCCCGCCTCGCGCGCCGAGCGGTCGACGATCACGAGCAGCGACTCGCCCGTGGCCGCGGGCTGTGCCGGGGAGGAGGCGAGCTCCGGCGCCACGCCCTGCATCCAGCTGAGGTCGGCGCGCTTGCTGGCCAGGCGGTCGTGAGCGTGCGCGACGCTGCGATCGAGAGGAATGAGCACGCCGAAGACGAGCATCAGCGCGGCGAGCGCGAGAGCCCCGAGGACCAGGCGCCGCTCGCGCGCCGAGAGCGCGGCCAGGGATTCGAGCGAGAGAGCCTCGCGCGAGAGCGTCATGAGCGCGCCCCCGGCGCATCCCCGGCGCGCACCTGCATGCGTCCCTCGTAGGCCGAGCCGGTCATGCCGCCGCTCGTGAGATCGGCCTGCCAGCCGATGCGGCGCAGCGCCTGGCCGAGCCGATCGAGGCTGGCCGCATCCGGTGCGGAGAGCCTGAGGTCGAGCGCCCCGTCGTGATACTGGAGCGCCAGCACGGCGAGGCCCGGCACGGAATCGCGCGCCTGCGCCAGCGCCTGCAGCGCGGGCAGCAGTCCTCCGCCGGCGCCGCGCGCGGCCGCGAGGCGCTGCTCCATGCGGCGGCGCGCATCGAGCGCGCTCGGTTCCCCGGGCATCGCGGCGTGAAAAGCGTCGCGGATCGAGACGTCGACCTGGCGCTCGCGGCTCTTGAGCCATTGCAACTCGCCCACCTTGCCGGCGACGTGCAGACCGAGGAGCGAGAGGAGCAGGATCGCCGCGACGCGCCAGGCGCGCAGCCCCGCCGCGCCCGCCGCGGCCGGGGCGTAGGCGCCCTGCAGGAGATTGATCGGCGTCGCCACCGGAAGCTGCTGCGCGAAAACGGGGAGGGGCCCCTCGGTGAGGAGCTGGATCCTGACGCCGTCGAAGCGCGGGCGCGCGGCCTCCGCCTGCGCGGAATGCCGCTGCCACTCGGCGGCTCCGGCATAGAGAATCAGTCCGCGTCCGCCGCCGGGTGAGTCGGCGCCCCGCGACTGCGCGATCTCGAGCGCCTCGGCGAGTGCATCCGCGGGCAGCGTCACCGGCGCGGCTCCCGGCGCTCGCACAAACACCGCGTCCTCCTCGAGGAGCACCACCGCGTGGGCGGGATTTCCGGGCAGCAGGTCGCTCTCGGCGTGGATCGCCTCGGGCTCGATGCCGCTCGAGCGCAGCGTCGCGAGCCACTCATCGAGAAGCGCCCGCGCCACCACAGCCACCGGCGCGCGGGTGGAGTCGCTCGCGCGCTTACCGATGGCGAAGTGCAGATCCTCGATGTTGTCCGCCAGCTGCTCCTCGAGCGCGTAAGGCACGAGCTGCTGGAGCTTCAGGCCCGCCTTGACCGGAACCTCCGGCTCGGCGAGCAGCACGTCCGTTCCGGGGACGATCACCCACACCCGCCTTCCCGCGGTGCGCGTTGCCGCCGCCGCCAGCGGGCCGCTCTCGAGCGGCCCCACGGGCGTACCGCGCGCGTCCACCACCAGCCAGGACGCCGGCTCGTCCGGGACACGCGGCAGGCGCAGCAACAGCCAGTCAGCCATCGGCGGATACTGTCATGGTTGAGGGCGGGGTGCCCATCGGTGTTGGCGAATCAATCCGGCGTGAAGCTGCGCAGGATCGGACGCACTTTGGCATCGCCTCCCCTCTCCTGATAGAGAAGACTGTACAAAGTGAATTCCGTACTGCCAATGGTGATGATGCTCGTGAGGCGAAAGTAGCTCGAGGCCTGGGCGATCTTCGCGTCGACCTTGGCTTTCAGCTGCGGGTCGGCGAACGCCGCGTCGTAATCCGCCTGGGTGGGGAAGCACCCCGGAGCGGCGGCGCGATTCTTCGCGAGCGAGTCGGGATCCGAGCCGAAGTCGGGATGTCCGAGGTAGGCATCGAGCACCTTGCCCGGGGCGGTGCAGATGTTGACCTTCACGTTGGGGTCAGCGGGGAGCGCCGCGACGTAGGGCGCGAGCGCGAGATAACGGTCGCGGCCAAAGCCCGGCAGCGCGAGGAGCTCGCTCGTGCTCGTGATGTAACGGTTGGCCGTCCGGTAAGGCGGCGTCAGGCCCATGTAGACGGTGTCCTCCGCGCCGTCGGGGGATGGCGTGCCATTCCAGTCGATCCAGTCGATGACGTAGCCCACCCACTTGGTCTCGAGCCCGACGCTCTGGAGCAGGTTGCTGAAGGCGGCGACCTGCACCGGATCGGGATTGCCCTCCCGGTCGGCGAGGCTGTTGAGGTTGAAGCGGCCCTGGAGGTCCTCGAGCGAGGCCTCGAGCATCACGCCCGGCACGACCTCGATCGGCCCGACGGGCTTGGCCCAGCCCTGAGCGGCGTAGATGTACTTCTTGTCGTTCTGGTAGACCGTGCGCAGCCCGTAGGCGGCCAGCGCCTCGGCGCCCTGCGCGACGAGGAGCGCCTCGTCGAAGGCATAGGTTGCCGTGCCGCGCCGCGCGCTCATCGCGTTCTCGTATGCGATCGCGGCGGCGATGACGGTACAGAGCGCGACCAGCAGGATCGCGACCAGGAGCGCGATGCCGCGCTGCGCGCCGCGCCGGTGCCGCGGTCGCTGGCGCCGCGCACGCGGCGTGTGCCTCCTCATCCGGGGATCTCGATGACCCGCACGATCTTGCCCCAGTCCTCGGTGTCGAGGGTGATCTCGACCGCGAGCGGTCGCTGGCGCAGCACCTGCTCCTGCCGCAGCGCGGTCGCTGGCCACTGCGTCTGCCACTGGTGCGCCTGGTCCAGGTAGCGAACTGCCAGCGCCTTGACGTGCGTCATGAGATCGCGCCGGTAGGTGGTGCTGGCGAGCGTCGGGTCGAGCACGTTCCAGTACTCGCGCCGGAGCGTACCGTTCTCCAGGAGGTAGGCGACCCGCTGCAACGCCGGACGCTGCAACCCGGCGGGATTCGCCCAGCCGCCGCGCGTCAGTGCGACGATGGGCGGCGGCCCCCCGGGAGCCGCTCCCTCCAACGCCGGCTGCGCCGGCTCGTCGCCGATGGCCTGGCGCACCGGTCGCGGGGCGAGCTGCACGAAGTCCTGTTCCAACACGCGCACGCTCGTCTGAAGCTCGAGGAGCCGCGCCTGCTTCTCCTTGAGCGACTCGCGACTGTTCGACGCCTGGGTGATGGTCTTGTAGCCGAGCGCGAACATGACGACAGTGATGAACACGGCCACGAGGACCTCGATCAGCGTGAAGCCGGCCTCACCGGGGCTGCGCCGCACGCTGCGACTCGACCGGGCGTGAGCGCTCACGGGGTTCCCCGCCGATTCGTGGGAGCCTGCGGCGGCGGCGGGGCTGGCAGGTTTCCCGGAGGCGCTCCGGGCGGCTTGTTTCCCGAGGTGTTTCCACCGGCGGCGGCCGGTCCGGCCGGGAACTGGCTGCCCCAGTCGGGCTGGAATCCGTTAGGCGTACCGACCGCATCGCCCCAGATGCCACTCACCGTGGTGAGCCAGCTCCTCTCCTCCGCACCCACCTTAAGGTCCGCGGGGCGCACGCTGACGTCGATGCGCTCGACTCCGGGCACCTCGGTCGTGACCACCTCCTGGTGCCAATGCCAGCTGCGGCCGGCGAAATCGGTGTCGCCGTCGCTGTTGCCCGTCTGGGGCTGCTGGCCGGAGAGGCGCAGGTTCGCGATCCTGTTGAGCGCCACCCACTGGGCGAAGGTCTTGTCGCGCAGATACGAGGTGGTGCCCGCCGAGGAGGTGAGCGCACCCATGACCGCAGCCACGCCGATCGCGACGATCGCAAGCGCCACGAGCACCTCGATGAGCGTGAAGCCGTGGCCGGCGCGCGCGCTCTCGGCGGGCGCATCGGTCAGGCTGGCCACGGCGCGCGCGCTTCTCACGGCTTCGACTCCACCATGGGCTGCTCGATGACCTGGCCCTGGTCGTCCTGGGTGACGGTGACGCTGCGCAGGCCCCCCTCACGCTCGAGCGTCGCGGCGAAGCTCGTGAGGTCGCCATTCGAGAAGATCATCACCTGCGGGGTCTTGTCCCTGGCATCCTTGGGACGGGTCAGCACGACGGGACGCGCTTCCACCGTGAGCTTCACGCCGAGTCCGTCGGGGAGGCGGCGCGCCACGAGCGCCTCGTCGTCGGGCACGCTGCGCCAGAGGGCGCGGCGCACGTCGTAGGTCAGGAACTCGTAGCCGTCGTCCTGGAACAGCACGCCGTACTCGCGGGTCTGCAGCTCCGCCTGCTCGCGGGCGTAGGTGAAGAGGGCGAACAGCCTGTCGCTTTCCTTCTCGAGCTCGCGATCGCGCCCGGTGAGGGTGAATGACAGCACCATCAGCGCCGCCACCACGCCGATGATGACGACGACGACCATGATCTCGATCAGCGTGAAGCCGGCGCTGTCCGCGCCGGCACGCGCGCACTCCCGCCTCATCGTGGGGCGCAAGCTAGTCGGTGAGATTCCAGTTGCCGATGTCGGCGTTGATGCCCTCGCCGCCCGGCTGGCCGTCGGCGCCGAGCGTGTACAGGTCATACGTCTTGCCGTGCGTGCCGGGGTAGACATATTGATATTCGTTCCCCCAAGGATCCTTGCTCACGCGGTCGAGGTAGCCGCCGGGCTTCCAGTGCTTGATGCTCGGATCGGTCGGCTGCTGCACGAGCGCCCTGATGCCCTGCTCCGTGGTCGGATACTTGGAGTTGTCGAGGTAGAACAGCGACAGGGCCGCTTCGAGCGCCTGGATGTCCCCCTTCGCCTTGGTGACGCGCGCCTCGTCCACCTTTCCGAGCACCGTCGGGACGATGAAAGCGGCCAGGAGGCCGATGATGACCATGACCACCATGATTTCGATGAGGGTGAAGCCGCGCGAGCGCGTGCGGCTCGTCGGTCTGCTACCCTCGTGAGTGATGTAGCTCATGCGCGGGATGTCCGGGCGGCGGAGCCGCCGATGCGACCTGAAAGAGCTCTTCATCATAACAAATAGTGGATCAGAGCCCGTGATGCGTGTGCGTGGGCTGCTCCGGTCTCTCAACTACGACGGGCGCCTCGGGCTGATCCTCGCCGGCAGCTGCGTGCTGCTGCTGCTCGCGAGCCTCACCGGCGAGCCCGGCAGATTGCTGCTGCGCTATGACCGCGCGGCGCTCGCCGCGGGGCAGTGGTGGCGGCTCGTGACCGCGCACGTGGTGCACCTCGATGTGCGGCATGCCCTGCTGAACGACCTCGGGCTCGCTCTCGTGTGGGCGCTCTTTGCCCGCGACTACTCTCTGCGTCAGTGGGCGGCCGTCGTGCTGGGGGCGGTGGTGGCCATCGACGCGGGACTGTGGCTCTGCGATTGGACCCTCGAGTGGTATGTGGGTTCCTCCGGGGCGCTGCATGGGGTGATGGCGGCCGGCGCCCTGGCCCATCTGCGCCGCGGCGAGCGCGATGGAGCGCTCCTATCGGTCGCCCTCGTGGCCAAGCTCGGTTACGAGCACTGGGCGGGTGCGCTGCCGTTCTCCGCGAGCCTTCCGGTGGTGGTGAGCGCTCACCTCTACGGGGTCATGGGGGGCTCGGCGGTGGCCGTGTTCGTGAGGCCCCGCGCGCGGAGCGCCGTCGGCCCCTCGCTATAATCGATCCCGACTCGACTCCACCCGCCTTCAGGAGCGCGCATGTCGTTTGCCTTCGTGTTCCCCGGTCAGGGCTCGCAGTCGGTCGGGATGCTCCAGGCGCTCGCGGCCGCGGACAGCTCGGTTCGCACGACCTGCGATGAGGCGTCGCAGGTGCTCGGGTATGACCTCTGGAAGCTCGTGAGCGAAGGCCCCGAGGAGACGCTGAACGCGACCGAGCAGACCCAGCCGGCGATGCTCGCGGCGGGAGTTGCGACCTGGCGGGTGTGGCGCGCGCGGGGCGGTGCGCTGCCTGCGCTCGTCGCCGGTCACAGCCTGGGCGAGTTCACGGCGCTCGTGTGCGCCGAAGCGCTGCCGTTTCCCGCGGCGCTCGATCTCGTGCGCTTCCGGGGCCAGGCGATGCAGGCCGCGGTGCCGGCCGGCACCGGCGCGATGGCGGCGATTCTCGGTCTCGAGGACGAGGCGGTCGAGGCCGCCTGCCGCGAGGCCGCGCGGGGGGCCGTCGTCGAGGCGGCCAACTTCAACTCGCCAGGCCAGGTGGTGATCGCCGGCGACAAAGCCGCCGTCGAGCGCGCGATCGAAGCGGCCCGGACACGCGGCGCCAAGCGCGCGGTAAGGCTCCCGGTGAGTGTGCCTTCGCACAGCAGTCTCATGCGCGGCGCGGCCGCGCGGCTCCGAGAGAAGCTCGCCGCGATCGATCTTCGCGCTCCCCGCATCCGCTACGTGAGCGCGGTGGATGCCCGCCCCCACGAGCGGCCCGAGGAGATCCGGGAGCTCCTCGTGCTGCAGCTCTCGAGCCCGGTGCGCTGGACGGACACGCTGCGCGCGCTCGCGGCAAGAGACCTCGCACAGATCATCGAATGCGGCCCGGGGAAGGTGCTCACCGGCCTCAACCGCCGCATCGAGCGGCGCCCGAACTTGAGCTTTCTGGCGCTCGACGATCCCGCCTCGATCGAAGCGGCGCTGAGCGCAACCCGAAGGGATTCCCATGCTTGAGAAAGAAGTCGCACTCGTCACGGGCGCCTCGCGCGGCATAGGGCACGCGATCGCGCTGGCCCTCGGGACCGCCGGCGCCCGCGTGATCGGCACCTCCACCGGCGCCGAAGGCGCGGCGAAGCTCGGGAAGGACCTCGCGTCGCACGGATGCAACGGCCGCGGCGCCGTGCTCGACGCCGGCAGCGCCGCATCCGTCGACGCCCTGATGGCGGAGCTCGAGAGCGCGGGCGAGCTGCCGACGATACTCGTCAACAACGCCGCCATCACCCGCGACCAGCTGCTGCTGCGCATGAAGCCGGAGGACTGGGACGCGGTCATCACCACGAACCTCACGGGCGTCTTCCGGGTGTCCAAGGCCTGTGTGCGGCGCATGATGAAGGAGCGCCACGGCCGGATCGTCAACCTCACTTCCGTGGTGGGCGTGACGGGCAACGCTGGACAGGCGAACTACGCCGCGGCGAAAGCGGGACTTCTGGGATTCACCCGCTCGCTCGCGAAGGAGCTCGCCTCGCGCGGCATCACGGTGAACGCAGTGGCTCCGGGCCTGATCGACACCGACATGACGCGCGCGCTCGGCGAGGAGCAGCGCCGTGCGCTCCTCGAGCAGGTCCCGATGGGCCGCCTCGGGACGCCCGTTGAGGTGGCGGGCGCGGTGTTGTTCCTCGTCTCCCCCCAGGCGGCCTACATCACCGGCGAGACGCTGCACGTCAATGGCGGCATGTACATGGGCTAGCGCGCGGTGCCCACGCGCGAGCGACGCCGTTGGGCGCACGCCACAGGGCGAGCCGAGCCGCGATCCGAACCGCATCACAGGGTCGCCAGTTTCGCCAGTAAAAACAATCACTCGCAGCCCAGGTACGCGATTGGCAGCCCCTGGGGGGGTCCCGTACAATACCGCGCCCGCTGGCGGCCTCGCGGCGCGAACGGCGGGTGAGCCCCTTTTCAGAAGACTATATAAGGACCAACCGCTAATGAGCACTGTTGAGCAGCAGGTCAAAGCCATCGTTGCCGAACAGCTGGGCGTGAAGCAGGAACAGGTCACGAACGATGCCTCGTTCGTCGACGACCTGGGAGCGGATTCTCTCGACACGGTCGAGCTGGTGATGGCCCTCGAGGAGGAGTTCGAGATCGAAATCCCGGACGAGGATGCCGAGAAGATCACCACCGTCCACCAAGCCATCGACTACATCAACGAGCGCCGCAGCAAGTCCTGATTCGATAAGGCGCCATACAGGTATCGTATGAGCAAGCGCCGTATCGTCGTAACGGGTCTTGGCGTGGTGTCCCCGGTCGGGAGCACCGTGAAGGCGGCCTGGGACGCCATCCTCCGCGGGGAGAGCGGCATCGGACCGGTGACGCGCTTCGACGTGTCCGCATTCCCGGTGCGCATCGGCGGGTCGGTGCGCGACTTCGACGTCAGCCAGTACATCTCGCCGAAGGAAGCCCGCCGCATGGACGACTTCATGCAGTACGGCGTGGCCGCCGGGGTGCAGGCCGTCAACGACTCGGGCATCGACTTTTCCAAGACCGATCCCACGCGCTGCGGCGCGGTCTGCGGCGCGGGCATCGGCGGCCTCGGCACCATCGAGGCGGAATACAGCGAGTACCTGAAGGGGATGAGCCCGCGCAGGATCTCGCCGTTCTTCGTGCCCGCCACCATCATCAACATGATCGGCGGTCATCTCTCGATCCGTTTTGGCTTGAAGGGCCCGAATCTCGGCGTGGTCACCGCCTGCACCACCTCGACGCACGCCATCGGGCTCGGCATGCGCGCCATTCAATACGGCGACGCCGACCTCATCGTCGCGGGCGGCGGGGAAATGGCCACCACGCGCTGCGGTCTCGGCAGCTTCGGCCAGGCGAAGGCGCTCTCCACGCGCAACGACGCCCCCAAGGAAGCGAGCCGTCCGTGGGACCTCGACCGCGACGGGTTCGTGCTGAGCGACGGGGGCGGTGCGATGGTGCTCGAGGAGCTCGGGCATGCGCGCTCCCGCGGCGCCCGCATCTACGCCGAGGTGGTCGGCTTTGGCATGAGCGGCGATGCCTATCACATCACCGCGCCCCCCGAGGACGGGGAGGGCGCCCGCATTTCCATGGTGAACGCGCTGAAAGATGCCTCGCTCAATCCGACCGACGTGCAGTACATCAACGCTCATGCGACCTCGACCCCGCTCGGCGACAAGGCCGAGACGGTCGCCTTGAAGCGCGCCTTCGGCGCTCACGCGAAGCGCGTCGCGGTGAGCTCGACCAAGTCGATGACCGGGCATCTCCTCGGGGCAGCCGGGGTCGTCGAGGCGATCTTCTCGGTGCTCGCGATCCGCGACGGCGTCGCGCCGCCCACCATCAATTACCACACGCCCGACCCGGAGTGCGACCTGGACTTCGTGCCCAACACCGCCCGTCGCATGAAGATCGACGTGAGCCTGTCGAACTCCTTCGGCTTCGGCGGCACGAACGGATCGCTCATCTTCCGGCGCTTCAGCGCCTGAAGGCGCAAGCGCCGAAGGTAAGTCCACCACGCGCGCTCTTCTCGTCCGCGAGCTCGACGTCCCGCCGGCGGTGCTGCGCCGCCTCGCGGCCCGCCTCCCCGAGCGCTATCCGCTGCTGCTCGACAGCGTCGTCGCGGGACCCTTGAGCCGTGCGAGCCTGCTGCTCGCCGAGCCGGGCGCGGCGCTGTGGCTCGACGCCGAAGGAAGGCTCGAGGCGCGCGGGCTGACTCCATCCGCGGGCGGCTTCCTCGCCGCGCTCGAGGACTGGTGGCTGCGCGAGCGGAGCGCCGCGCGACCGCCCGGCGGACGGGAAGCCCGCGCCGACTCGCTGCCCTTTTCGGGCGGGTGGGCGCTCTTTCTCGGCTACGAGCTGGCGCAGGAGATCGAGCCGCACCTCCGGCTCCCGCGCTCGCCGTTCCCGTGGCAGGCCTTTGCGCTGCGCACGCCGTGCGCGCTGGTGCACGAGCTCTCGCGCGGGCGGGTGTTCGCGGTGGCGGAGCCCGAGGCCGAGGACGCCCTGGGGCGCATCGCCGCCGACGCGCGCGAGGCGGCGAGCGCTTCGGACGGCGCCGATCTGCTGCGCATCGGGCGGGTCGAGGAAGAAGACGCGAGCGCGTATCTCGCGCGCGTGCGACGCGCCAAGGAGTATGTGCGCGCCGGCGACATCTACCAGGCGAACCTCTCGCGTCCCTGGACGGTGGCTCTCGACGATGACGGGGCGCCGGGCGCGGCGGCGGCGCTCTATCGGCGGCTCTGCGCCGCGAATCCAGCGCCCTTCGCCGCGCTCGCCCAGTGGCGCGGCGAGGCGATCCTGAGCTCCTCGCCCGAGCGGCTGGTGCGCGTCGCGGGGCGGCGCATCGAGACCCGGCCGATCGCCGGCACCCGCCCGCGGAGCCGCCAGCCCGGCGGCGACTCGCGCGAGATGACCGAGCTCGCCGCGCATCCCAAGGAACGCGCCGAGCACGTGATGCTGATCGATCTCGAGCGCAACGATCTCGGGAGGGTGTGCGCGCCGGGCACGGTGCGCGTCGACGAGTTCATGAGCATCGAGTCCTACACCCACGTGCACCACATCGTGTCCAACGTGAGCGGCGAGCTCGACGACGGGGTCACGCCCATCGGCGCGGTGCGCGCCGTGTTCCCAGGCGGAACCATCACGGGTTGTCCGAAGTTCCGCTGCATGCAGATCATCGCGGAGCTCGAGGCGGCCGGACGCGGGGCGTACACCGGCTCGCTCGGTTATCTGACGCGCGACGGGCGGCTCGATCTCAACATTCTCATCCGCTCGATGACGCTCTCCGCGCGGCAGCTCAGCTTCCGCGCGGGCGCCGGCATCGTGGCCGACTCCGATCCCGAGCGCGAGCTCGAGGAGACGCGCGCCAAGGCGCGCGGGCTGCTCGCGGCCCTGGGGGGCTTCCCGTGAACCCGGAGCTCGTGTGGGTCAACGGCCGCCCCTCGGGCGAGGTGTCGGCGCTCGATCGCGGGCTGCACTTCGGCGACGGCCTGTTCGAGACGATCGGCTGCGTGCACGGCGCGCCTCGGTTTCTCGAGCTGCACCTCGAGCGGCTCGCGGCAGGCTCGGAGCGGCTCGGCCTCGAGGCCCCCCGAGGCGGGACACTCGAGGCCGAGGTGCGGGCGCTGGCCGCGGAGTCGCCGCGCTCCATCATCAAGATGCTGGTGACGCGCGGTGCGGCCGTGGCCAGGGGTTATGCGCCGAGCGCCGCCGAGCGGCCGACGCGGATCACGCTGCGCTATGCGTGGCCCGAGGAGGATCCGGCGCTCTGGCACGAAGGAGTGCGGGTGCGCGTGGCGGACCAGCGACTCGGCGAGAACCCCGCGCTCGCGGGGCTCAAGCACTGCAATCGCCTCGAGCAGGTGCTGGCGCGGGCGGAGTGGACCGATCCCGGCATCGCCGAAGCGCTCATGTACAGCAGCTCCGCCGCCCTCATATCAGGCACCATGAGCAACGTGTTCCTGGTGCGCGACGAGAGGCTCTTGACCCCGCGCCTCGACCGCTGTGGCGTGGCGGGCGTCATGCGCCGGGTCGTGCTCGCGGAAGCGGCGAAGGCGGGGATCGCCGCCGAGGAGCGCACCCTCGGCTCACGCGATCTCGCCGCCGCCCGGGAGGTCTTCCTGACGAACGCCCTGATGGGCGTGCGCCCGGTGCGTGAGCTCGGCGGCCGGGCGCTGGCCGTGGGACCCCTGACACGGGCCCTGCAGGAGCGGCTCGCGCCGCTCCTGCGCGGCGGGGGGTCCCGGGAGCGAGGCGATGGCTAGGAGAGGGCGATGGGGAGGCCTCGCGCGGCGCGCCTTGCTCTGCGCCGCGGTGGTGTTGCTCCTCGCCGCGCTCGGGGCCAGCGGCGGGTATTTCTGGCTGCAGCGCGAGTTTTCGACGTCGGGCCCCGCCACCGCGGGCTCGCTCATCCAGGTGGACCCCGGTGCGAGCCTGCGCGGGGTGCTGGCACGGCTCGAGGCCACGGGCACGGTCCGCCACGCCCGCGCGGTGGAGCTCTATTTACGCCTGCGGGGGCTCCGGCCGCGCGTGCAGGCCGGTAACTACGAGATTCCGCCGCATGCGAGCCCCGAGGAGATCCTCGCGCTCTTCGAGCAGGGCAAGGTGGTTCTCGAGCAGCTCACCGTCGTCGAAGGCGCGACGTTCAACGATTTCCTCGAAGCGCTCGATCAGCATCCGCACGTGCTGCATACGCTGCGCGGCAAGAGCCCGGTCGCCATCATGGGCGCCCTCGGGCACCCCGGGGTGAGTCCCGAGGGCGAGTTCTTCCCCGATACCTATCGATTTGCCGCCAACACCCCTGACATTGCGATCCTCACGCTCGCCTACGACAGCATGCAGCGCGTGCTCGCCGACGCCTGGACGCAGCGCCGCCCAGGGCTGCCGTACGACACGCCTTACCAGGCGCTGACCCTCGCCTCCATGGTCGAGAAGGAGGCGGCGCTCAAGAGCGAGCGGGCGCAAATCGCCGGCGTGTTCGTCAACCGCCTGCGCAAACGCATGCGGCTGCAGTCCGACCCGACGGTGGTCTACGGCCTCGGCGCAAGGTACGACGGCTCGATCCACACGCGCGACCTGCTCCGCGACACGCCCTACAACACCTACACGCGCGCCGGGCTCCCGCCCACACCGGTCGCCTTGCCCGGACGCGAGTCGGTGCTCGCGGCCGTGCGGCCGGAGGAGACCCAGGCGCTGTACTTCGTGGCGACCGGGCTCGGCGACGGCGCTCATCACTTCTCGCGCACTCTGGAAGAGCATAATTCCGCCGTGAAAGCCTATCTCGCGCGGCTGCGCACCCAGGAGCACGCCGCCGACCCGAAGCCGGTCTCGCGGCGCCCATGAGCCCGGCCTTGTTTCTCACGCTCGAGGGCATTGAGGGCGCCGGCAAGTCCACGGTCGCGCAACTCGCCGGCTCCTGGCTCACTCGCCACGGCGTCGCCGTGCGCCTGACGCGCGAGCCCGGCGGCACTCCGCTCGCCGAGCACGTGCGGCGGATCGCGCTCGAGCGCGGCACCGAGACCGTGTCGCCGGTGACCGAGACGCTCCTCATGTTCGCGGCCCGCGCGCTGCACGTCGAGAACCTGATCCGCCCGGCGCTCGCGCGCGGGGAGTGGGTGGTATGCGATCGCTTCACCGACGCCACGCGGGCCTACCAGGGGGGAGGGCGCGGGGTGGACGCGGGCCTGATCGATGCGCTCGCGCGCAGCGTCCATGGGGGTCTCGAGCCCGACTGCACGCTGCTGCTCGACCTGCCGGTCGAGGCCGGGCTCGCCCGCGCCCGCGCCCGGCGGGGCGCCCCAGGCGCCCCCGATCGCTTCGAGGCCGAGAGCGTCGCCTTCTTCGAGAGAGTCCGCGCGGCGTATCGGGCGCTTGCCGCGCGCGAGCCGCAGCGCATCCGCGTCATCGATGCGGCGGCTCCGCTCGCCGAGGTGGAGCGGCGGGTGACCGAGATTCTCGCGGAGCTTCGCGCACCGGGGGAGCAACGGTGAGCGCCGCGAACGACGGTGCAGCCCCGGCCGCCTCCGCGGCGCCGGGAATGAGCGCGGCGCCGGAGTGGTCCGCCGCGGAACGGGCGACGCTTCGGGCTGCGTACAGGGCAGGGAGGCTGCCGCACGCACTCCTGATCCACGAGGCGCCCGGAGCGGGCGGGGAATGGTTGGCCACCTGGGCGGCGCAACTCGCGCTGTGCCGGGAGCCCGCGCGCGCCCCCTGCGGCGCCTGCACCGGGTGCCGCCGGGTCTGGGCGCTGCAGCACCCGGACGTGACCTGGCTGCGCGCTACGGAGGAATCGCGCCAGATCCGCATCGAACAGGTCCGTGATCTGGCAGCCGAGCTGGCGCTCACCGCTCACGGGGGCGGCTACAAGGTCGGCATCGTCTCGCCCGCCGACGCGCTCAACCGCTTTGCCGCCAATGCGCTCTTGAAGACGCTCGAAGAGCCGCCGCCCGGCACGCTTCTCGTGCTCACGGCCACGCAGCCCTCGCGCCTGCCTCCGACGCTGATCAGTCGTTGCCAGCGGCTGCGGGTACGCGCACCGACCCGCGCCGAGGGCATCGCCTGGCTGACGGCGCTGCGGGGGACGGGCGAGTGGGGCGAGGCGCTCGAGGTGCTGGGAGACGCTCCGTTGCTGCTCGCACGAGCGGAGCCTCGCGAGATTGCTCAAACCGGCCTCGACGCGCGCCGCACGCTCGACGCGCTCGCCGAGGGGACCGCGGACCCGGTCGCGGAGGCCGAGCGCTGGGCGCGGGGCGAGGCGCTGCCGCTGCGCCTCAGGTGCTTTGAGAATTGGCTCACAGATCAGATTCGCCGCCGTACACCGAGTGCGGCCCCGATCACGGAAGTGCGGGCTGGCCCCTACTTGCCAGCGGGCGGCGTGGTCTTGAATATACGCGAGCTCTTCGGGCTGCTGGACGAAGTGCGGGAGTTGCGCGCCACACTCGATGTGCCGCTGAACCGCGGTCTGGCGCTGGAAGCTCTTTTCAGGCGGCTGACCCGCCAGGGTGCGCCGTCATGAGGTCGGAGAACGTGAGAGCGGGTAACAAGCCGGGTCTGCTGACCCTCACCATCAAGGACAAGAGTGCCCTGTATCTTGCCTACATGCCGTTCGTGAAGAACGGCGGCCTCTTCATCCCCACCAACAGCAATTACCGCCTGGGGGACGAGGTGTTCATGCTGCTCAACCTCATGGGCGAGGACGAGAAGCTGCCCGTCGCGGGACGCGTCATCTGGGTCACGCCGAAGGGCGCCCAGGGCAACCAGGGCAAGCGCACCGCGGGCATCGGCGTGCAGTTCAGCGAGCAGGACCGCGGCCAGACTCAGAAGAAAATCGAGACCTATCTCGCGGGCGCGTTGTCCGGCGACAAGGCCACTCACACCATGTAGCGGCGGACCGGAACCGCTCAGACCCTGAGCGGTCCCGTTTAAACGCAAGCCCGAGCTTTAAGCGCCCGCGGTCCAGCGCTTCCCGGGCCCTCGGCGATGTCCAGCAGACATCTCACCAAGGCGCGGAAGAAGTTCTTCTCTTGTTCGTTTTCAGGTTTCACGGCCTGCTCGATTCGGGCGCATATGTCGATCTGGTGCGCCGGAGACAGCGATCGGAATTCCGCCAGGAACTGCATCAGCAGAGCTTGCTCGTCGGCTGATAAGGCCACCGCCATTGCCCCTCCCGCGCTGGGCCAGATGCTCGTAGTATCCCAGACAGGCACAGCGCGCTATATGGTGGTTGCCACCAGATCCGAGAGGATCATTGAAGCAACGGGGGACCGCGGTCGCGGGCGCCGCGTCCGGCGGCGCCAGGCCTCAGAAGCTAGGCCTCACAGACATCGCCGAGCGCCTCGCTCCGAGCCTCTTGCAACAGCGCCTCACCGAGTCTCAGCACCTTCGCGCGCTGCTCCTCGGTCAGCTGCTCGTACTCGCGAAGAAACTGGCATACGGCCTCGCGAAGCTCGGGCGCAAGGCCGCGCAGGAGCTGCGCGAATTCAGACCGCCTCTCGACGGTCTCCGGAGAGTCGTCACCCATCTGCGTATTCCCCCATCACGGCAAGGGGCGCTTAGGCTTCGGATAGTTCGCTTGTGCCGGAGCGCCCGCGGCCCCAAGGATAGCCTCTCGGCTCGCTCAGGGCAGTGGGTCAAAAGGCCTACGCAGTCAGACCGGCTTTAACGGCAAGGCGAGGGGGACTCAGGGTTTCGGCGCGGGGCCGCCGCGCGTCAGCGGCAGCCCACCGTCGCTGTTCATGCCCCCGGTCAGCACGTAAGCATCGAAGCCGCGCTCGACCAGGATGTAGGCGGCGGCGGAGCTGCGCCGGCCGGTATCGCAGTAGGCGACGTAGGGCGTGTTGCGGTCGAGCGTCGAGAGCTTCAGGCGGATCAGATAGAGCGGCACGTTGACGGCGCCCTCGATGCTGAGCGTCTGGTGCTCGCTCGGCAGGCGCACGTCGAGCCAGCGGCCGCCGCGCGCGATGATGGCCCGGGCCTGCTCGATCGACACCCACTGCAGCAGCGGCTCGTTCATCAGCTCGCGGAAGTCCTGCTTGTTGAGGCGCATCAGGACGCCGTCGGTCATCATGGTGATGGTGGCGTTGCGCTTGGCCTCGGCGATCAGGGCTTCTTCCCCGAAGCTGTCGCCGACGCCGAGCTCGGCGAGCTTGATGCCGTCGCGGCTCAGCGGCGTCTCGCGCGTCACGGCGCACTTGCCGTTGACGATGATGTAGAAATAGTCGCCTTCATCGCCCTGCTTGATCACGACCTCGCCCGCCTTGGAGGGCCGGCGCTGCAGGCGCTGGAAGATCGCCTGGATGTTGGCCGGCGGAATGCGATGAAAGGCGCTGGTCTGCAGGATGGTGGTCATCCAGTCGTCCGACCCCACGGCTTGCAGCGTCGCCTGCAGCTCCTCGACCTCGTAGGTGCCGGTCTGGTCCCACGTGATCATGACATCGAGCAGGTCGCTCTCGATCGAGAGGAAGGTGATGTCGTCCACCGCCCGCACCGTGACGCGTCGCGGCAGCTTCGGATAGAGCGGATTGCGGGTCTCGGGCGTGCCGGCGCGCAGCACCCCGATGTTGCGCTCGTTCTCGTTCACCTCGACGGCGCCGCTGACCAGCCAGACGGTGCGCTTGTCGGTGTCGCCCTGGTTGAACAGCACGCGTCCGGCCGAGAGCGTGCGCACACTGACTTTCTTGGCGAGCGCAGCCAGATTCTCGCGCTTCATCGCATCGAGCGGCGCGAAATTTCTGAGCAATTGAGCCGACGCTACTTGATCTTCGGCCATTTCCACCCGGTGCCCGGAATTACCCCCGGCGGGGGCCCCGAGGCGCGAAATTATGGTAGCACACGCCTTTTCGCGCGCCGCCGGCGGCTCTCGGGCTGTGACGCCCATCCACGCCGGCCGCCCTCAGTCTGTGACGGCCCTCTCGATTGCGTTCCAGCCCGGATCGGGCTGGAAGCGCTCCCCGTAGCGCGCGCTGAGCTCCTTGAGCCGCGCCACCACCGCCGCCACGCCCCGCGAGCGCGCGTAGCGGAGCGGCCCGCCGCGAAACGGCGCAAAGCCGGTGCCGAACACCACCGCGGCGTCGACCAGGTCGGCGTCCTCGACGATGCGCTCGCGCAGGCACGCCGCGCACTCGTTCACCAGAATCAGGATCAGGCGGTCGATCAGATCCGGCGGGGCGGCCGCAGCGGCCCCGGCGGGCTTCACGGCCTTGCCGTCGCGCCAGACGTAGAAGCCTTCCCCGCTCTTGCGACCGAGCTTCTTCGCGGCGAGGAGCTCCCGGAGCCGGCGCACTTCGACACCCTGGCGACTCAGGCCGCGCGCGATGATCTCGCCGACGTGCGCGGCGACATCGAGTCCGACGACGTCGATGAGCTCGATCGGGCCCATCGGCATGCCGAAGGCGACGGCCGCCGCATCGATCACGGGAAGGGGCACGCCTTCCTGCGCCGCGAGCATGGCCTCGTGCATGTAGGGCGTGAGCACGCGATTCACCATGAAGCCCGGCGCGCTGCGGCAGGGGAGCGGCAGCTTGTCGATGCGGCGCGCAAAACCGGTCGCGGTCTGCACGACCGCGGGGTCGGTGCGCTCGGCGTGCACGATCTCGACGAGCGGCATCTGAGGCACGGGGTTGAAGAAGTGGAGCCCGACGAGGCGCTCGGGACGGGCGAGCTTCGCCGCCAGAGGCTCCAGCATCAGGCTCGAAGTGTTGGTCGCCAGCAGCGCGCCCGGCTTCATGCGCGGCTCGATTCGCGCATACAGCTCCTGCTTGGCCTCGAGACTCTCGAAGATCGCCTCGATCACGACGTCGGCCCGCGCCACCGCGTCGCCGGCGACGTCGGCGGCGAGGCGCCCGCGCGCGGCGGAGATCTGCGCCGGATCGCGCAGGCGCTTGCCGAAGAGCTCCCGCGCGCGCATCAGCGCCGGCTCGACGAGCTCCATTGCCCGATCCTGCAAGGTCACCGTGAAGCCGCGCAGCGCCGACCAGGCGGCGATGTCCCCGCCCATGACTCCGGCGCCCACCACGTGCACATGACGGATGTCGGCCCCGCTCCGGCCGCCCGCGCTCTTCAGCCGGTCCTGCAGCAGAAACACGCGCACGAGGTTGCGGGAGCTCTCGGTGGTGAAAAGCTGGGCGATCGAGCGTGCCTCGGCCTCCAAGGCCGCATCTCCGTGCGCTCCGTAGCGCGCCCACAGCTCGATGATGGCGTACGGGGCGGGGTAGTGCTCACGCCGTGCGCGCCGCGCAACCTGACCCGTCAGCGAGTGCCTGACCAGCGGCCGCAGCGGGGCGCTGCCGAGGAGCCGCTCGACGAGCGGTGCCCGCCGCGGCGGCGGCGCGGGAGCCGCGAGCAGCAGCTCGCGGGCGGCGCTGCGGAGCTCCGCCTCCGGCACCAGCCGATCGACGAGCCCCAAACGCCGCGCCTTCTCGGCGCGCACGGGCTTGCCCGTCAGCATCATCTCCATCGCGGGCCGGACGCCGACCGTGCGTACGCTCCGCACGGTGCCGCCGAAGCCCGGGTGGATGCCGAGCTGCACCTCCGGGAGTCCCAGCGAGAGTCGGTCGTCCGCCACGCCCACGCGATAGCGGCACGCGAGCGCCAGCTCGAGACCGCCGCCGAGGGCAAAGCCGTGAATGGCCGCGACGCTCGGGCAGGGGAGCCTCGAGAGGCGATTGAGGACCTCCTGACCGCGATGGATGAGCTCATAGCCGCTCGCGGCGTCCGTGATGCCGGTGAATTCCCTGATGTCGGCGCCGGCGATAAAGCCGCTCTTCTTCGCCGAGATCACCACCACCCCGCGCGGCCGATCCCGCTCGAGCGCCGCCAGGAGCCCGTCGAGCTCGGCGAGCACGCCGCTCGAGAGCACGTTGGCCGAGGTTCCCGGCTTGTCGATCGTGAGCCAGGCGAGACCCTCGGCATCGCGCGCCAGCGTCCAGGATCCGCTCGCAATATCGTTCATGTGCGCTTCTCCCATCGGGAGGCAGGAGTCCCGCGCGGCTCAGGCGGCCGAGACGGCGCGCGCGGCGGTGCCGCTCCGGACCTCGAAATCGCACACCAGCGGGCGATGGTCCGAGAGGCGCACGTCCGGCACGCGAAAGTCCGTGACCTCGATGCCCTCGCTCACCAGGATGAAGTCGAGCTCGATGCGCGGCGTGCGTGCCGGAAAGGACGGCAGGCCCGCAGTATTGGCGCTGCGCAGTCCCGCGGCGCGCATGAAGAGGTAGATCTCGTGCGTGCCCCAGAAGGTGTTGAAGTCGCCCGCGACGATCACGGGCTTCGCCGACTGCAGGATCAGATCGTGGAGCGAGCGCAGCTGGTACTGGCGCTGGCGGAACTTGAGCGACAGGTGCACGAGGAACACGCACACATCCGAGAGCTCGAGCTCGATGATGAGGCGCTTGATCCCGGTATCGAAGTAGTGGAAGCGCTCGCCGTGCACGTTCGGCGCCGAGAGGAACGCATTGCCCTGCTTGCGGACGATCGGTATCAGTTGATTTATCGAGCCGGCGCCGTACTTGCACTGGAAGGTGGAGTAGTGGCCGAGCTCACCGGCGATGTGCTCCGCCTGGTTCACCATCCCGGTGCGGATCGAGCCGGTGTCCACCTCGACGAGTCCGACCACGTCCGGGCTCTCGGAACGGATGAATTCGGCGATGCCGCGCAACACCTTGCGGTTGCTGCGCAGGTAGCCCGCGCCGGGCACCGGCAGGTGGAAGGCGGGTCCCGTGCCGGTGGCATAGCGGATGTTGTACACGAGCAAGCGCACGGTGGGGGAACTTGACCTCGCGGAGCTCTCGCTGCAGGGCGTCATTCTAGCCTCGGGTCTCGGGGAAATTGCGCGAGTTTCCCTGCGGGGGCGCTTGTGCGAGACTGCCACTCGTGTCGCAGGCCAATCCAGTCCTTATCTTCGTGACCCACTGCTGGGAGAACAGCGACGACTACCTGCGGGTATTCGAATATCTGGAGAGTCAGCGGAACTTCTTCTATCGCAACTACAGCACCCCCGAGCAGCGCCCGCAGGGCGACAAGGAGGCGCTGCGCGAGAGTCTGCGCAAGCAGATCGCCCCATCGGAGGCGGTCATCGGGTTGTCGAGCCTGTTCGATGCGCATCAGGAGCTCCTGACCTTCCAGCTGCGCTTCGCGCAGGCGAGTCACAAGCCGGTGATCCTCATGAAGCCCTTCGGCGCGCGCAAGGACGTGCCCAAGGCGTTACGGGACCTCGCGAACGAAGTGGTGGACTGGGACGAGCGGGCGTTGGTGGATGCGATCCGCCGCCAGGCGCGTCATGAGGAGACGACGCGCTGGGATACGATCGAGTTCAAACTGGACTAGAGACTTCCGCAGGGCGCTTGACCCCACACCGCGCGTACGGCTACGCCTCCGCCGCGTACAGCGAGATCACCTCCGGCACGCCCTTGCGCGGGTTGGCGCGTGCTCCGTTGGCGCCGTTCGGAATCGCACCGCTCGGGATCGCGCCGTTGGACCTTGCGCCGTCCGACACCGCCTCCGGCATGGCGAGCACCCTCTCGACCAGCGCCGCGCGCGCCAGGGCGGCAAACAGCCGCACCACCGCGCAGGCCACTTCGTCGGCATCGTGATTCG
>Ga0209055_1000229_pt1 | contig 39488 bp, 39 predicted proteins | sample GraSoiAngelo_110_FD_185875 | JGI IMG/M metagenome (GOLD analysis project Ga0209055, IMG submission 185875) | Grasslands soil microbial communities from the Angelo Coastal Reserve, California, USA - 14_0903_12_30cm (SPAdes) (version 2) | ecosystem: Environmental > Terrestrial > Soil > Grasslands ... | reverse complement strand
TCAGTGCTGTCCGGAGAAAAGTTGACGAGATCTAGCCAAGCATGTGATTCGGAAGAGCTTAGGTGCAGTCTACGCCGGGAACGATTTGAATTCAATTTGCCGGAAATCAAGGGTTTTGGGGGAGCTTGGAGGCTTGCGACAATGGCCCATGAATCTTGGCCAAACCGTCTTCTCGCAATTGATCGAGCATCTGCCGCACAAGGAGTTTCAGAAGTGCGTAGCTCGCTACCACGGCAGTTACTATCTAAAAAACTTTTCTTGTTGGGACCAGTTTCTCGCGATGGCCTTTGCCCAATTGACTTATCGCGAGAGCCTGCGCGACATCGAAGCCTGCCTTCGCTCTCTGCAGAGTAAGCTCTATCACATGGGATTCCGGGGCAGGGTGTTTCGCTCCACTCTTGCCGATGCCAATGAATCAAGAGACTGGCGAATCTATGCCGACTTTGCTCAGGTTCTCATCAGCATCGCCCGTCCTTTGTATGCTGACGATCCCTTGGGAGTGGAGTTGAGTGAAAATCTGTATGCCTTGGATTCCACCACCGTCGATCTCTGTCTGTCGCTGTTTCCCTGGGCAAGGTTCCGCCGTTCCAAAGCCGCAGTCAAGATGCATACCCTGCTCGACCTGCACGGCAGCATTCCCACGTTTATCCGCATTACAGAAGGCAAAACCCACGACGTCAATATCCTTGATCAGTTCATTCCCGAAATCGGTTCGTTCTATGTCATGGATCGCGGCTACGTCGATTTTGAACGCCTCTACCGCTTCACGCTCTGTTCCGCATTCTTTGTCGTCCGCACCAAAGAGAATGTCTTACTCCAGCGGCGCTACTCCCACTCGGTGGACAAGTCCACCGGTGTACGTTCCGATCACACCGTCATCCTTACCGCGATCGAGTCGGCCAAGGTATATCCAGAGACACTACGACGTGTGACCTACTTCGACGTCGAGAACCAAAGGCGTTTGAAATTTCTGACCAATAACTTCTTTCTTCCCGCACTTACCATTGCAAGAATCTACAAGTCCCGTTGGCTGGTGGAAATCTTTTTTCGATTTATCAAACAGAACCTCCGCATCAAGTCCTTCTACGGGACGAGCGAGAACGCAGTGAAGACCCAAATTTGGATCGCGGTTTCCGTTTACGTTCTGGTCGCGATCGTTCGGAAGCGCTTGCGGCTGGAAGCCACCTTTTACCAAATTCTACAGATTTTGAGTCTTACGCTCTTCGAGAAAATGCCCATTTTACGGGCCTTGGAAACAGTCGACTCCCAAGATGACTTCGTCGCAGATTCTAATCAGCTGATTCTATTCGACTTTTAACCGGACAGCACTGTCTACAGGTAATAAGTGGGTAGCGCCAAGGTTATTCTTCCAGTTCACTTGGATAGGGGTTCCACGCGTGGTTTCGAATGTCGGACCCGGATAAACTCCGTTGCAACCCCAGAGCGGTGTCGGTGGAAGGTCGCGATGAAGCTTCTGCGTGATGGGTGACATAGAGATGTCGGTTACGGATCCCGGACGCGGACGAATTACCGGCGGAATCGGCAGAGGGTCGACAAACTGAGCAAGAGTTGGCGGCGACTGAGGCTGAACCCCCAAATGGTGCGTCACGTGCCCGTGATACTGCACCGCATTTGGTGGAACCCGCTTCAGTTGGGGCAAGGCAGGAGCGATCATCCCCGTCCCTGCCATTGCGCCGAGCTTCAAAACATCCCTTCGTGTTGCCATAGCAATGCTTCCTCCAGTTGATGCGGGCAGAGCTAAGCACACTGCCCCTAATGGTCGCCGAGGCCTGAGCCGTCGAGGCATGGACACGCCCTTCGGCCGGTTGGTGTCCGCTTTAAAATGCGAGAGTTTTGTTTCTTTTGCGCCCTGCTACATCAGTCGAGCTCCAGTGGCGGAGGCGTGAAGCCCCCGGATGTCTGGCTAGCCTTGGAGCGTAGCTCTGACATTTACGCAGCGACGAGTGGCAGATACGTAGTGACCTATGGCAGAAATTCTCTTGCAGTTTACCAATCATCCTAACGAGCCTAGCAGCTACTTGGTTATCGTAGAAACCGGTGTTGAGGCGCAATCAGGTATTCACTCTAGACACCGCGATGCGATAAGGTACAGACGATTGCTGGGACGCAGATACGCTCGCAGGCGACGGGAACGTGTAGGCGGAAAACGGAATGTCGTCGCGAGGCAGCGAATAGGCGCGGAGATTCTTACGATGCTGGGTGGATATTTGCTTCCACCGTCGTCGCGGGCAGGATTCCACTTAACGCGGGATAGATTCTGCGATAGGCGCGATAAGACTGCTCAAGGACCAACATGTTTTGAGAGTCGGGCTTAATTTGCTGAGCCGTCTGGACGATAGCGTCGCAAGCTTCGTCGACGGATTTCCAACCCCCTGCGCCCACGCCCGCCAAAATGGCGGCTCCGTACGCTGCTCCTTCTTCCGCCTTCACAATCTCTACAGTTGCTCCGTAGACGTCCGCTTGAATCTGCCGCCACAAGGCAGATCGCGCTCCGCCACCGCCGAGTCGAACGCGTTGCACCGGCAAGTTCATCTCGCGGAAGATGGTGAAACTGTCCTTCAGGCTGAAGGCCACGCCCTCGAGAATGGCACGGATGATGTCGGCGCGAGTGTGAGACGCCGCAAGTCCGACAAGAGCGGCGCGCGCGTTCGGATCGCAGTATGGAGTGCGTTCTCCCATCAGGTAGGGCGCCCAGAGAACGCCGCTCGCTCCGGCAGGAGCTGTGGCTGCCTCTTCGCACAGCCGATCATAGGGATCACGGCCATCCTCACGCCCGGCGCCGAAACGGTCGCGGAACCAGCGTAACGAGAGCCCCGCCGCCTGCGTAACGCCCATCACATGCCAGCGCCCCGGAATGGCATGACAGAAAGTGTGAAGTCGTCCTTGTGGATCGAGGGCGGGTCCGTCGGTGGCCGCGAATACCACGCCCGACGTTCCAATGCTGACGCTCACCGTGCCGGGGCGCACGATGCCCATTCCGACAGCTCCTGCCGCCTGATCTCCGGCACCCGCCACCACCGGTGTTCCCGGCTTCAATCCCGTGGCCTCGGCCCCGCTCCCGTTGATTCGACCGCAGATTTGCGGAGACTCCCACAGCGAAGGCAGCAGCTTCTCCTCAATGCCGCTCCTGCTCTGCATCTCGGCAGACCATTTTCGGTTGGTCACATCCAGCAGAAGAGTTCCCGAAGCGTCCGCCATATCGATGGCGCGCTCCCCGGTCAGGCGAAAACGCACGAAATCCTTCGGCAACATGACGTGTGCGACACGCCGCCAATTCTTGGGCTCGTTCTCACGAACCCAGAGCAGCTTGGTCAGTGTGAAGTTTGTCAGTGGAGGATTGCAGGTGAGCTGAATGAGCCGTTCCGTGCCAAACAGGCTGGCAAGCTCCTCAACTTGGCGTTCTGTGCGCTGGTCGCACCAGATGATTGCAGGACGAACCACTTCGTCGGCAGCATCCAGCAGGACTGCGCCATGCATTTGTCCGGAGAAACCGACGCAGGCGATTGCGTCTCCCCCAGTTCCGGCGTTGCGCACGGCCTGTCGCACGGCTAGGCGGCAGGCTCTCCACCAATCTTGTGGATCCTGCTCTGCCCACCCTGCGCGCGGCGAGGCGAAATGCGCGTGCTCCTCGGTTCCGGACGCAACAACTTTTCCGTGCTCGTCAATGATCAGAGCGCGAGTCCCGCCGGTCCCGACATCGATGCCAAGAAATAAAATACTTTTCCCCTTCCCTGCCATTGAGTAGAAGGCCTACGGGTCGTGATGTTCCAATACCGGGCGAGTCGGCCTAGACCGTCGGATCAGTCGGCAATGGCCTGGTAAGCCAGCGCGTGCACTTGCCGGTCCAGGCTCAACCCTCCTGTCGGGTGCAGCTGCGCCATGAAAATCACAATCATCTGTTCTTTCGGGTCAACGGAGAATGCAGTGTAGAAAAAACCTCCCCAGTTGAATTGTCCCGGCGAACCAAGCTCGGAGAGTGGTTCTTTCACGCCCTCGACACCGAATCCCAGTCCGAAGCCCTGATCGGAACTGATCTTCCCCAGTTGATCGTGGGTCATCAGTTCGATCGATTTGCGGCTCAGGAGGCGCGTGTTCCCCATCTTGCCGCCATCCAGCATCATGAGACAGAAACGCGTGTAGTCTTCAACCGTAGATACGAGGCCTGCGCCTCCCGAGAAAAGCTTCTTGGCGGCGCGGTAGGGATAATCGGCGGAATAGACGAAGGGGCCCTCGGCAATCGGAGTGTCCGGAAAACGATTCAGGCCTTGGTCGGGATAATACGTGTAAGCGGTGGCGAGCCGCTGCAGTTTATCTTCGGGAGGATAGAAGTATGTGTCTTTCATTCCCAGCGGTTCGAAGATGCGGGTACGGAAGAACTCGTCGAGGGGTTGGCCCGAGACGACTTCCACCAAACGTCCAAGCACATCCACTCCCAAACTGTATTCCCAGCGCTCTCCTGGGTTAAACAGCAGCGGGAGGGCGGCCAGGCGTTTCACGGTGTCCTCAATCGTGCCGTCATAGGGCACGAGACCATGGGCAACGTTCGCGCTCTTGTACATGGGACCGAGCAGATTGTTCCAGTGATAGGTCAGGCCAGAGGTATGCCGCAAGAGGTCGCGAATCGTGATCTCCCGGCTGGCGGGAATCGTGTAAGGCTCGCCCGAGGCAGGTTTGACCAGGACCTTCGGATTCTTGAACTCGGGCAGGTATTTTGAAACTGGATCTTCGAGCAGGAACCGGCCCTCTTCGTAGAGCATCATCACCGCTACGCTGGTAATGGGTTTCGTCATCGAGCAGATTCGGAACAGCGTGTCAGGCCGCATCGGCTTGCCGGCTTCTGCGTCCGCCATGCCCTGGGCTTTGAACCAGACCACGCTGCCGCGTCGCGCCACCAGGGTGACTGCGCCTGCGATTCGTTTCTCGTCTATATTGCGTTGGATAACAGTGCCGATCCGTTGAAGCCGTTCTGAGGAGAGGCCTGCAGATTCGGGTTTTGCAGTTGGTAGTCCCTGCGCAACCGCGGCTGAGGTGATGAGAAGAACGCAAATGACCGTTGAAATGAGTGTCTTCCGCGTCATCAGGTAACCTCATCTTGTATCGGTTTGACTGCTGGATTTGATAGTATAAGCGACCCGATGTTCTGGCGCGTAGCTTGAACTGCCAACCTGAGGCGGATGGATCTCCACGATATCAATAAGGTTCCGCACCGGAGGTTCAACCCGCTGACGCGGGAATGGGTGCTGGTTTCGCCACATCGTACCCAGCGACCCTGGCAGGGACAAGTTGAGAGAACTGCGCACGCGAACGCTCCGGAGTACGACCCGAACTGTTACTTATGCCCAGGGAATGCGCGGGCTGGCGGCATGCGGAACCCTCGTTACAACTCGACTTTTGTCTTTACCAATGACTTCGCCGCTCTGCAACCTGATGTACCTCATGCTCGAATCGATGATGGCAACCGGGAATTGCTGGTTTCTGAAAGCGAGGCAGGAACCTGCAGGGTCGTATGTTTTTCGCCGCGCCATGACCTGACGCTATCACGCATGAGCGTCAACGACATCGCGGCAGTGATAGACGTCTGGGCGAGCGAGTGCGAGGAGCTTGGATCCCTGCCCTACATCAACTACTTACAGGTCTTTGAAAATCGTGGCGAGATCATGGGCTGCAGCAACCCGCACCCGCATTGTCAAATTTGGGCCAACCAGACGATCCCGAACGAGCCCCGTAAAGAACAAGACTCGCAAGCGGCATACGCGAAGAAGCACGGCGCCTGTCTCCTCTGCGCTTACGTGGATTTGGAACGCAAGGCTGAGGTCCGTATTGTGTGCGAGAACAATTTCTTTCTGGCGATGGTGCCGTTCTGGGCGGTTTGGCCGTTTGAAATATTGTTGGTGGCCAGGAACCACGCCCGCGATCTCGCATCGCTCGATGATGCCGTTCGCGAGAGCCTCGCTGACATACTCAAGCGAATCACAACCCGCTACGACAATCTCTTCCAGATCTCATTTCCCTATTCCATGGGATTTCACCAGGCCCCCACCGATGGCGAGCCGCATCCTGAGTGGCATCTTCATGCCCACTTCTATCCGCCGCTTTTGCGCTCTGCTACGGTGCGCAAGTTTATGGTGGGATATGAAATGCTGGCTTCTCCTCAGCGGGATATCACTCCGGAACTTGCGGCAAACAAGCTCCGAGAGACCAGCGAAGTGCACTACGCCGATCAAGCGTAGGACTGCCAAAGCGCTCACAGAGCCTTAGTGCGACACACCCAGCTTGCGCAGGAAAGACATCATGGGGCACCAGTTTGTGAAGGCTGACTGGAACAGGTTCAGGCCTACAAAGGCAGTGAACAGGTACCAATAGGGACTCACCCAATGTCCCAGCCCTAAAGATGCCAGCACAAAAGCTCCGGCAATCATTCTCAAGTAACGGTCGATAGTCATTTCTTACCTCCTGAATTCTTAGTCGGCGGCGTGTGCCAAGCTGCCGTGGGGTACCGGTTTTGACTCGCGGCCCCGCTGGGTTAGGTAGTAGAGAACAGGTACCGCCATGCGGGACAGGACGGTTGACGCCACCTCACCGGCCATGAGCGAGAGAGCCAGTCCCTGGAAGATCGGATCGAACAGGATGACGCTGGCGCCCACCACGACGGCCGCTGCCGTCAAGAGCATGGGCCGGAAGCGGACTGCTCCGGCATCGACCACGGCTTCCTCCAGCGACATGCCCTGCGAACGCCGCAGCTCAATGAAGTCAACGAGAATGATGGAATTGCGCACAATGATTCCTGCGCCTGCAATAAAACCGATCATCGACGTGGCCGTGAAGAATGCGCCTATCAAGGCGTGCGCGGGCAGGATGCCGACCAACGTCAGTGGAATCGGCGCCATAATCACCAGCGGCGTCTTGAATGACCCAAACCAGCCCACGACCAGCACGTAGATCAACACCAGCACCGCCGCGAACGCCAATCCGAGATCGCGAAAGACTTCCACGGTTATGTGCCATTCGCCATCCCACTTCATGGAAAAGCGATCGCTGCGTTCCGGCAACGTCGTGCCCTTGTGCTGCTTAACCGCGTACCCTTGGGGCAACTGGATTTTGTTGATGGTGTCGCTCATTTTCAGGATGGCGTACACCGGGCTTTCCTCTTCGCCGGCGACATCACCCGTCACATAGACGACCGGTTGCAGGTTCTTGCGATAAACACTGGTGTCAATCGTGGTCTGCTGCAGGTTGGTTACTTCCTGCAGCGCGATTTGTTGGCCGGTCGGGGTGGGCAGCTTTAGACGTCCGAGCTCTTCAATTCCTGACCGGTCAGGCCGGGACAGACGCACTTCGATGGGCACATCCTCACGCGACTGCGGATCGTGCAACAGCCCGGCATTGACGCCGCCCAGGCCAATCTGCAAAGTGCGGGTGACATCGGCTGGAGAAACGCCGTGCAGCGCGGCTTTATCGAGGTCGACTATCAGGTCGTACTTGGTTTGCGGATCTTCGACGTACCAATCGACATCCACAACGCCCGCAGTATCGTGAAATACTTTCTTGATTTGAGCTGCCAATTCGATCTGGCGTTTGTAGTCCGGGCCGTAGACCTCCGCTACAAGCGTCTGGAGCACCGGCGGCCCCGGCGGCCCCTCGACGACCTTGATGCGCGCGCCGAATTGATCGGCGATTTTGTCCAGCTCGGGGCGGACCCGGCGAGCAATTACGTGGCTCTGCGCCTTGCGATGGCGGCGTGAAAGCAGGTTGACCTGAATGTCGGCCTGATTCGGCTGGCGCCGCAAGAAATAGTGCCGCACCAGGCCGTTGAAGTTGTAAGGCCCCGATGTGCCTGCATAGATCTGATAATTTGTGACCTCCGGTTGCCGGCCCAAGTACTGTCCCAATTCCCGTGTTACGCGGGTGGTTTGCTCCAGCGGAGTTCCATCGGGCATGTCAATGATGACTTGGAACTCGCTCTTGTTGTCGAAGGGAAGCATCTTCACGCGCACCCATTTCAATGGGACGAAAGCCACCGCGGCCAGCAACAGCACCGCTACGCCGCCCAGAAATATCCAGCGGCGCCGCGGATTCAGAACGAGAGGATTCATCACCCGGCGGTAAAGGCGCGTGGTCCAATCTTCGGTCTCGTGCTCAGAGGGACCTCCAGCCGCAGCGTAATGGCGCAAGAGGCGCAGAGCCGCCCACGGGGAGACTGCGAACGCGACGATCAGCGAGAAGATCATCGCGGCCGATGCGCCCACCGGAATAGGACGCATGTAAGGTCCCATTAGGCCGCGGACGAAAGCCATGGGGAGAATGGCGGCAATCACTGCGAAAGTAGCCAGAATGGTCGGATTGCCGACTTCGTCCACCGCCTCCACCGCTACAGCGGCAAGGGAACGTCCGCGACTGCCCGGCAGGCGGAAGTGGCGGACGATGTTTTCGACCACCACAATCGCGTCATCCACCAGTATGCCGATGGAGAAAATTAGCGCGAACAGGGTCACCCGATTCAGCGTGTATCCGTATAAATAGAAGATAGTCAGGGTAAGTGCGAGCGTTACGGGGACCGCCAGGAGCACAACGCCCGATTCGCGCCAACCGAGAGCCAGAGCAATCAGCAACGTCACCGAAAGCGTCGCAATCACCAAATGCTTGAGCAGTTCGTCGGACTTATCCTTGGCCGTCTCACCGTAGTTGCGAGTCACCGTGACGTTCAGGTCCGCGGGGAGCATGTACCCGCGCAACGATTTGACCCGCCCCAACGCCTGTTCCGCAATGACCGTCGCATTCGTGCCCGCACGCTTGGCCAGGGTGATCGTCACTGCGGGATATTCCACTGCTGCCGCTTGCCCGCCTGCATCGCGTGCTTTAGCAAACATCACGTAGTTGTCTGGTTCGGCTGGACCGTCCTCCAGCTTTTCAGCCACATCCCGCAGGTAGACTGGCCGCCCGGCGTGTACCCCCACGACTACCTGCTGCAAGTCTTCAACTCGAGTAAAGAACGTGCCCGCTTCGACCTGAAATTCACGGTTGTCGCGGGCGAAGCTGCCGGCCAGCCCGCGAGTATTTGCGTTCCCCAGTTGTGCGGTGACTGCGCCCGGTGTCAGACCGTAGGCGGCCAGACGCTGCGTGTCGAGCACCACCCGCAACTGCCGCGGCTGCCCGCCGATGATCGTCGTCTCCGCGACGTTATCGAGCTGCTTGAGCGAGTCCTCCAACTCGCCGGCAACTCGCCGCAGGCCGTAAGAGTCGTAATTCTTTCCCCACAACGTGAGCGCCAGGATGGGCACGTCGTTAATCGAGCGGATCTTGATGATGGGCTGGGAAACCCCGGGAGGAATGCGGTCGAAGTTGGAGTAAAGCTTGTTGTAGGTCTGTACGATCGCATCTTCTTCTTTCGTGCCTACGTAAAAGCGCACAATCAGCAGGCTCACCCCAGGGTGGCTGACCGAGTAGATGTACTCAACTCCCGGCACTTCGCGGAGCAATCTCTCCATGGGCAGGCTGACGCGCTGTGCAACTTCTTCCGGGGAGGCACCCGGCATCTGCACGAGGACGTCGAGCATGGGAACGATGATCTGTGGCTCTTCCTCGCGCGGGGTCTCGAGGATGGCAAAAGCGCCAAGCAAGAGGGCCCCCACGATCACGAGCGGGGTCAGCTTGGAGTCGATGAAGCCACGCGCAATCCTTCCCGCGAGCCGCAAAGTATCGGGTTTGGAAGAGCTCTCTTTCATTACTCTGCCTCGATCCGCTTTCCGTTCAGTTCCAGTTCGCCGGATTTGGAGACGAGCTTCTCGCCCTCCTGCAACCCCGCCAGGATTTCCACCTCTTGGCCGGAAGACTTGCCCAACGTCACATATCGCAGGCTGGCAATCCTGTTCTGATCGAGCACGTAGACGCCCTGCAGCTGGCCGCGCTGGACAACCGCAGTTTGCGGTATGCGCAAGGCTGGACGCCGCCCGCGGGCAATTTCTACACGCCCAAACAGGCCGGAGCGCAGGAGCGAATCGCCCGGCAGCTCAATCTTTACCAGGAAGCTCCGGCTGGCGGGATCAACCGCGGGAACGATCTGTACGACTTTGCCTGCCAGTTGGGCGTTTTGCAGAGCATCAATCACGACGGGTAATCCTTGTCCCAGGCGAACGTACTGGAGGTCGTTCTCGTTGACGTCTACTTCCAGCCGATAATGGCGCAAGTCCTCGACCGTAAAGATGGGCATGCCGGGACTGGCCAAGGCGCCCGAGTCCATTCTTCGTTCGGTGATTACGCCGTCAAAAGGAGCGCGAATGCGGGTGTAGTCCAATGCCGTGCGCGCCTGCGCGACAGCCGCATCAGCCTGCGCTTTGCCTGCTTGCGCCATGCTGCGGCGGGCGAGCGCCGCCTGGTAGCGAGCCTTGGCCTCGTCGAACTCCTGCGGACTTACCGACTTTCTTTCGTAAAGCATCTGGTAACGCTTGAAGGTGGCTTCGGCGAGCGCGAAATCCGAGTCGGCGGCGGCAATCTCCTGCTGGGCTCGTGCACCTGCGGCGCCGGTGCGATCACTGGCAGCTCGCTGCTGGGCGTCGTCAATTACGGCCAGCACCTGGCCCCGTTGGACCCGGTCGCCTTCGTGGACGCGGATCTCCACGATGTTCCCCATCGTCTGGGCCGCGAGTTGGCTGGTCTGGGCAGCCCGCACCGTGCCGACCGCTTCCAGCAGGTCGGGCGCGTCTACCCGCTGGGCGACGAGGACAGGCGCGCGCGCTGTTTCTGGCGCTGCGCTGCCCGTGCGCGGTTCGCGGGAACAACCAGCCAGAGCAAGAGCTGCGGCGAATACAAGCGATATGCGATATGTGTAACTCATGGCGTCACCACGGGAGATTGAGGATTCAAGGTTCCGGTCGCCAGCTCGAGGTTGGCGTAACTGGTATGGAGCCGATAGAGGGCCTGCCAGTAATCATTCTGCGTGCGCCGTGCTGCGTCTTCCGTGCCCAGCAGGTCCGTAATGGTCGTCAATCCGCCGTCGTAGCGGTCCTGGTTCATGCGCAGGCTTTCCTGCGCCTGGGAAATGGCAGCACGTGCAACCTCGACCTGCTGGCGGTTGGCATCGAAGTCGTAATACGCGCGGCGTACCTCCAAGCGGACAGCATCGGTGGACGCTTGTTTCATGGCAATAGCTTTTTCCTGCAAAGCACGTTCTCGTGAGAGCTGGGCGCGCTTGGCGCCGCCCTGGAAAATATCGAACTGTACCTCGATCCCGCCAAGCCAGCTGCTACCACCACCGCCGGCGAACAGAGTCGGATTGTGCAGGTCCCAGCCGGCGAAAGCATTCACCCGCGGACCAAAGGAGGACTTCGCAATCGAGACGCTTTGGTGTTGAGCCTGCTCCTCCAGTTCAATGCGCTTCAGGTCAGGGCGCTGAGTGAGGGCCTGCTTTTCGAGTTCTTCCAAAACCGGTGTTAGAAATGAGCGGTCTGCCGCAGGCTCGGCTACTTTGGAAATCGATTCAGCGGGAATGCCCATTGCCATATTGAGCTGGGCCTGTGCCAAAGAAAAATTGTTACGCGCGCGGATCAGGTCCTGCTGACGTCCGGCCACTCGGACTCTAGCGCTAAGCAGGTCGGACTCAACCGCCACTCCACTGTCAAAGCGCGCCTGGCTGCGGTCCATGATTGACAGTGCCGTTTTCAGCGCATGCTCGTCGACTTCGACTTCCTTACCGGCGAGAAGCACGGCGTAGTACGCCTCGACTACGCCATAGACGATCTCCTGGTCCGTACGATCTAACTGGCGCGCAGTTGCTTGACTCGCAAGGGTCGCGCGCTTCACCCCCCGCCAGCTGACAAACGAGTCGAAAAGATTCCATCTGGCCCCCAGGCTGGTATCGAAATCGCCAAAGGGAGTTGGGGTATTCAGCCTATTCAGAGAAAAGTCGGCGACGGTAAAGCGCTGTTGCCGCAACTTGCTGCCAAAAACATAGACAGGATCATTGCCACGCATTGCGGTCTCGGAAAAGGTAAGTCGTGGCAGCAGGGACGAGCGCGCCTCGCGCACTCCGGCGGAGGCCGCTTGGGTATCCGCGATGGCTGCTTTGCGCAGAGGATTCTTTTCCAGGGCAATCGTAGCGGCCTGGTGAAGGCTGAGAGGGGAGGGCTCCTGCGCAAGCAGCAGAGCTGAGCACGATGCAAGTGAGGTCGCCAAAACAGCCGCTTTGATCAGAAGCAAGAAATAGTGCCGCATAGGGCGCTCCGACGGGCGAAGCTGGTGTGTAGTAAGTATGAGCTCTCCGGCCGCCTTAGCGCTGGGACCGGCATGACCTGTTCTGGTCGTACAGTGCCGCATCGGGAATCCTTACGCCTGAACTGCCGCAGGCAACTGCAACCACTCCGTCTTGTCCTGCACGATTTCAAAGGTCGTGTGAAAGCTCGCCGACTTCTGCAGCATGGCGCCTACCGAGCAGTACTTCTCTTCCGAAAGGCGGATGGCTTCCTGCAGCACGACAGGATCAACATCAATTCCCGTTACCACATGGTGAATTCGAAGCGCGGTGAAGACTTGCGGCGGACGCTCCGCCTGGTCGGCCTCGACGCGGACTTCGTAGCCCGTAACTTTTTGACGGTATTTCTGTCGGAGGATCGTTATGACGTCGAAAGCGGTACACCCACCCAGCCCGGCGGCTACGAGCTCGATCGGCTTCGGTCCCGTGGCTCCGGCGGTGTCGTCCAACAGCACGTAATGCCCGCTGCCGGTCTGGGCAACAAATTGCCGCTGCTGGCGTAAAGGGTGCGTTAACTCGACCTTGGCGCTGATCATAAAGCCTCCTACATGAATCGATTTCCTGGAATCAAACGAATAAATGCAGGCGAGTGGGGATTTGTTACAGGGAAAATTCGGGTAGGGAGGCGGGTCTAAGTTCGGGCTTTTAAAGCACGCTCGTAATTCCACAACAACTGCTGGCGCAGTTTGGCGGCTTTTTTCGGATCAGGGCATTCGGATGGAGACTTCCGGCACTGCTCGATGATCGCTTCCAGGCTGGAAAGGAAGGCCTTGCAGGGCTCGCAGCCGTCCAGGTGCTTTTCCAGTTCTTCGCACAGAGAATCATCTAACTTTTCATCCAAGTAGTCGGAGAGCTCGGCAAACATGGCCTTGCACCGGGCGGGACGCGGCCGCTCCGCGGCTTTGGCGGCAGCTTGCCGGGGCTTCGCTGTCTTCATGAGTTGTTTGCGCACAAAAAGCCTTCCCCGGTGCAGACGAACGCGTACTGTTCCGGCGCGCAAACCCGTGATCTCAGCTACTTCCTGGTCGGTCAATCCCTCCATATCGCGAAGGACAAGAATGATGCGGTACTGGGGAGGCAGCTTCTGGATGGCAGTACGCAACCTGCGCGCCTCCTCAGAGTGAATGGCGAACGATTCGGGGTTGATGCGGCTTCCGTCCGCGAGCTGCTCCAGTTCTTGCCGACCCGGCATCAACTCTTCCAGGGAGAGCTCGCGCTGGGGCGCGAATTTGCTCTTTCGGCGACTCATCAGGCAACGGTTCTTCGCCACTTTGTAAAGCCAGACCAGGAGCGCCTTAGGGTTCTCGAATCGAGATAGATAAGAAAGCGATTTGACTAAGACTTCTTGGGTAGTGTCTTCCGCGTCCTCACGCTGCCCGCATACGCGCATGCTGAAGGAGAAGACCGTATTCTGCAGTAAAGAGAGAGCCTCCTCCAGCGACTGGCTGTCGTCACGTTGCAGCAGCGCTATGGCTTGCTCGATTTCAGGACGCATCGGTTATTACAAAGGTAGCATGTGCCAGTAGAGCGTCGCCGAGCGCGAGTCCCGCTTCTATCACAGAACTCTTTCGAGCGGATAACCAGCGGCCCCTAACGCGGACAGCAGTTCGGCTATATGGTCCGGCCCTCGGGTTTCCATGGTGATATCAATGGCCGTGTCGCCGAGGTTGACCCCGTAATAAGCTTTCTCATACGAGGTCTCGACAATATTGGCCCGATGCTGAGCCAAAATGCCGGTGAGTCGGTGCAGGGCACCGGGATAATCCGGCAAGTGGACCCGAAGCCGCACCAACCGTCCGTCTTTGACCAGGCCGCGCTCAATAATGCGGGAGAGAAGCGTGACGTCAATATTTCCGCCACACACCAATACGGCAACTTTCTTTCCGGTGAGCGGCAACTTGTGATTCAAGAGTGCTGCGATGGGCGCGGCTCCGGCACCCTCTGCCAAAGTCTTTTCTCGCTCCAGCAAGAGCAGAATCGCATTAGCAATCTCTTCTTCATCTACGGTTACGATGTCGTCCACATACTTCTCTACCATCGGAAGGGTTCGGTCCCCTGCCCGCCGCACCGCAATTCCGTCGGCGATGGTGGCGGCGGCACACAACGTCACCGGCTTGCCCTCCGCGACTGCAACTTTCATCGAAGGCAGACGCGCGGGCTGTACCCCGAATACCTGGATATTCGGAGTGGTTTCCTTCACTGCGCACGCCACTCCACCTATGAGCCCGCCACCTCCAATCGGCACGACAATAGCTTCGATCTCAGGGTGCTGCTCGAGCAATTCAAGCCCTAAACTGCCCTGGCCCGCAATGATTGCATCATCATCGAAGGCATGCACTAACGTGAGGCCATCCTGGCGGCTGCGCTTCAGCGCCTCTTCGTAGGCTTCATCGTAATTCGCTCCCTGCAGAACAACGTCGGCGCCGTACCCTCGAGTGGCCGAGACCTTGATCAAGGGCGTAGTCAGGGGCATGCAGATCTGGGCGCGGATGCCGTGCCGCCCGGCATGGTAGGCGACTCCCTGGGCATGGTTACCCGCCGAAGCAGCAATCACGCCCCGACCGCGCTCCTCGCGGCTCAGCGTGAGCAACTTGTTGAGGGCACCGCGCTCCTTGAAGGCGCCGGTACGCTGCAAATTGTCCAGCTTGAGATAGACGGTGTTCGCGGTCAGTTGGGAAAAAGTTTCCGAGCGCGTACACGGAGACACGTAAATTGCATCCCGAATGCGTCCCAGCGCTGCTTTGATGTCGGAAAGCTTAACCATGCAGTTTGGATGGAATGCATCATCTTACCTGAAGCAGGGTGATTTCACCCGGGCGCGCCGCGGCGCAGTCTTCCTGGCGATCATGTTAGCGGAAATTTCGGTGCTCTCGGCGGGAGGCGACCTGAAGGTGGGGGCAGGAGAACGGCGCTTGTTCGAAGTTCCTTAGTCTTCTTGCGATTTCAACCTTTGCCGGGAGGATTGAATCTCCTGAAGAGCATATGCCCGGCCTTTTTCGCTGGCAATTTCGTCGAGGATCTCATTCGGACTGGCACCGTTTCCCAGTTTACTGGAGGCCCGGCCGACATCTGCGTCAATGATGTCAGTCCATTTGCTCATCACTTGCTACCGCTAGGGATGCTCTCGGGCAGTGCCGCAGACGTCCCAGTTTTGGAACTTTTCAATAGTTCCATCAGCATGTCGGTCCCGCTTTTTGCGTCCGCATCCGCTTGTGATAGGTCGATGCCCCAAAAATTGCTGTGCGAGTCCACCGCTTCGGCGCCAGCATGGATCTCGCCTGGCCCCACTTGACGAATCCACACAATACGAAACTTCGCTCGCTGCGAGCCCCTTTGCAGACTAACAATCTTTCCGGGCTGGAGTTGTTCGCGCAAGCCGCCGATCCGCGCTCCCGAAATGCTGATGTCAATGGTGTGTGCCAGAACTTGAGGAGCTCCTGGAAGAAATACTTTTATAGGAAGCACCATTTTGCTTCGCCGATGCTCACGTCTCTCCGGCATTGCTCCATTATCCCGAGCGAACGTGCCTGCCGAAAGTTACCGGGGTCACGCCAACGAAAGTGGGAGGCCCGTGGCACAAAGGTGCTATGTTCTTGATCGAAAACTGGGTAGAGTGTTAAAAGGGGGCGGCTTGGCGGGGAAAAGTCCGAGGAAATGAGCTGAGGGTCACTCCTCGCTTCACCCGAAAAGCGTTGACAAGGAAACAACTTACCTACAAGATTTTGCTTCGCCTTGGGGCTGAGTAGCGTTGACCGATCGGAGGTTGTGCGTTTGTCACTGCAATCCGTATTGCAACTCTGGTAAGAGAAGACGGTGCGCCCACTTGCGGAACCCATTCCTTAGTGGAGTAAAGACGACCATGAAAACCGTATCGAGAGTGCCTGGCCCGCTCACGATTCTCGGGGTCTGTGGTCAGGCCATCCGCAGACAAGAGGTACAAGGTTCCAACAAGCTCCCGAGAGCTTGGCAGGCTCCTGGTCTAGCTGGCTTCACGTTTCTGCTCGTCGTTGTGTCCTTCGTTCAGGTAACCCGGGCACAGCATGCGCCTGAGGACCCGCAGTCGGGGAACGCTTTCTGCACGTTTGATGACGGCAAGCAGATCAGCGCCCGCTATAGCGAGACTGCGGCTGGTCGCAACGACGCTCCTCCGTCTGGAAAGATCTGGACGCCGGGCGGCTCCGCCATGACGTTATTCACAGACACCGAAGTGACGATCAACAGCACGGCGATTCCAACTGGCGCTTACACTATGTACCTGCTTCCGGGCAAGAAGAGTTGGACCTTGATCGTGAGCAAGAACGTCAAAGTTGACGGCAAGTATGATGAAAAACAGGACCTCGCTCGCGCCCCCATGGAGACGGGAACACTGAGCGATCCGGAGGAGCAATTGAAGGTGTTCTTTGGACACATCGCTCCCAAGCAATGCGAGCTGAACCTCGATTATGGCAAGACGAGGGCCTGGGTCGAATTCAAGGAGAAGTAACCCTCAAGAGGACCGCCCGGTTCTAATATCCCGCCTTTCTGCTCGGCAAGTTTCCATAAAGGCCATGCCTCGCGCGAGGACCTTGATGGCACCGAGGAGTTCGGAAGAATCCCCGGCGCCGACGCTACATACGTTTCTTGCCCGTGAACGCGGACGAAACCAGCTCGGCACCTTGGGAGCAGGAAACCACTTCATCGAAGTAGATACGGTCACCGAAGTCTATGACGAGAACATCCGGCCCGTCTTGATATTTATCCGGGTAACGTCGCGATGCAGATTCACCGCGGTTCTCGTGGGCTCGGCCACCAGGTTTGCGAAGACCATGTAGGCCGTTTCCGGAAAACCGTCAAGGATTACGGAATCACGCTGCCGGATCGGGAACTGGTCTGCGCGCCTTTCGGGTCCACCGAAGGTTAGGAATATTTCCGCGCTATGGCCGGCACCGCGAACTTTGCCTTCGCCAACCGGCAGCTATCAGCGCACCTCATCCGTGGGAGCTGCGAGGAGGTGCTGGCCGGCAAGTTCAGCAAGTTCCACCTGCGCCACGTGTACGATATCGCCCACAACATGGCCAGGATTCAAGATTGAAGAGCACACCATCGCCGGTCACTCGACGAGGTTGTGCGTACATTGCAAAGGAGCCACCCGGGCGTTCGGGCCGGGCTCCAGCGTGCTTCCGGAATGATCTGCGCGACATCGGCCGGCCTGTGCTGATCCCCGGCTCCATGGGAACCGCTTCCTACGTCTTAGCCGGCACCAAGGGAGCGATGGAGGAACCCTTTGGTTCAACCTGTCACGGCGCCGGGAGAGTGATAAGCCGAGCCAAAGCGAAGAAAACGGTACATGGGGAGGAGCTTCGCCGCAGGCTGCAGAGTCGAGGCATAGTAGTTCGCGCCGGCTCGATGAGTGGTCTCGCGGAGGAGGCTCCGGAAGCTTACAAAGACGTCTCCCAGGTCGTCGACGTCGTACACCAGGTGGGCATCGGCACGAAATTAGCGAAACTCCAGCCTGTTGCAGTCATCAAAGGATAGTTGCTCCCTCTTTAGCGGAACGACCCATCAGCTTGAAATAGCCGCCTTTCTTCGATAGAATGAAACAGTACTAAATCCGTCCTATATAGGTGGAGGCGTCCTTCTGCGGTTGGCCGAGGAATGGGTCGATGATTCGATTAGGCAAACTTACTGATTATGGGCTAGTTCTGATGACGTGCATTGCGCGGTCGCGCACTCAGGATGGCGGTCTGCATACCGCCCGCGACCTGGCGAAGATGTCGCGTCTGCCTTTGCCGACCGTTAGCAAGGTCTTAAAGGAGCTTCTACAGAGTGGGTTGCTGGTTTCGCATCGTGGCATCAAGGGCGGGTACAGCCTGGCCAGGGACGCGCATGAGATTTCGCTGGCTGAGATCGTCACCGCGCTGGAAGGTCCCATCGCTCTGACCGAGTGCAGCACGGATATTTCGGGCCTCTGCGATCTGGAGCGCTGCTGTCCGATCAAGAGCAACCAGCAAATCATCAGCCAGATCGTCAAAGGAGCGCTGGAAAAAGTCATGCTGTCGGATCTGGTTCAGCCGCTGCAGTTGACCGCGATTAAGGACGCCAGCGGCAAGCTGGTGCCGGCAATTGGTTACGTGTCCGGGAGAATGCAATGAGTTCGAATGTCAACACAATTCGAGATTTAGCCGAGCGCGAGTACAAGTGGGGCTTCATCACAGATATCGAGGAGGAACGGATCCCCAAGGGACTGAATGAGGACATCATTCGTCTCATCTCGGCGAAGAAGAATGAGCCTCAGTTTATGCTCGAGTGGCGCCTCAAGGCTTATCGGCATTGGGCGTCATTGGAGAAGGCGCAGGCAGAGCCCAAGTGGGCCAATGTTAAGTTTCCGCCCATCAACTATCAGGGTATTACTTACTACTCCGCGCCCAAGCGCAAGCCGACTCTGAAGAGCCTGGATGAATTGGACCCGGAGATCCTGCGCACCTACGAAAAGCTTGGAATTCCGCTGGCGGAGCAGCAACTGCTCGCCGGGGTGGCTGTGGACGCGGTGTTCGACAGCGTGTCGGTGGCGACTACCTTCAAGGCGAAACTCGCCGAAGCGGGCGTGATTTTCTGTTCGTTCTCAGAGGCTGTGCAGAATCATCCCGAATTGGTTCAGAAGTACTTGGGCTCGGTAGTGCCGTACACGGACAACTTTTTCGCAACCCTCAATGCGGCGGTGTTTAGCGACGGCTCCTTCGTATATGTACCCAAGGGCGTGCGCTGTCCCATGGAGTTGTCGACCTATTTCCGCATCAACGCGGCCGAGACCGGCCAATTCGAGCGCACATTGATCGTTGCCGACGAGGGCGCCTACGTCAGCTACCTAGAAGGCTGCACCGCCCCGATTCGTGATGAGAATCAGTTGCACGCCGCCGTGGTTGAACTGGTTGCCCTCGACAACGCCCAGATCAAGTACTCGACGGTGCAGAACTGGTATCCGGGCGATAAGGAAGGACGCGGCGGGATCTACAACTTCGTAACCAAGCGCGGCAAGTGTGCCGGCGTGAACTCAAAGATCTCCTGGACTCAAGTGGAGACCGGTTCGGCCATTACATGGAAATATCCCAGCTGCATCTTGCAGGGAGACAACTCGGTGGGCGAGTTCTACTCCGTAGCTCTAACGAATAACTATCAGCAGGCCGACACCGGCACGAAGATGATCCACATCGGCAAGAACACACGCAGCACGGTCGTTTCAAAAGGCATCTCCGCGGGCCATGGTCAAAATACTTATCGCGGCCTGGTGAAAATCATGAAGGGGTCAACGGGAGCCCGCAATTACACGCAGTGCGACTCGCTGCTGATCGGCGACAAGTGCGGTGCTCACACGTTCCCCTATATAGAGGTAAGGAACTCCACTGCGCGCATGGAGCACGAAGCGTCCACGTCGAAGATTGGCGAGGACCAGCTCTTCTATCTGCGCCAGCGCGGCCTCAAGGCGGAAGACGCGGTTTCGATGATCGTGAATGGCTTCTGCAAGCGCGTGTTCCGCGAGCTGCCTATGGAGTTCGCGGTCGAAGCTCAGAAACTGTTGAGTGTCAGTTTGGAAGGAAGCGTTGGGTGACGAGAGGAAAGGTTAATGAGTTTACTGGAAATCAAGAATCTGCACGTCAGGGTGGACAACCACGACATCCTTAAGGGAATAAATCTGACTGTGAATCCCGGGGAAGTGCACTCCATCATGGGTCCAAACGGCTCGGGCAAGAGCACGCTCGCCCAGGTGCTAGCCCGGCGCGAGAACTACGAAGTCACCGCCGGGGAAGTCCTCTACGACGGTAAGGACTTGCTGGCGCTGAAGCCCGAGGAGGCAGCCGCGGAAGGCCTCTTCATGGCTTTTCAATATCCGGTTGAAATTCCCGGCATCACGAATGTGTATTTCTTGCGTTCAGCTCTGAATGCTATTCGCAAATATCGTGGCCTGGAAGAAATGGACGCCATGGATTTCTTGCCCATGTTCCGGGAAAAGCTCAAGCTGCTGGAAATGGACGAGAAGCTCATGAACCGCTCGGTGAACGAAGGCTTCTCGGGCGGCGAAAAGAAGCGCAATGAGATCTTGCAGATGGCGGTGCTGGAGCCGAAGCTCGCCATCCTAGACGAGACCGATTCTGGTCTCGACATCGATGCGCTGAAGGTCGTGGCCAAGGGCGTGAATGCCCTGCGCAGCCCGGAACGTTCCATGATTGTGGTTACCCATTATCAGCGCTTGTTGAATTACATCGTTCCGGACTTCGTGCACGTGCTCGTGAATGGCCGCATCGTGCGCTCCGGCAGGCCGGAGTTGGCGCTGGAACTGGAAGAAAAGGGCTACGTAGACATAGAGCGGCAGGCTCTAGCAGTCTAAAGGGAAGAACAAGTGATTACCGCAACCCAACCGTTGGAAAGCTACATGGAGGCTTTCACCCAATTGGAGAAGTTGGCCGCGTGGCGTGACCTCCCGTGGTGGCGGAAGCTTCGCGAAGATGCTTTTGCGCGTTTTATGGAAGTTGGGTTCCCCACGACTCACGACGAAGATTGGCGCTTCACCAATGTCTCGTCCATTGCCCAGACTCCGTTCCAATTGGCGACCAAGGGATCGGGCTCGGTCTCGAAGGACGAGCTGGAACCCTGGCGTTTACCCGGTGCCGCTTGTCAACTCGTATTCGTAAATGGACGGTTTGCTCCCGAGCTTTCGCAGGTCGGGAAGCTTCCTGCCGGAGTGACGGTAAGCAGTCTTGCGGAGCAATTTAGCGCTAATCCTGGAAACATCGAGACGTACCTCGGCCACTATCTCGACATTCGGCGTGACGCTTTCTCGGCTCTGAACACAGCTTTTGCCGAGGATGGAGCGTACGTCCGCATCCGCAAGGGCGTGGTCCTGGAAAATCCGATATATCTCCTCCTTGTTTCGACGGGAACCAGCGAGCCGCTCATGACTCATCCGCGCAATCTGATTGTGGCTGAGGAAGAAAGCCAGGCCTCGATTGTTGAGGACTACATTTCCCTTAACGGCGGGACGGCATTCTGTAATACAGCCACGGAACTGGTTGCCGGGGACAGCGCGGTCGTATCCCACTACATGATCGAGCGCGAGCACCCGCAGGCGTTCAACATCTCGACCCTGCGCATCCAGCAGGGAAGAAGCGCCAATGTAGTCTCGCACTCTGTGCTTCTCGGTGGAGGGCTGGTGCGCAACAACGTGCACCCGGTTCTGGCCGGCGAAGGCGCCGAGTGCCTGATCAACGGGCTCTTCATCGGCAACGGTCGCCAGCATCTGGATAACTATATGCTGGTGGAGCATGCCAGTCCGCATTGCGATAGCCGCCAGTTCTACAACGGCATTCTTGATGGCCATGCCCACGGGGTTTTCCATGGGCGCATCGTCGTCCACAAAGATGCGCAGAAGACCGATGCCAAACAGACCAACCGCAACCTGCTGCTTTCCGACGATGCGCAAATCGACACCAAGCCGCAGCTGGAGATATACGCCGACGACGTGAAGTGCACGCATGGCGCCACCATCGGTCAAATCGAAGAGAACGCGCTCTTTTACCTGCGCTCCCGAGGAATCGACGAGGTGTCTGCCCGCAAGCTGCTGCTTCTCGCTTTCGCCAATGAGTGTCTCGACCGCATGAAGCGGGATTCGGTTCGCGCACATCTGGAAGCTCTGATCAACCAGCATCTGTTTCAGGTGGCGAACGCGGGCGAGGGCGCCCGCGCCACACGTTTCTCAGAAGAGCAGGGAAGAAATTGGGAGGAAATCGGATGAACACGGTCGCTAACCAGCTGCCCAGGGAATTCCGTCCACCTCGTGTGCAAACAGTCTTCGATGTGGGGAAGGTCCGTCGCGACTTTCCGATACTTGCCCAACGGGTCCGCGGTAAGAAACTGGTTTACCTGGACAACGCTGCCACCTCACAGAAACCGCAGGTTGTCATCGACGCGATTTCCCGGTACTACGAAGAGGGCAACGCAAACATTCATCGCGGCGTGCATTACCTCTCTGAGCGCGCTACAGAAGAGCACGAAGCGGCACGAAAGACGGTGCAGAACTTCATTAATGCCGAGTATGCCCACGAAATCATTTTCGTACGCGGCGCAACTGAAGGCATCAACCTTGTGGCCCAAACCTACGGGCGGGCGAACGTGAAGGCCGGCGATGAAGTTCTGATTACTGCCATGGAGCACCACTCCAATATTGTGCCCTGGCAAATCTTGTGCGAAGAAAAAGGCGCCCGGCTGCGGGTCGCCCCCATCAACGACCGTGGCGAGTTGTTGTTGGACGAATTCGAGAGGCTCTTGAATCCGCGCACCAGAATTGTTGGAGTAACCCACGTCTCTAATGCGCTTGGGACCATTAATCCGATTTCGCGAATCGTCGAGATGGCCCATCGCCACAACATTCCAGTCCTGGTGGATGGCGCGCAGGCAGTTCCTCACGCGAAGGTGGACGTGCAAGCCTTGGACGTGGATTTTTATGTCTTCTCCGGCCATAAAGTGTTTGCCCCCACGGGCATCGGCGTCCTTTACGGGAAAACGGCTCTGCTGGAAGCTATGCCCCCGTACCAGGGTGGCGGGGACATGATCAGTTCTGTCACGTTCGAGAAAACCAGCTATAACAAGCTTCCCTATAAGTTTGAGGCCGGCACGCCGAATGTGGCGGGAGCTATTGGTTTGGGCACGGCGATCGAGTACCTGAACGGCTTAGGTATCGACAATGTGGCTGCCTACGAACACGAGGTGCTCGGGTACTCGACTGAGGCGATTTCCAAGATACCGGGGATTCGGCTGATCGGCACGGCATCGCAAAAAGCCGGCGTGCTCTCGTTCGTGCTAGAAGGCGTACACCCACATGACATTGGAACCATTCTGGATCAGGAAGGAATTGCGATCCGGACTGGCCATCACTGCGCTCAACCCATCATGCAGCGTTTCGGGATTCCAGCTACGGCGCGCGCTTCCTTCGGTCTCTACAACACAAAAGAAGAAGCAGACGCCCTGGTAGCCGGCATCCAAAAGGTGCGGGAGGTTTTCGCCTGATGTCGGATCTGCGTGAACTTTATCAGGACGTGATCCTGGAGCACAGCAAGGCGCCTCGCAACTACCGCGAGTTGCCTCTAGCAAACCACAAGGCCGAGGGCTATAACCCTTTGTGCGGCGATCATTTCACTCTGTATGTCGATCTGGAAGGCGACAGAGTTCGGGATATCAGTTTTCAGGGTTCCGGTTGTGCGATCTCCAAAGCCTCCGCTTCCATGCTGACGCAGGTGATTAAAGGTAAAACCAGGGCAGAGGCACAGAAGCTATTCGAGAAGTTCCTCCAGCTGGTTAAGGGAGAAGGGAACGGCAACCAGGCTGAGCTTGGCAAGCTGGCTGTCTTCTCGGGTGTCTGTGAATTTCCGGTGCGGGTCAAATGCGCGACGCTAGTCTGGCACACTCTGCAGGCAGCGCTGGAAGGCAAGCAGGAAGCAATCTCCACCGAGTAAGCCGGGACAGAAGTGAGTTGCAGATGAACCCTCCTAACCCCATCACGTTGAGCCGAGCCTGCGAGGCGATCGAGATCCCTAGCGGTATTCGCAATACGATTCCCGCGGGAGCCACCGTCAGAATCATGCAATCTTTGGGCACGAGTTACACAGTGGCAACCGACCGCGGTTACATGTTCCGCGTTGATGCTAAGGACGCTGATGCGCTCGGCATCTCCCAGCCTGTGGCGACCGAGTCATCAACTGCGGAGAAGGGCACGTTCAGCGAACAGCTGGTGAAAGAGGAGTTGAGAACGGTTTTCGATCCAGAGATTCCTGTCAACGTGCTCGACTTGGGCTTGATCTACTCCTGCGCGATTATCCCTTTGCCAGAGGGAGGCAAGAGGCTCGACCTCAAGATGTCCATGACCGCTCCTGGCTGCGGTATGGGGAATGTGCTGAAGGCGGACGTCGAGAACAAACTTTCTCGTTTGCCTGAAGTTAAAGAAGTACGCGTCGAGATTGTTTTTGATCCGCCATGGCATCCCGGTCTCATGTCCGAAGCTGCCAAGCTTCAACTGGGCTTTGATCTGGATGTTGGTGAGAATCAGCCGGTAGCATCGGTCTTCCGCTAACCTGATTTTAGGAACTCGTATCATTTAGGAACCTATACCCCTACGGGTCCTCGGTGCGACAAGCCCTGGTTTCCTTAGAAGCTAAGGCAACTAAATACGTCACCCATCGATTCCAATGCCCATGAGTAGTAACGAGGAAACCGTTAGTTGAGAGCCTTGTCCCATTTTTGGACAGCGTCCGGGAGGTTTTTCATGCGCATTCACGAAGGCAAATTCGCCTACGATCTGGAGCAACTGCGCGATCCTGAGACCCAGGTACGAGCGCAGTGGAAATATAGAGTATATGAGCTGCGGCCGGCAGAGAAGGTTCTAATCAGCGGAGAAGCCGGCACCCGCGCAGAGGCCGAGAAGCAAAGGTCGCCATCGCGCGATTGAACCAGGACGAACGCCGCTCAGCAGCATAACCGGAGTCGGTAGTCGGGCTCTGACCTTACGTGGGGTTCTTCCGGGCTCATCTTTTCCAGCTGTTGCCGATAGGAAGAACAGCCTGGCTCGTTCTTGCGCCGATCCGAGGGTCAAAGTGCCTCGGTTGACCCTCCTCTTGCTTTGGAACCAGGTTCTGTGGCAGGGAATGCCCGAGGAGGTCATCTCTCCCTGCATGGTCTGGTCACGGGTGGAGCGGGTTTTATCGGCTCTCAACTTTGCGGGGAGTTGCTCGATCGCGGCCCCGATGTCACGCTGCTCGACGATCTCTCGACCGGCTCGATGGCCAACATCAGCCGCTTGAAAAGCATACTTGCGAGTGGTGGAAAAAGGCGGCGTTCACAGCTGAACCAGGTCTTCAGAAACAGAAACGGCAGAGAATAGTGTGGCAGCTTCAGACTCTCTACCGTGAAGACGGTAGCAAGTGAAGACTGATTGAAAACCTTGTCTCTCGCACACCTGGCGCTTACATGAACATCAGAAGCGTCATGCCTGCTCTCTTCCTCCATGCAATGCGGAGGGCAACGATGTCGGGGAACCGCAACTGAAGCGCCGATTCGATGAACTAAAGGCCATGGCTTCGCTGGACAGGCTCTCCGCCAGTCGAAGCCTGTTAGTAAAGTTGCTTAGCGTCCCTAGCTACTAGAAAAGAGCAACGCGACCTAGGCTCAGCGATCGCGTGCTTCAAGCGGATCGCCCTGCGACCGAACACAGGCGCATTCACCCTTTAGTCTCGGACGCTCACCTCGCGGGTCCTCTAACGTCGAGACGATAGCCCAGGCTTATGTACCACTGATCGTAATTCAATGGAACACCCCGTTCGATGGTGTAACCACTCTGCAGAAAAGAATGACCCGTGAGGTTCGTGTCCAAGGAAGTATCCACAAATAGCGACCGGTTGTTCATGGTTGACGGTGACGTAAGGCTTCGGTTTCCGACCTGGGCATCCCACAGCAACCGACCGGTTAAGTGGCGCGAAAGCGATAAGACCCGGTAGTCGCCCCGTGCGAAGGAGCTGTCAAACTTCGAATAGTGGACATCGGCACGGAGGCCGGTGCGCCCGATCTCACTCCAGGTGAATCCGTACGTCTGGTTTAGGCTCCGCTTGGTATCTCCTGTGCGATCACTCTGTCCAATACTAGAGTAGACGGCAATGTGCCGCACCGGTTCCGCACGCACGCCCACATTCAAACCCTGATAAAGCAACTTGTCCACCAGACCAGTACCAATTAGCTGTGTAGCGGCGGTCGGAACATCGCGGAGGTAGTTGTCGTGGACATCGAAGGAAATGCGTCGATTCGGCTGAATATGCAGCGTGAGATAGCTGCGGCTGATTCCGGCACCCAGTCTCATTCCAGAGGTAGTGAAACCTTGAGGAGAGTCAACTATGAGCGAGTGATAGACAGAAATGTATTTGTCCGAAGATAGCGCGTTTTCAAAAAAGATGTATGGGCGTTCGAGATGCCATTTCAGTGTGCTCAAGGCGACACCGACAGTGCCGGTGTAGTGAAAAGGGTCGTAGCTGCCGCCTTCGAAGTTGACGAAGGCCCCTCCAATTCGCCGATCCGGGTTATAGTGCCATGAGGTGGGGTCGGGCGTGGAGCCCGCAAAGATTGCGGCAGTCACACCTGTCGCAACCCGGCGTCCCACGTAGCCGCCGTCAATCGTGTCCAGGCTGGCAGCCCAAGGCAAGTAAAGGCGACCAAAGCCGCCAACCCATTTCGAGTTCGGATTGTCGTAGTACAACTGCATCGTGTAGGTCTTGTCGAGGTAATCGCGCACGGTCTGCTCGGAAGGCTGCGAGTGTTTGCTGAGTCTTGCTCGCCAATAGCCTTGCAGATTCCAGTAAGTTCCGCCGATCCTGGTGATATCGCTCCGCACTGCCAAGCCACGCTGACTGCTGCCGCCATGTGTCGAGCCCCGGCTGCGAACGCCGCTATAATCCAATCCAATTCGCATTCGCACCCGGCTGTCCTCCGGCGAAGGGGAGGGGTTGCCAGCACCCCGCCCCTTGCCCATTGGCGAATTGCCTTCCGTGAACGCATTCATGAGGGGACGCTTGCCAGTGGCGGCTAGAGTGCGCTCCTCTGCGAGCCTCTCGATGTCTTCGGCGGAGAGGTAAGCGCAGTCGCCAGGCTTTATACTGCGCCTAGGGGTACGAATCTCTGCGGCTGCGGAGGTTTGTGCGACGGCGATGATTCCAAGTTCAGCAACAACCGAACCTTTCGCCTTTGACGTGGCGGAACCGCAGGAACTGGAGTCCCATATCAGTAGCCTCATGCCCTCCGCGAGTCCGGAGCTTCGGCCCCCATTCAAGTAAGCAACGCCCTCCGCCACGTGTTTCACTCGGAAGTTGATACGTAGACCTTCGGGCGAATTGGTCAATACCGTAGTGCTGTCGTGCGTCGTAGGAGTGTCCGTTCGCTCGCGATGGAAGAACCTCCCGATGACCGAACCGGATTCGGCGAGAAGCGGTGCTTTGCTCCGTTGCCGGGACCGGGCTGCAATCCGGACCGCAAGCACGGTTAGCGTGATCGTGTTGCCCGTCATTGTGATCTCATAAGGATGGACGTGATCCAGGTCCACCACAACGCGCGTCACCGGGGGATCAGCGCGGTTCAAACCAACGCGCACTGCCTTCACGCCGTTCTGATTCACGGCTGCGCGTTGCTGTTTTGCGGGAGCAGCGGTATTGGGCAATTGCAGAACTAAGCGGTCAGGGCGCGTTGCAATGATCACGCTGGGAATGACTGAAGCGGTCAGAGTCACATCGACTTGTATTTTGTCAACCGTGCTTTTGACCTGTACCCTTCGGATCTCGGCTACATTGCTCTCGCTCGATGCAGCCACGGCAGATAATAACAAGAGGAGAAGATTCACTTGCAGTATGCCCTTCATTACTCACCTTCACTCGCGGCTGCCCCACCTGTCCGGACCCTTGCCCTTGCCTCTTAGCGTCGCAATGTTCTGCGCGAGGATGATGCAATTCTCCAGGTATCCATGCTGGTGTGGCACTGGCGGCAATCCATGGAAAATCCAAACGCCCGATGGTTTGGCGCAGTCGTTTTCAGAAACGCACTTAGGTGACAGCTGACACAATCGGTCGATAGTCCCTGGCGGTTGAACTGCCCGACGGCCCCGACCTTATGACAGGAGTAGCAATCCACGGCAGCGTGCGCACCGAGCAGGGGAAAGCGGTCCTGGTGCTCGTTGATATTGTGGATCGAAACCTGCCAGCCCGTAACTCTGTGGCACAGGTCGCATTGAGCTCCGTTTTTCCGGCGGTGGATGTCGGCGTGACAATCCTGGCAGGTATTGCCGACCTTGGCGAAGACCCGCTCTATGTGGCATTCCTGGCATGGCACCTTCGTGTGCCTACCACGGAGAGGATAACCAGTCTTGTTGTGATCAAATTGGGGATTGCTACGAATGGGCATCCATGCATTTGTGGTGTGGCAGTTCTCACAGGGCAGGTTCAGTGGACCATGCGGGTTCCGAGTGGAGGCGGCAGGGGCGATCTCGGGCGAGGCCAGAGTGGCACACGCCGTGAGGAAAATAAATACCGCTTGCAGCAATACCTGAATCCCCAGCAAGACTCCCCCCTGTACTCGGTATTCATCCGGAACTAACAAAGGGCGATGCACGGTCACTCTCGCGTGAGAGCATTTGCTCGGCCAGACGGAAGTCGCTCGAGCGTCTACGGCAGGGGAGGCCAAGGGACATAACGCGTCCCTCGGAATGCCGTAGCTTACTGTCCTCAGTGGCTCGGTTAAATCTCGCTACTCGGTTGCTGTCGCTGCTTTGCCGGCATCGTCTACGGAATCATCCTGCCGCTCGCAAGCCGCAAGATCCTGTTGGTGCCGTCTGTAAGTCATCCGATCAACCTTGGCGCGGGTAACCACACCTTGCGCATCCATGGTGACGGTCACGGGATCGGGTCTCTGTAATAGCTGGGCGCATCCCAGGATGTCGTATGTGGCCACGAACCGTTGCGCCAGGAATGTGAATAGGGAATTGGCAACCGCGGGATCCGGCGATAGGCCTCGAGTCGGATGGGCCGCATCAGGAGTAAACAAAAGTTGATCCAGCAGGAGTCTCGCAGGTGCTCGTCTGTAGATGTGCCGACAATAACGAGCCGTATCGGCCTGCCATCGGTAGCCGACCTGGGGCTGGTCAACGCCTCTACGATAGGCATTGACCTTTGCAAGGTCAATTGTCCCATTGTTGAGCACCATGGGATCGCCCGCAGGAACCAGTGCAACCGGAGACTTTTGATGGGCTCGCGCCTGCAGTTCGTTGAGCGCTAAGGCTGGAACCATCTGGCCCGGATCAGCCAAATCAGGCGCCTTCCAGGGTGTGCAACCAAGATTGCCATCCAGGGCTACGTCCACCAGGCGGTTATCGCTGGGATTACCGAGTTTAGTTGCCTGCGGGAAGGCGAGAAGGTTAGCCTGGTTATTCTGGGCTAACCCGATGTCAGTCACCAGATAAGTTGTAGGTAAATTGTCGCTTTGATCCTGATCGACAACAAGAAAGTCGCGCACCGAGGGACAAGGTAGACCATCGATGGCGGTCCCCAAAGGTGGAACATGCAGCTGCCCGACACGAATGGCGCGGTGAACCGCTTTAAAGAAAGCCGGGGCATTGCAATACGCGAACTGCCCGAAGTTGCTGTTCTTGACACCATTCACACAACCCGCGGCGGCCAAGACACCATGTTCAGCCTGGAGCGTCAGAACATCACCGTTGTACCCAAACCAAAGAGCGACAATTGCTTTGCTTGGGAGCACTGGGACGACAGGGGGTATCGCCGGCACTGTGTTTCGGTCAATCACCAAGGGGTTATAGATCGAAATTTGGCCGGTCGCCCAATCGAAGATCGCTGCCTGAACAAACGCCGATTGGCTCGCGTTCGTTTCATGACACTCGCCCTGCAGCGGGTCCGTGGCCATCAGCTCGTAAGGGGTTGCGAGCCCCTTAGCCGTTAGCGGGTTGTTGGGCACGATGAGTGTGCAGTTGGGATTAGGCGCTGGATCGCTTTGAGCGATCAGCGGTGCAGGCGAAACAAGCAACAGGATCAGACGTAAGACGACAAAGAGTAGATTCCAGCGTTTCATGACACACTCCCCCTGCGCGCGTAGCTAGATACACTCCGGCGGGAAATTAGGATTGATTTACTGAAAGGACCACAGGACGTTCGTCCCAACGCTCGGCCGGAATCAACCTAGGTCAAGCTGGTTCACGAAGTGGCCTGGATGCGCCAGCCAGGTATTACGAGGGCCTAGGTCGATCTGATCTTTAGGTCGATCTGATCTTGTGACCGCAGACAGTAAGAGCAATGTAGAGGCGTAACCGTTTGTGGTCAAGTGCGGAAGGTGTATGGTCGGCTCTTAAAGAGGTTCACCTGTGCAGCCGGAATTGGTACATCATAAAGAGGCAAGCAATTTGGTTATTGGCCGTCTGCGCTCGTCGGAGTGCCAGTTACGGTACTGTACTCACCTCCGCGGAAAACATGGGTTAGTTGCCAGTCACTGCTGCCAAAATCAACCGCACGATCAACTCCACGTTGAAAACAAAGATCGTTCGTCGATCCACTGACACTGGCTCGACTGTTGCATTGAGCGCGCCCATGACTCGGACCCGGTGTGGCAAGCCCACTTGTCATTGTGCCCAGGGCTTGGATCTTCACCTACATGTCGGAAAGGATGTACGCCTGTCAGGAGATGTGGGACGGGGTTTTCAAAACGCGGCGCGCGTAGTGCTGACCGTCAATGACGAGTTGCCGATTCTTTCGCATAAGTAGTGGCCTCAGCGACACCGGTGACGACCCCAACGGCCTCATCGTTCACTCCGGTATGTCATGCGCGGCTCGCGTTTGAGAAGCTTATCTGGAACTCCCGGGGGATGGTCATGTGTTTCCGCGAATTCCACCAAGGCGATGTTATGGGTTTGCTGCAGCGACAGATTTTTGTGTGATGTGAACTTATTCGGTTCGGCATGACGGTGCCGCATTTGGGGATAAGCCGTAAGTTTGACGATGACCGCCCCGGGTTATTTGACGGTTAGCTCCCCGTGCCTGAGGCCGAATGCAACACCTCCCGCCGATTTTCGGCTAAAGCGGCGAATAAAATTGCCTCCTAACTTTACAGGGATCAAATCGAACCGACCGGACGATTCTCCATAGAAAGGGCGCTCCTTCTTTGGGATCGCCTCCGCTCGAATGCCTCCTTCCGACGGGAACTCGCAAGAAACTGCCTGGCTCAACACGCTTTTCGCCAGCTTCATCCTTGTACAGATGAGCGCCCTTCAAAACAACTATTCAAACATCGTTAGTGTGCGTGTGCATCCCGGCATCGAAACCCGACGCGAACTTGGTGAAGCTAGCGTGCGCCCCTTTATCGGCGTCGCCCCAGATTGCGGCCATGGAGACCCCGTTGCCCATGTCAAGGAAATTCGCCTGATCTTCAGGCCACGGATCGTGGCGTCTCCATGATCAAGCAGTTATTGACATTCTCAAGAGATCAGATGGTGTCACCGCAACTAGTGAATCTTAATTCTGTGCTTGCGGAAGTAGGACGAATGCTGCCGCGTCTCATTGGCGAGAATGTCGAGCTGGTTATCGCCAACGACAAGCCGTTGAGGCTGGTGAAAGTGACCCTGGACAGGTGTTTCAGGCAATTATCAATCTCGCCTTAAACGCCCGAGACGCGATGCCGCAAGGAGGGCGGCTCAGTATTGACCGAAACAGTACGCCTGGACGTCTACTACAGCCGCCAACATCCCGATGTGACCCCCGGCGAGTACGCTATGGTTGCGGTGAGCGACACCGGCACAGGTATTCCTCAGGAAATTCAGAGCAAAATGTTCGAGCCTTTCTTCACGACCAAACCAGCCGGAAGAGGCACAGAACTCGGCCTATCGATTGTCCATGGACATGGAATGGTCCGCCAGAGCGGCGGACACGTTTCCGTGTACAGCGAACCTGGACTCGGTACGGTAAACAAGCTGTACTTCCCCGTCGTGAGTGACCATGTCGAGACAAAACCAGAATCCGGGCAGAAGAGAAATACTACCGCCACGGTTCTTCTTGGTGAAGACGAAGTGAGTTTGAGACGAATCATCAGCGAGATGTTGGCAGCACCGGGTTTCGTGGTCTTAGAGGCCCAGAACGGAGCCGAAGCCCTGGAACTGGCTAAGCGTCATCACCAACAGATCGACGCTGTCGTCTGACATTGTTATGCCGGTAATGGACGGTCTGGAATTGGGCAAGAAGCTCGAGCAGGTGTGCTCGCACGCGTGCACAATATATATGTCTGGCTACAACGACGACACGGAATCGTTCCATGACCTCGTCCGCAGCGGAGTGCCTTTCTTCCGAAAGCCGTTTCCGCTCAAAGAACTGGTGCAGAAACTCGGCCAGATAATTGGGGAACGCCGCGAGCTCGGAGAGGCTTCCTCGACCAGCCCAAGTTAACAATCCCTTGGCTCTAATATTCAACAACCGCTATTCCCGTTGGCCCCCTGTTTTCAGCGGTTTAATGGCTTGTGCACACAGTTCGCAGGTTACACGCCAACAAGTCCCGCGCTAATCCTGTAAGATTTATTTCTACAGAGGGTAAGGTCTAAAGCTATATAGGAGTTAGGCAGACTACCAATGCCAGTTCCCGTTTCACAGATGTGGACGGTAGCGTCCTACGTGGTCCGGCAGAAGCTTAGACGGCGGAAGCATTTCCCCGTGGTACTAATGCTGGAACCGCTGATGCGGTGCAACTTGGCTTGCGCCGGCTGCGGAAAGATCCAGTACCCTGCCCATATTCTGAAGAAAGACCTCAGCCCGGAAGAATGCTTCAAGGCGGTGGACGAGTGTGGCGCACCCATGGTGAGCATCCCCGGAGGCGAGCCGCTCATGCATCCCCGCATTGCAGAGATCGTTGAAGGCATCCTGGCGCGCAAGAAGTACGTTTATCTCTGTACCAACGGACTCCTGCTCAACGAGAAACTCGACCAATTCAAGCCCAGCAAGTATTTCTCGTTTGTAGTCCACATGGACGGGCAGCGTGAGCACCACGATTTCTCCGTCTGTCGGGAAGGCACCTACGACAAGGCGGTTGAAGCCATTCGCGAAGCTCTCAAACGTGGCTTCCGCGTAACCACCAACACCACCCTGTTCGCAGGCGCAGACCCGAAGAGCGTGCGTGAATTCTTTGACGAGATGATGGACCTGGGCGTCGAAGGACTCATGCTCTCGCCCGGCTATACGTACGACAAAGCCCCCGACCAGGAACATTTCCTCAGTCGAAAGAAAACACGTCGCCTGTTCCGTCAGATTCTCAGTAATCGCAATAAGCAGTGGAAGTTCAATATGAGTCCGCTGTTTCTCGAGTTCCTGATGGGCCGGCGCGAATATCGCTGCACCCCCTGGGGCATGCCAACCTACAACATCTTTGGCTGGCAGAAGCCCTGCTACCTTCTGCAGGACGGGTACGCTGACACATTCGAGGAACTGATTCGTGACACGAAATGGGAGCACTACGGAACTGAGAGCGGCAATCCCAAATGCGCCAATTGCATGGTGCACAGCGGATACGAGACCAGCGCCGTCAATGACACATTCGGATCGCTCAGCGGTTTTCTGGCGACGATGCGGGCCACGATCTTTAACCGCTACAAAGACCCCGATGTCGATAATTTCACAACCACCACACCCGCCAGTTCAGGACCTCTGGTTCAAATCTCCAGGAGCGAAGCGTAGAGTCTGCGCATGTCTGATTCGAAGCTCTCCAATTCCCAGGAAAAAGACGAAAAGTTGGGTGTTGTCCACGAGAACCTCCAGGGCTGGGTGCCTTCGATGGCCAGTGATGAGGAGGTCCGCGGCGCTTTCGAAAAAGCTTTCGACTACCGTGGAGATCTCACTATTACATTGAAAGATGGTCAGAAGATCGAAGGCTATATTTTTGACCGGCGCGCCGACAGCCCGCGCCTCGGTGAATGCATTGTACGCGTGCTGCCCAAGGAAGGCGGCAGAGTGACAATTCCCTATAGCGACATAGCCGCACTAGCGTTCACCGGCAAGGACACGGCTGCGGGCAAGAGTTTTGAGGCCTGGGTGAAGAAGTACAAAGAGAAGAAGGCGGCAGGCGAAAAGAACATCGGCATTGACGCTGAGCCTCTGGATTGAAGCGCCCGGGTTACCGCAAGAAGCCCATCTTCGCCACGATTGCTGCCGCCTTCTCCAGGCGGTGGAGGTCATCCATTGTGAAATCGGGTCCGGCCGCGGTGGGAGTAGGACCCTTGCGAGAAATTTGAATAACGCCCACCACGTCACCCTCCTCGTCCACGATCGGAGCGGACATGAGCTTCTGAATGGGTACCGGGTCCGCTGCTTGATTATCCTCTTTCGCCTGTGGTTTAACAGCTTCGAAGACCGCCATGTGCCGCATTTTTGCGAACGTGTTGGATACCAATGCTGTTTTGGTCACGGCAGTCCGGGCGGCGACCGCCGAGCTAGACAGTGGAATCAGCCCCGCCGCGCTCAAGGACGGAGGATTCAGAAATCTGAGCATTCCCTTATCCAGTCGCAGCAACGCGACTTCATCGGGGCGAACGTGAAATAGACGTGCCAATTCTGCACACGCACTGTGCGACGTCAGATTCTTCTTCAGTGCAGATGAGAGGGTCGCATGCTCGGCGGTGTTGTCGCTTTGAGAGCCACTCATATCTGGGTGAACCGCGCGTTCTGTTCTGGGGCGAATTACAACGTGACGCCATCGCCTTCAATCCATCAAGTTACTTTCGGACCCTCCGGCGAGCCTTGGCCTTAAATCAGTGCAGAGTTGGGAAAAGGCCACCGGCTTTCCTATTCTCGCATGGCAAGGGAAAAAGGGCACATCCGTTGTGAAGATGTGCCTTTAGTCGCCGGGGGTGGCACTGTTTCCTGCCAGACATTGAAGTTCAGCCTATCCAGCCAAATCGAGTACGGCTGTTGCCGAACATCGGGCAAAAGAACAAGGGCACTCTGATGTGCCCTTGTTCACTGACAGCGTGACTCTACCAATAGGTGAAATTCAGTTTGTCCAGCCAGATCGAATAAGGCTGCTGGGCGTAGTTTCCGTCCTGCTGGTAGTTGATGGTAACGCCGTACCAGGTGGTGCTGATCGGGTTCGAAACGTAGTTCACATTCGAAGTCACGCCGTTAAAGGTGATCGATTTAAATAAGAGCTGGTCACTTGCGGTCCGCTGCACCTGGATCACCACGTGGTTCCAGCCATTGATGGGGTTGCAGGGAATCCCGGTGGGATGCCATTTCTGGTTGGGGTTGTCCCAAACGTCCCACTGATGGCCGCCCGCGATCCGACACTCGTGGCCCCAGATAAATGACTTGCCGCCGAAGAACTGGTTGATATCAAACTCCAGGGCTTGTGAGCGTTCGATGTTGGTCGCGTAAAAGTAAACATCGTAGATGAAATTGTGCAGGCTGGGAACCAGTGTCTTGCTGAAGTCGGGAAGGCCCTGGCTGGAAAAATCACCGATCAAGTGATTGTTCCAGAGAACATCCGCATATTGTGTAGTGCCGCCGATATCGTGCCGGGTGGAACTGCCACTCACTGAGGGCGACGACACGCCCGTTATTCGCGCCCAGGTAGCTTGCGGTCCGTTCGGAGTGCAGGTGGCGCAGATGGCATAGGAAACCGGCAGCAGAGCGTACCCGATCCATCCTGATTGCGCATGCAGGTTGGAGAATGTTTTGGTTCCCGCAGGAGCCGGACCCGAGTTTACCGTGATGTTAATCGGAGTCTTGAGTGCCCCACCGCAATTGTCCCACTCCTGAACCACCGTCTTGTAGGTGCCCGTGCTAAGCGCGAGATTTGTGTTCAGCGCTGCCCCCTTGACGACATAAGCCAGCACCCCGGGCGCAGTATAGATGCCCATTGCCGCCACGCCTTTGGCGCAACTGGAGGTGGCAGTCGCAATATAATTCACCGGTGAGCCCACCGAGCTGTTGTTAGCAGGCGATGTGACATGTACTCCTCCCGTGGATGTTCCGCTGACTGTGATTCTGATCGGGGTGGAGGAAGAACCGCCGCAGTTGTCCCATTCCTGGACCACGGTGCCGTAGGTTCCCGAATTCAAATTCAAAGTGGTATTTAGGCTTGCGCCGATCACCACGTAGGCCCGCACTCCGGGAGCGGTATAGATCCCCATAGCCGAAACGCCTTTGGAGCAGCTGGTGGTTGCGGTTGCGACAAATTGCACGCTCGCTCCAACCGTACTGTTATTTGCGGGGGCTGTGACCAGGACTCCTGCCCACGCGGACCCTGCCCAACCCGTAACCATAAAGACTGCAATTAGAGGCCAAAGAGACACGCCATCGCTTTTCATCAATCGACTCTCCAGCTGACTTGTGGACGTGTGGCGTGAAGCTAACTTTGGTACTCGGTTCGGGGCCCGGTTCAACCGTCTGCTTGCAGATTAGACTTCTTGAGACTTCTTATTTCTTTACCGAACTGACAACCTGAGAACCTTTCGCCGCAGTGTAGAGATGCATCTACTTACCCTCAAGAGAAAGTTTGTAATAGTTTTGTCAGAGTTCCGCATCTACGCGGCTTTTAGGGAGGAAACGCCTTAGGGAGGAAAAAACACGGGCCAAGGTCAACCCGCCATGTCTGAAGCTTTTCCTGGCTCGGAAAGCAGTCCGTACATTATCAGCATCGCGAAGCACCCGCCCAAAGGAACCAGCAGCCCAAATTTCAGACTGCCATACCAGGTCGAGGCATAACCCACAAGCCAAGGCAAAGTGGCGCCCCCCAATCCTGCCAGCATGAACATCAGTCCGGCAATGCGTGACGCCATCGCCCCAAACGTGTGTGAGAGCATTGCGATCGCGATAGGGTAGACGGTGGAAAAACCGAGCCCGGCACAGCCTACACTGATTGCCAGCGCGCTGGTGTTCTTCGCCGAGTGCAGTGCGAGGATCCCGAGAGCACTCAACCCTAATCCCACTCGAGCCAGCATCAGCTCCGGAACGTGCCGCAGGAGCAATGGTCCGACCGCTCGCCCGACCAGCAATGCCGCCCAGAAAAAGGAAGGCATGATCGCCCAATACGCTCCGCTAGTCGAAATCATTCGGCGCGCATACGAAGCAGTCCATCCTCCCACAGCGGTTTCGCTCCCTACGTATAAGAAGAAGATAGCCCCGAGAATTGGAACGTAGCGGCTTCGCCAAATGCTTTTCCCCGGAGAAGATGACATAACGTCGGGCGCTCCGTGTTGATGGGAGTCGCCGAAAGAGACTCTTGTCAGAACCACGGTCAGCAACACCAGTAGCCCCGCGGTTCCGTAGAGAAGAAGTGGGCCTCGGTTCATGCCTTGCAGTCCCGCTACACAGAAGGGACATCCCACGGCTCCTATGCCCCAGGAAAGGTTCACCAGATTCAGAGCAGCAGCGCGCCGGCCCGGGTTCAGTTCCGAAACCAGGAGATTCGTAGTTGGGATGGTCAGCCCTAACCCGGTCCCAAACACGAAAGCTAAAAGGATGCCTAGGTCCCAAGTGGCAAGTTCAAGTGCACCTGTGCCCAGCGCCATCATTCCCAGCCCCAAAACCAGAGAGACCCGCGAGCCCCAGCGGGGCGCGACGAAACTTGACGCCGCTACTCCCAGCATGGAACCGGCAAATTGGGAGGTAAATAGAAGGCCGGCCTGCGTGTCGTTCAGTTTCCATCGCACTGAGAGGATTGGGAGCAACGGTCCCAGCATGGTGTTGACGACGCCAGTCAAAACGAAGCCCGCGTGCAGCAAAGCCGGAAGGGGTGCGCTGACAATCTTCTTTCGTGGGTTGAAGCTGGCGGGCTGTTGGGAGCCGGATTGACCAGCGGGTCTAGCCAACAATGGCATCATTTTGTGTCCCGCTTAGCCCGCTGGAGACTTGCTGTCAGCGAGCCTGTGCAGGTACGGCACAAGTTGTTTCCCGCACGATGAGTTCCGGCTCAACCGTGATTTGCTTCGCATTGGTATTGACCGACCGCCGCGTGATCCTGCGCAGCACCGTTTCGGCGGCAAGCTTTCCCATTTTGTAAAGCGGCTGTCGCACCGTGGTGAGCCCGGGATTCTGATAAGCAGCGCTCTGGATATCATCGAAGCCCACGACGGAAACGTCCTCAGGAACCCGCATCCCTGATTCGCGCAGAGCCCGAATGGCACCCATTGCGGAAATGTCGTTAAAAGCAAACAACGCGGTGAAGGGCTCGCGCGTGGCCAGAAGCTTTCTTGTTACTTTGTAGCCAAGTTGCGGAGACGGCGAATCGCCTTCCAGCTGAACCGTGAGTCTCGGCGGAGCCGGTAATCCCAGTCGTCGCGCCACTTCCATTATTGCGTTCCAACGCACGGCCGTATCGGAGCTGAATTCCTGCCCTTTGATAAAGGCGATCTTGCGGTGGCCAAGCTGCACCAGGTGTTTCAGTGCAAGCTCGGCAGCGCGCTCATGATCAAGCACAATGTTGATGACGCCTTTGACCTCGTTATGTCCCGAGACGGTTACGACCGGAACCGCCAGATCATGATGCCAGGGCGTGTCCACTCCGATAAGCCCGTCCACGGATCGATCCAGAAACATCCGGGGATATTCATCGATAAGGTCGGGCCGGTGGCGATGACTGGCGACGAAATAAAAGTATCCTTCCCGGAGAAGATGATCCTCGATGCCGCTCATGACCATTGCGGCATATCCATCACTCACTTCCGGGACGATCACGCCGATAGTGAAGCTGCGCTGAGTGCGCAGTGAGCGGGCAAAAAAATTGGGACGATAGTTGAACTTGCGTGCTGCCGAGAAGATACGGTCTTTCGTGTCCTGCGGAATCGAGTCGGCTACGGACGAACGGTTGATAACCAGCGAAACGGTGGCCGGCGACAGCCCGAGATAATCCGCCAGTTTCTTGAGGCTGATCGGCTCGCGCAACACGCGCCGCGGGCCATTCTCGCCAGTCTTAGCTCTCTTCATTGGCACGCTGCGCAGTCTCGCATAACGAAGTTCGCGTGGCAAGCATCACGAGCAACCGAAATTCGCGAAGGTAAGACCCTTGCCCGAGCAGCCCACTATTGCGACAAAATCGCCCGGGCCATCACCTGCATTACAATCATGCCACTTACTAGCCACTTTTGTTTGATAACAGGGTGCGGCATTGGTCTCGTTTTGATCACCTTCTGGCTCAGTTAAGGCTGACCAGGGACGCCATGATCCATGGAATGGCCGAAACGTCACCGCACCCGTTTCGTGTGGCAGACGTTCAGGCTGACCTTTTTTCTCTTCTGGCATGTCCTTTCGGCACCTGCCCAAATTTCTTCTTCAGGGGCAGAGTACTCCAACTGACACGCCACTTTCTCTAACCACCGCTGAGGTGGAGCGCAGTTCCTACCCAATCCGCACAAGTGCCACCGTCGACAGGGGGATCGATGTTTCTAAGAGCGAAGGCAATTTCTTACGCGAACCCAAAGAATTTGCGCCCACGGAAAGCAGTTATCATTCTGGTGCTGTTCCCGTTGCTGATAACCAGTGTGACGCGGGGTGGAACGCAAACCGTGGCAACCGATCCCGGTGTGCGCGGAAGTCCGGCCGGAGCCGGTGCGCCGATCGCTGGTTTGACCGCCAATCAAACCTCATATTTCAACGCCGGTCTCGACGATTTCATGGAGATCCAGTCGGTCTTG
>Ga0209055_1000224_pt1 | contig 39839 bp, 36 predicted proteins | sample GraSoiAngelo_110_FD_185875 | JGI IMG/M metagenome (GOLD analysis project Ga0209055, IMG submission 185875) | Grasslands soil microbial communities from the Angelo Coastal Reserve, California, USA - 14_0903_12_30cm (SPAdes) (version 2) | ecosystem: Environmental > Terrestrial > Soil > Grasslands ... | reverse complement strand
TTGCACGTCCAGATGGCCAACGAGGCGTACCCGATCGGTCCGCCCGCCCCGAGCGAGAGCTACCTCGCCATCGACAAGCTCGTGCGGGTCGCGAAGGCCGCCGGCGCCGACGCGGTCCATCCCGGGTATGGATTCCTCGCCGAGAACGCCGCGTTCGCCGAGGCGTGCGCCGCGGCAGGGCTCGTCTTCATCGGGCCCCCGCCGCCGGCGATCCGCGCGCTCGGCGACAAGACCGCGGCGCGCCGGATCGCGCGCGAGCTCGGCGTGCCGACCGTGCCGGGGACGTTCGAGCCCGTGGCCGGCGAGGCCGCCGTGCGCGCGGCCGCCCGTGCGATCGGGTATCCGCTCATGATCAAGGCCAGCATGGGCGGCGGCGGCAAGGGCATGCGCGCCGTTCACGCCGAGAGCGAGCTCATTGCCGCGCTCGGTCTGGCGCAGAGCGAGGCGGCATACTCGTTCGGCGACGGCGCCGTCTATCTCGAGCGCCTCCTGCTGGAGCCGCGCCACATCGAGGTGCAGGTGCTGGCCGACGCGCACGGGCACGTCGTCCATCTGGGCGAGCGCGAGTGCTCGATCCAGCGGCGGCACCAGAAGCTCGTCGAGGAGTCGCCCTCGCCGTTCGTGGACGCGGCCATGCGCGGGCACCTGGGCGAAGCGGCGTGCCGGATCGCGAAGGCCGCGGGCTACCTCAACGCGGGCACTGTCGAATTCCTCGTCGACGCCGACCGGAGCTTCTATTTCCTCGAGATGAACACGCGGCTGCAGGTCGAACACCCCGTGACGGAGATGGTGACGGGCATCGACCTCGTCCGCGAGCAGCTGCGGATCGCCGCCGGCGAGCCGCTCGCGTTCGCGCAGGCGGACGTGAGCCTGCGCGGCGCCGCGATCGAGTGCCGGATCAACGCCGAGGATCCGTTCGGCGGCTGGATGCCGTCGCCGGGTACGATCACCGGGCTCCGCGCCGCGAGCGGGCCGTGGGTGCGGGACGATTCCGGTGCCTACGAGGGCTACACGGTTCCGCGCTTCTACGACACCCTGCTCGCCAAGCTGATCGTGTGGGGCGCCGACCGCCCGGCCGCGATCCTGCGAATGGCACGCGCGCTCGCCGAGTACAAGGTGGTGGGAATCCTCACCACGATTCCGGTGCTCGCCCAGATCGTGAGCCACGACGATTTCCGCGCCGGACGCCTCTCGACGGGCTTTCTCGATCGGGTGCTGCCGACGTTCGAAGCCGAGCGAAACCGCGCCCGGTCGGTCGCCGTCATCGCGGCGGTGCTCGCCGAGTACGAGCGCCTGGGCCGTCGCACGATCGTCGAGGCGCCGCCGCCTTCGCCGGACGACTGGCGGACCGGACGTCATCCCGGGTGGCGGTCGTGAAGTTCGCGGTGACTGTCGGCGAGACGACCGAGTTGGTCGAGGTGAGCGGCGAGGCGGGACACTATCGGCTGACGATCGGCTCGGAGGTCTGGGAGGTCGACGGCCGGCTCACCGCCCAGGGCATCTACTCGCTGCTCATCGGCGGCGTGTCCTACGTGGCCGACGTCTTGGACGAGGATGGCGCGTGCGTCGTGGACATCGGCGCCGAGCGCTACCTCATCCACGTCGAGGAGCAGACCCGCCACATCATCCGCACCAAGGGCGGCGCCGGCGGTGGACCGGGCGGGCGCACGCTGGTGGCGCCGCTGCCCGGCCGGATCGTCAAGGTCGCGGTCAAGCCGGGCGATCGCGTCGAGAAGGGCGCCACGCTCCTGGTGATCGAGGCGATGAAGATGGAGAACGAGTTCAAGGCGGGAGCCTCGGGCACGATCGCCGAGGTGCGGGTCGAGCCCGGTCAGGCGGTGAACGGCGGCGACGTCCTGATCGTGATCCGCTGAGCGTCGGCTCAGTGGTGGAGGATCTTCGACAGAAACTGCTGGGCGCGCTCCGAGCGAGGCGTCCGGAAGAAGTCGTCCTTCTTGTCGTCCTCCACGATCTGGCCCTGGTCCATGAAGACGACCCGGTGCGCCACGCGGCTGGCGAAGCCCATCTCGTGGGTGACCACCATCATGGTCATGCCCTCGCGCGCCAGCTCGGTCATGACGTCGAGCACCTCGTTGATCATCTCCGGGTCGAGCGCCGAGGTCGGCTCGTCGAAGAGCATCGCGAGCGGATCCATCGCGAGGGCGCGCGCGATCGCGACCCGCTGCTGCTGACCGCCCGACAGCTGCCCCGGATATTTCGCCGCGTGCTGCGTGAGCCCGACGCGCTCGAGGAGCTTCATCGACCGCGCCTGGGCCTCGTCGCGCGAGCGCCCGAGGACGCGGACCTGGCCGAGGCTGATGTTGTCGACGACGCTCATGTGCGGGAAGAGCTCGAAGTGCTGGAAGACCATGCCGATCTGCGCGCGGAGCCGGGTGAGGTTGGTCTTCGGGTCACCGACCGAGACGTCGTTGACGAGGACCTCGCCGGCCTGGAACGGCTCGAGCCCGTTGACCGTCTTGATCAGGGTGCTCTTGCCGGAGCCCGAGGGGCCGCACACGACGACGACCTCGCCCTTGCTCACGGCGGTCGAGCAGCCCTTGAGCACCTGCACCGGTCCGTACCACTTGCTGACGTCCCGCATCTCGATCATCGCCATGACGGTGCCCTCCCGGGGCTCCGAGTGATCAGCGGCTCGGTACCGCCAGCCGGAGCTGGAGCCGCTTCACGAAGCTCGACAGGCCGAAGCTGATCGCGAAATAGACGACCGCGACGAACAAGTACATCTCGACCAGGCGGCCGTCCCGCTGGGCGATCTTCGAGGCGGCGCCGAGGAAATCGGTGATCGAGAGCACGTAGACGAGCGAGGTGTCCTGGAACAGGATGATGGTCTGCGTGAGCAGTACCGGCAGCATGTTCCGGAACGCCTGCGGGAGCACGATCTGCCCCATCGTCTGCCAGTAGGAGAGGCCGAGCGCATACCCGGCCCACATCTGGCCGCGCGGGATCGACTGGATCCCGGCCCGCATGATCTCGCAGTAGTAGGCGGCCTCGAACATCATGAAGGTAATCAGCGAGGACAGGAACGCCCCGACCTGGATCGGGCGCGTCGCGCCGAGCAGCCAGCCGCCGATCCAGGGCACGAGGAAGTAGAACCAGAAGATCACGAGCACGAGCGGCGTCGAGCGCATGACGTTCACGTAGGTGCTGGCGACGGTCGAGAGCGTGCGGTAGCTCGCCAGCCGCATCATCGCCAGCAAGGTCCCGAAGACGATCCCGCCGACCATGGCCAGCGCGGTGAGCGTGAGCGTGAAGGTCATGCCCTCCCGGAACATGTAGGGTGCGGTGCGCCGGATGATGTCCCAGTCGAAGCCGGTGAGCACGTTCAGTGCCCCGCTTGCGGCATCGCCGTGCCCGGACCGATCAGCCCGGGCACCGCCAGCCGCTTCTCGAGCCAACGCATCAGGATCACGACGAGCAGGTTGAGGACCATGTAGATGAGCGTGGCGGCCGTGAACGCCTCGAAGACCTGGAAGCTGAACTCCTGGATCGAGCGCGCGCTGGCCGTCAGCTCGACCAGTCCGATCGTCAGCGCCACGGCGCTGTTCTTGATGACGTTCAGGAACTCGGAGGTGAGGGGAGGCATGACGATCCGGAGCGCCATCGGGAGCAGCACGAAGCGGTACGTCTGCGGCAAGGTGAGCCCGAGCGCGATGCCGGCCATGCCCTGGCCGCGCGCCAGGGACTGGATCCCGGCGCGCGTCTGCTCGGCCACGCGGGCCGAGGTGTAAAGGCCCAGGCACACGACCGCCGTGTAGAACGCCGAGCGCGGTAGCTGCTTCAACCAGGTTCCGACGGACGCCGGCAAAAGCTCCGGCACCACGAAGAACCAGAGGAACATCTGGACCAGGAGCGGCACGTTGCGGAACAGCTCGACCCACGCGTCACCGAGGAGTCGGAGCCAGCGGACCGGCGTGGTCCGCACGACGCCCACGATCATGCCGAGGATCAGCGCGATCACCCACGCCGACAGCGCGGTCGCCAGGGTCCAGCCGAGCCCGGCGATGAGGGTGTCGAGGTACGTGCCGCGCCCGTCCGGCGAGAGCTGCCAGAAGATGCCCCAGTTCCAGTTGTACTTCACGGCTCAGCCCCCGACCGGGCGGACGCGGCGCGCACGGGCTTGCGACTACTTGTAGTCGTTCGGGTCGCCCGAGTCCGTCGGCTTGGCGACGACGTGCTTGAAGACCTCGCTCATCGGCACGTTGAGATTGATGCCCTTCGGCGGGACCGGGGAAAGGAACCACTTCGCGTAGATCTTGTTGATCTCGCCGGACTTGTACACGCTCGTCATCGCCCCGTCCACGACCTTCTTGAAGGACGGATCGTCCTTGCGCAGCATGATGCCGTAGGGCTCGACCGACAGCGCGTCCGCGGAGATCGTCCACTCCGACGGGCTCTTCGAGCTCGCCACGAGGCTATAGAGGAGGATGTCGTCCATGAAGAAGGCGACCGCGCGGCCGGTCTCGACCATCAGGAAGGCTTCGGCGTGGTCCTTGGCGGGCAGGATCGTAATGCCGAGGTTCTTCTGACCGTTTAGCTCGGTGATTTGCTTGATGTTGGTCGTTCCGGAGGTCGACACGACCGTCTTGCCTTTGAGATCGTTCAGGTCCTTGAGGTTCGAAGCCTTCTTGCTGACGAAGCGGTTCGCCGTCACGAAGTGGGTGATCGTGAACGACACCTGCTTCTGCCGCTCGAGGTTGTTGGTGGTCGAGCCGCACTCGAGATCGACCGTGCCGTTCGCCATCAGCGGAATCCGGGTGGCCGAGGTGACCGGATTCAGCTTGACTTGAAGGTTGGGCATCTTGAGCTCGGCCTTGACCGCGTCAACGATCTTGCCGCAGAGATCCATCGCGTAGCCGATCGCCGCCTGCTTGTCGTCGAAGTACGAGAACGGGATCGACGCGTCGCGATGCCCGAGCGTGATCGTGCCCGTCTCCTTGATCTTCTTGAGCGTGCCCTCCTGGGCGCTCGCCGGCGGCCCGGCCAGGACCAGGGCGCTGAGGGTGACGAGCCCGACAGAAAGGATGCGTCTGACGTTGTCCATAGTGTCGTGTCTCCTCCTACGTGTTTTTCTAGATATCCAGCGTCTCTCCAAGGCGTCCACTATAGACCAAGTCCCGCGTTCTCGTGTCTTACCCGCCCAGGCGCGCCTCCGCGATCGGACGCTCATCCCGATCGGCGTCGAGGGCATGAAGAGGACACCGGCGGACTCCGCGGGCGCCGGCGTGTCGGCCGGCGCCCGGCGGGGCCATAGCGGGACTACTTGATGGCGCCGGCGGTGAGGCCGGAGACGTAGTAGTCGAGGAAGAAGACGTAGAGGATCACGATCGGGACCGACGCCAGGACGGCGCCGGCCATCAACGAGCCCCAGTAGTAGATGTCGCCGCGGATCAGCTCGGTCGTGACGCCCACGCTCGCGGTGATCTGGTCCGATGACGACGTGAACGTGAGCGCGTAGATGAACTCGTTCCACGAGAGCGTGAAGGCGAAGAGCGCGGCGCAGACGAGGCCCGGCACCGCGATCGGCAGCACGATCCGCCAGAGCGCCTGGATCCGCGTGGCGCCGTCGACCATGGCGCACTCCTCGACCTCCTTCGGCACGGTCCGGAAGTAGCCCATCAGGAGCCACGTGCAGAAGGGCACGAGGAACGTCGGATAGGTGACCACGAGCGCCCATTTCGAGTCGCCCAGGCCAAGCCAGTTCACGACCTGGGCCAGCGGCAAGAACAGGAGCGACGTCGGGACCAGATAGGTGACGAAGATCCCGGTGCCGAGGCTCGCGACCGCGAAGAACTTCAGCCGCGCCAGCGCGTAGGCGGCCACCGTCCCGATGACGAGCGACACGACGGTCGAGAGCACGGTGACCATCAGGCTGTTCTTCGTCCAGTTGATGAACTCGGTCTCCCACAGGAGTCGCGTGTAGTGCTCGAGCGTCGCCCCCTGCCGGATCAGGAGCGGCACCGCTGCGCGATCGTAGAGCTCGCGGTTCTGCTTCAAGGACGTCAGAGCCATGTGATAGAAGGGAAACACTGCGAAGATGATGAACGGCAGCAGCGCCAGGTGCGCCAGCAGCCGGTTCGTGAGCTTGCGGTGCGTCATCAGTAGGCCTGCTTTCGGACGTAGCGCAGCTGCGCCCACACCACCAGCATCAGCGCCGGGAACAGGTACAGCGAGATCGCCGCGCCCTCGCCGATCCGGCCCGTCTCGAGCCCGACCTGGCGCGCCAGGGTCGCGAAGAGGTGGGTCGAGTTGATCGGCCCGCCGTGCGTCAGGACGTAGATGATGTTGAACTCGCTGAAGGTGAAGATCGTGGAGAAGAGCACCACGATCGCGAGCACGCCCTTGAGCAGCGGCAAGGTGACGTGCCAGAAGCGCGCGATCGGCCCGGCGCCGTCGGCCTCCGCCGCCTCGTAGAGCTCCTTGGGGATCGCGACCAGGCCGGCCAGAAGCGTGATCGCGAAGAACGGCAGGCCGCGCCAGATGTTGACGATGATCACGGCGGCCATCGCGTAGTACTTCTGGCCGAGCCAGTTGGGCCCGGGCGGGTCGATGATGCCGATGGCGAGGAGGGTCCAGTTGACGACGCTGTAGAGCGAATTGAACATCCACGACCAGCCGAGGGTCGACAGCGCGGTCGGGATCACCCAGGGCAGCAGCACGGCGCCGCGGATCATCCGCTTGAACCAGAGCTGCTGGTTGAGCAGCAAGGCCAGCGAGATCCCCAGGACGATCTTGGCGCCCACGGCCAGGCCGCAGAAGACGAACGCATTCTGGAAGGTCTGACGGAACGCGTCGCTGTCCCAGAGGTTGATGAAGTTCCGGATGCCGATGAAGCTGCTCGGCCGGCCGATGAAGGCGTTCGAGACCGAGAAGTAGAGCGCCATGCAGAACGGATAGGCGACCAGCAGCAAGAGCAGCACCATGGCCGGGCTGACGAAGATCGGCCCCAGCCATGACTCGCGGTCGAGAAGCTCGCTGATCCGGGACCGCAGCGAGAGGCGCCGCGGCGCGGTCGCGATGCCGACGGATCCGATGGCCATGGCTAGCTTCCCGCCATGACCTTCTTCATCTCGTTCTCAGCCCAGGCGATGGCGTCCTTGGTCGAGGTGCCCGTCACCGCCTTCGCGATCATGTTGGGGAGGATGAACGAGTTGGTGATCATCTGCACCTTGTCGGAGGCCGGTGCCGGCCAGCCGTAGGTGTGGTAGTTCGTGCCCTCGCCCTTGAGGGTAGCGAGCTTCGGATCGGTCTTGAGCACCGCGTGATCCTGCATCTTCGTGTAGAGCGGCAGGAGGAAGGCGCCGCCCGACATGATGTACTCGTCGTAGACTTCCTTCTTGCCGAGCAGGTAGCGGATCCACTCCTTCGAGGGCTCGATGTTCTTCGAGAATTTCCAGATGCCGATCGAGCGCGGCGCGGTGACGTCGTGGCGGCCGCCGGGGCCCGACAGACTCAGGTGATGATTGATGCCGTCGGCGGAGGGCAGCTTCTGGTCTCGGGCGACGATGTAGGCGCTGACCGGATTGTGGATCCAGCCGGCCTTGCCCTGCTGGAGCGACTCGTTGTTGCTCGCGTCGGTCCACGAGAGGACTTCCGGCTCCATGCAGTCGCGGTACATCTTCTTGTACCACTCGACGACCTGGGCGGTCTGCTCCGAGTTGATCTTGACGGTCCTGCCGTCCTTGTCGACCTCCATGGCGCCGTGGCACCACATGACGGCCGAGCCGGTCGAGATCGTGTCGAAGTTCTGGCTGATCGGAATACCGACCGGGTGCCCCATCTTCTTCAGCTCGAGGCCAACCTTGTAGAGGTCTTCCCAGGTCTTGGGCGCCGCGAGGCTGGCCTTCTTGAAGAGGTCCTCGCGGTACGCGGAGACGAAGATGGAGTGGTACTGGGGCACCGCGCGCCAGACGCCCTTCACGTGCGCCGCCTCGTAGCCCGGCGGGATGACCTTGCCGTAGCTCTTCTCGAGGTTGGTGACGATGTCGGAGACGTCGACCAGCTGCGGCTCGTAGAGCCAGGGCACGTGCATCCGCATCTCGACCAGATCGTGGCCGGCCTGCGTCTGCACCTCCGAGGCGTACTTGGCCGCTTGCTGCGGCGCGGCGATGTGGTCGATGCGGATCTTGATGCTGGTGTCCTTCGTGAAACGCGGCCCGATCTCGGCGAGCTTCTTGTCCGAGAGCGGCGCGAAGTTGTTCCAGCAGAGGTACGAGATCTCACGCTGCTGCCCACGCGCGGGCGGTATGCCGGTGGCGAGGATTCCCGCGAGGCCCGCCCCGGTCGTGGTCGTCAGGAATTGTCTTCGGGTCAGTGAGGGCATGCCTTCTCCTTGTGACTTCCGGCCAGTGGTCATTTGGCCTGTCATATTACCCCAACTCTACTTACCCCAACTCTACGCCCCGAGCGTGTCTACGCCTCCCGCGGCGTCCAGCTCTTGTAGCGCTCGCGGAGCACCTTCTTGTCGAACTTGCCGACGCTCGTCTTGGGCACCGCGTCGATGATCTCGACGGCGTCGGGCAGCGCCCACCGGGCGAGCTGAGGGCGCAGGAAGTCGATGATCTCACCGGGCTCCAGGGTGCTGCCCGGCTTGGGCACCACGCAGGCCAGCGGGCGCTCGACCCACTTCGGGTGCGGGACGGCGATGACCGCCGCCTCCAACACCTTCGGATGGCTCATGATCAGATTTTCGACGTCGACGCTCGACACCCACTCGCCCCCCGACTTGATCAAGTCCTTGGTCCGGTCGGTGATCTGGACGTAGCCCTCCGCGTCGATCGTGGCGACGTCCCCGGTGCGGAACCACCCATCCGCGGTGAACCGGTCGGCGGACTCGGGGTTGTCGTAGTAGGACGCGACCACCCAGGGGCCGCGCACCTGCAGCTCGCCCATGCTCTCGCCGTCCCACGGGAGCTCGGCTCCCGAATCGGCGACGATCCGGACGTCGACGCCGACCGAGGGGTAGCCCACGCGCGAGTACACGTCGTACTTCTTCTCCTCCGACCAGTCCCCCATGTAACTCTTGAGCCGTGTCACCGTTCCGAGCGGCGTCATCTCGGTCATGCCCCAGGCGTGCGCCATCTGAACGCCGAAGTTCTTGGCGTACGCCTGCTGCAGGCTGCGGGGCGCCGCCGAGCCTCCGATCGCGATCGTCCTGAGGGACGAGATGTCGTACCCCTCCTTCTCGCAGAGCTCCTTGATCGCGATCCACACCGTGGGGACCGCGCCGGTGAAGGTCACCTTCTCCCCCTGGATCATCCGGCAGATGTCCGGAGGCTGAGGGTTCGGGCCGGCGAAGACCTGATCGGCGCCCGCCATGAGCGCGGTGTAGGGCAGACACCAGGAGTTGGCGTGGAACATGGGCACGATGTGGAGGATGCGGTCGTTCTCCGAGATGCCGAAGAGGTCCGTCGTGGCTTCGGCGAGGCAGTGAAGGAACATCGCCCGATGAGTGTAGACCACGCCTTTCGGGTGGCCGGTGGTGCCGGAGGTGTAGCACATCCCGGCGGCGTCGGTCTCCCGAAGCTCGGGCCAGCCGCTCACGGGCTGGGCGGCGGCGAGCAGCGCTTCGTACTCTCTGTGCTCTCGGCCTGCTGTCTCGGCCGCGTCGGCGACGCCGTCCGGCATGATCACGATCTGGCGCACCGTTGGGAGCTTGTCCCGGATCGCGGCGAGCACGGGCCAGAGGCTCGCGTCGGCGAAGATGACCGAGTCGCCGGCGTGATTGACGATGTACGTGAGGTCGAGCGGCGAGAGTCGGATGTTGAGCGTGTGCAGGACCGCTCCGGAAAGCGGCGTCGCCCAGTAGAGCTCGAGATGGCGATGGCTGTTCCAGGCGAACGTCGCCACGCGGTCGCCGCGCCGGACTCCGAGAGCCGCGAGCGCGCCAGCCAGACGCATCGTGCGCTCGGCGAAATCACCGTACGTGTAGCGAAACAGCGGCTTGCCCGGCACACGCGTGGCGATCGCCTTCCTGGCGAAGAGCCGCCGGCTGCGCTCGAAAAAGTGCGTCAAGGTGAGCGGGTAGCTCATCATGAGGTTGTCGAAGCGTGGGCTCACCGCGATCGTCCTCCTCCGGCCACCTCGCCGAGATCTTCCGACGTGGCGCAGCGAAAGCCGACGAAATGGTGGCCGGCGGCCGCGCCGCGACGGTCGTAGGAGCGCCGCCGCGTCAGGCCGAGCGAGTCGGCCGGGTCGTCGTGGCTCGCTCCCCGGACCACCACGCGCCCGCTCGCGCCGGTGTAAGGCTCCCGGTTGTCGCCGTCGGTCCTATAAGGATAGGGGCGGAGGACGGTGAGCGTCCACTCTCGCAGGTTGCCGAGCATATCCTCGACCTTGTAGGGGCTCGCGCCGTCTGGTCGGCTCCCGGTCGGCTCGGTCGCGTTGTAGGCGCGGCCGAAGACCGCGAGGTGAGGCGCCGGCGCGGCGAGGCCCCAGGGATAGAGCCGCCGGTCGTCGCCGCGCGCGGCCCTTTCCCACTCGGCTTCGGTGGGCAGGCGGCGGCCCTTCCAGGCGCAGTAGGCGCGCGCCCCGAACCACGAGACTTCCACCACGGGGTGGTGGTCGAATCCCGGATCGGCGACCCACCGGCCCTGGACTCGGTGAATACGCGCGTCCTCGTCGTCCTCGTCGTAGCGGCGCTCGCTGCCCGGCGGTCTGAGGCCGGTGGCGTTGAGGAACAGGGCGAACTCGGCGTTCGTGACCTTGTGGCGCTCGATCCAGAAGTCGCGGACGTAGACGCGATGCTGGGGCGCCTCGTTCGATGGCCCGTCGTCGCGTCCCATCCAGAAGGCGCCGGCCTGGACCAGCATGATCCCGTCCGCCGAAGCCGCCGCCGGGAGCGCCGACAGCACGGCGGCCATGAGGATCACGACGGAGCGGCCCACGAGGATCATGGTATCGTGAGTGCGGCATGCGCTCCCGCTGGAACGACGCCGAGGCGAGCCAGCTCAACGGCCTCGATCTCCTCGTCTACGCGTCGCGTCTCGTCGGCGCCGAGACCTCGCTGGTCATCTGGGGCGGCGGCAACACCTCGATCAAGACCCGCGAACGCGATCATCGTGGTCGGGAGATCCCTGTCCTCCGGGTGAAAGGAAGCGGATCCGACCTCAAGTCGGTCCAGCGCAAGGACTTCCCGGGCGTGCGGATGGACGACATCGCGGCGCTGCTCGGCCGCGACGAGATGAGCGACGAGGAGATGGTGAGCTATCTCGCCCACGCCCTGCAGGAGCCGGGCGGCGTGCGCCCGTCGATCGAGACCTTGCTGCACGGGTTTCTCTCGGCTCCGGCGATCGTCCACACGCACGCCGACGCGGTCGTGTCGCTGACCAACAACGATCGCGCGCACGACGTGATCCAGGGTGTGTACGGCAAGGACGTCATCGCGCTCGCGTATCGCCGCCCCGGCTTCCGCATCTCGCGCGACGTGGCCGATGCGATCGCCGACCGGCCCGAGGCGAAGGCGCTGCTGCTCGAGCGGCACGGCACGATCACCTGGGGCGCGACCGTTCGTGAAGCGTACGCGGCCACGATCGAGCTCATCACGCGGGCCGAGGAGGCGATCGCCGAGAAGAAGAAGGGCCGGCGTGCCTTCGGCGGCGGCCGCGTGCCGGTGCTCGAGCCGGCGGCGCGGCGGCGGACGGCGCTCGCCGTCGCCCCGCGGCTGCGCGGCGCGCTGGGCCGGAGCCGGCGCGTCGTGGTCGGGTTCGACGATTCGCCGGAGGTCACGGAGTTCGTGTCGTCGGCGGACGCCTCCCGCGTCTCGCAGATCGGGCCCGCGACCCCCGATCACACGATCTACGCCAAGCGGCTTCCGTGCTTCGTCGTCGCGAACGGCGGGGAAGACTCTCAAGCCCTGTTCGAGGCGATCGAGCGATCGATCGAGGGCTTCGTCGCCGGCTACACGCGCTACTTCGAGGAGAACCGGTTCGAGGGCGCTCAGCTGGTCGACCCGCTCCCGCGGGTCGTGCTCGTACCGGGGCTCGGCATGTTCACCGCGGGCAAGGACCGGCGAACGGCCGGGATCGTCAACGACATCTATCACCATACGATCGGCGTGCTCGGCAACGCCGGTGCGTTCGGCGAGTACGTCTCGCTCTCGGCGAAGGACGCCTTCGACGTCGAGTACTGGCCGCTCGAGCTCTACAAGCTCACCCTCGCGCCGCCCGAGAAGGAGCTGGCGCGCCGGATTGCGCTGGTGACCGGAGGCGGCTCCGGCATCGGGCGCGCCGTCGCGCGGCGTCTGGCCGCCGAAGGCGCCCACGTCGTCGTCGGCGATCTCGATGCCGCGACCGCCCGAAGGACCGCCGACGAGATCGTCGCCGCGGTCGGCGCCGGGCGGGCGCTCGGCCTCGAGATGGACGTGACGCGCGAGGCCTCGGTGCGGGCGGCGTTCGAGGAGACCGTGCTCGCGTACGGAGGGCTCGACGTCCTGGTGTCGAACGCCGGGACCGCGCACTCATCGCCGGTGGCCCGGATGGAGCTGGCCGACTGGGAGCGCTCGTTCGCGGTGAACTCGACCGGCCACTTCCTCGTGGCCCGCGAGGCGATGCGCCTGCTCACGGCTCAGGGGCTCGGCGGCGCGCTGGTCTTCGTCGCGACCAAGAACGTGATGTCGCCCGGCAAAGACTTTGCGGCGTACTCGGCCGCGAAGGCGGCCGAAGCCCAGCTCGCCAAGGTGCTGGCGCTCGAAGGCGCGCCCCACGGAATCCGCTCCAACATCGTGAACCCGGATGCCGTGTTCCAGGACTCGAAACTCTGGTCGGCGGAGATCCGGCGCGAGCGGGCGGCCGCCCAGGGGATCTCGGTCGACCGGCTCGAGGACTTCTATCGCAAGCGCAACTTGCTCGGCGTCGGCATCCTGCCGGAGGACGTCGCCGAGGCCGTGCTCTTCCTCGCGTCGGACCGCTCCGCCAAGACGACGGGCTGTACCGTGACGGTCGACGGCGGCGTCCGCGACGCGTTCCCGAGGTGATCGCGTGATTGGCTTCGGCGCGCAGCTCTCGCTGCATCCGCCCGCCGAGCAGTTCGAGCTCGTTCAGCGCCTGGAAGCCGTCGGGTACGACTCGGTGTGGACGGGCGATCACATGTCGTTCCACAACCCAATCCACGAGTCGATCACCTTGCTGGCGTCCTACGCGCCGATCACGAAGCGGATCAAGCTCGGCGTCGGCGTATACCTCCTCGCGCTCCGATCGCCGGCGGTGGCGGCCAAGCAGGCGGCCACGCTCGACGTGCTGTCGGGTGGCCGGCTGGTGTTCGGCGTCGGCGTCGGCGGGGAAAACCCGAAGGAGTTCGAGCTCTGCGGCATCCCTCACAAGGAGCGCGGCGCGCGCGTGAACGAGGGCATCGACGTCGTGCGCACGCTCTGGCGCGACACGCCGGCCTCGTTCAACGGCCGGTTCACGCGATTCGAGTCGGTCTCGATCGACCCCAAGCCCGTCCAGCAGCTTCCCCCGATCTGGATCGGCGGGCGCTCCGATGCGGCGCTGGCGCGAGCGGGCCGTCAGGGTGACGGCTGGATGTCGTACGTCGTGCAGGCCGACCGCTACGCGCAGAGCCTCGACAAGATCCGCGCCGCCGCGGCCGCCGCGGGCCGCTCGATGGACAAGTTCACGGCGGCACACCTGGTGTTCATCACGATCGGCCGCGACTATGAGGCCGCCAAGCGCGCGTGGGTCGGCGTCCTCAGCAAGCGGTACGCACAGGACTTCGAGCCGCTCGCCAAGCGCTACGGCGTCATCGGCACGCCCGAGCAGTGCGCCGAGCAGCTCGAGCGGTTCCGGACCGCCGGCTGCAACTACTTCGTCATGAGCGCCATCGGCGATCCGCGCGAGGAGCGCGCCCAGCACGAAGCGATCGCCGCCGAGATCATCCCGCGATTCGGGTCGCGCTGAGCGGGCGGCCAACGATGACATGGCCGACCTGACGGGCGGGCAGCTGGTCGCCCGAACCCTGCGGCAGGCCGGCGTGCGCCACGTCTTCACTCTCTGCGGCGGCCACATCCTGCCGATCTACGACGGCTGCCTCACCGAAGGGGTCGGTATCATCGACGTGCGCCACGAGCAGGCGGCCGCCCACGCGGGCGACGCGTATGCGCGCCTCACGCGCGGCGTCGGGGTCGCTATCGTCGTGCCGGGCCCGGGCGTCACCGACGCGGTCACCGGAGTCGCCAACGCGTACGCCGCACGAAGCTCGCTGCTCCTGATCGGGGGCGCGGCACCCCTCGGCCTGCGCGGACTCGGCGCGCTCCAGGAGACGGAGCAGCTCGCCCTGCTCAGGCCGATCACGAAGGGCGCCTGGTCGGTGGCCGAAACGCGTCAGATCCCCGAGGTGCTGGCGACCGCCATCCGTACGGCGCTCTCGGGCCGGCCGGGCCCGGTCTTCGTCGAGATCCCCGTCGATCTCCTGATGACGACGATCGAGGATCGTCTGGCGCCGATTCCGACCGGCTACGTGCATCGGACCCGAGCCGCGGTCGACGCCGAAGCCCTCGGCCGGCTCGACGCCTTGCTGGCCGGCGCCGAGCGCCCGGTGATGATGGCCGGTGGCGGCGTCTACTGGGACGACGCGGCGAAGTCGCTCGCCTCGTTCGCCGAGCGCGCGGGCGTCCCGGTCTTCATGAACGGGGCGGGCCGCGGCGCGCTGGCCACCGATCATCCCAACGCGTTCTTCCAGACGCGCGGCTGGGCCCTGGGCCACGCCGACGTCGTCCTGGTGCTCGGCACACCCCTCGACTTCAGGCTGGGTTACGGCAGGCCGCCGACGTTCGCCGAGGACGCGAAGGTCGCGATGATCGACGTCGACCCGGTCGAGCTCGGGCGCAACCGCCCGCTCGAGCTCGGCCTCGCGGGCGACATCGACGTGATCCTGCGCCAGCTGACCGCCGCGCTGCCGCAAGGCCGGGGAGCACGCGCCTCGGCGTGGCGCGCCGAGCTCTCCCGGCGCGAAGCCGAGGCGCGCGCAAAGCTCGACGAGCTGGCCGCGACCGACCAGTCGCCCGTGTCCCACTACCGCTGGGCGTCGGAGATCGCGCGCGTGGTGACGCGTGACACGATCGTCGTGGGCGACGGCGGCGACGTCGTCAACTGCGCGGCCAAGTTCGTGCCGGTCGACCGCCCGGGCCAGTGGCTCGATCCCGGGCCGCTCGGTTGCCTCGGCGTCGGCCCGTCGTTCGCGCTCACCGCGAAGCTTCTGCGGCCCGACCAGCGCGTGCTGCTCGTGTCCGGCGACGGCGCCTTCGGCCTCAACGGCATGGAGCTCGAGACCGCCGTGCGCTTCAAGCTTCCGTTCACCTGCGTCATCGGCAACGACGGCGGCTGGGGGCAGATCCGGAGCCCGCAAGTATCGTTCTTCGGCGAGGGGCGGACCGTGGCCACGTCGCTTCCGACGACGCGCTACGATCGCATGGTCGAGGCGCTCGGCGGCCGCGGCGCGTACATCACGCATCCGCACGAGATCGGCCCGGCGCTCGAGCGGGCACTCGCCTCGGACGAGGTCTGGTGCATCAACGTGGTGCTCGATCCCGAGGCATACCGCAAGAGCGGCCAGGTTTCGATGGCCATCTGACCGCGGCGTGAAGATCACGTTTCTGTGTCCGCATCTCCGCATCGCCGGCGGAGTGCGCGCGATCCTCACGTACGCTGACCGCCTCACCGCCGAGGGCCATCAGGTCGACGTCGTCGTGCCGGCCAAGAGCCACGGCCGCGCCTTCTGGCGATCTCTGGTCCACGCCGGCCCCGGCTGGATTCCGGGCTTCCGGGCCAAGGTCGTGTGGGTCGATCGCTGGCGTTCGAGCGCGTTGCCCGACGCCGATGCGATCGTCGCGACGGCGTGGCAGTCCGCCGCGGCTGTCGCCGAGGCGCCGGCGCGGTGCGGGCGCAAGTTCTACTTCGTGCAGCACTACGAGAGCCTCTATCACGGTCAGGCGGAGACGGTCGACGCGACCTACCGCCTTCCGCTCCGGAAGATCGTGATCTCCACGTGGCTCCGCGACGTCATGCGCGAGCGCTTCGCCTGCGAGGCGGACGTGCTGGTCACGCCGGTCGATCCGATGCTGTTCCACGCCGTTCCCGTCACGGTCGCGACCTCGCGCCCGCGCGTCTTGATGCTTCATCACGACTACGCCTGGAAGGGGACCGCCGACGGCTTCGAGAGCGTGGCGCGCGTCAAGCGGCGCGTCCAGGGCCTCCACCTCGTGGGATTCGGGGTGACGGCCCCGAAGGGTCCGGCGGGCTACGACGAGTTTCACGCCGATCCACCCCAGGACAAGCTCGCGGCGCTCTACAGCGGCTGCGAGATCTACCTGTGCCCGTCGTGGGACGAGGGGCTCGGCATGCCGCCGATGGAGGCGATGGCCTGCGGCGCGGCCCTCGTCACCTACGACAACGGCGGCTGCCGCGACTACGCGCTGGACGGCGAGACGGCGCTGGTTGCGCGGCGGCGTGACGTGGGCGATCTCGCGGCCAAGCTCGAACGGCTCGCCGCAGATGCCGAGCTCCGGGCGCGGATCGCGACCGCGGGCTCGGCGTTCATCCGGGACACCTTCGATTGGAGGCGGGCGGTCAGCCGCATGGAGGAGATCTTCCGTTGACGACGGCGCTGCCGACCGTCGAGGCTCCCTGCGCGGTCTGCGGCGACAGCGCCGCCGACCCGGTCTGGGCGACGGAGGATCGCGCCTTCGCCGTCCCCGGTCACTACACCGTCGTGCGCTGTCGCGCCTGCGGCTTTCTCTACCAGCGACCGCGCGTGCGCGACGAGCATCTGGCCGCGTGTTACCCCGATCACTATCCGCGGCATCAGGAGCCGTCGCCGCGGATGCCGCTGAAGGGCTCGAAGGGCCGTCAGCGCGCCGCGCGGTGGGCGCTCGCCGACGGCCTCGGCTACGGCGCGTTCCGCGACCCGCGCGTATCGCTCACGACGCGGCTCCGGGCGCGGCGAATGCTCCGGCGGATCCGGTGGAGCTGCCCGCCGTGGATCGGTGCCGGTCGCTATCTCGACGTCGGGTGCGGCTCGGGCGGCTCGCTCGCGGTCGCGCGCGCGCTCGGCTGGCGGGTCGCCGGCATCGAGATGGACGAGGCCGCGGCGGCGCTGGCGCGCCGTTTCGGCGACGAGGTACACGTCGGCGACATCCTCACCGCGCCGTTCGCCTCGGGTCGCTTCGATGTGGTGACGGCCTTCCACGTCCTCGAGCACGTCCCGGATCCGGTGGCGGTCGCGCGTCGTATGCTCGACTGGCTGACGCCGAGCGGGCTCTTGATCGTGGAGGTCCCGAACGCGGGCGGGCTCGGCGCGACGATCTTCGGCCGCGCGTGGTCGGGCCTCGAGCTGCCGAGACATCTTTCGCACTTCACCCCCGAGACGCTCGAGCGGGTGATCGACAAGGCGGGCGGCCGCATCGTCTGGATCTGGCATCAGGCGAAGCCGCGCACCTACCTCTGGAGCCTGTCGGCGCTCCTGCGCGATCGGGGCTGGAACGCGCTCGCGAGACTGACGGAGTGGCGGCCGGTCTACGGGGTGTTGAAGCTCGGGCTGGAAGTGCTGGTCCCGCTCGCGCGCCTGGCGCGACGCGGAGAGGCGATCAGGATCGGTGCCGTCCGGAATCGCCGGACGTAGCGTAGGCCGCGGGCGCCTCGTGGCGGGCGGAGAGATGGGCGAGCTCCCGCTCGAGATCGGCCAGACGCTTGGCCAGCCGGTCGCGCTCCTCACGGAGCGACCGGGTCGCCGACTCGATGTGCGCTGCAAGGCGCCGGTCCCGGTCAGCCCGCTGTCGCGTGACGTCGTCCATGGTCCGCTCAGGTGAGCAAGAGCGGTGCCGGGCCGAGGGTCCATACGGGCTAAGGGCTTCCGCGACGGAGACCGTGCACTCTGACACCTGCGGCGCGACGATCGGTCAAGCTGACACTCCGGAAATCCGCGTGAAAGCCGCGTGCTAGAATCGGTCGCGTCATGCCGATCTACGAGTACGAGTGTCACGGCTGTGGCAGGCGGGTCAGTCTCCTCGTGCTCCGTCCGTCGGCGGCGGAATCACCGAGCTGTCCGCGGTGCGGAAGCTCGGCGCTGTCGCGCCTGATGTCGCGCTTCGCGACCGTCAAATCGGAAGACGCGCGGCTCGACGCCCTCGCCGACTCGGCCAGCCTCGGCGACCTCGACGAGAACAACCCGTCGAGCGTCGCGCGGTTCATGAAGAAGATGGGCCGCGAGCTCGGAGACGACCTCGGCGACGACTTCGAATCCGCCATGGACGAAGCGATGGCGGAGGGTGAGGGTGACGGGGAGGGGGATGCTGAATCTCCGGGCGCGGGGGACGCATCTCCTGATGAGTAACTAGTGAAAGTCTCGATCCGTGACCGGCTGGAAGCGGTAGGGGCTCCCGCGTGGGACGGGCTCGTCGCGGCCTCCCGTCTGCGATCGCCGTTTCTCTCCTGGACCTGGCAATGGGAGTGGTCGCGCACGTTTGCCGACGGCCGCCGCCTCGAGATCCGGTGTGTTGAGGACGGTCGCGGGAACTTGGTGGCGCTCCTGCCGCTCTACGAATCGGCGCCCGGCTCCCTGCAGATCATCGGTGGTGCCGACGTTTCCGACTATCTCGATCTGATTGCGGTCCAGGGGCGAGAGGAGGAGGCGTGGATGGCCCTCCTTCAGTCCCGGACGGCGGAGCAGGTCGAGTGGGCGCTGCACGCCGTGCCCGAGATCTCCCCCACGGTCAGCGCGCTGCCGCCGCTCGCGGCCGCGTGCGGTCTCGAAGTGTCCTCCGCGGTGGAAGAACGATGTCCCGTGCTCGCCCTGCCATCCTCCTGGGAGTCCTACCTCGCCCGCCTTTCCGGAAAACACCGCCACGAGCTCCAGCGAAAGATGCGACGTCTCGAACGCGACGCCCCCGATGCTCGCGCCTCGTCCGTGAGCGCGCCCGCCGACATCGAGGCGCGGATCGGAGACTTTCTCGCGCTCCACCGGAGCTCGCGCGTCGGCAAGGCGCGCTTCATGGACGATCGAATGGAGCGGTTCTTCCGGCGCGCGCTCTGGGCCTTCGCCGAGCGCGGGGCCGCGCGGCTCTGGTTCCTCGACACGGCCTCAGGCCCGATCGCCACCTTCGTCACGATCGAATGGGACGGCACGGTCGGCCTCTACAACTCGGGATTCGCGCCCGAGCGCGCCGCCCTGTCGCCCGGCGTGGTCCTGCTGGCGCAGGTGATCCGCGACGCGATCGCGCGTGGGAGAGCGAAGTTCGATTTCCTGCGCGGCGAGGAGCGTTACAAGTTCGAGTTCGAGCCCGTCGCCGAGGCGGTCTACCAGGTGAGAATCCGGTGAACCTGCACGTCGCGATGCTGAGCGTGCACACGTGCCCGCTGGCCGCGCTGGGCGGCAAGGAAACGGGCGGGATGAACGTGTACGTCCGAGAGGTCTCTCGCGAGCTCGGCCGCATGGGGGTGTCGGTCGACGTCTTCACGCGCTCGCAGAACCCGACGATTCCGCGCGTGGTGTCGCTCGGCGAGCGCGCCCGTGTCATCCACCTGCCGGCCGGCGACGAGGCGCCGATGGCCCGCGTGCGGGTTCACGGCCACCTGGACGAGTTCGTCGACGGGGTCGACGCGTGGCGGATCGCGAGATCGATCGACTACGACCTGATCCACGCCCACTACTGGCTCTCCGGCGTCGCCGCGCTCAGGCTGAAGGCGCGCTGGGCGGTGCCGGTCATGCAGATGTTCCACACGCTGGGCCGGCTGAAGAACCGGGTGGCTCGAACGGCCGCGGAGCAGGAGCCCGCGATTCGCCTGCACGAGGAGACCAGGATCGTCGGCGACTGCGATCGGATCGTGGCCGCCAACGTGGTCGAGCGCGCCGAGCTACTGCTCGACTACGGCGCCTCCGCCTCGCGGATCGCGACGATCCCGTGCGGCGTCGACACCGATCTGTTCGTGCCGGGTGATCGGGTCGAGGCGCGCGCCCGACTCGGGCTCGACGAGGGACCGGTGCTGCTCTGGGTCGGCCGCGTCGCGCCGATCAAGGGGCTCGACACCTTGCTCGACGCGGTCGCGCGGCTGCGGGCGACCGGGCGGGCGACCAGGCTGCTCGTCGTCGGCGGCGACGCCGACGAGCCGATGAGCGAGCACGAGGTGTCCTTGCGTCGCCGCATCGAGCGGCTCGACCTGACCGACTCCGTGTGCTTCGTCGGGCCCCAGCCGCAGAGCGAGCTGCCCGTCTACTACGCCGCGGCGGACGTGACGGTCCTGCCGTCGTACTACGAGTCGTTCGGCATGGTCGCCCTCGAGGCGATGGCCTGCGGAAGCGCCGTCATCGCATCGCGCGTCGGCGGGCTGGTGACGACGGTTCGCGACGGCGTCACGGGATTTTTAGTTCCCGATGGCGACGTCGAGGCCCTGGCCGAGCGTATCGGCGCGCTCGTCGCCGATCCGGACCTGCGCTGGCGGGTCGGTCGCGAGGGCGTGCGTTGGGCGGCGCAGCACCGATGGGCCTGCGTGGCCGAGGCCGTGTGCAAGGAGTACGCATCGCTCGAGTCGCGAGCGGGCGCGCACTTGGCCTCGGGGCGCTGCCGGGACTGACGAGGCCTCCGAGACGGGGACGAGGCCACCGCCCCCCCGGAAGTCCGCTGAAATGCTACACTGCGTGCGCAGTGGGCACCCTCCTCGAGGTTAAAAACCTCAAGACGCACTTCGTGACGCGCAGCGGCGTCGTGCGCGCGGTCGATGATGTTTCGTGGGACGTGGGCGAAAGCGAGACCGTCGCGCTCGTCGGGGAATCGGGCTGCGGCAAGAGCGTCAGCGCGCTGAGCATCATGCGGCTCGTCGCCGGGCCCGCGGGCCGGATCGTCGGTGGCCAGGTCCTGTTCAAGGGCCGCGATCTCCTGGAGCTCTCCGAAGAGGCGATGCGTCACGTGCGGGGCCGCGAGATCGGCATGATCTTCCAGGAGCCGATGACCTCGCTGAACCCGGTGCTCACGATCGGGCGCCAGCTCACCGAGGGGCTCGAGATCCACCTGGGTTTTGCCCCGACCGAGGCGCGCCGGCGCGCGGCCGAGCTGCTCGGCATGGTGGGGATTCCGGATCCCGAGCGGCGGCTGAGCCAGTACCCGCACCAGTTCAGCGGCGGGATGCGCCAGCGGATGATGATCGCGATGGCGGTCGCGTGCAACCCTTCGCTGATCCTCGCCGACGAGCCGACCACCGCGCTCGACGTGACGATCCAGGCCCAGATCCTCGAGCTCATGAAGGACCTCTCGCGGCGCTTCGGGGTCGCGATGCTGATCATCACGCACAACCTGGGGGTCGTCGCCCGGTACGCCGACCGCGTGAACGTGATGTACGCCGGGAAGATCATCGAGCGCGGCACCGCGCGCGAGCTCTACGCCAACCCGCGGCACCCGTACACGCTCGGTCTGCTCCGCTCGGTGCCGCGCCTGGACGAACCGCGGCGCGCCCGACTGGATCCGATCGAAGGCCAGCCGCCCGACCTCACGCGGCTGCCGAGCGGGTGCGCGTTCACGCCCCGATGCGCCTTCAGCGTCGAGCGGTGCCGCGTCGAGATCCCGCCGCTGCGCGTGGTGAACGGGGGAGGGCACGTGAGCGCGTGCTGGGAAGCCGAGAAGCTCGGCCGTCAGCGGTCCGCGGTGGGGATGTGAAGGACGACGCCCCGCTGCTCGAGGTCCGCAACCTGGTGAAGCATTTCCAGGTCGGCGGCGGTCTCTTCGGGGGTCGAGCCGGCCTCGTCCGCGCCGTCGACGGCGTGAGCTTCGAGATCCGGCGGGGCGAGACCCTCGGGCTCGTGGGCGAGTCCGGGTGCGGCAAGACGACCACCGGACGCTGCATCCTGCAGCTCGAGCGGCCGACCAGCGGTCAGATCCTCTTCGAGGGCCGCGACCTCACGACGCTCAACGAGGACGCGCTGCGCTCGATCCGACGGAAGATGCAGGTGATCTTTCAGGATCCTTACAGCTCGCTCAATCCGAGGATGACGGTGGGCCAGATCATCGGGGAGCCGCTCGCCGTCCACGGAATCGTCGCCGACCGCGCCGAGCGCCCCACGCGGGTGCGCGAGCTCCTGTCCCACGTGGGGCTCCTGGCGCAGCACGCGCACCGGTATCCGCACCAACTCTCGGGCGGTCAGCGCCAGCGGGTCGGTATCGCTCGGGCCCTGGCCGTCGAGCCCTCGCTGATCATCTGCGACGAACCGGTGTCGGCGCTCGACGTGTCGATCCAGGCCCAGATCATCAACCTGCTCGAGGATCTGCAGGCGCAGTTCGGGCTGACCTACCTCTTCGTCGCCCATGACCTCTCGGTCGTCCGCCACATCTCGGACCGCGTCGCCGTCATGTACCTGGGGAAGATCGTCGAGATCACCGACCGGAAATCACTCTACGATTCGCCGCTGCACCCGTATACGAAGGCGCTGCTCTCGGCGGTGCCGATTCCCGATCCGGCTCTCGAGGCCCAGCGAGAGCGAGTGGTGCTGGGCGGCGAGGTGCCGAGCCCCCTCAATCCCCCGCCGGGGTGCGTCTTTCATCCCCGGTGCCCGATCGCCATCGACCGCTGCCGGGTGGAGGTACCAGATCTCAGAGAGATCCGGGCGGCGCATCGGGCGGCCTGCCTGCTGGCTTGACTGGCGTTGGTCCCGTGCTCAAATACGGAAACCTTTCGTACCTCATGTGAGTTTTGGGACAAAACCCTCGGAGGGATTGATGCGACGCTACCGACACATCCTGGTGATCGCGATCGCCGCCGTGACGCTGGCAGGTCCCGCTGCGGCGCAGGACAAGCCCCGCTCCGGCGGCGAGTTGATCTTCGCAGTACCATCCGAGCCCCCGTCCTATGACGCTCACCGTGAGGAGACCTTCGGGGTCATCCATCCGGTGGCCCCGCATTACAACACGCTGCTCCGGCCCGATCCGACCGACAGGCTCGCGACGAAAATCGTCGGAGATCTCGCCGAGTCGTGGACGATCTCCAAGGACGGGCGAACCTACACGCTCAAGCTCCGGCACGGCGTCAAGTTCCACGACGGCAGCGAGATGACCTCCAAAGACGCCAAGGCCAGCTATGACAAGATCATCTTCCCGCCGGCGGGGGTCGCCTCCGACCGAAAGGGCGAGTACCTGGACGTAGAGGCCGTGCAGGCCCCCGATCCCTACACGATTGTCTTCCGGCTGAAGTGGCCATCCGGCTCGTTCCTCATGTCGCTGGCCTCGCCGTGGAACTGGATCTACAAGGCCGACATCCTGGCCAAGGACATGCGCTGGTACGAGACCCACGTGATGGGTACCGGCCCCTTCATCTTCGTGGAGCACGTGCGGGGTTCTCACTGGGTCGGCAAGAAGAACCCGAACTACTGGGACAAGGGCAAGCCATACCTGGACGGCTATCGGGCACTCTTCATTCGGGACTCGGCGGCGCAGGTGTCGGCCGTCCGCGGCGAGCGCGCCCACATCCAGTTCCGTGGTTTCTCGCCGGCCGAGCGCGACAGTCTGGTCCAGGCCCTCGGTCCCAAGATCACGGTGCAGGAGAGCCCCTGGGACTGCGCGCTGCTTGTGGCGATGAATCATGAGAGGAAGCCGTTCGACGACAAGCGCGTCAGGCGCGCACTCACGCTCGCGCTCGATCGCTACCAGGGCTCGCAGGCGCTGTCGAAGATCGCCATCGTCAAAGAGGTCGCCGGCGTCCAGGTGCCGGGAACTCCTTTCGCCACCCCGCCCGCCGAGCTCGAGAAGCTGGCCGGCTACGGACGCGATGTCGCGAAGTCCCGCGCCGAGGCCAGGCGACTCCTGAAGGAGGCCGGTGTCGCGGATGGGTTTGCGTTCACGTTCAAGAACCGTGGCATCCCCATGCCCTACGAGCCCGTCGGCGTCTGGCTGCTGGACCAGTGGAGGCAGGTCGGTCTGAACGTCAAGCAGGAAGTGATCGAGCCGGCGAAGTATTACGCTGAACTGCGCGGCGGGAACTTCGAAGTGGCGATGGACTTTCAGTGCGGCTACATCGTCGAGCCCGACCTCGACCTCTACAAGTTCCAATCGAAGGACAAGAGCCCGGCGAATTACAGCCGCTACGCCGACCCGGTGCTCGACGACCTCTATGAGAAACAGGGCCGCGCGACGGACGTAGAGGAGCGCAAGAAGTACATTCGGGAGTTTGAGCGGCGACTCGTCGACGAAGAGGCGCACTACCTCTACACGCTCCAGTGGCACCGGATCATTCCCCATAGCTCCAAGGTCAAGGGTTGGACGATCACTCCGAGCCACTACCTGAACAACCAACTCGATACGGTCTGGCTCGCGGACTGATATCGATGACCTGCACCCACCGACGCACCGGGCCGCCGGGATTTCTCCCGGTTTTCCTGGCCATCCCGATGATGTTCGCGCTCGCCGTCCACGGCGTGGACGCGCAAGAGCGTCCGCGCTACGGCGGCGAGCTCGTGTACGTCGTCCCGACGGAGCCCGCGTCCTACGACGGCCATCGCGAGGGGACGTTCGCGCTCATTCATCCGCTCGCGCCGGTCTACAGCACCTTGCTTCGATTCGATCCCACCGACCGCACGGGCACCAAGGTGGTCGGCGACATCGCCGAATCCTGGACGATCGCCAAGGACGGCCGCACCTACACGTTCAAGCTCCGGCGCGGCGTGAAGTTCCACGACGGCAGCGATCTCACCTCGAAGGACGTCAAGGCGACCTACGACAAGATCGTCAACCCGCCCGCCGACGTGGTCTCGTTCCGCAAGGGCCAGTACACGGCGATCGAAGCGGTGGAGGCTCCCGACCCGACCACGGTCGTGTTCCGCCTGAAGTGGCCGGCGGCCTCGCTCATCACCGCGCTCGCGTCGCCGTTCAACTGGATCTACAAGGCGGACATCCTCGCCAAGGACATGCACTGGTACGAGACCCATGTGATGGGCAGCGGCGCCTTCATCTTCGTGGAGCACGTGAAGGGCGCGTACTGGGCCGGCAAGAAGAATCCGAGCTACTGGGACAAGGGCAAGCCGTACCTGGACAGCTACCGGGCGCTCGTCGTCAAGGACCCCAACGCCCAGGTGGCCGCGGTCCGGGCCGAACGCGCCCACGTCCAGTTCCGGGGGTTCACGCCCGCCGAGCGCGACAGCATCGTGCAGGCGCTCGGCCCGAAGGCGACGGTGCAGGAGAGTCCCTGGGACTGCGTGCTCCTGGTCGGCATGAACCACGAGAAGAAGCCGTGGGACGACAAGCGCGCCCGCAAAGCGCTCACGCTGGCCCTCGATCGTTATCAGGGCTCGCAGGCGCTCTCGAAGATCGCCATCGTGAAGAGCGTCGCCGGCGTCCAGGTCCCGGGCACGCCGTACGCCACCCCGCCGGCGGAGCTCGAGAAGCTCGCCGGCTACTCGCACGACATTGCGAAGTCGCGCGCCGAGGCGAAGCGCCTGCTGAAGGAGGCCGGCGTTCCCGGGAACTTCTCGTTCAGCCTGAAGAACCGGAACGTCCCCATGCCCTACGAGCCGGTGGCCATCTGGCTCGTGGACCAGTGGCGTCAGGTCGGTCTGCAGGCGCGCCACGACTTCATCGAGTCGACGAAGTGGGAGGCCGACCTGCGCGACGGCAACTACGAGGTCGCCGTCGACACCCAGTGCAGCTACGCGGTCGACCCCGACCTGGACCTATACAAGTTCCAGTCGATGGGGATCAGCGGCAACAACTATGGCCGCTACGTCGACAAGACGCTGGACGATCTCTACCAGAAGCAGAGCCGCGCCCTCGACGCCGAGGAGCGGAGGAAATACGTCCGCGACTTCGAGCGGCGATTGCTGGACGAGGAGGCGCACTACGCCTACACGCTCCAGTGGCACCGCATCATCCCGCACAGCGCCAAGCTCCGTGGCTGGACCGTCACGCCCAGCCACTTCGTCAACAACCAGCTCGACGGCGTGTGGCTGGCCGAATAGCGGACGCCTCTCCGTGACCAAGTACATCATCAAGCGCTTGCTCCTGATGATCCCGACCCTGTTCGGGGTCGCGGTGATCATCTTCTTCCTGATGCGGGTCGTGCCCGGTGACATCGTCGAGCTGCGGTTCGCCGGCGAGAGCGCCTATGCCCAGAAAGAGAATCTCGACAAGGAGCGAGCGCGGCTCGGGCTCGACAAGCCCATCTGGAGTCAGTTCCTGACCTGGATGGGCGGGCTCGTGCGACTCGACTTCGGGACGTCGATGTGGACGGGAGCGCCGATCACCGAGGAGATCCGTCTGCGCTTCGCGCTCTCGCTCCAGCTCGCGATCATGGCGACGATCGTCGCCATCCTGCTGGCCATCCCGCTGGGGGTGATCGCGGCGCTCCGGCAGGATACGTGGATCGACTACGCGGTGCGCATCATGTCGATCGCCGGACTGGCCACGCCGTCGTTCTGGCTCGGGATCGTGTTCATTCTGGGCCTCTTGATCATCTTCAAGTGGCTGCCGCCGATGGTCTACACGCCGTTCTGGGTCGACCCCGTCCAGAACCTGGCGCAGCTCATCTGGCCGGCGCTCGCGGTCGGTTATCGGTATTCGGCCGTGGCGACGCGCATGACACGCTCGGCGATGCTCGAGGTGCTGCGCGAGGACTATATCCGCACTGCTCGCGCCAAGGGGCTCTGGGAGAAGCTGATCCTGTCGCGCCACGCGCTGAAGAACGCGATGCTCCCGGTGCTCACGGTGATCGCGCTCGAGTTCGCCTTTCTCATCGGCGGGCTCGTGGTCACCGAGCAGGTGTTCAACCTGAACGGGCTCGGCATGCTCTTCGTGGAAGCGGTCGGCCACCGCGACTACACGCTCACGCAGGCCCTCGTGATGCTCGTGGCGTTCGTCTTCATCTTCGTCAACTTCCTGGTCGACCTGACGTACGCCTGGCTCGACCCGAGAATACGATTCCGGTGATGACACGATTCGAGTCGGGCATCACGATGATCGCCGCGCATGATTCCGTCGGGGTGCGGGCCTGGCGACAGCCCGGGTGCCCGTGCCCGGGTGAATGATGGCGATCGGCCGACCCGCCGAAGCCGCCTCCGAGATCCCCGAGACCACCGGGCGATTTCGATGGCTTGCCGTCGTCGGTGAGTTCTGTCGCAAGCGTCCGCTGGGCGCGCTCGGCGCGGCCGTCGTCCTCGTCAACATCCTGGTCGGCATCGGCGCCAACGTGATCGCGCCCTACGATCCCCTGGCGACCGACTACGGCGCGATGCTCGCCCGGCCCTCGGCGACGCACTGGCTCGGCACCGACGCGTTCGGTCGCGACGTGCTCTCCCGCATCATCTACGGCTCGCGAACCGCGATGCTGGTGGGCTTCGCGTGCGCGTTCCTGGGCGCGACGATCGGCGCCGTCATCGGCGTCGCCAGTGCCTACTTCGCCGGCAAGGTCGATCTCCTGGTGCAGCGCGTGATGGACATCTTCCTGGCGTTTCCGCTGATCATCCTGGCGCTCGCGGTCGTCTCGATCCTCGGCACCGGGATCGTCAACGTCATCGTGGCGATCGCGATTCCGATGATCCCGCGCGCCGCGCTGGTGTCGCGGTCGAGCGCGCTCGCCATCCGCGAAATGCCGTACGTCGACGCCGCGCGCGCGGCCGGATTCCGGCATCGCCGGATCATCCTGCGCCACATGTTGCCGAACGTGATGGCGCCGTATCTCATCATGCTCACGGCGTATCTCGGACAGGCGATCCTGGCCGAGGCGTCGCTCACGTTCCTGGGCCTCGGTGTCTCGGAGCCGACGCCGGCGTGGGGGCTCATGCTGCGCGGCGCCGCCGTGCAGTTCGCCGAGGCCGCGCCGTGGATGGCGATCTTCCCGGGGCTCGCGATCAGCCTGGCCGTCTTCGCGTTCAATCTGTTCGGCGACTCGTTGCGCGATGCGCTAGATCCTCGTCTCAGGGCCCAGTGAGAAGGCCGTCGCACGGCCTGAAATGGCTCCAACTCAGCGGAAAGCTTGACACATTGCGTGGATTCGGGTACAAAGGCCGATGGCTTCCAAGGAATGTGAACGCACCCGTCGCATAGCGCTCGATAGCGGGAGGACTTGATGCCGTACATCATCGCCGAGCCGTGCATCAACGTGAAGGACAAGGCCTGTGTCGAGGTCTGTCCGGTGGATTGCATCTATGAGGGCGAGACGATGCTCTACATCCATCCGGACGAGTGCATCGACTGCGGGGCGTGCGAGCCCGTGTGCCCGGTCAAGGCGATCTTCGCGGAAGACGAGACGCCCGATCAGTGGAAGAACTTCATCGAGCTGAACAAGAAGTTCTTCAAGGACAACCCCGGGGTCAAGCCGGCCACCAAGGCCTAGCTGCACACGTTCAACGGCAGCACGCCAGGCCCGCTGGGCATTCATCGGAGTGCGGCGGGCCTGATTCTTCTGCAAAAACGTTTGTTCGTCGCTGGCACGCCCGTTGAAGTTGTGACCGGTCATGAACCCACTGCCCGGACCGACTCCGACGGCTCCACCTCCGACGATCGGCTATCACGGCGCGGTCTCCGACTTCAAACGACGACTCATCGAGGCGACGCTCCATCAGGCACGCGGCAACCGCACGCACGCGGCGCGGGCTCTCGGGCTGCAGCGGACCTACTTGCTGCGGCTCATCCGAGATCTCGGCGTGGCGGCGCCGCCGCCGCCTCCGCGACGCCGGAGGGCCGCCGCGTAGAAGTTGACCTTTGGCGACCCGCCCGGCAATCTGTGGGCCGCCATGCGTGACGTGTGGATCGCCGGCGCGGACATGACCCGCGTGGGGCGGCTCGCCGAGCCGCTGCAAGACCTGATGGCCGTCGCCGCGCACGCCGCGCTCAGAAGCGCCGATCGCGAGCGGCCCGACTCGATCGTCGTCGCGACCATGAACCCCGAGGAGTTCCTGGGCGACGGCAACTTCGCCTCCAACGTCGCCACGCACATGGGCTTCGCCAACGTCCCCGTCATTCGCGTCGAGACGGCGACGTCGTCGGGCGCCGCGGCGTTCTACGCGGGCTTCGCGCAGATCGCCTCGGGACTGGCGCACACGGTCCTCGTGGTCGGCGGCGAGAAGATGACGCACCTGCCGACGCCGAAGGTGTCGGAGCTGATCGGGCGCTCGCTCGACCCCTACGAGCGCTCGTACGGCACCACGATGCCGGCGTTCGCCGCGCTGGTGACCCGCGCGCTGATGGCGCGCCATGGGGTGGGTGAGCGCGAGCTCGCGCAGGTCGCCGTGAAGAACCACGCGAACGGCGCGCGCAATCCGCTGGCGCACTTCCGCGAAGAGATCACGCTCGAGATGGTCCTCGGCAGCCGCATGGTCGCCGATCCGTTGCGGCTCTACCATTGCTGTCCGATCTCCGACGGCGCGGCGGCGATCGTGCTGACCGCCGAGCGCGCGACTGTCCGCGTGGCCGGGATCGGGCAGGGGACCGACGCGCTCGCCCTCCGGCACCGCGAAAGCCTCACCAGCTTCCGCGCGACCCAGGCCGCGGCCAGCGCGGCGTTCGCGATGGCGGGCTTCGGCCCGGAGCGTGTCGACGTCGCCGAGATCCACGACGCGTTCGCCCCGTTCGAGCTCATCTCGCTCGAAGACGTCGGACTCTTTCCGCCTGGAAAATCGGCAGCGGCCACGCTCGACGGCGAGACTTCGCTCGAAGGCCGTCTCCCGATCAATCCTTCTGGCGGTCTCAAGGCGCGAGGCCATCCACTCGCGGCCACCGGGCTCGCGCAGATCGTCGAGTGCGTGTGGCAGCTGACCTGGTGTGTCCCTCGGCGGCAGGTGCGGTGCAGCGTCGCGCTCGCCCAATCGATCGGCGGCCCCGGCACCAACAACTGGGTCACGATCCTCGAAGCGCGATGACCAGGCGCAGGACAATCAACCCGAGCCCACGGATGGGACGAGCGCACTCTCGGGTAGACCGGGCGTGCGGAGCCATCCGGGTAGACCGGACATGCGGAGCCACCCGGGCCGATCGGGCGTGCGCAGCCACGCGTGAAGACCAGGCGTGCGGAGCCATCCGGGTAGACCGGGCATGCGGAGCCATCCGGGCCGATCGGGCGTGCGCAGCCACGCGTGAAGACCAGGCGTGCGGAGCCATCCGGGTAGACCGGGCATGCGGAGCCACGCCGCTCCTATCTCAGGCCACCCTCGGTCCAAGCCGGCCTCAAGGACCCCGCTACAATTGATCGAGCATCTCCCGGCATCCCGATGTCCCGAGTGCCGCCTGGTCGCGGCGCCGCCGACGCGCTGGTGTCCGCGCCATCCGGTCGAGATGACGCCGACCTCCGTGATGGGCGGCGGCGAGGTCGTCTCGTTCACCACCTTGCTCTCGCCACCCGCGGGCTTCCGCTCTCCGCTGCACATCGCGCTCGTCGATCTGGTCGGCGGCGCCCGGCTCGTCTGCCACGGCGACAAGACACAGGGACTCCGCATCGGCTCCTGGGTCGCCATCGAAGCGGTCGGCAACGTTTACTACTTCTCGCACCTCGGCACGCTCGACCGCGCGCGGCTCTTCTGGCGCCGCGCCGGGCGCGCCGGTGAGCGGATGAGCGCGATCGCGCAGAGCCTCGCGCAGCGCGCCTGGAAAGGACGATCCCGTGGCGAAACCTAAGGGACCGCTGGCCGGTATTCGCGTTCTCGACCTCACCCGCGTCCTCGCGGGGCCCTTCTGCGCCATGATGCTCGGCGACATGGGTGCCGAGGTGATCAAGCTCGAGGAGCCCGGCAAGGGCGACGACACGCGCAGCTGGCCGCCGTTCGTCGGGGGCGAGTCGACGTACTTCATGTCGGTGAACCGGAGCAAGAAGAGCATCACCTTGAACCTCAAGGCGCCGGAGGGGCGCGAGATCTTCCGGAAGCTGGCGAAGAAGAGCGACGTGCTGCTCGAGAACTTCCGACCGGGGACGATGGACAAGCTCGGTTTCGGGTACCGTGCGCTCTCTCGTCTGAACCCGCGCCTGGTGTACTGCTCGGTGTCGGGATTCGGCGAGTCTGGCCCCGAGGCGCACCGCGCGGGCTACGACCTCGTGATCCAGGCCGAGTCGGGCGTCATGGACCTCACCGGCTTCGCCGACGGCCCGCCAGTCAAGGTCGGCAACTCGATCGCCGACCTGGTCGCCGGCATGGCGGCGGCTCACGGCGTCGTGCTGGCGCTGCTCACGCGAAGCCGCACCCGGCGTGGCCAGAAGGTCGAGATCGCGATGCTGGACGTCATGGCGGCGCTGCTCACGTATCAGGCCGGCATCTACTTCGGCACGGGCGCGCGCCCGGCCCGCCGCGGCAACGCGCATCCGTCGATCGTTCCCTACGAGGTGTTCCGCGCGGCCGACGCGTTCGTCGTGCTCGGCGTCGCCAACAACTCCCTGTGGACCAAGTGCTGCGCCGCGCTCGGGCATCCCGAGCTCGCGACCGATCCGCGCTTCGACGCCGAGGCCAAGCGCGTGCAGAATCGCGAGACGCTCGTGCCGCTGCTGAACGCGATCCTGGGAACGCGGGCGGCATCCGACTGGGTCAAGCAGTTCGAAGCGGCCGGAATTCCGGCCGGGCTCATCAAGTCCGTCGCCGAGGTCTGCGAGAGCGAGCACCTCAAGGCGCGCGGCATGATCGTGTCGCTCCCGCACCCGCGGGCCAAGAAGGTGACCGTGATGGGTGTCCCCGTGCGCCTGCACGCGACACCCGGCGCGGCCGTGACGCCGCCGCCCGTCATCGGGCAGCACACGGAAGCCGTGCTCCGCGACCTGGTCGGGCTCAAGAAGCCAGCGGTCGAGCGCCTGCGCGCTCAGGGCGTCGTCTGACGGCCGCGAGCGCGTCGGGGCCGCTCGCGGCGCTCGCTCCGGTCACGCTCGAGGGGCGCTACATCATCCTCGAGCCGCTCGCCGAGCTCCACGCCCGCGACATCTTCGACGTGATGCAGGACGAGGACGTCTGCCGCTACCTCGCGTGGGCGCCGCCGAAGAGCCTCGACGAGACGCTGACCTTGATCCGCCAGGCCGAGGGCCTGATGGGCCGCCGGGAATCGCTCGTGTTCGCCCAGATCTGGAAGGCGAGCGGCCGCGCGATCGGCTCGACGCGTCTGCTCGACGTGCGGCCCGGCGACCGGCAGGTCGAGATCGGCTCGACCTTCCTGGGCCGGGACTACTGGCGCACGGCGGCGAACACCGAGTCGAAGTTCCTGTTTCTGCGCCATTGCTTCGAGACGCTCGGCTGCGTGCGCGTCGCCCTCAAGACCGACGGGCGCAACCTGCGCTCGCAAGAGGCGCTGACGCGCCTGGGGGCGGTCCGCGAGGGCACGCTGCGCAAGCACATGAACGTACGCGGCTACCAGCGCGACACCGTCTACTTCTCGATCCTCGACACGGAATGGCCGGCAATCCGCACTCGCCTCTCCACCCGCCTCTACGCCTGACCCTTGAATCGTACGCAGGGTCCATCGTCCTCGCATGGTTCGGGGTCGAGTGCAGCGCGCAAGGGTAGTCGGAGGCCGGACGGAGGGGTGTGCGGGCGGGGTCGACGAGACCCGTTCCCTCCAAGCCAAGACGGACGAGGCGCGCCCAGATGGAGCCCAGCCGCGCCGGGCAATGCGGACGCGCGCCGCGTGGTCGAGCGACCCCGCCCGCACACCCCTCCGTCCCGCCTCCGCCTCAGAGCGGGAGCGATTGTTGACACCGCCAGAGCCGCGGGAGCATGATCGAGAAACTGCGATGCGGCGATTGATCAAGATCTACGACACGACGCTCCGCGACGGTACGCAGGGCGAAGGGATCTCGTTCTCGATGGAGGACAAAGTTCGCCTTGCGACCCGGCTCGATGCGCTCGGCATCCACTACATCGAGGGGGGCTGGCCGGGCTCGAACCCCAAGGACCTCCGGTTCTTCCGTCGCATGCAGGACGTCACGTTCAAGCACGCGAAGCTCGCCGCCTTCAGCATGACCCGTCGCGCCGGAAGCACCGCCGACTCGGACGCCAACATGCAAGCCTTGCTCGATGCCGGCGCGCCGGTGGCGACGATCGTCGGCAAGTCGTGGGACTTCCACGTCACGGAGGCGCTCGGCACGACCCTCGCCGAGAATCTCGCGATGATCGGCGACACGATCGCGTTCCTGCGGCCTCGGATGGACGAGGTGCTCTTCGACGCCGAGCACTTCTTCGACGGCTTCCGCGCCAACCGCGACTATGCGCTGGCGACGTTGCGCGCGGCCGAGGTGGCCGGCGCCCACTGGCTCGTCCTGTGCGACACCAACGGCGGGACGCTGCCGGGCGAGCTGGTCGCGATGATCGCCGAGGTCAAGAAGCACCTGCGGACGCCGCTCGGGATCCACGTGCACAACGACGCCGAGTGCGCCGTCGCGAACTCGCTCGCCGCCGTCGCCGAGGGGGTCGCCCAGGTTCAGGGAACGCTCAACGGCTTCGGCGAGCGCTGCGGGAACGCGAACCTCGTGTCCATCATCCCGAGCCTGATCTTGAAGATGGGTCTCGACTGCATCCCCGAGCCGAATCTGCGCGAGCTCCGCGACGTGTCCCGCTTCGCGTCCGAGCTGGCCAACCACAAGCCCTGGTCCTCGCAGCCGTACGTGGGCGACTCGGCCTTCGCGCACAAGGGCGGCATGCACGTCTCGGCCGTTCAGAAGCATCCGGAGACTTACGAGCACGTCAATCCGGAGGCGGTGGGCAATCGCCGGCGAGTCCTGGTCTCGGAGCTCGCGGGCAAGTCGAACATCCTGTGGAAGGCGCGCGAGTTCGGCATCAACCTCGATCAGGACACGCCGGATTCCCGCCGGATCCTCGACCAGCTCAAGGAGCTCGAGGACCAGGGATTCCAGTTCGAGGGCGCCGAGGCTTCGTTCGAGCTACTCATGGAGCGGGCGCTCGGCCGTCACCGGCCCTACTTCGCGCTCGAGGCCTACCGGGTGATCGTCGAGGAACAGAACACCGACCGGGAGCCCGTAGCGGAGGCCACGGTGCGCGTACGGGTGAAGGGAATCCTGGAGCACACCGCCGCGTCGGGGAACGGTCCGGTCGACGCCCTCGACCACGCGCTTCGTAAGGCTCTCGAGGAGTTCTATCCGAACCTCAGGACCATGAAGCTCCTCGACTACAAAGTGCGCATCCTGGACGAGTCCAAGGGCACGGCCGCCAAGACCCGCGTGCTCATCACCTCGGGCGATGGCGACGAGACCTGGGGCACCGTCGGTGTCGCCGACAACATCATCGAGGCCTCGTGGCAGGCGCTCGTCGACTCGGTCGAGTACAAGCTGCGCCGCGACGATTCTGCTCGGGCCTGACAGCCAGCCAGGATCTGTTCGTTTTCCCGGCGGCGACCGATCATGAAGCATCTGGATCGAGAGTGATCTACGTGGTCAATTACCTACCAGGAGCCGACGCGTCACTACGTCATAAATACGCTTGAATACTCACAAAACGACATGCCGAGCCAATCGGTATCGGATTTGCTTTTTCCGGTACGACAGGAGGGCTCAGACATGTCGGTCAATGGAACGGCGGTCAGTGAGTCAGTCAACGGTGGTGGTTCTCGCACCTGGCATCAGCCGCGCGGCGTGGGCCGCCCATCGACGGTGGCTCCGTTCGCTCCGCAGATCGAGGTATGGCTGCGTGAGACGCCAACGCTTTCGGGCGCCGAGGTGCTCCGTCGCGCGCGTGAGGTCGGCTATCGTGGCGGCAAGAGCGCGCTCTACGAGCTCGTACGGCGACTCCGGATCCCGGTCTCCGCGAGCCTGACGATCGTTCAGTCCAACAGCAGCCGTTAGGTCTCCGACGGCTCCGGGCCCGCACCGAGCAGTGGAACACACTCGGTGGCGGGTCGCTTTTCGGCGGGCCGCTCCGGGCCGGCCCGCGGTCTGAAGTTTCAGAAGGCTCGCGTCGGTGTATCGGGATTCCGGGCAGGGAATCCCCTCGACAGGTCCTTGGTTCTCAGCCTCGAGTTTCCGCCGCGATCTAGTACGTCCCGGGCCTGATCTGCTTGTACAGCGCCTTCAGGCTGTCGGCCGAGAACGTCGGCGACTGGCACACCGAGATGATCTTGCGCTCGTCGGCTTCCACCTTCGCGACGGCCTCGGGGATCCGGGCGGCAATGTCGGCCGGAATCGTGACGGCGCCGTGCTGGTCAGCGTGAACCAGGTCGCCGGGCTTCACCCAGAGCCCGCCCGCCTTGATCGGCAACCCGAAGTCCACCATGTGCACGTAGGCGTGCGAGACGGAGATGTGCGCGGCGGCGAACTGGAAGCCGAGCGCCCGTACCTCGTCGAGGTCGCGCACCGAGCCGTCCGTGATGACGCCGGCGCAGCCGAGCGCCCGGTGGATGTTGGCCTGCACCTCGCCCCACTGAGCCCCCTGACCCCGGGGCTCATCCAGGTCGTGCACGACGATGACACGCGGCGCCGGGATCGAGAGCACGTAATCCCACCAGCCGAACGTGGAGGCGCGATGGCCCTCGAGCGGCTGGGGCTCGGCGCGGATCACCGCCGTGACGGCGTAGCCGACCAGCGGGCCGAGCTCGGTGAACAGGGTGCGGATCTCGGACGACATGTTGCCCTGGTTGCGCGGGCGGACGTTGAACGTCTCGATCGCGTTGGCCACGCTCGGGCTGGAGATCTTCTTGAGGGCGTCGATCATCAGATGGTGTCCTTTCGGCGCTGAATCAGTAGGGTTTTGAGGATCTCGATCGTCTGCCGGGTCGATTCGAGGTTCGGGTTCACGGAGAGCGCGCGCTCGAAGTACTCGAGCGCGGTCGCCGGCTGGTCGAGCTGCAGGTAGATCATCCCGTAGCCGCTGAGGGCGCCGAAGTGATAGGGGTTGCGTTTCATCACCTCGTCGCAGTCGGCGAGCGATTTCTGGTACTCGCCCAGGAGGTAGTAGACCGTCGCTCGCTTGTTCCACCCTTCCGCGAATTCCGGCCGCCGCCGGATGATCTCGCTGAAGGTGTCGACGGCCCGCTCGCCCTGGCGCGCGTTCATCTGCTCGACACCGGTCGCGAAGAGCCGATCGATGGTCGCATCACCCGAGCGACTCCAGACCTGCCAGATCGCGCTCTCCGCGAACGTGCGGACGAGCGGGTCGATGTCGCGCAGCGCCGCGGCCAGCCGCGGGACGTCCGTCATGATTCCGGTCTCGCCGAGCGCCTGAGCGCCCTGGCGGCGGCTCTCCGCGTCCCCCGTAGCGCCGAGCGCCTTGAGCGCTTCCTCGCGCGTGGGCCCCGCGGCGACCACCGCCGGCGAGAGCGTGAGCGCGACGAGGGCGAGCGTTCCGAGCCAGCGCCCCCTCACGGCACGTAGGCCTCGTTCACGCTGGTCGCGGCGTATCCCGGCTGGGTGCCTCCTCCGGGCACGTAGATCCGGTTGCCGACAGCCGCCGCACCGATGCCATGGCGCGGCGTGCGCATCGGGTCCTTGCCGATCCACCTGTTGCGGGCCACCTCGTACATCTCGTTGGCGCTGAAGATCCGCAGCGGCGCCTCGCCCCCGAAGACGTAGACGCGGTCGCCGAGCACCGCGGCCGCGAGTCCGCCGCGGCCGACCGGAAGCGGCGTCCCGGTGGACCAGGCGTTGGCGGCGGGATCGTAGATCTCGACGTTGGTGAACTGGGTGCCCACGAACGACGTGCGCCCGCCGATGGCCCAGAGCTTTCCCTGAAAGGCGACCGCCGCCAGGTGATCGCGCGCGGTCGGCATCGGTGGCGCGTCGGTCCACCGGTCGGGCGTGGGCTCGTACACCTCGTGCGCGGCGCTCGCGCTGTCGCCGCTGCCGCCGACCGCGTGCAGGCGGCCCCCGAGTGTCGCCACCGCGAGGCCGCCGCGCGCCTGGCGCAGTGGCGCGCGGGTCGACCAGGAATTCCTTACCTCGTCGTACTCGTAGACGGTGCGTAGCGGCGTCCAGCTCACGCGCCCGCCGCTGTAGCCGCCGACGAGGAAGAGGCGCCCGTCGACGACGGCCGCGGCGGCGTGGTGGGTCGGGGCGGGGAGCGGGGCGCGCGTCTCCCAGCGATCGGTCGCCGGATCGTAGACCTCGACCGTGGGGACGGCCTCGCTGCCCGCGCCGAAGCCCCCGATCACGAAGACTCGGCCGTTGAGCTCGCCGACGGCGACTTCCTGACGTGCCGTCGGCATCGGCGCCAGCGACACCCACTTGCCCGGGCTCAGGATGTCGACCGGCGCGGTCGAGTCGGTCGTCGTACCGAGACAGCCGGTCAGGATCACCGCGGCGAGGGCCAGCACCACTCGCGGCCTGTCGCGCTTCACGAGAGAGCGCGTCATGAGCGAACCAGGTCGAGCAGTCCGGCTTCGTCGAGCACCGTCACCCCCAAGCGGCGGGCGTCGTCCGCCTTGCTGCCGGGCGCCTCGCCGACGATGACGTAGTGGGTCTTCTTCGAGACCGAGGACGCCACACGACCACCGTGCCGCTCGATCAGCTCGCGCGCGGCCTCTCGCGAGAGCGTCGGCAGCGAGCCGGTCAGGACGATGGTCTTGCCGGCGAGTGGCTTGGGACCCTCCGGCGCCACCGGCGCGCTCGTCACGACTCCGGCTCGTCCAAGCCGCTCGATCAGCTCCCGATTGGTCGGATCCTGAAAGAAGACCGCGATCGAGCGCGCGATCTCATCGCCAATGCCGTGCACCTCGGCCAGCTCGGCCTCCGAGACCGCGGCGATGCGCGCGAGGCTGCCGAAGCGGGTCGCCAGCAGCTGGGCGACGCGCTCGCCGACGAGCCGGATCCCGATCGCGTTGAGCAGGCGCGCCGGGCCCCGCTCGCGCGACGCCGCGATGGCCGCCACGAGGTTCTCGGCCGACTTCTCGGCGAACCGTTCGAGCTCGCCGACTTCCTCGGCGGTCAGCGTGTAGAGATCGGCGAAGTCCTTCACCCGTCCCGTGTCGACGAGCTGCTCGATCGTGCTGTCGCCCAGATGCTCGATGTCCATCGCCCGGCGCGACCCGAAGTGGCGCAGCCGCTCCTTGAGCTGGGCCGGACAGGCGCTGTTGGTGCACCGCCAGTACGCCTCGCCGGCGGCGCGCGCGGTCACGCCTCCACAGGCCGGGCACGTCGACGGGAACGTGAACGGCTGGGTGTCGGACGGCCGCCTGGCGAGCACGACCTGGACGACGTAGGGGATCACGTCGCCCGCGCGCTCGATCAGGACCGTGTCGCCCACGCGGACGTCCTTCCGGTGGATCTCGTCCTCGTTGTGAAGGCTCACGTTGCGGATCGTCACGCCGGCCAGCTCCACGGGCGTGAGCTTGGCGGTCGGCGTCAGCGCGCCCGTCTTGCCGACGTTCACCTCGATCGCCTCGATCACGGTCGTCGCCTGGCGCGCGGCGAACTTGAACGCGATGGCCCAGCGCGGATGGTGCGTCGTCGAGCCGAGCCGGCGCTGGTGATCGAGCGACTCCACCTTGACCACCGCACCGTCGGCATCGTAGCCGAGCCCGTCGCGGTCGCGCTCGAGCTTCTCGCAGCACGTGATGACCGCGGCGAGGTTCACGCACCGCTCGGCCCGGGGGTTCGTCTTGAAGCCGGCCGCGCGCAGCGCTTCGAGGACGTCCCAGTGGGAGGCGAAGCCGAGCGAGTCGGCGCGACTCAGGTGATAGACGAAGATGTCCAGGGGCCGGCGGGCGGTGACCGACGGGTCCTTCTGGCGTACCGCGCCGGCGGCGGCATTACGCGGGTTCGCGAACGTCGGCGTGCCGGCCTCCTCGAGGGTGCGATTGAGCCGGGCGAACTCCTCCCGAGGCATGAACACCTCGCCGCGCACCTCGATGACGGGCACGGCCGCGAGGGCGCCCCGCAGGACCATCGGAATGGACCGGATCGTTCGGAGGTTGGGCGTGATGTCCTCGCCCACCCGCCCGTCGCCCCGCGTGGCCCCCCGGACGAAGCGGCCGGCCTCGTACAGGAGCGCGATGCCAAGGCCGTCGATCTTGGGCTCGCACACGTACGTGAACGCGGCGCCCGGAAGGGCGCGCCTGATCCGGGCCTCGAACTCGCGCAGGTCATCGGGTGAGGTCGCGTTGTCGAGCGAGAGCATCGCGTCGTGATGCTCGACCGGCTTGAAGATGTCGGTCGGCGCTCCGCCCACGCGCTGGGTGGGGCTGTCGGCGGTGACGAGGTCCGGAAAGCTCGCCTCGAGCTCGCGGAGCTCGCGCATGAGGGCGTCGTACTCGGCGTCGGAGACCTCGGGCCGCGCCTCGACGTAGTACAGATAGTCGTGGTGGTGAATCTGCTCGCGCAGCTCCGTGATGCGCTGCGCGGCGTCGGCCCGCGTCATGCCCGAAGCATAACATTCTCCGCCGGCTCGCTCCGGCGCGCGGCGCCGCGCGCCGGAGGTGCCGGCGGAGACCGGGACGGCGAGGGCGAGGGTGGTGAGTCGAGTGTGCGCAGTAGCAGGGACGACGAGGCTTGGGACGGCCTGCTGCGCGCACCGCCTTGCTGCCCGAGTTGGAGTGACGTTATACTGCCGAACGACCGATCGAGATTTCGTTCGATCGGCTTACACATGCCACGATCATCAACCCTGAAAATCGCGGCCGAGACCCGAGCCACGACGGCTTCGGTCCAGGACTACCTCGCGGCGATCTATGACCTGGCGAGCAGCGGCAAGCCGGTGATCGGCGCGCGGCTCGCCAAGCACATGGGCATCTCCGCTCCCGCGGTGACCGAGGCGATCCATCGTATGGCCCGCGGCGGGTATGTGAAGATCGGACGCGGCAAGGAGCTGGTGCTCTCCACCAAGGGAAGGCAGATCGCCGAGCTCATGGCCCGTCGTCATCGTCTCCTCGAGCGCTGGCTCACGGACACGCTCGGCCTCAACTGGACGGACGCCCACGAGGAGGCTCACCGGCTCGAGCACGCGCTCTCGCCGCG
>Ga0209055_1000223_pt1 | contig 39887 bp, 32 predicted proteins | sample GraSoiAngelo_110_FD_185875 | JGI IMG/M metagenome (GOLD analysis project Ga0209055, IMG submission 185875) | Grasslands soil microbial communities from the Angelo Coastal Reserve, California, USA - 14_0903_12_30cm (SPAdes) (version 2) | ecosystem: Environmental > Terrestrial > Soil > Grasslands ... | reverse complement strand
TTGTGCAACACCGGCGAGATCGGGTTTGAGCAGCCCGGGCAAACTGATCAAAATCAGAAACGCGCCCGTGATTATGCCGGCGAGTTGCAAAGAGAGGTGATAAATCATTCCGCGGTCGTTGTTAAACGGGCGTCAGGTTTGCATGACCGGCGTTCCATACAAGCTGAATCCATTCGCCTGTTGTACCCGGACAACGACGAGCTCTCCCACAAGCGTGTCGTTCCCTTCGAACACGACGATCTTGTTCGTCCGCGTGCGGCCCATCAATCGCGCCGGATTTGTTTTGCTCGGGCCTTCGCAGAGAACTTCGACATCGCGACTGACCAGGCGCTCGCCCGCGCGTCGTGCCGATTCATCCACGATCCGAAGCAAATCCTGATTGCGCGTTTGTTTGATGTGTTCGTCGATTTGATCGTCCATATCCGCTGCTGGAGTATCGCGCCGCGGTGAATAGCGAAAGATAAAGGCGTTGTCGAATTGGATTTGTTCGACAAGCTCGCGCGTTTGTTTGTAATCAGCCTCAGTTTCGCCTGGAAAACCGACAATCACATCGGTGGTAATCGCGATTCCATCGCGCGCTTGCCGGATGCGATTGACAAGATCGACATATTTCTCCGCCGTGTACGTCCGGTGCATTGCTTTGAGGATTTTATTGGAACCGGATTGCAGGGGCAGATGAACGTGCTCCGCCAGTTTGGACAAGCGGGCAATTGTACCGATGAGGTCGTCGCGGAACCCGATCGGATGTGGGGAAGTGAAGCGGAGTCGTTCAAGCCCGTCGATCTCGTGGACAGCTTCAAGTAATTGCACGAATGGACTTTTATTGTCGATCTTCGGAAACTCGTGGCGACCATAAAGATTAACGATTTGTCCGAGCAGCGTGACTTCTTTGACGCCGCGCGAAACGAGGTCGCGAATTTCGCGGACAATTTCTTCGATAGAACGGCTGCGCTCGGCACCACGTGTCTGCGGGACGATACAGAAAGTGCAGTGCATGTTGCACCCCTGCATGATCGAAACAAAAGCGGTCGCCTGCTTGGGAGCGAGTTGCTGGTCGCGGATTGTTTCCTGGGAGCCAGGCTCATCGCCAACATCGACGATCGAAAAGCGCGGATCGTCCATGCGACGGCATCCTTTTTCCTCTAAAACCTGTTCGACGTAATCCGCGACGCGATGGAACTTTTGGGTGCCAACGACAAGATCGACATGCGGCAAATTTTTGAGCAACGACTCGCCACGCGCCTGCGCCATACACCCAAGAAAACCGAACACGATTTCCGGCCGGCGTTTGGCGAGTTGTCCGAGCATGCCCATTTTCCCCAGCGCTTTTTGGTCGGCCATGTCGCGCACTGAGCAGGTGTTGAGGAGCACGACGTCGGCCTCCGCTTCGTTTGCGACCCGCTCATAGCCGCGCGTGACCAGCGAGTGAGCGACTTGTTCCGAGTCGCGCTCGTTCATCTGGCAACCGTAAGTTTTAATGAAAAATTTTGGCATGGACGGGCGAAAATAATACACGGCCGCGCGGTCTTCGCCATTATCGACTTTCCATCTTGTCGATCTTCTGGATTTAATCTCGAAAGCTTTCGGGAATGAAAGACGAAGTTCTAGCGATCGGAATTATTGGCGGCAGCGGCTTGTATCAAATGGAAGAGCTGCGCGATGCGACCGAGCATAAGATAGACACTCCATTTGGACCGCCTTCGGACTCGCTCATTGGCGGCCAGGTGAGTGGCCGGCAGGTTTATTTTTTGCCGCGGCACGCCCGTGGTCATCGGCTTCTACCGCACGAGTTGAATCATCGGGCGAACATTTACGCGCTGCGTTCGCTCAACGTGCGCTGGATCGTTTCCGTGACCGCAGTCGGGAGTCTCCAGGAAAAATATGCGCCGCGCGATGTTTTGCTCCCTTCGCAATTTTACGACCGCACCAGCCTCCGCCGCGAACACACTTTTTTTGGCGAGGGAATCGCGGCGCATATTTCCTTTGCTGAGCCGATCAGCACCAAGCTTCGCAATCTCATTGCCGACTTGGCGCGTTCTCTTGGCATTACGATTCACAATGGCGGCACTTATGTGAACATGGACGGGCCGGCCTTCTCGACTCGCGCCGAATCGGAGCGCAACCGTCGGAACGGCTTTGACGTTATCGGCATGACCAATCTGCCGGAAGCGAAACTGGCCCGCGAAGCGGAGATCGCGCTTGCCACCATGGCGATGATCACAGATTACGATTGCTGGAAGGTGGAAGAGGAACCGGTCTCCGCGCAGACCGTGATCGGCCATCTCATGGCGAACGCCGAGACGGCGAAGAAGGTACTTGTCGATCTTATCCCGCGTCTGCCAATGGAGGCGAACTGGCCGGAACATTCCGCTCTCGATTCGGCCTTCGTGACGGAGCGCAGGCTTTGGCCTGCCGCAACTGTGAAGAAACTGGAACCGATTCTGGGGCGATTTCTCTAAAAACGGAAAAAATACTTGCCTTGCGCGCCGGCGCTCAACCTCGCCTTGCTTCCGGCATGCACTTCGCCATCAGCCTCTGCTCCAACGTCTGATGCCGGGCAAGTTCGGCCGCATTGTCGTTGCTCGCATTCAGACACGTGGCGATTTTGATTTTCATTCCTCGGAGTCCGCCCCCGCACGTCGGCGGTATCGTCTACTCCGTAATCGGACCGACGATTTCCCTCAGGCACTGAGCCGCGCGATCGCTTCGCATAACGCGCGGATTTGGTCCTCGTTGTGCGCGGCCGTTACGGTAATGCGCAATCGCGCCGATCCTTTCGCCACGGTCGGATAACGGATTGCAGGCACGAAGAATCCTTCTTTTTGCAGCGCGCACGCTAAATCGATCGCCGCTTGTTCTGCGCCTGTGACCCAAGGGAAAATTGCGCTGCTGACGCGATCAACAGTTCTATCTGGTCGATTCGGTGTTGCCGGACGAACCGGAAGAAGTTCCTGCATCAGCTTGATTCGTTGCCGAAGTAATAACCTGCGCTCTTCTCCGTCGGGCGAGGCGAGGAAATCGACGGCGGCCAAGGCGGCGGCTGCGATTGCGGGCGGGGGAGCTGTTGAATAGATAAACGAACGCGCGCGATTAATCAGCCATTCGATCAAGCTGCGCGAGCCGCAAATATAACCGCCGCTTACGCCGAGCGCTTTGCTCAGCGTCCCCATCTGGACATCGACATCTTTATTCAAGTTCTCCGCCGCGGCGAGTCCGCGACCGTTCGGCCCAATTACGCCGATGGCGTGGGCTTCATCGAGCAGTAAAAGCGCGCGGAAGCGTTTTTTCAGTTCAAGCAGCTCGCGCAATCGCGCGGCGTCTCCGTCCATCGAAAAAACAGACTCGGTCACGATGACAATGCGCTTGCCGGCATGTTCGCGTTGCGCCCATTCGAGATGACTCTCGAGCTTACCCAAATGATTATGTGGAAAAACCCGGATGATCGCGCCGCTCAATCTGGCGCCGTCGATGAGCGACGCATGACAAAGCTTGTCCAGCAACACAACATCGTCCTTCGCAACCAGCGCCGGCAATGTGCCGACCGCGGCGGCGTATCCGCTGCTAAAACTGAGCGCGGCCTGCGTTCCTTTCCATTTTGCAAGCGCAATTTCCAAACGCAGATGCGGGGACTGCGTTCCGCTGATCAACCGCGACGCGCCCGCGCCGACGCCAAATTCGGCGATAGCGGCAATCGCGGCTTCGCGCAATCGGGGATCGTTCGCCAGACCGAGATAATCATTGGAGGAAAAATTAATCAGCCGTTTGCCGACAAGATCGACAATTGGGCCCTGGGCGCTGCCGATTTCGCGAAGATGTCGATCTAACGCGCGCGCGCGCAGCGCTTCTAATTGCCGCGCAAAAATGTCTGCCATGAGCCGTGCGGCATTGCCGCGCTACATCCAAAGGCCCCAGGAAAGGAGTGCCGATGCGTCGCGCCATACGCCGGCTTTGCTGTCGCCGAGCACGACTACGATGACGTCGCGGCCTGGTCGCGAGCCGCTCGCGATCAAGCAGTGTCCCGCGGCTTCGGTGTAACCGGTTTTCATACCGTTGCAGTAGGGGAGCCGTTTTAAAACCTTGTTCGTGTTTTCGAGCTCGCGCGTGTGTCCGTTGGCATAGCGAAAAACAAGCTGCGGAAGGCAAACGATCGATCGGATGGTGGGATTGGCATAGGCGGCGCGGGCGATGATCGACAGATCGCGCGCGGTGGAATACTGACCGGGGACGGGCAAGCCGTTCGGGTTAACGAAATGCGAGCTGGTCGCACCGAGCTCGCGCGCCCGTTGATTCATTCGGTCGGCGAAGGCCGCGATGCTGCCGGCATTATCGCGCGCCAGACAACGCGCTACGTCATTCGGACTTTTTACGAGCAGCGCGCGCAGCAGATCGATTCGTTGGTAGGTCTCGCCGGGTTTAATGTTTAACTTCACCGGTTCGGCCATGGTATCGATCGCTTCGACGGTTACTTCTCGATCGAGATAGCCGCCTTCCGCGATCATCAAAGCGGTAAGTAATTTTTCTGTGCTCGCGGGCGGTCGCATCTGGTCTGGATTTTTTTCATACAAAACTTCTCCGCTGTGCGCATTGATCACAATGACCGAGCTGGCGCCGGTTGCCGGGACCACGCCCGGAACGGTCGGGATTTCGGTTGGTTCCGCACTTTCGCGAGGCTTCACCGTTGCGCGGTGGGTGCGCTTGGATTTTGACCGGTGCGGCACACCGGTTGGTTTGACGGCATCGGCATTTTCATCGTTGGATGGCGTCGCTGCCATGCAACAAAGGGCCAGCGCTGCTGCACAAAAAGGGATGAAGGGATGAAAACGGCGCTTCATGAGCGGGAAATTAGCGGCAAAGATTTATAAGGTGCAAGCAGATGCCCGGCCAGAATGCTTATGAACTTCGCCCGCGTTGGATTAATTCGATTTCGTAGCCTTCCGGCGCATCGATGAAGGCAATCGCATCTCCGCGCTCAGTTCGGTGCGGACCGTCGGAAAGCGGATAACCTTTGGCCGCCGCTTCTCGCGCGAATTTTTCCATGTCGTCCACTTCGAAGGCAAGATGCGTCAGGTCAGGCCCCACCACCACCGGTCCGCTTTGGTCGAACTTGCAGAGCTCAATTTCTTCTTCGCTGGCTGGCGCTTTCAAAAAAACAAGTTGCGAGCCGCGACCAGAAATGTGGCGGCGAATCTCCTCCAGGCCGAGGACGTCTTTATAGAACGCGACCGTCTTCTCCAGATCGGTCACGCGGTAACGAGTATGTAAGAGTTTTTTTACCATCGCGTATCTTATTGCCCTGTTCTCCGATTAAATTCAAACTGCTAGCGATGAAATTCGTAATCGCCGCCACCGGCGCGAGTGGAACGGTTTATCTTCAACGCCTGCTCGAGCAGATCGATTGCGCCGCGCACGAGATTCATCTCATCATGAGTGCTCATGCGGAGCAGGTCGCGACGCAGGAGCTGGATAATTTCAAAATTCCTTCGCGCGTCTCGCGACATCCTGAAAGCGATCTAAACGTGCCATTCGTGAGCGGTTCAGCCCACTTCGACGCGATGGTGATCGTCCCCTGCTCGATGGCAACGCTCGGGAGGATCGCTTCCGGCTCCAGCGACAGCGCTTTGTTGCGCGCGGCTGATGTTTTTTTGAAGGAGCGCCGCAAATTAATTCTCGTTCCGCGCGAAACGCCATGGAATTTAATTCACGCGCGCAACGTCGTGACCTTGCTCGAGGCGGGCGCGATTGTTTTGCCGGCGATTCCCTCTTTCTACAGCCGCCCAAAATCACTTGTCGATCTTGTCGACACGGTGGTGTGGCGGATTCTCGATCAAATCGGTCTGCCCAATCCGCGCGCTTACCGCTGGTCCGCCGGAGGACGGATTCGCCGGCGCGAACAGGATAAGGCGGCGGAAACTTCGCGTAAGAAAAATTGAAGATCGAAGGTTGGCGCGCGCGTTGGCTGATCGCGTTTGGATTTCATTTGCTGCAACTTTGGGCGCGCACACTGCGATTTGAAATTGACGACCGCGCGGGCATTGCCGGAAAACCGGTGAAGGAAAATTACATCGGCGCTCTCTGGCACAATCGCCTCTTGATCTTTCCGTTCGTGCTCCGCCGTTTCTTTTCCAGTCGCCGCGGCGCCGCCTTGATCAGCGCGAGCCGTGACGGCGAGCTGCTGGCCGACGCGATCAAACGCTTTGGATTCAATGTCGTGCGCGGCTCGAGTTCACGCCTGGGTGCAAGCGCGATTTTGCAGCTCACGAACATTCTTACTTCGGGCGGCGATGCAGTGATCACGCCGGATGGGCCGCGCGGTCCGGCCTATGAGCTCGGACCCGGCATAATCTTTCTCGCGCAAAAATCGGGCGCGGCGGTGTTGCCGGTGAACATGGAATACTCGAGCTGCTGGCGACTGAAGAGCTGGGACCAATTTATCGTGCCGCGGCCATTCGCCAAAGTGCGCGTGCTCATCGGCCAGCCGCACCGTGTAAGATTGACAATGACAGGCGAGGAGTTCGAAGCCGAGCGATTGCGTTTGCAAAACGCGATGATGTCGCTGGTTGAACGGCGCTGAGTCATTTAAGATCGGCGCATGGCAAACCTGATCGACGGCCGCGCGATTGCCGAAAAAGTTTATGTCGATCTTCGCCTCGAGATCGCGGAATTAAAATCGAAAGGAGTTATACCGGGCCTGGCCGTGGTTCTCGTGGGCGATAATCTGGCGTCGCGCGCCTACGTTCGCTCGAAAGACAAGATGAGTCGCGAACTCGGTTTGCATTCCGTGAAGCTCGAGCTGCCGGCCGTAACGACGCAGTCGGAATTGCTTGCGCGGGTCGAAGAGTTGAATCGCGATCCAGCCATTCACGGGATTCTGGTGCAATCGCCGCCCCCGAAACAAATCGATGAGGCGGCAATCGTGCGCGCACTCGATCCGCGCAAAGATGTCGATGGATTTCACCCTGTAAACGTCGCGAAACTCGTGTCCGCCGCGGCGGACGGTTTTGTTCCATGCACCCCGCTTGGCGTTCAACGCTTGCTGATCGAAAGCAAGATCGACATCTCCGGCGCGCACGTTGTCATCCTGGGCCGAAGCATGATCGTCGGTAAACCGCTTGCTCTGCTGCTCATGCAAAAAAATAAAGCCGCGGATGCGACGGTCACAGTCGTGCATTCGCGCAGCCGCAATCTCGAAAAAATCACGCGCTCGGCAGACATTTTGATCGCCGCAATTGGTCGGGCTGAATTTGTGAAAGCCGATCACGTGCGCGATAGTATGGTGATTGTCGATGTTGGAATTAATCGCGTGGAAGATGCGGCGATTCAGCGCGGTTATCGGCTGGTCGGTGATGTCGCATTCGACGAAGTCGCAAAGAAAGCAGCCGCCATCACGCCGGTGCCGGGTGGCGTCGGCCCGATGACGATCGCAATGTTGATGGCAAACACGGTGAAAGCGTGCCGCCAATTGTTGTAGAGGGGCTTGTGCCAAGCGCGCCTTTATTGGTTCGGCGTTTGACACAAACGCCGCTACAACATTCAGCGGGTGATCTTCCTCGTCAGCAGCCGCAAGATCGCTGGATGGAAAGGGGCAAATCGCAATAGCAGCGATGCGAATGTCGGCGACAAAACTGCTCCCCGCGCCAACCGATTGATCCAGAGTCTCCCGCGGTACATCTGCGCGTGTGCGTGCGCGAATTCGCGAAAGGCCAATTGTCGATCTTCGCCCCGACTGATCTTCACAATCGCGTTCGCGGCCAGCTCCCCGGAGCGCAGCGCGTAATAAATTCCCTCGCCCGTGAATGGCTCAACCACACGAGCCGCGTCTCCGATGAGAAGAAGATTTTCGTGAGCTGGCGGAATAGCCGCGCGGGTGAGCGGTGTGATGGTGCGCCACGGTTGATTTTGCGAAAGACCAAACTGCTCCTCGGCCCAACGGCGCAGAGCCGGCATTTGTGAAGGTTTGCTGACGAGGCAAAGATTTAATTGATTGGGGTCTACCGGCGCCTGCCCCGAATAACCGTGACAAAGGAATTGCAGCACAGCGCGATTGCCAAAATTCTTTGGCAATGGAATATCCGCTTGAAGCGCGATGCGTTCGCGCTCCGGTCGCGGAAGCAAATTGCAAAGCCGCGCGACCGTGGAGTTGCGACCATCGGCGGCGATGAGAAGATGGGCGCTGAAACTTTCTCCCTTCTCCGTTTTTAATTTCCAATATTCATTCGACCGCAGATCATATACGTGATTCACGTATGGCATCGTCGGGCCGGCAAGAGCGGTGACGGTCGACTCTTGATGGACAAACGCGCCGAGCTCGCGTGCGCGCGTCATCAATAAGTTGTCAAATAGGCTGCGTTTGATTGCGATCTCGCGTTCGCGGCCGGAGGGAAGATCGACAATCACCTTTTGGCCGCCAATAGCGACAAATTCGACGGCATCGAGAACTCCATGCGGCAATGGCGTGACGCGCTCGGCGATTCCAAGCCGGCGCAGTACGGGCCAGCACGATGGATTCAAACAATCGCCGCAAACTTTTTCGCGCGGGAATTTCTCGCGCTCGAGAAGGAGGGTGCGCAATCCAGCGGCGGCGCAAAACGCCGCACAAGCCGATCCGCCGGGCCCGCCCCCGACGATCGCGACATCAAATATTTCCATCGCGCTTCACTGTCGAAGAAACGGGCGCGCATAAAAGCGATTTCAAGGTTGCCGCCGAGGATAGCAGCAACCTGAAGCGCTGGCGCGCAATCTAAAAGCAGGCGAGACTATTTTATGAGCTGGTCTCTTCCCATTGTCCGCATCGCCGGCATTCAGTTGCGGATTCATGTTACCTTCCTGCTGCTAATCGGCTGGCTCGCCTTCGGCTACTACACGGAGGGAGGCTCGGCGGCCGCAGCAGGGCGTGTGTTTTTTATTCTGTTACTTTTTCTGTGCGTGGTCCTGCACGAATTTGGGCACGCGTTTGCGGCGAAAGCTTTCGGCATCAATACCCCGGACATCACACTGCTGCCAATCGGCGGTGTCGCGCGACTGGAACGGATGCCGGAGAAACCCGGGCAAGAGTTAGTCATTGCGCTGGCGGGACCGCTGGTGAATGTGGTGATCGCGCTCGGCTTATCGGTTGCGATTGGCTGGCGCAGTGCCGCGGGTGTTGAGGTCTTCGAAAGTCCGAATCTTCTCACGCAGTTGCTCGCGATCAATGTTTTGCTGGTGCTCTTCAATCTGCTACCCGCCTTCCCCATGGATGGGGGCCGGGTCTTGCGCGCCTTGCTCGCGACGCGATTTAGCTATGCGCGAGCGACGCAAATCGCAGCCAGTATCGGACAGGGCTTCGCGTTTGTGTTCGGTTTCATCGGCCTCGTTTGGAATCCTTTTTTAATTTTCATCGCCCTGTTTGTTTACATCGGCGCCTCACAAGAGGCGGCGCTGGCGCAAATGAAAGATGTCTCACGCAGGTTCCCTGTCTCCAGTGCGATGGTGCGCGAATTCCGCACGCTCCCGGAAAGTGCGACACTGGAAGAAGCGGTCGACGCGCTGCTCGCGACTTCACAGCACGACTTTCCTGTGCTCGGCGAAAATGGGAATGTGGCCGGGGTACTCACGCGGCACGATCTTATCGCGGCGCTACGGCGCGGCGACCCTGCAATCCGCGTGGGCGACGTGATGCGGCGCGATATTCCCACGGTCACCACCGGCACGCGTTTTGAAGAAGCATTCCGCATCATGCAAGAGTGTCATTGCCCGGCTGTGCCCGTGCTCGACAGCATGAAGCGCCTGGTCGGTTTGCTTACCCCGGAGAACGTAACCGAGTTAATGATGGTGCAGTCGGCGATGCCGCGCGGCCGCGCGTTGTAATTGGCGCTGCCCGAGGTCGCCGCGGGCGACGACTGCTCGATCCCACCCGCCGATTGTCGATCTTGCGCGAGGCGCGTACATTGCCGCCCGATCAATGGCGTTATCGACGAAAGAAAAACCAGATCTGCGCAAAAAAGTGCACGAAGTGCCGCACAAGCCCGGTGTGTACCTGATGCGCGACCGGTTCAACCGCGTGATTTACGTGGGCAAAGCGCGCGATTTGCGCAAGCGGGTCAGTTCCTATTTTCTGCCGTCAAAACTGGCCGTGGCGGACATTAAGACGCGCGCCATGCTCGATGCGGTTTGGGATCTTGAGACCCACACGGTGCGCAGCGAAGCGGAGTCGATCTTGCTCGAAGGTAAACTGATCAAGGAGTACCGGCCGCGTTACAACCTTTCCTTTCGGGACGACAAACGATTTCTCCTGGTTAAGATCGACATGTCGGAAGAATGGCCACGCTTCCGGCTGGCGCGATTCAAGAAAGACGATGGCGCGCGTTACTTCGGGCCCTACGCGCATTCGGGTGCGCTGCGGCAAACGCTCAATTTCATGCGCAAAAAATTCGGTGTCCTCACCTTTGGTCGGGGTTCACCCACGGAACGCGAGTTAAAATCGGCTACTTATCAGGTGCCGACGCGCTTGAGCCAGATCACGGCAGAACAATATCGCAAGCGTGTTGCGCAGGCGTGCGAATTTCTCGAGGGACATTCCCAAGAGATGATCGCAACGCTGGAGGAAGAAATGCGAAAGGCCGCGGCGAAAATGGATTTTGAGAAAGCGGCCGAACTTCGCAACATGACCGAAGATTTGCGCAGCACGACAAAACCGATGCGTCGGTTTACACGCGGCAGTTTACCGAGCGCAATCGATTCGATCGCCGATGTGCGAGCGCTGGCGGATGCGCTTCACTTGCCGCGTCCGCCAGCCGTGATGGAATGCTTCGACATCTCCAACATTTCGACCACGCATGTAGTGGCCTCGATGGTTTGTTTCCGCGACGGTGTGCCGGACAAGGATTGCTACCGGCGTTATCGAGTACGGACGGTTGAAGGACAGGACGATTTTGCCAGCATGGCGGAAGTCGTGCGACGGCGCTACTCGCGTGTCTTGCTGGAAGCGCGTGAAATGAATTCAGAGGCCGCCGAATTTTCGCAAGAGGAGACGGTCGAGGGATTGCGAAAATTAGAAAGACAAACGCCCAACGCTCATCGTCCAACGCCCAACGTCCAAGTCGGAGAAGAAGACAGGACTCCTCTCGTTCGTCTTCCGGACCTGATTATTGTCGATGGCGGCAAAGGACAACTCTCGGCCGCGTGCCGCGAATTGCAGCGGCTTGGTCTGCACGATCTTCCGATCATTGGTCTCGCCAAGGAACATGAAGAAATCTATCGACCGGGTCGCGCGCTACCGTTGCAATTGCCGGTCGATTCCGGCGCCTTGCGATTACTCCAGCGCATTCGCGACGAGGCCCATCGCTTTGCCAACGCCTACCATCAGTTGCTCATGAAAAAACGCATTGGCGAGAGCATTCTCGATGATTGTCCGGGCGTGAGTCAGAACCGGAAGAATTCATTGCTGCGGCGTTTTGGTTCCGTCAATCGGCTCCGAAAAGCGAGCGTGGAAGAGATTGGCGCCACGGAGGGAATCGGGCCGAAGCTTGCGCAAGAAGTGCATCGCTTCTTGCAGCGGCATTAGTTATCCGCAGATTCGCCAGGTGCTTGCTGAAATTCAGGTAGGGACGTTTTTCTCCCGCAAAGGCGGGATCCGTCGAAAAAGTCGGATGGCGCTGAGAGCCATTCCTGGCTGCTTATTGGCGATCTTTGTCGCGCAGGCTGAGCTTGCCGCCCAATCCCTACAGTCTTCGGCAACGCAGACTGCGAGCCCGACGGCGGAAGAAGAAACGATCATTCCCACTTTTGAGACACAGAAGCTCGCGCGCACTTACGTTCTCGATGTTCCGGCGCCGCGCGGGCAAATCACAGACCGTCATGGCGCGCCACTCGCGCAGAACAAGCTCAACTACAATCTCGCGATAAATTTTCCCACCCCGCTCGATTTTTCCGACGCGCAGGCGCTCGGCTTCGTTCGCGAACAGATCGACAAGGCGGAGAAATTAATCGGAAGACCGATCAAAATCTCGGATGAGACCATTCTGCGCCATTACCGCAATCGGGGAATTTTGCCATTTGAGATCGCGCAGAACCTCACGCAATCGGAGTACGACGAGGTGAACGAGCATTTGCCGGCGGCAATGGTCGTGCGGCCGATTTACGTTCGCGTCTATCCAAACGGCAAACTGGCCGGACAAATCATCGGCTACACCGGAAAGACCGGGCGCAACCTGGACGGCATCATCGACAATCACGAAACGCTCTGGCCGGAGACCGAAGGGCGCGAAGGCCTCGAGCAGGCTTTCAACGAAATGCTTCTGGGGAAGCACGGTGAATATAAGCTAACTTTCGACAAGGATGGCCGCAAAACTTCCGAAAAATTGATTACGCCGCCCGTGCCGGGTTACAATGTCGTCACCACTCTGGATCTGCGCCTCCAGGAGCTGGCGGAAAAAGCGCTCGAAGCCAAAGCCAAACGCGGCGCGATCGTGATTGTCGATCCAAACACGGGAGACATTTTGGCGATGGCCTCGTGGCCGACCTACGACCCAAATTCTTTCGTGCCGTCGATCTCGGCGGAAAAATTCAAGGCGTTGCAGGACGATCCCGACATCCCGCTGCTTCCGCGCGCATTCCGTTCATCTTACCCACCGGGATCGACCTTCAAAATCGCGGTCGGCATCGCCGCGCTCGAAACCGGTGCGGTCGGGCCGGAAGACCGGTACGAATGCCTGCCCGCAATCGAAATCGGCAATCTCACTTTTCACAATTGGAAAAAGGGCGATCGCGGCGCGTTGAATTTTGTTCAGGCGTTGACGGAATCGTGCGACACGTGGTTTTATCAAGTTGGGATCAAAACTGGCGCGGAACCGATCATCGATTGGGCGATCAAGCTGGGCTTTGGAGCAAAATGCGGCATCCCGTTGCGCGGCGAGGCGGAAGGACGCGTGCCAAATGATGAATACATGAAGGCGACCCACAGCCGACGGTTGTTGAACGGAGACATCGCAAACTTGTCGATCGGGCAAGGGGATACGCAGGTCACGCCGCTGCAAATGGCGCAGGCCATGGCCATCGTGGCGAACGGCGGCACATTTTATCAGGCGCGTCTCGTGCAACAGGTGCAGACGCTCGACGACGAAATCGTCACGGCCTACCAGGTTCGGGCCAAGAGGACACTTGATCTTTCGCCCGGGACCTTGGATGAATTGCGCACCGGAATGATCGACGCCGTCAACGGCGCTGGCGGCACAGGCCACGCGGCCAGTCTCGATAATGTTGAAGTCGCGGGCAAAACTGGCACGGCGCAGTGGGGACCAAAAAACAAAGAGCGCACGGCAGCATGGTTCGGCGGATTCCTGCCCGCGAATCAACCGCAGTACGCGTTCGCCGCGCTTTACGAAGGAGACGTCGGCAGCAAGGTGCACGGAGGTTCCGCCTCCGCGCCCATGATCGCACAGGTTTTTAAGGACCTTTACAGCGGGCAGCGAAGCACGGGCCGCCGCCGCGCGACCGAGCAAATGCAGGAGGGCAATATTCCGCGCGCGTTGCCGGTGGAAGAGGATGAGTCGGACTAATTGTAGCCGCTTCGCTGTGCGAAGCGCAGTGCGGCGTGTGAATTGAAAACGCGGATCGCGTTTCGCGCAGCGAAACGGCTATACTGCAGCCGCCGTTTCTTCCGGCAGCTCCATCGTGCCTTTGAATTTTGGCTCTTCCGGATCGAGACCAAAGTTGTCGATGTAAAGATTGTCGATCTTAGCGAGGTCGTCGGAAGTTAGCGGCGGACATTCCGGCGCGTTGGCGAATTCAAAGAGCTGCTCTTCGTTGTAAATGTTTGGCAGCGTCGACGCGACACGTTCGTCAGCGAGCAACCATTTCAATGCCGCTTGACCGAGCGTGCGCTCCGAACTTTCGAGAAAACGCAGCTTATCGATTTTTTTTATTCCGTTGAGCAACCAACTGCGTGGACGATGACTACGGTGATCGGTCGGTGGAAACGTCGTCTCGGCCGTGTATTTGCCCTCGAGCATTCCGGACGAATGCGTGACGCGGACTAGAAACATCGTGTCCTTGTCCGCTTCCGTTGCGGCGTCGTGCATCGCGCGGCCGGGATGTTGCTCGAGCATGTTGTAAATGTGCTGCAGGCTCGTGATGTCGCGCTCGCGAATGCAATTGATCCCTTCGTAAAGCCAGCCGATTGCCGGACCAAGCGCGATGCCGTAGTAACGAACCTTTCCGGCGGCCTTTAATTTCTCAAGCGTCGTCCAGAGCCCATCGTCGTAAACCTGTTCCATGCGGATGTTGTGCAGTTGCAAAAGATCGACATGATCGGTCTTGAGTCGCTTCAGCGCCGCGTTGGTGGCGCGCGTAATTGCCTCCGGCGAAAAATCCTGCGGAATTTCGCGTTGACCACGGCCGCGCGCTTCGCCGTGATGCACGAAATCGTAGCCAACTTTCGTCGCGATCACGATTTCATCGCGCTGTTTCGGAAAGGCCCTGGCGATTAGCTCTTCGCTCAAACCGTTCCCGTAAGTATCGGCCGCGTCGAACAGCGTGATGCCGAGATCGAACGCCTTGTGCATGAGCGAAATCGCTTCGCCCTCCGTGAAATTTCCCCACCAGCCAGTCGAAATTGTCCAGAGCCCGAAGCCGACTTCGCTTACAGTCAGGTCAGTGTTTTTGTACGTACGAAAGCGCATATCCGATCAGCTTAGCGAATGGAGAAGCAAACGTCCAACGCCCAACATCGAACATCCAATCTCGAACGAAGCGTGTAGAGGCGCGTCTCCTCACGCGCAGATGCTTGCGGCTGGAGGCAGCCTTTCTTCGAAATTCCGATTTCGGCTGCCCGTTTCATCATCATCGCGCTCGTGGTCGGATTCCCGATCGCGATGTTACTTGCCTGGCTTTACGAATTCGCTGAAGGAATTGTCCGTTCGGAAGATCTCGATGCAGCGCACGCACAATCTGCGTGATCGCCTCCAAGCACATTCCTACTGATCGTTTATTGCACGACCGCTGTCGTTAGGTGGCATAAGTCTGGTAAGCGCTTCCCATTTCCCGGCCTGCGCATTTCTCATCTGCGCCGGATCGCGGTTGCTTTTCTTGGACGGCGGCTATCCGCAGTCACAAAGACTCGGAGATTGCGCGTGAGGGCCCGCTCCGCACAACATCCCTGGCTTTTACCGAGTGTTCAGGACCATTTGCGGCGCAGGTTTGCTCAGCACAAGCTCGTCGCTCACTTTTTGGAGGCCCGTAGTGAGAGCGTCAATTTCCTTCTGCTGCTGCGCGATGGTCGACTGGAAGTTTTTTTGCTGTTGTGCGATGGTCGCTTCCTGCTTTGCCACAGTTGATTTTACCTGGGTGATCGTTGCTTCCTGTTCCTCGACCTTGCGGTGCTCTTTGAGGAACTCATTAAGCAACATTGTGTTCACCGCCTCGTAGCGCACGGTGTAAACTTTGCCCTCTTTGTCGCGAGCCACCAGGTCAGGACTGACCTTTGCCACTTCCTCGGCCACGAGGCCGAACTGCGGGATACCCACCGGATCAAGCTCGTGCTTGTAGCGGAAGGTGACTGGTTGGAGCGCGAGGATCGCTTCGCTCGACTTGTCCATCGGCTTGATCGCATCTTTGAAACGCTCCGACGAGACGACCGTGCCGAGATGACCATTGGCGTCTACGATTACCGTTACGCCTCCGGCAACAGTAGCCCCGCTAATGCCGGCGATAAATGTGGCCACATGAGTTCCTTCCGTGCCGATGCGAATGGTGTTGGCCTCGCCAGCAGTACCACGGTTCCCGATGTCGATATTGAAATCGCCCGTGGTGTGATTTGCGCCGGCGAAAACGCCCAAGGCGATGTTGCCGTTGCCGGTTGTGTTGTTATCCAGCGCTCGACGACCCATGGCCGTGTTGTCGTGCCCGGTGGTATTGCTAAAGAGGGCGTAGGCACCGTCACCCGTGTTGTTGTCGCCGGTGTCGTTAAATAGCGCTTGCCAACCGGTGGCGGTGTTTCGAGAGCCGGTTGTGCCGAAACCCATCGCTGCACGACCAGTGGCGGTGTTGCCCAAGCCGTTCGTGTTGGCTAAGAGGGCTGCACCACCGGTGGCCGTGTTATGGTCGCCGGTCGTGTGGTTCAACATCGCGTTACGACCAATGGCCGTGTTGGCGAACCCGGTCGTGTTGCTATAGAGCGCACTAAAACCGTAGGCCGTATTGAAGCCGGTTGTGTCGTTAAAAAGCGCGAACGAACCAGTAGCCGTAGCTTCCGAGCCGGTGGCAAGACTATGGAGCGCCATAAAACCAATCGCCGTGTTGTTGAGGCCGATTGTTGTATCGAGGCTGAAGAGCGCCTCATCACCCTCAGCGGTGTTTTGGTTGGGATAGCCTCCGTCCGGTGCTGGGTCAACCGCTCGAGCCGTCGGGGAAAGCGCCAACCATGCGAGGGCGAGGGCGATGAAAAGAAACCCCTGGAGCAAAGGCGACCGGCTAATCGAATTTCCTTCGGATAAAGTTGTGGTTTTCAGCTGAAAGAGGCGAAGCGGCGCCCCTACCATCATGTTTTGTTGTTTGTTCATAGTTAGTAAGTTTGGTTTGTATTGGTTTTTGAAGTGATGATTGCTTTCCCTTTACAAAGGGATTCCGGAAGTGGTGCTGCACGAAATCGCAATTGTCGCGGCTTGTTTCTTTCGTGCGTTTCTGTTACACCGGTCGCGTGAAAACTGTCGCGGGAACTGCGCAAGCGCAGAGCGATGTCTTCGCTGCGACTCATTGGAGCGTGATCATCGCAGCCGGAGACAGTCAGATCGCCCCCGAGGCGGCCAAAGCTGGGCTCGCTCAGCTTTGTGAAACCTATTGGTCGCCACTTTACACTTTCGTGCGCACCTGCGGATATTCCGTGCACGATGCGCAGGACCTCACGCAGAGCTTTTTCGCTTATCTGATTGAAAAGAAAATCTACGCGCGCGCCGATCAGCAGAAGGGCAAGTTCCGTTCGTTCCTTCTTGCCTCGTTAAAGAATTTCCTTGCGGACTCTCGCGACCACGAGCAGGCGCTCAGGCGCGGCGGCGCTTACGATTTTCTGCCTCTGAACGAAGAGCAAGTTGCGGAGGCAGAGTCCATGTTTCAAACTCATTTCGCCTTGGGTGAATCTATTGGCGAAGACGGGCTATTTGAGAGAAGCTGGGCGGAGGCATTAGTCGCCGCCGGGTTGGAGCAGCTGGCGGCGGCCTACAGAGCTGAGGGGAAGGAGAAGCTCTTCCAGGAATTAAAGATTTTTCTTACCGGCAGCTCCGATCCTCTGCCGTCTTACGCCGATTTGGCCGCCCGGCTGGGCGTGGTGGCATCGACCCTCCGCAGCCATGTTACCCGGCTACGGGCGCAATACCGTAAAGCATTGCGCGCCGAAGTGAGTCGAACGGTCAACACCGAGGCGGAAGTAGACGAAGAGCTTCGCGAATTGTTGCGCGTGCTCACGGGAGGCTGAGCGGAGAAGCACGATGGCAATACCATTGGCGTCCGTCGTTGTCTGCTCGATCTGCAGCGAGCCATTGACAGCGAAGGGCGCGTGCCTGGCTTGTCTGCTGCGCGGCGGACTCGATGAACCAGCCGAAGAGACCGTGTCGTTCGACTCGTTAGGTTTCGGCGATTTCGAAATCGCGCGACGCGAAGATGGTTCTTTCTGGGAGCTGGGCTGCGGCGCGATGGGCGTGACCTATCGCGCGACTGACAAAGTGCTGCACCGTACCATAGCGTTGAAAGTAATCGAAGTGCCGGCGTCGGCGGGCGACTCGCGGGCGGTGCGCGCACGCTTTCTGCGCGAGGCTCGTGCGGCAGCAGCCTTGCGGCATCCGAATGTGGCGGGTGTATTTCAGTTCGGCGCGCCGCCCGACATCAATCGCTGTTTTTGTGCAATGGAACTGGTCGAGGGCGAGACTCTGGAGGCGCGCGTGCGGCGGGAAGGTCCGCTCACAGTAGAGCTGGCTCTCGAAATCGCCGTCCAAGTCACGCGGGCGTTGATGGCCGCGGCGACACAAGGATTGATTCATCGCGATGTGAAGCCGGGCAATATTATGCTGAAGTCCGGCGATGCCGTAACCCCGGCGTTGGAAGTGAAGGTCATCGATTTTGGCCTCGCCAAAGCGATGGTCGCTGGAGCAGCAGACATGGATCTGACGCACGGCGGATTCGTCGGCACGCCGACTTTCGCCAGCCCCGAACAGTTTCGCAGCGAACCAGTCGATGCGCGGTCGGACATCTACTCGCTTGGCGTCACGCTCTGGTATGCGCTTACCGGGCGGGCGCCATTTTCCGGCAGGACGATCGAAGAGCTTCGCGATTGTCAGGCCCGCGCGCAGCTGCCGGTCGAACAGTTGTTCGCAAGGAAAATTCCCGCTCCCGTGATTAAGCTATTGCGTTCCACCTTGGCGGTGGAATTGATGGAAGCCCTACAATTGTGCCGCGCGAAACTGGCTCACGGTGGCGGCATTCGCTCCTTCCGGAAACTGGTCGCTCTCATCATAGTCGTGGCGATTGCCGCGGCAGCGCTCTTCGCGCTTCGGTTGACCAACCAAAAAACCACCTCCACCCCTGCCAACAACACCGCATCAGCGTCCACGCTCACGCCGTTGCCCGAGAAATCGATCGCGGTATTGCCGTTTGAAAATCTGAGCAAGAACGAGGAGAACGCACTTTTCGCCGGAGGAATGCAGGACGAAATCCTGTCCGAGCTTGCGAAAATCGCGGACCTGAAAGTAATCAGCCGGACAAGCGTGATGAAATACAAGAGCGATCTAGAGCGCAACCTGCGTGAGATCGCGAAAACTTTGGGTGTTTCGCATGTGGTGGAAGGCAGCGTCCAACGCGCCGAGGGACGCATTCGCGTCAGTGTTCAGTTAATTGATGCCCGCACCGACACTCACGTTTGGGCCGAGCATTACGATCGAGACTTCGCCGATGTTTTTGCGATTCAGAGTGAAATCGCACAACAAATCGCCGATCAGCTTCGCGCCAAGCTCTCGCCGACGGAGAGGGCGTCGATCGCAGAACAGCCGACCGCAGATCTAATCGCCTATGCGCTGTATTCCGAGGCAAGAGCGCTCGGTTGGGGAAAGCTCGGTTGGGGAAATTGGGATGGCGCGGAAAAAACCTTTGCCCGGAAGTTGGAACTTCTGAATGAGGCTACGCAGCGCGATCCGAACTTTGCACTCGCCCATTGCGCGCTCGCACAAACGCAGGACGATCTCTACGAGCAAACCGGGGATCGCACGCACCTTGAGTTAGCAAAGAACGCGGTGGACGTTGCGCTGCGGCTGCGGCCGGATCTGGGCGAGACTCATCTGGAACTGGCTCGCTACTATTTCTACGCTCGCGAGTTCGACCGGGCACATGACGAACTGGCCGTCGCTCGTCGCACTCTGCCGAATGATTCTCGGGCGATCTTCATGGCAGCCCGAATCGATCGCCGGCAGAACCGCTGGGATGATTCGCTCGCCAATTTACTAAAGGCCAGCGAGCTCGATCCGCGCAATACCGAGATCAATTACCATCTCAAGCGCCAATATCGTCAGATGCACCTTTACGGCGAGTTTGAACAACGCTTTGCGCATGAGAGCGACCCGGACCCAGCCCAGAGCTTTTGGATCAAGCTCGAGCGAGCTGAGCTCAAGCTGGACGAGGGTGTTCCAGTCGCGGCTCAGGCTCTTCTAGCACAAGTGCCGCTGAACTTTAGTCCGACCATGGAGGTGTGGGACATTCGATTCATGACAGCACTTTACCTGCGCGATTATGATGCGGCGAACCGGGTGATTGGCGCTACTCCTGCGAAGTTTGCCGATGACGTTCTCGGTGGACAACCTCCGGAAAGTTGGGCTGACGGGCTAATTGCGCGTTTACGCGGCGACAAGGAGAAGGCAGAAACGGTGTTTGCAGCTGCGCGGAAGAGAGTGGACGCAACTTGGGGTGACAAGAACAAGAATGAGGAATACTTCGCGCTTGCCGCGAGGTGTAATGCCGGGCTTGGGCGAAAAAACGAGGCCATCGCCGAGGCACGGCGAGCGGTCGATCTTATACCGATTGCAAAGGACTCGTGGTTGGGTCCAGGCTTCGTCACGAACCTGGCGTTGGTTTACGCGTGGACCGGCGAGCGCGACCTGGCGATCGAGCAACTCCAGATTGTCGCGAAGATTCCGGCCGGTCCATCATACGGCGATCTCCGCTTTAACCCGTGCTGGGATCCTTTGCGTGGCGATCAGCGCTTCGAGAAAATGATCGCGAAACTCGCCCCAACTCCTTAATCGCAAGCTCCTGAGCGAAGCTCGACCTGCTTCGCTTACCGCCAGATTAGTGTCTTGTAAGTGCGGAAACGCATGATTCATCAGCTTAGCGAATTACGAAGCAAACGTCCAATGCCCAACGTCCAACGTCGAATATAAACGGGAGAAGTGTAGGGGGGCGCGTGTCGTCACGCGCGGGGATCGTGCGGCTGGTGACAGCCGCGGCTACACCTGAATTCAATGTTGAACGTTGCGTGTTGAACGTTGAACGTCTTCTTTGTGATCTCTCACGACACCAGCGCGCTTTTAATTGTCGGCCATGGCTCGACCGTGAATCCGGATTCGAGCGCGCCGACGCTGGCGCACGCGGCGGAAATTCGGCGCCGAGAAGTTTTTGTCGATGTTGAATGCGCCTTTTGGAAAGAGGAGCCAAGCTTGCGCGATGCGCTCTTTTCGTTTGATCCTGAGGAAATTCGCGAGGTTTACGTTGTGCCCAATTTCATCAGCGAAGGTTACTTCACCGAGACGGTGATTCCGCGCGAATTGGATTTGAGCGGGAGAATGACAAAACGGGCGAATGAACAAATCTGGAAATATTGCGAACCAGTCGGAAATCATTCGATGATGACCGAATTACTACTCAAACGCGCGGGCGAAATCGCGCCAGATGTTGATCCCGCGGACGCCAGCCTGCTAATCGTGGCGCACGGCACGGATTTGAATGAAAACAGTGCGGTGGCGGCGAAACGCGAAGCAGAAAAAATCCGTGGCCTTGGAAAATATGCGGATGTACTGAACGTTTACATGGAAGAACCACCCTTGGTTTCCGGCTGGAAGAAGTTGACGGGGACGCCACACGTGGTCGTTGTTCCATTTTTCATCTCAGATGGCTTGCACAGCTACCAAGACATTCCGATGCTGCTTGGAATCGCGAATGGAAGGTCGACAACCGGTTCGCCGGCGGAGCGTGGTGAAGTTTTCAAGCGCAATCCGTACAAGATCGACAGCCGCTCGTTGTTTTACGCCAGCGCCATCGGCACTGATCCGGGCTTCGCCGATATCATTATCGAACAGGCAGCCAAATTTGAATCCGCGGGCTCTGGCGAGTTGATCGCGAAAAGTTGAAATCCTGCTCGCGCTTGTTTTGTTTTGAACCAGATTACTCTCCCACATGATGAAGACGACCACGTGCAAAGACTTGCAGGCGATCGGGGCGTTCGTTTTGGCGGGCGGTTGCACGAAGAGCCGAATCAACCAGGTGGCGGAAATGATCCGCGCGGCCCGCAACTACCGGTGGGTCGGCATTTACAAAATCGTGAAAAAGGAATTTGCCATCGTGTCCGAAACCGGGGACGAGCCGCCGGCATATCCGCGATTCCCGATCACGCAAGGACTTTGCGGCGCGGTTTTGGAAACGGGCAAACCGATCATCGTGGGCGATGTACGCAACGACCCACGGTATTTGCCGACGTTTCACACCACGCGCTCGGAGATTATCGTGCCGATGACGAACAATCATAAGCACATCGTCGGCATGCTGGACGCCGAGAGCGACAAGGTGAACGCCTTCGGAGAAGAAGATCGACAATTCCTCGAACGCGCTGCCGGTTTGATTGCCCATTGCCTGGTGTAACCAATCGAAACGGCGCAATGCCCGATTTCATCGAGCGAAGTCTCGAAACTGCGCTGACTAACTGCAGTCGAGTTGGTGAAATGTCGATTCGAAGAATAAACGGCGGCGGTTTTGTTCTTTCACATTGCGATGATGGCGGCCGCGATGACTTGCAATGCCTCCAAAATCCGGAGGAGGCAGTTGAAATTGCACGCTACGACGATGCGGGAAATTATCGGCCACTGAAGACGGCGCCGAATTTGCGGCACGGCTGGCGACTGGAGCTTGTCGATCTCGGAGAGTTACGCCGTGCTCTTGATTATTTCTATCCGGGGAGATTCGCGCTGTTCAATGCGTGGAAAGCAAATCTGCTCGTCACCACGACGCTGCGCGACACTTTAAATCGACAATCGGGCATGTATCGCGTCGCAGCGAAAATTTCCGACGAGCAAGTCAACCAGGTCGTGGGAGATTTCTGTCGCTCGAGCGACGGGTGTTTGCGGACGATTTTGTGGAAACGCGATGCAACCGGCGCGCCAGCATCGACCCAGCTTCCACCGGAGAAATTTGATACGTCGCATGACCAGACCGGCGACGGCGAGCCAGTAATTCCGCTGCTTTGCCAGGAACCGTGCAATCTGCTCGTGGCGGAATGCCGCAAGGCAGTCAAACTGGAGGGTGCTGCGCCGTCAGCGCCGGAATAATGGGACACGAGTCGCCCCGGCGACCGTGTCCCTCCAAATTTGGGAGAAGATGATTTATCGCGCGCGCGTCGTCGTGACAATGGATGGACCGCCGATCGAGAATGGCGCGGTCGCGATTTCCGAGAATCGCATTTTTGATGTTGGATCATTCGGCAAAATCAAAGCGCGCAACTCCGGTGAGATTGTCGATCTTGGCGAGCGGGCGTTGCTTCCCGGGCTGATCAACACGCATTGCCACCTCGATTACACTTGTTTGCGCGGCAAGATTGCCCCGCAAAAATCTTTCACGGATTGGATTCGCGCGATCAACGCAGCGAAGGCGAGTCTGTCAGAGGAGGATTATGTTCCGTCGATCAACGAAGGTTTTGCCGAAGCAAAAAGATTTGGAACGACGACAATTGCGAATCTGACGGCATATCCGGAACTGATCTCGAAAATTGACGAGCCGATCCGCACGTGGTGGTTTGCGGAGTTGATCGATATTCGCTCGCCGGATCGCGCAAATGAAATTGTCGATCTTGCGATTGAGTCACTGAAATCCAAAAAGAATTGGGGATTGGCGCCGCATGCACTTTTCACAGCTTCGCCAAACTTGTTTCATCGCTGCGAAGAGATCGCGCGCCGTGAGAACATCTTGCTGACGACGCATCTGGCGGAGTCGCGCGAGGAAATGTCGATGTTTTGCGACGGGACGGGATCACTTTTTGAATTTATGAAAGAGATCGGCAGACCGATAGACGACTGCGGTCAAGCAACCCCGCTCGAAGTTTTTGTCGCCACGCTCAGCGGTAGCGCCCTACCACAAAAATGGATCATCGCGCATTTGAACGAGCTGAGCGAAAGCGATTTCGATCTGCTCGCAAGATCGACAAGCAAGTTTCACCTCGTGCATTCGCCGCGCAGCCACGGTTATTTCGCACATTCGCCCTTTCCTTTCGAAAGATTGCACGCGCTTGGTTTCAATATATGCCTCGGCACTGACAGCCTCGCGAGCAACGAGAACTTGAGTTTGTTCGCGGAGATGCGCGCCTTTCAGCGGAATGAGCCAAACGTTTCGCCACGTAAAATCTTCGAGATGGTGACGGTGAATGCCGCGCGGGCGCTAAATCAACAGAACGCGCTCGGCCGGATCCGGCCGGGCTTTCATGTCGATCTTACGAGCATTCCGTGTAGTGGGTCGACCAACCTATTCGAAGAAATCGTGGCGTTCGATCAGCCAGTACAATCTGGATAGATGGCAAGCGGTGTCGGCGCGAAGGTGCGGGAAGCGACATTCTCATTTCCGCTTTCCTTTTCTCAAAAGTAAAATATTCTCAGCGCTGAGATTCATGGCGAAGATCATAATCATCGATGACGAACCGGCGATGGTAGAGGTCATCGTGACGCTTTGTCGCGAAAAAGGGCATCAAGTTTTCCCGTTTAATTCGGCGTCGAAAGCGGTCGAGCAACTGGATACTATTCAGCCGCAGGTGGTGATCGCGGACATCAAGATGGAGACGATGACGGGCTTCGACGTCTTGCAGCACGTGCGGGAGCATCATCGACAGACCGCAGTTATTTTGATCACGGCCTACGCGTCGGTGGAGACAGCGGTCGAAGCGATGAAGATGGGGGCGTATGATTACGTGACCAAGCCGTTCAAGATCGACGAGCTGCAACTGACGGTCCAACGCGCGCTCGATTATCAAGCGGCGCTGCGGGAGAACGTTTATCTCCGCAAGGAGCTGAAGAATCGTTATCGTTTCGAGAACATCGTCGGCACCAGCCCGAAAATGCAGCAGGTTTACAATCTCGTTAACAAAGTAGCCGACACTGACAGCACCGTGCTAATCGTGGGTGAAAGCGGCACGGGCAAGGAGCTGATCGCGCGCGGCCTGCATTTCAACAGCAATCGACAGCACCATCCGTTCGTGGCTATCAACTGCAGCGCGCTGCCGGAGAACTTGCTGGAGTCGGAGTTGTTTGGTCACAAAAAGGGTTCATTCACCGGTGCGGTGGCGGACAAGCGTGGATTGTTCGAAGAGGCGAATCTGGGCACAATTTTTCTCGATGAGGTAAACTCGATGGCGCCGCCGTTGCAGACGAAGCTGCTTCGCGTTCTGCAAGAGCGCGAAGTGCGACGCGTAGGCGATAACAAGAGCGCGCCGGTGAATGTGCGTGTAGTGGGCGCGACTAATGAGCGATTGCAACCAAAACTCAGGGACGGGACATTTCGTGAAGATCTGTACTATCGGCTCGCGGTTATCCCGGTGGAGATCCCGCCTTTACGCGAACGCCTCGAAGACGTGCCGCTGCTGGTGAATCATTTCCTTCAAAAACAAGCGAGCGCGGCCGGGGGCGAACCGAAGAAAATCGATCCGGCGGCAGTGGATATTTTGTGTCACTACGATTATCCGGGCAATGTGCGTGAACTGGAAAATGCAATCGAGCGCGCCTGGGCGTTGTGTGAGGACAATCTGATTTTGCCGAGCGATTTGCCGCCGCACATCGTGAGCGAGGCGCAAGGCGGAAAAGCCGAGCAGGCGCTGGCCGCGATGCCGATTGGACAAAGTCTCGATGAATTCATTCAGCAACAGGAGCGCGGCTACATCGAAGCGACATTGTCGCATTGCAAAGGCTCTCGCGAGAAAGCCGCCAGGTTGTTGGACATCAGCATGGCCACGCTCTATCGCAAAGTAGAACCCAAGAGCAGAAAGTAGATTTCTCGAAACGGCGGTCTCCCAACCGCTTCGCCAAATTGGAAATTCGACTTCCTTTGATTCCCGTAAGATCGACATGAATGAAGCGGAGCAAACCGGCCCGAGCACGCGCGAAATGGAGCGCATTAACTGGATGGAATTTCGCGAATGGGTCCCGGCAAAGATCGACATCGTACTGCTTCCGCTCGGAACGATCGAAGCACATGGTGTCACCGCCAATGGCACCGACATCATTGCACCGGTCGCGATGGCGAAGGAAATTGCCCCGCGCGTGAACGCGATGATTGCGCCGGCGATTCCGTACGGATTCACTGGAATTCTCGACGCCTATCCCGGCGGCTTTACTGTTCCCGAAGACGTTTATCGCGCCTACGTGCGCGCCGTGCTGTTCGGCCTGGCGAAAAACAAATTCAAAAACATCGTCCTGCTCAATGGTCACGGCGGCGGCCAGACCGCGATCTTGAGCGCGCTTACGCAAGAAGTCGGCCGCGAAACAACGACGCGGATTTTGGTGGTGAACTGGTGGTCGTTTTGCAGCGACGTCACACTCGAAGTTTATGGAGAAGATGGCGGACACGCTGGCGAAAATGAAACTGCCTACATGATGGCGGTTGATCCGTCACTCGTTTGGAAAGAGCGTTATAAGTCAGATATGGTGACGGCGATCCCGCCGAATACATGGAGCGCCTATCCCTTTCCCTCGAGTATTTTGCTTTACAAAGAGGGACAGGGTTATCCGAAGTTTGATTTCGCAAAGGCGAAAACTTATTTCGCCAAAGTGAACGATAAAGTCGCGTGCTTAATCGAGGAAACGATCAGGAAATGGGACATGGCGGGGTTGTGAGCCGCACCCGTCAGCCGCGCTTGCTGAAGATCTTGACTTCGTCCGCGGCCTTCTGAAGCTCGTCCAGTTGCTGCAAGGTGGCTTCCTGTTTCTTCAGCATTTCCTCATTAGCTGTTTTCATTTCCTGGAGCAGTTTGATCGTGAGTGGCAGCGAATCGGAGTCGGTCACGGGTGCTGGGGCTGCTGTCGATGAAACGGCGGCTGGTGAAGCTGCCTGTACAACGATTGGGGTGGGCGACTGCGCTTTTGCGACAAAGATCGACGTCGCCGCGAAAATAGAGATGGAGAAAAGTTGTCGTCTGATCCTGTGCATTAGCGGCTCCGGCTGGAAAAGATTCGCGCGACGCGCAGGGTTTCGGCCAGGTCCCCCAGTTTCGCGTCGATCTTGGTTTGGTTCGCCGCGATTTGCGATTGCTGCGCCTGCACTTCTTTGACCAGAGTCAGGAGTTTTTCCTGGTCGTCTTTTGGATCCGGTGTTTGCGCAGCGCTCGAGAACATGGCGAACAATATCAGGAAAAGAATGGTGAGGAAGCTGCGTTTCATAGCCAAAAGTCGACTGGCCGTATTGAGGAGCAAGTCGTGTTCCGCAGCGCATTGTTGGCTCGGCAAGACAGGTTTAGATCGACATCTACGGCGCGCAAAGTGTTTGCTTCTCGTCGGCGAAGTCGGTAAGCTCCGCACATGGCCAGCCAGGGCATGCACCAATCGCAGAATCTTTCTCTGCAGCAGGTGCTTGCGCCGCAACTCCAGCAGAGTCTCCTGATTCTGCAAGCGCCGCTGCTCGAGCTGCGCAATCTGGTGCAACAGGAGATGGAAACGAATCCTGTGCTGGAAGAGCTTCCGGATGAGCCGATTTCCGACGAGCGCAATGATGCCGAGACTGCTTCGGACGAAAAATTCAAAGAAGAATTCGATAAGCTGGCGAAACTCGATGACGAGTGGCGCGATTACATGGCGCAGTCGGGCAGCTACACTGGCCGTTCCCAGGAAGCGGATGATAAACGGCAATTCTTTTTCGATTCCATTGCCACGCAGGAGACGCTTCAGCAGCATCTCATGGGGCAGTTGAACCAAACCGTGCTTAGCACCAACGACCGCAAGACGGCCGAGCTGACCATTGGCAACATCGACGACAACGGATTCCTCCAAACGACCCCGGAAGAGATGGCGCTCAACACCGGCATTCCTCAGGAAGACTTTGAGAATATGCTCACCCTCATCCAAAGCTTTTACCCCCCGGGCGTGGGGGCGCGCGATCTGCGCGAATGTTTGCTCATTCAGTTAAAGCGCGAGGGAAAACAAAACAGCCTCGAGTACAAAATCATTTCCGAGCACATGCAGGATCTCGGCAAACGGCGCTTCCCCGAGATTGCGCGGCGAATGGGGATCAGCGTCGAGCAAGTCCAAAAATGCGCCAACAATATCGCGCAGCTCGACCCGCGGCCGGGCCAGATTTTCGCCGCCTTGCCGCAAAATTATGTTTTACCGGACGTGACCGTCGAAAAAGTGAACGGAGATTACCAGGTCATATTAAACGGCGAGCAAATCCCACACTTGCGCATCAGCAACACTTACAAAGACATCATGGCGCAGGATGGCAATGGCAACGAAGTCAAAGATTACATTCGCGATAAAATCCGGAGCGGAAAATTTTTGATCAAGTCGATCCACCAGCGCCAGCAAACGATTTCCAATATCGCGCACCAGATCGTGAAGCGGCAGCGCGATTTTTTCGAGCACGGGTCGGCCCATTTGAAGCCGATGACCATGGTGCAAATCGCCGACGCGGTGGGCGTGCACGAGACCACGGTTAGCCGCGCGATCTCGGGGAAATACATCTCCACGCCGCAGGGCGTGTTTGAGATGAAATATTTCTTCACGCCTGGTTATCAGACCGCCACCGGTGAATCGATGAGCAATACCAGCGTCAAAGAAGGGATTCTGGACCTGGTGAAAAGCGAAGAGGGCAATTCGCCGTTGAGCGACAAGGAGATTGTCGAGATTTTGAGCCAGCGCGGAATCCCGATCGCACGCCGCACAGTCGCGAAATATCGCACTGAATTGAATATTCTTCCCAGCAACATGCGGCGGAAGTACTAGGATCATTCTTTGTAGCGGCGGTCTATGACCGCCGTTTGACGGAAATTACCCACAATGGTGCGACGCTCACAGAGCGCCGCTAGAGTCAAAATGAACGCCGCACTTCGAGCCTCCACAATTGCCGAATGGCGCGGTCTTCCGGAAAACAAATCTCGCCCGGATCGCTGGCAGGCGACTGCCGAGTTGCTTCCAAAGGTCATGCAACGGCTCGGCCTGAAGGAACGTCTGCACGAAACAGAAGTCATCGATGCCTGGAGCAAGATTGTCGGCGATTTTATCGCGGCCCATTCGTCGCCGGTCGTCTTGCGAGAAGGCATTCTTTATGTCCGTGTGCTCCAGCCGGCCTTGCATTACGAACTCGAGCAGGTTTCGAAGATCGACATCTTGCGAAAGTTGAAACGGCGTTTCGGCGCAAAAGTAATTCGCGACGTTCGCTTTCGCGTCGGCTGATCTGACGTTGGAAGCTCCGGGCCTCGCCATCGGCGTCTGGCCAAATCGATAATTTTTTAGGCTTTTTCGAAAACTTCACCGCGCAGATCCCGTAGACGCCGGTGAAGTGGGTTATTGTCTAAAACCGTTTCGCGAATCGGCGGCCAATCATTACTGCCGTCTTTTCGCGCCGTCGCGACTTCCGGCCGATCAGGATCGCTATCGCGAGGCGCTTATGGCACTCGGCAGCGCGATGATCGATGACGGTTCACGCGTTTCCGACGACCGCCCAGAGATCCTGGTGGATTGCGGTTACACATATTTTGGTCAATTCGTCGCGCACGATTTAACCAAAGACGTTAGTTCCGTCGATGAGGCGTGGCGAAAAGAGCCGGAGGAGTTGGAGAATTTACAAACACCGAAGCTCGACCTTGGCGTGTTGTACGGCGACGGCCCCGAAAGTTCGGGCGAGCTCTACGAAGAGGACCGGGTGCGGCTTAAGGTTGGATTGTCGCGGCCTGGTGGAAGGTCCTTCGACATTTGCGTTGGCGCAGATGGAGGGAGAGTTTTAGCCGACGATCGAGGCGCGGAAAACTTGATTCTGCGGCAGATGACGGCAGTCTTTGCCCGGCTCCACAATTTTGCGGTGGAGCAATTCCGGGGTGAGATCGCTGAGGAAAAGGCGCTTTTCGACCGCGCCCGGCTGCAAACACAATGGCAGTTTCAATGGCTGGTGTGCAGAGATTATCTCCAGACCCTTCTCGACCCGAAAGTTTACAAAAAAGTGTTTGGAGAGAGTCGATCGACGATACGCTGGGACACTTTTTCTATTCCAATCGAGTTCTCCGCGGCAGCCATGCGTTTCGGACACGCGATGGTGCGCCCGAATTATCTTTTTTCCTTTGGGCAGGAGATGCGTTTCCCGAAAATTTTCGGACGGACGCCGGACCGCGGTGCGCTCGACGATAAACTGGAAATCAAATGGGGATTTTTTTTTCAAGGCGCCAGTCCGGAGGGCGCGCTGACGAGCCGGCCGATTGATACGCGACTATCGGAACCGTTTCATGAATTGCCGGCGGATTTGATCGGCACTCCCGAGGTTGCATGTCCCCATTTTCGCATCGCGAAGAATCCGGCTCAGCTGGCCGTGCGTACCTTGCTCCGTGGGGCGGGCTTGCGATTGGCCTCAGGTCAAACCGTAGCACGCGCGTTCGGCGAATGTGTCATGAGCGCGAGAGAGCTGAGTCAAAACTGTGACAGCGAAGAAACCGAAAAGGGGCGTATCCTTCGTGAAGCGGGTTTTCTTCAAGAAACTCCGCTCTGGTACTACATTCTGAAAGAATCAGAATTGATAGAAAACGGGAACCGGGTCGGACCTACTGGAAGTCATCTCGTTGCTGAAACGATCCACGCTGCCCTACGCTCAGACCCGAGTTCTTATCTCAATCAGCCGAGCGCAAACAACTCTCCGCCCATCTGGAAATTTCCAAATGGGAACCTGCGAATTTACGGACTTTCCGAACTTTTTCGCCTAGCTCCGCTACTTTAGGCTCGGCACGGCGATTTCGGATTCTGTTTTCCGATGCGACAAAAAAGAAGTTATCGGCTCACCGCTGTACGGCACCCAGGTGCCAATCCAATACTTGAATGCATCGATGTGTTCCGGCGACGTGTCTTCTGGCGGAAGGACAAACACTATCAGTCTGTCTCTTTCTTGCGTGCTTGGTCCGACACAAATCACTTCGATGTCGTCGGGAATGTTTATGTCACCCGCCTTTTCAAAGTGCCTGTGTGCCGCTTTCCGATCCTTGAGCACGGCAGAGCGCACATCTGGGTCGGTTATTGTTTTTTGAAGAAACGCGACAGCAGCGTCTCTTCTATCTTTTTTGGATTTCCATGTTCTTTCCATTTTATTCTCCTCAGTTTAATTATAAGTCGCCGCTGTAAGTACGGCCGGCGATTGCCGTCCGAGTCTCGCCACATGCGCGGCCAACTCGGAAAGAATAGTTTGAAATTCCGGGATCGCGGAGAGAGCATCAAAGCGGGGATCGAGTCGCGGCGACCTGTAATCGACCCATCCCGCATTAATCGCGCGCTTCAGATCCTTCAACGAGTCTGCGGATTGATCGAGCATCGCTTCCACCGCGGAAAGGCGATACAATGTTTCGGCATCGTTCGGGGCTAAAACCAGCTTCTGCTTTGTTACGGTTAAAACGTCGAGCAACAGTGCCCGCACTCCGACCTCGTCGCCAAACTCAATTCTAATACGCGCCTTCGCGGAGCGAAAATCGACTGCGCCGCCATAGGCACCATCTCTTCCACCGCCGAGCGGGTCGTTGTTCTCAAGCTCGGTGTAAAGTCGTTCGGCCTCGCCATAGTTGCGAGCGAAGAATTCCACCAACGCGGCAAACTGCTTTGCGATGGGAGCATCGGGATAGTGCAGAAGTTGGGACCGGCAAATGTCGCGTGCGCCGTCAGCGTCTCCGGCAAGCAATCTTAGGCGAGCCAACCCTAGCCAACCTTCGGGTTGATCGGGCCGAAATGTCGTGGCGGACTTGTATGCTTGCTGTGCTTCTTGATCAGCACCCAAATCGGCCAAACAATCGCCTAAAAGAGCGTCGTAATCTGCTGGTTGATGCTGACTAAGTTTGGCTTTTTTGTACCAGAGGATCGCACGGTCGGGGCGACCGAGCGCTTTCCATGTGTAGGCAATTTGTCCAAACGCTCTCTCGCTGCGATCGCCGAATTCAATCGATTGAAATCCGTGCTCAAGCGCCTCGCGGTAGCTTCCGTAACTCACTAGAACGGCGCATAACGCGCGTTGGGCGGTGGGATTGCGCGGCGCCAGCCGGACCGCCTCGCGACCCACTTCTGAAGCTCTTTGAGCCAATTCAGGCTGGGCCGAAAGAAGGTCCCTGCCCATGCACGCCATGGCAAGAAACGATCGTGCGCTGATCGACCGCGGTTCTTCGCGAATTGCGCCTTCAAAGCAGGCGATGGCTCGATCCATCTCGGAGATGGTGCGGCGGTTCATCAAGTCGCGACCTGCTGTAAAAAACGCGCGGGCACGATCGTTCAACATGGCTGGGTCTTCACCCGGAAATGCCGCAGCTGTGCTTTGGTCAAGCAACTTGTAAATCGGGGTGCCAAATCCTTGAATCGCCTGCGTGGCGACACCGGGTTCGCTCTCTATAAGCCAGTCGCCGAGAACGGCGTTTTCACTGACGAGATGCAACGAAATCCGAATTTTCCCATTGGCCCGTCGGCACGTCCCGCTGAACACCGCGCGGCTTTTGGTCGAGCGAGCAGTCTCCTCGATTTCGTCTTGCAACGCCGCTCCGGTCCAGCGAGCGGGCGGCTCTTTCACCGTCAAAACCCTGGAAGGGCCGTAGATCGACATCTTCTGTCGCAACAATGCTGCGGCCTGCGACGCCAGCTCGCGATTGGGTTGAATTTCATCCAAATCGAGAAAAGGAAGAACGGCTACAGAGTGAGCAGCAGCTGAATTTGATCGAAGAGCGTCCTCTAACCGGTGCGTCTGGCTTTGCCGCGCTACTACCGCGCTCCCGAGAACCAGGCACGCACTCAAACTTGCAGCCAGGCGTGGATTCCGGCGCGACCAACGCCACAACCGAGCCGGCGGTAAAACAGGACGGGCGATGATCGGTCGGCCTTCCAACCAGCGTTCCAGGTCGTTGGCAAGATCGCCGGCAGAACGATATCGCCTCACAGGGTCGCGCTCCAGGCATCGTACGCAAATCGTTTCCAGATCGCGGTCGAGCGCAGGCGCAATTGAGCGCAATTTTGGTGCGGGAAGCTCGGCTGCCTGTCGTATTACAGCAATGGCGTGTTCACCGAGAAAAGGTGGCCGCCCGCTGAGCAGTTCAAACAAAATCGCGCCGAGACTGTAAACATCGACAGCTGGGGCAGGGTTTCCGGCCGGGCTTTCTGCTTGCTCCGGCGCAATGTATCCGGGCGTGCCGAAAATAGTCAGGGTGCGGGTGAGATCGCTTGTTGTGTCGAGCCATTTCGCCAAGCCAAAGTCGCTTACCAGTGGCTCGCCGCGTCCATCGAGCAGAATGTTTCCGGGCTTGAGATCTCGATGAACAATTCCCTGGCTGTGTGCCGCCTCGACACCGCGTGCGACCTTTGCAAGTAAATGCACGGCCAGCCGCGGTTCATTTCGAAAGACTGTTCTCGCATGTAAGAGACTGCCGCCGGACGCAAACTTCATACTGAAAAACGGCAAGTCTTCCTCACTCAATCCCACTTCGTAGACGGGTAAAATGTTCGGGTGATCAAGGCTGGCTGCTGCCTTGGCCTCACGATGGAAACGCGCCAGCGTCTCGGATGACTCGCGATGATAACTGAGGACGCGTTTGAGAGCGATAATGCGGCCGGAATACCGTTGCCGTGCACGATAAATCACGCCCATGCCGCCGCGCCCGATTTCTTCGAGAATTTGGTAATTACCGAGCCGCCAGTCGCTGTCGCGGATGACAATCTCAGCGAGCGCGGCATCGAAACTGTCCATTTGCGGTTCTTCGCGGTGAAGTCCGTGTTGCAATAGACAACTTACACACAGTCCGCGGCCTACCCGTGCGATTGAGCCGCAGCGGCAACGCAACGCATCATTCCCGAAGCTTGCGGGTGAGTCGGTTAAGCCGCCAAAATTCATTTATCTCACGGCATGCCCGCAGCGAGCGCGGCACACAAGTAACGGATCTCGTCGTCCACTTCAGCCGCGCTCTCGACAGTTTGGGCCACTTCATCACGCAGAATGGCGCGGTAGCGCTCACGCAAATGATGCAACAGCCGTTTTACCGCATCTTGCGATACTCCTAACAAATTAGAGATATTCGCGTACGAAATTTCCGGGCGCTCAGCCGTTAAATATTTACTCAGGACGTTGAACATCCGGCGCCGGCCACGGTTCTCACATTCGTCCGCGAGACGGTGAAGCGCTTGCTCCGCCAAAGTCGCCGCCCATCGCAGATCAAAAATCTTTTCCGCTGGCCAGCTTTGCAATTCTCGGTCTGGGATCGACAACTGCGACGGTCTTTCGGCCATCCAATCGTTCCACTGAATAAAGTGCACGTTGCCTCCGCGCTTTTGGGTTTGGCACCGCTGGTGGTTGTCATTTAGAAAATTCTGCAAGGCTTTGAGCAGAAGCGAGCGGAAGCGGCCACGCCGCGGGTCCGCGAGCAAAAGCAAATTGCCTTCAAGCACCATAAGAAAGAAATCCTGAGTTAAATCCTGCGCGTCCGGCACGGTGTAGCCGCGGCGGCAAATAAACGCAAAAATAGGGCGCCAATAGATACGGCACAGTTCGGCGAGTGCTTGGCGAGCCTTGTCCCCTGTAGTTACGGAGTTCGCGCAGGACAAGACCACGCTCCAGCGCGTTGTCGCGAAGCGATTTGGATCGCTTGCGCCTGCCGTGGCGGCGTCGGCTTTCACAAACGGCGATCATCTTATTTACGTGATACGCACACAAGAGCAAAGGTCGGCGTCGGCCGGTTTCGAAATACGCTTTCATCGACAATAACTTTTTCACCAGCTTCTACGGGATCTGCCCGACGAAGTTTTCGAAAATCTGAAAAAATTTCGAAAATATTTAGGGGAAGCGGGCGGGTGGACGGGAAGCCCGAAGGGCGAGAGAGCGGGCGCGAACGAGTCACTCTGTCGGGCCGCCGAACCAAAAAAGGCGCTCGCCGCGGCGAGCGCCTCTACAATTGTTCTTTCAAAATCTGTGTTTCATCTGTGTTTCATCTGTGTTCATCTGTGGCTAAATGATCCTATCCATGGACCCTTCTCTCCGCGCCGCTGTGATCATTGAATGGCGCGGCCTTGCCGAGAGAAAAACGCGAGCGGATCGGTGGCAGTCGCCGGCTGAGTTGGTCCCGAAATTGATGCAGCGTCTCGGGCTTCGCGAGCAGTTGCACGAGACCGAAATGATTGAAGTGTGGTCGAAAATCGTCGGCGAATTTATCGCCGCGCACTCAGCGCCCGTGGCGTTGCATGAGGGCGTGCTCTACATTCGCGTTCTCCAACCGGCGTTACATTACGCGCTCGAACAGATTTCGAAACCCGAAATTTTGCGAAAGCTAAAGAAACGCTTCGGCGGCAAAACCATCCGCGACATCCGTTTCCGGGTTGGCTGAGGGCAAGCAGCTCCCCAGGGTCGTTTAGCCATTACAGCCGAGCATTTGAGTAGTTCGCTTGCCTTTGAGTATTTACGTTTGCCGGATTGGCCGTACATCGATCACAATAATCTGCGTGGCGAAAAAACCTGTAAGTAGGATCCTCGTTTCAGAGAATAGTCTTAGTTTACAAGAGTGTGCATTCCTAATTGGTCTTTATGATCGCTATTCCGACCTGACATGTAGGCAAGATTACAACGACCGCCCACTTCTCGATTATTACACGCTTCGAGAGGCGGCTAACGAGGCAGCGAGTCGGGTGTATACGGTAGCTATGCGATGCAGGGAAAAGATGGCGTCGTATTTTGATACCCCGGGATTGTTTATCGAATCCTTTTTCATCGCGTGTATGTTTTCGGGCGGTTCACATATCGCGCATGCGGATAATGAACGAAGGGAAGACGGGCGATGGGTCCCTAACCATACTCCCCAGCGGGACTACACAGGAGTTGCTTATCTTAATGACGATTTCACGGGGGGCGAATTGGTTTTTCCGGATCTTGATATCGCTATCGCTCCGAGGCCGGGTTTGTTAGTTGGGTTCCCTAGTAATCACGAATTCGTGCACGCAGTTCCAAAGGTCCTGTCTGGGAAACGATACACCATGCCGGTCTGGTTTGCTGTGAATCCGACGAAAGCTATGCAAGTGCGATATCTCTGAAACAATGGCAAGAAGCCGCGTTCTCCAAGCAAGCTGGTATGATTATCCGCAGTATTACGATATTGCCTGCCAAGCCTACACCCGGCGGGAGGCAGACTTCATCGTGGCCGCATGCCGGAAGTATTGCCCCTTTGGCGCTCGCAGGCTGCTGGAGCCTGCCTGCGGTACTGGTCGACTAATCACCGAGTTGGCCGCCCGAGGTTATCAACTGAGCGGCTTCGATCTCAGCCAGGCAGCGTTGAGCTACCTTCGGCGGCAGCTTAAACGCCGCGCGCTCCATGCTGAAACCTTCGTGGCCGAGATGTCCGATTTTCGCCTCGATCAACCGGTTGATGCGGCCTATTGCACTGTCAGCACGTTTCCGCACTTGTTGACGGAACAAGCAGCGCGTTGCCATCTACAGTGTATTGTCCGCGGCCTTCGTCGGGGAGGCATCTATGTGCTAGGCTTTCGTCTACTGCGCGTGGATGTCGATATATCGCACGCCGAGCACTGGACGGAGCGGCGAGGCAAGACAAAAGTGACCGTAACGCAGCGCGTGCTATGCATCGATCGCCGCCGCCGGATCGAGAACGTTCAGGTGTGCCTGATGGCGCGCCGCGGGTCGAACGAATTGCGCCTGCAGCACACGTTTCAGTTGCGCACGTACACGGCAAGGCAATTTCGACGGTTGCTCGATTCGGTTCCGTCGCTAGAACTGTGCGGCGCCTACGACTCGCGTTATGACATTGAGCAGCCGTTGGGCCTTAATGACAAAGCGGTTTACACTCTCTTCGTTTTAAAGCGAAGACTGCTGTCGTAATTAGTTGTGCCTAAACTAAGCCAGTGAGAACTTGGGGTTTTTGGACCTCTGCGGGCTGGACGCCGTGGCCCAAATACGTGAACACCGACATGACGAGAAAGAAGGCCCCCGTGATTCCAAGGAGCCCGTTACCTAATTATCCTAAACTGATGTTCGACAGATGGGAATGTTTCGATCCTCGCTCAGGGAAGGCGAACGTGTAAAAAATGGCTTGACATTAGATACCGAATCGCTCACACGTCGCATATGCACTATCGCGAAGAGCCACCCAAGCCATCAGAGCCATCGCCGCCATCGCCGCCGCCGCCACCACCGCCACCACCGCCCCGTCACGTTGATGCGATAACGTTTGGCGTTGGATCGCGCTGGGGCTAACGGCGCTGGCGAGTTGAACTAGTTGTGACCGGTTCGAGATTAAGGTTTTTACCTGTCTCGCGTTGGCGAGTTATAGATCGGAGCAGTTTACTTCGACGCGGGCGAAGCAACGAGTTTTTCGAAGCGCGGATCGTTCCGGAGCGGATCGAACATTGGATCGAGCCGAAGCAGCGCCGGAGTGAGCGGTAAACCCTCAGCCAGCGCGCCTACATATGGTATCGAAAGTAGTTTCTGTAAAGCAGAGATGGCGCGGTCAAATTCCCCCATCTGTGCAGCCACGCGTGCCAGGGTTTCGACGGATCCGGGACCAGAAGAGGAATCTTTGTCGATAGGGAGCAAGGCGATGGCGCGTTCGGCCAACGCAAACGCAGCGGCTTTATCACCAAGGCCCATATTGGTCAGCGCGAGATCGCGCATCAGCTGATAGTTTTCGGGTTGTTCTTTGAGGAAAGACTCCAGTTGGCTGCGTCCCTGTCGCCAAGTTTCCTCGGCGGCGGTGTGATCGCCAGCGACATCTTGCGCCCAGCCTAACCAGAAGCGGAGTTCGCCATTGAAAAAGCCCAAGGCTGGATCAGGCTTGGCCAATATGTCCTCAAGCCGCGGAATGACTTGCCCCGGACGGCGCTCGAGAATCGCTTGGTAAACCTTTTGTTCCAAAGCCTGGATGAGATCGGCGTCGGGATCGAGCGGAGCCAGGAGCGCAGCAGCGCGCGGCAGGTCGCCTTCCGCTTGTGCAATAGCCGCCTTTTCCGCCAGGCTGTCGATATCGTCCGGCGTGATGTTGAGAACCTGATCGAACTTCGTCAGCGCTTCTGGAAAGCGGCGAAGTACGGCAAAGTAAAGCGCGTGCTCACTTAACAAGGCAGCATTACTAGGGTCGAGTCGTTCCGCTTCGTTGAAGTACGACTCGCTCCGCTCCCATTGGTCTTGCCTCCGTACGACATAGGCCAACAGTTCGGGAATCCGGGCGCTATTGGGCAGGAATTGTCGTGCCTGCTCGTAGTAACGCGCCGCGCTGTCATAATCCCTCAGGCAGGCATAGTAGTAATAGCCCTTGGCCAATATGGCCTCTCCGAGATCGGGCTGAAGAGTGAGCGCGGTTTCGGCTGCCTGCCGCGCCTCTTCACGCAGAGCAACCGTGGGTTGAAGAGTCAGTGCGATATAGCCATCCGCGTCAACGGATGCAAGCAGCGCCCAGGCAAGAGCAAACTTGGGATCCAGCCGTACCGCTTCTTTGAGACATTTCTGCGCGCGAAGATTGGTAGCGTAGTTTTCATGCCTGAGTGTATACGCTAGGCCGCGCAGGTACGCATCGTAGGCCTCGACATTGTCCGTTGGTTTGGCGGCAATGACTTGCTGTTCCTGACCGGTAAGTTTCACTCGCAACTGCTCGGCAATGGCTTTAGCCACCTCGCTTTCAACCAAAAAAATATCAGTTAGCTTCCGATCAAAGGTGTCGGCCCAAAGATGCGAGTCGGTGGCTGCTTTGATCAACTGCACATTCACGCGCACGGCGTCGCCGCTCTTTTGCACGCTGCCTTCCAGAATGTGAGCCACTCCGAGTTGCTTTGCGATGTCTGCTAGGTTTTCCGGCGTGCTTTTGTAATGTTGGGTCGAGGTGCGCGAGATTACCTTCAGATCGGCGATCTTGGACAAGCGCGTCAGAATCTCGTCCTGGACGCCGTCGGCAAAATAGGCGTTGGCCTTTTCGTCGGTCCGGTTTTCGAACGGTAAAACGGCAATCGATTTTTCAGGAATCGCCGCCGCCAGTGATACCGGTTTGGGTTGCCGCTTCAACACTCCGAAGTACAAGCCAGCAAGCGCGAGAACAAAGAATGCCGCGGTGCCACCGACAAGCAGCGCTTTCCTGTTTGAGATCTTGCCGGTGGCCCTCTTTGTTCTTGTCTGCCCTGGGGCAAGCTGTAGCAGTTGCGCAATCTCCGCGGCCGATTGCGGACGCCGCGACGGATCCTTTGCCAGACAAGCTGCGACCGCATCCTCCCAAACCTGCGGAACTAATGCCGGCTCGATGTCCAATTCTTTCCGCCGCTCCGTCATCGAAGGAGCAACTCGCTCGTGAATCTGCCGATCGATGTTGCCTGAATAAAACGGCGGCTTGCTCGTAAGCAATTCGTAGACGCTCGCACCTAACGAGTAGATGTCGTCGAGATGTGTGCCGCGCTTGCCGCCGAGCTGTTGCGGACTCATATAAACGAGCGTGCCGCTCCGACCTTGCTCCATCGTCAACCGGCTCACTGAATCAGCGAGACTGCGCGCCATGCCAAAGTCCGACACCTTCAGATCGCCCCGCTTATTCACCATCAGGTTTGCAGGCTTCAAATCACGGTGTATGACTTTCGCGCGATTGTGCGCATACTCGAGCGCGTCACAAAGCTGACTGGTCCAGTCAGCGATCTCATCCGACTCAAATACTTTCTGCTCTTTCTCAGCTCGCAAATTCGATAGCGTTTCGCCATCGATGTATTCCATCGAAATGCAGCCGGAGCGTTCGTCGTGTATGAAGTCGTGAATCCGAACGATGTGCGGATGGGTCAGTTCGAGGCAGCGCTTTGCCTCACGCTTGAGCTGATCAAACACTTCACGATCCTGAATCATCAGGTCGGGGAGAAACTTCAGCGCGACGTCGCGCTCCAGTTCTTCGTCGCGTGCCAGCCAGACAATCCCCATTCCGCCTCGCCCGAGGACCTTGACCAGCGTGTAGCGGCCAAAGACTCTCTGCCCGCTGGCGAACTCACGCGACGTCGCGCCTGCGACATCGCCCGCGCGTTCGTTAGTCACCTTGACAGAGTATACATCATTAAGATTGGAAGGAAGTCTAAAGCTGGGGATCTCCTCCAACGCCACTTCGGATTCGGGCGGGCTCGCCGGAGCTCGCCCTCTATCGCAGATACTTTGCATCCACCCTGACTTTTTGGTAGAACGTTTCTGTGTGAACGCGTCCCAAGAGGAGGGTGCCTGGCTGGAAGCTGCCGATGGCAAACGCCATCCGATCCAGGGCAGTTGTTCGCTCGGACGAACCGCTGCCAACACGATCGTATTGGAATCGTCGAAAGTGTCGCGCCGACACGCGCTGATTCATCTGCAAAATATCGGCGAACCTTGGCTGATCGATTTCGGCAGTAGCAACGGAACTTTTTTAAACAAGCGACGGATTCATCAGCCGGTTCGACTGAGTAATGGAGATCAAATCACAATCGGAAATGAGGTTTTCA
>Ga0209055_1000217_pt1 | contig 40492 bp, 42 predicted proteins | sample GraSoiAngelo_110_FD_185875 | JGI IMG/M metagenome (GOLD analysis project Ga0209055, IMG submission 185875) | Grasslands soil microbial communities from the Angelo Coastal Reserve, California, USA - 14_0903_12_30cm (SPAdes) (version 2) | ecosystem: Environmental > Terrestrial > Soil > Grasslands ... | reverse complement strand
CATGGCGCCATCCCCAGTTCTCATTTGTCGGCGATTGGGTCGAAGCACCCGGCTAGGCAGGCTGGAGTGAGCTTTCCGTTAATCCCTATAGGAGGCTCGCGGTAACGCTCTTCTAAGGCTTCGGGGAATCGAATAACAGCGATGCAGGATGCAGAGAGCTGCCGTGGAGAGGTACTACCGGTATCCGATGAATTTGCTGGGCTACGACCGGCTGCAGACCGGCAATAAGGAGGATGCGATCGAATTATTCAAGCTCAATACCGAAGCTTATCCGCCTTCGACGAATGGTCAGGACAGCCTGAGCGACGGGATATCTAGCGGCGGGGAAGTACGATCTGGCACTGGCTGCGGAGGAAAAGTGCCTAGAGTTGCTGCCGGGCGATGCGAGTGATCCGGACTTCAAGGCGGCTCTGTGGAGGCAGGCGGAAGAGAAGACTGCTAGACTCAAAAGACTGGTTGGTGACGCAAGGCGAACGTTCCAGCCAGCGGCAGGTAAATGAAAGAGCGACGGTCCGAAAGTAGCTGTTGCAAATCCGGAATAGACTCATTGACCTTGCCCCACGGGCGAACAGACGGCGCAAGCTTGCGACATCGCCTGGTTACATCAACTGACCGACTACTGGACTACGCAAATGCAGGGTAGACTTCTGGTGAAAGTGGAGGGCAAGGTTATCGATGCATTTTGTAAAAAGCCACATGCGCTTGTTCTTGGTGACTGTGGGAGCGCTGATACTGGTTGCTTGTGGCTGGTCCAGGTTTCCCAGCGGAGAGCTGGTGATGTTCACCGCGTTTGGGCCGCATGCGTTTGAAGGAAGAGTTCTCGTCATCCGACCTGATGGCTCAGGGCTAACCACGGTTCTCGCACCACAGGGACTTTTAGACTACGCGACGGCTTACGGCAATTCACTCAAGTCATTTATCTTGGTGTCCGTCGATCAAGCAACCGGCGGTGGTACGAACCAGACGACGCTAAGCATCGCCCAATACCGTCCAATACTCAATCTGTTCACTTCGCTTCAGCAACAGCGACACGATAAGAGACCGGCTCTTGGATGAGGACGCTACCTATCGTAATAACGAATTGCTGGACCTTTTCTCAGATTTTCGGATTCTTCGATATGAAGATACAGTGGCGAGACCCGACTGGGGGATCGAGTTTCCTAAGAATCGGCTTGTCCGACTTGAAGCGCAGAAGGGAGATATTCAACGTCCCGGCTGCGATTGGAAGGGTGTTGCCAAGCCCACCACGACGAAAGTGCAATGGGGAGTGATGACGCTGGTCTGCACCGATACAGGCTGGATTCGCGTTGAGAAATGAGAGGTTAAGGAATGATTGGTGAAATCTCAATTACGCTCAAAATCGCGGGCCTTTGCTATGAATGCCATCTGCCGGACCTTAGGGCAGCGATCCATTCACGATACAGCAGCGCTTCTTCCCTCAGTTTTGTAGCCGCAGGCTCAGCTTCCTGCTTTGCCTTCTCTTCGCAGTCCGCTGCTTTTTTCTCAAGCTCCGCGATGGTTGCACCGGCAGGGATTAACTTCATGGCGATACGGCTATTTTGCACGAATGTTGCGCCACTTGACGATGAATCTCGATAGCTCCCATTGATAACGGGTTTCGAACGGCAGGAACCACTCGTCAGTCCGACATTGGCGAATCAGGCTTCGGCCTCGCTCGCGGGGTTGTTTCCGTACAGGCGATCTCATACCACGGCGGATTTCGTCGGACTTTCGTCCCTGGCCGGAGTACGGGCGTTGCGTTGCTGCGCAGTGATCCCAGACACTGACAACGCTTGCGCAATCGTCACAAGAAAAAACCGGTAGTACCTCTCCACGGCAGCTCTCTGCATCCTGCATCGCTGTTATTCGATTCCCCGAAGCCTCAGAAGAGCGTTACCGCGAGCCTCCTATAGGGATTAACGGAAAGCTCACTCCAGCCTGCCTAGCCGGGTGCTTCGACCCAATCGCCGACAAATGAGAACTGGGGATGGCGCCATGAGAATTCTTGTGACCACGAGGGCCGACTTGTTTGAGGAACGAAAACGACAACATCTCGAGCGCGGCTGGCGAATTGAGGATGAGCGGCCGATACCGATCAACGGGCTTTGCTCTTTCGTCGCCGTAAGAGATATGCCCGTCTTCAGACGCATTGGGGGAACTGGTAGAGCAGGCGTCAACGGAAAACGCGCTTCGTACGGTGATCGCTGACGGCTCAGGTGTGGGTTGACAAGATTAAGTTCCTTCTTACGGGTACTGGCTCGCCTGGCTCCGAAGGCCGAACTACCGTGATCTCTCCTGAGGCACGTGGCTCTTGTAGATCCCTTCCCAGCCTTGGATGTGCGGCGAGCCGAAATTTCAATGAACGAGGAGGTTTCCCTATGAGCGGACCCAATGGCCATGTGCGCGAAAACAGTACGTCTGTGGCGGTCGCATCCCCTGCGGTTTCAGGAACGACGGTGGTACCTCAGTTCTCAGCCGAGAGAGTCAAAGAGCTGGTCGCGGCGTTGGAAGTGCCTTTTCATCCCTCTCTGATCGAGTGGAGAGTCACCAACACAACCAAGAATCAGCTGCCCGTTCGCGGCCAGGTGGTCCCGTACACCGACCAAAGGGCGTACACAGATCGCTTGAATGCGCTGTTTACGCCGGCGGGCTGGACCCGCAAGTACACCATCCATACCAGCGCGAATTTTGAGCGGAGCAAGGACCAGAAGATTGTCGCGAAAGTGCTGGTTACCTGTGAGGTGACCATCTTCGGCCTGGGTTCGCATTCCGCAACAGGAGAAGAATGGGCCGACAATGACAACGCCGGCACGGCTGCGGAAGCGCAGGCGTTCAAGAGGGCCTGCGCTTGTTTTGGCCTGGGCCGTTATCTTTATTGCTTCACGGGAACCTGGGTTGACCTGGACGACCGCAAGCGCCCCAAGACAGTACCGCAACTCGCTGGCTGGGCGACACCGGAGGGATGGCTGCAGGGTCTCCGGCCTGGTCGGGAAGGGAATTCCACATTGTCGGAGCGGACGGGTGCCAGCACTGGTGATTCTCGTCAGAATGGCAACGCAGCGACAGCAGAAACCGGCGCCATGATTCGCGACATCGAGCGGATGGAACAGGTAGTGGGGAAACGCATGTACCGCGGGCTGCTGAAGGCTCTGGCGAGAGTCTGGAATCCCAAAGACATTCGAGACCCGGCGCTTCAGCAGAAGGTGCTGGCGCACATGCAGGCGGCGGACCGTGGACTGCGTCGAGCCGAGGCAGCACGGGACAAAACTGGCTTGGCGGCTTTTGCCGGTGTTCTCCAGCGCTTGAACCTGAGTTCGCTTGACCAGGCGGACAATCTCAAAACGCTCCAGGAAATTGTAGTCAAGCTCGAAGCGGCGGCAGCAGCTAAGTAATGGCTTCCTGCTCGCCCATTCCGCCCAGATTGTCTCAGCATTCGCATGCTGATCCGGGCATCTTACAGGTCTGCCGAAATTCCATTTTCTAACCGGGGGTTTTTGCGGTTCCTCGTCGGGATAACATCCAGTCAGATGGGACGACGCAAGTGAGATTCGCTAGGATTTAAGAGGCCCGATGGAACTCTACATTATGCGGGACCGAACGGTGTGGCCAAGACCACGTTCGCACACAAGTTTCTTCCCAAGTACGCGAACTGCAGGAACTTCATCAATGCTGACCTGATTGCCCAGGGCATAGCTCCGTTTTCGCCAGAGGCAGCAACCATTCGCGCTGGCAGGCTCATGCTCAGCGAGATCAGGCGTTTCGCGCAACGCCGCGTTTCGTTTGGCTTTGAGACGACATTATCGGGCAGAAGCTATTTGAGACTGATTCAACGGCTTAGGGCTACAGGTTACAAAGTCCACCTTTTCTTCCTGTTCGTCGATGGGGTTGAGGTGGCGTTGTCCAGGATCAAGGAGCGGGTCTCGAAAGGTGGACATGACGTGCCGGAGCCCGTAGTTCGCCGCCGGTTCGACCGGTCAATCAGTAACTTCATTGCGGATTACCAGCCGTGCGTCGATTCCTGGTATCTGTTCGAGAATAGTGGCACGAAACCCGTGGCAGTCGCTTTCAAGAAGGGCAATAGGCTCCGTATAATAGATCGTCAGACGTATCAGGCTTTGATCGGGCGGTACGGTGAGAAATGAAAAGAACTCGCGCCAACTTTCTGCGGTTGCCATTGGAAAAGCGTGCGGAAATGGCCTTCCGGGAGGCAGTTGACGAGGTCATTGACGAGCATGCTCGTCTAGGATTGCCGCTCTACATCGGACGCAACGGCAAGGTGGTGAAGTTGTCTCCGAACAAGGTCCGTGGTCTCTCACGATCCAACCATCACAAGTAAGACTCCCCTCTTGCTGAGTGGTGTTCTGCCAGCAAACCATCCCGCCGGTTCTGCTTGACGCAATCTTTTCTGAACCCACTTTGCAGATCGTAGCTGCCTGACGAGGCAGAGAAGGTTCTTCCCGACTCCGTAGATCGTTCCGCGTACCCACCAGGAGTATTGCGCACGGCTCTATAGCTCGCCTAAGGCGGATTTCAACCGGACCGCCAACAAATAAGAAATTAGGATGGTCATGAGAATTGGTGTGACCACGAGGGCCGACTTGTTTGAGAAACGAAAACAACAACACATCGACCGCGGCTACCGAATTGAAGATGAGCGCCCAATCCCAGTGAACGGTTTCTGCTCGTTCATCGCCGTGAGCGAGATACCTGATTCCGATGGAATTGGCGACCTCGTGGCGCAGGCGCTCAATGGGATGGCAAGATGAGACCACATGGAAAAACCAAGTTGGGATTTTTCCCGTTGCCCGTGCCGGAAGCCGAGAGGCTGAAGCATTGCCTTGCCTTCCCATCGGAGTTCTGTGCACTCGATCCCTGCGTGGGAGATGGCGTGGCGTTCAGCCGTTTGCTCGAAGGAACACGAGCCCGCCGCTACGGGATTGAAATTGATGCGAATCGAGCTGACCAGGCAACCCGGCTGGGCATCGACACGCTGCATGCGAATACCATGGACGTGCGTTGTCCGGCGGAGGCGTTGTCGCTTCTCTATCTCAATCCTCCCTACGACTTTGAAACCGGTCAGGCGAACAATCAACGCTTGGAACTCGTGTTTCTGGAGCATACCTATCGCTGGCTGAAGCCCGGCGGCGTCTTGTTGTTTGTCATTCCCCAACCTCAATTGAGGCAATGCGCGCGGATCTTGAGCGAGCACTTCAGCGATCTGTCGGTGTTCAGGCTGACGGAACCTTCGAGCGTCCAATACAAACAGGTCGCACTCCTGGGGCTGCGGCGCAAACGAAACCAGCACTTGCGAGACTCAGCGCTGCTTAACACCGTGCGCCGACTGGAGATGCTGGCCAACAAACCCGACCTCGACGTCCTGGACGAAGCGTGTGCAATCCGGTATGAGATTCCACAGTCCGGGCCAATCACGCTCACCAATGCGGGGATTCCACTCGATGAAGTGGAGGACCTGCTGCCAGGTTCCGCGGCATACCGCCAGGCAAGCCGCGTCCTTCTCCCCAAGCGGCGGGATGTCCGGGGCCGGCCGCTCACGCCCCTGCACGGCGGCCACGTTGGCCTGCTGTGTACGGCAGGAATGCTCAACGGCGTGTTTGGCGAAGGAGAAGAGCGCCACATCGCCCACTGGCGCTCGGTAAAGTTCACGGACCACTGGGAAGAGGAAGAAGAAGACGGAGCCAGGATTCTGCATGACCGGGAGCGGTTTTCCCACGAACTCACGCTGGTCTTTGCCAACGCCGACACCCAGATCCTCACCCACGAAAAGAAGGACTCATCGTGAAGAACGCGCACTTTCGCTTCGGTTGGCTCACGTATGTCAAGAGCACAGAGAGAGCTGTCACAAACATCCGCTTACGTCTCGATCGCTTCATCGGCGAGGTTTTACCGAACCCGCCGCGGCAGGCCAAAGCGCACTTCACCTCCGTGCTCGGAGGGGATACGCAGATCGCGGCTATCGCTGCGGCCATCTCAATGGGAGAGCGTTTCATGGTGTAGGGGCCCGGCGTCGAACCGACGCGGGTATGCCTGGAGCGCAATGCGCATTGCTACAAAGGTTCGGTGCAAATCGCTGGCCGGAAGAGACCGCTCCGGCATCTCATCGGAATCTCCGAGGAGTTTGCGGGTGGTGTCTCGTCGGCCACTGACCGCACCCTGTTGGCAGATTCCGGAGCCTTGTTTGTCTGGGCTTCGCTCGCCGAGATCCGAGGGATCCCCGGAATTCCTGAATGGGCGGAATGGTTTCTGGGGCAACTCGAAAAGCACAAAGCTCTGGTGCCTCTGGTGGGTATTGGGTGCAATCCAGTGCTGGTGAAAGGTAACAAGGAGCAGTTTCTGTCCTGGCTCAGTGACGGCGTTTGGGGCGGTGAAATCCATTTTCCCGCCGAGGGTGGTCCCGTTCACTGGCCAAGCTTCGACCTGCGGAAAGTGTTTTCGCCGGCTACCGACTGATCCGATGTACTCCTGTGAGGCCGACGTTCCCGTCGCCCTCTTCGTCCAAACCTGGCATGTTCACACTTCACAATCTCCGGTCTGCTGAACTAACCACCCGGAATCACGTTCCCGAATTCCGTTTGCTCTTAGGATTGGAGAAATCGCCTCCGGCCACGAAATCGTTGCGCATCGCGGAGACGCGCCAAGAGTTCCTTGGGATCCACCCCCTTCCTAATAGCATCGACGGCGCCGGCCTTAAGAACTTTGATCCCATCCTCTGAATTGATTTTCCGTGAATAAAAAACGAGTGGTAGTGCAGCGATGCTAGTCGATGTTCTAGTGGGTGGAAGTCCCACCGGTGGAACTTGCCCAGTTGCCACCGTAGTGATATCCGGCAACGGTGCGAGCGATCAAGCCGTTGGAAGCCCGGAAGTAAAAGTCTCGGTTGGCTAGGGGGGTATCTCTGGTCAGCTCCGACAAGGGAGGCGAGCAAATCGGCAGGTTGTAGCGAAAGCGAACTGTAGTGAAGCCCCGAAATAGTTTTCCCCAGCGGGAATCGGAGGGCTGGGGGTATGGGAAGTGCCGAGACTCTTACCACTGGTCGAAGGCCAGCGTCGTCGGCGAAGGAACTGGGTGCAAGCAGCCGATGAACTTCTCGGGGTCGCAGAAGATGACATGCCGACAAAGAACAGCCGACGAAAGCACGGAACCGCTCGCGGGTCGCCTAGGCGCTGTAGTGTGACGCACAGCGAAGGCATCTCGTATAAGCCGAGTCGGTGAAATCGAGATGTGCCGGCGAGTGGGGCGCATGGGGCCGCATAAGTGATGATGGGCCGAGACAGCATAACTCGGACCGGAGCGAGGGCCCCTGGGGTAAAGCGACGAAGGTCGCTTGAACGGTGGTGCACAAGCGCACTGCGTCCCTCGACTTAGAACGAGGATACGACGGTACAGGCAGCGGGGTGCACGAAGGGCGGAGGCAAACCGTACGACGCGAAGAACTCGCGGTCGTCGGGAAGGCCCCGCCTGATATATCGCCCTTTCAGCCGTACCGGGGAAAACCCGCTATACGGAATGATAGGGGGGACGATGGAAACGGCGGCATCATTCGAAGCCCGATTCGCGCCATCGTCCTACCCGACCCTCGGGAAATCGTTCGCTGACTTGTTGTAGCAGTGCGATTCCGTTGTCAGGAGACTGGCCCAGTGCCTCCCATTGGGGCCTAAGCAGCTCTTCATGGGCATACGTAATGAGCCTCACGGTGTCCTGCAGACGTGCTTTGCAAAGCTCGATCGACTCCACGCCTTGAGTGCCGCTAGCGTATAGGTTATGAAACCTATGGGCGATCTCCTGAGCAGTACTCGCTGCTTCCTCTGTTTGCTCTGTGGTTGGCTTGCGATCACCATCCGCTGAAGGGAGATAAAGATCACTGACGAACAGATCCGGGGGCTGGCCGAAAACCAGCTTTTCTCTGTCATTCGGCCAGTGAATGTAGGTGTACTCGCCCTCAATCAGAGGTCCAAACTGGTCGAGTTCTCGCTTGTCGTCGTCAATAAAAACCAGTTTATTCATAAATGCCGTCGAGAGGATCATTAGATCAAAGTGTGAGGATTGTAGTTAATTGGATGGGTCGTGATTGCACAGTCTCGTCCCCGTTACGGAATTTGGACTAGCCATTTCGGCTTTATACAATTGGCTACGGAAACAACCCCTATCCACACGGCCGCGCGGCATCGCTCCGATTCCTCGTCCGGCATGCCGGGCTGGTTCGGTACCGCGATTCGCAGAATCGAGATAGCGCTCAGAACCTACTTGGCTCGCTACGTCTAAGGTGTCTTACGGTACGCTTGGCCGCACGAACTACACTCGGGCTGGGCTTTGACCGGTAGCAAGTGTTCGCGGCCAGCACCGCCTGGTCCGTTTACCCTCTCCTGTTCTACAGCCGCAGACTCCTCCACGTTTGAGGTTTCCCATGGCTACGACTATATGCGCGCAAACGCAAACCTGCTGGGAGAGCGCATACTCGAGGAATATCCGGCCCTTCACCGGTTCGACGATCCAGTCTCGCCGAGGATTGACAGGTTGCTGCGCAAACCGTTTCCTTCTCAAACGATTGCCATCATGAGCCTGGTGAAACGCTGGCAGCGGGCCAGAACCGCCATGGTGGTGGCCGAATGCGGTACGGGCAAGACACTCATCTCTCTCGCGGCCGTCGATGTCCACAGCGAAGGGAGTCCTTTCACGGCCCTGGCAATGGTTCCTCCGCACCTGGTCGAGAAGTGGGCACGTGAAGCGTTCCTGACCATCCCTGGAATTCGCGTGTTCCTGATCGACGATTTGCGGAACGGGGGCGACCGGAACACGCCGCATGGTGTCAACGAAGTCCGGATGAAGCAGGGCCGAATCGTTCGCGAAGGCTTGCGCAGCACGCTCAGCGAGATGCGGCTAAGAAAGCAGTATTCCAGTTCGCGCCAGCGCTGGATGGCGCTATGCAGCGGACCGGCCTTGTTCATTGTCGGACGCGAACGGGCGAAGCTCGGGTACTTCTGGCGCCATGCTTACGTGGTGCCACGTTCCGGCTCGTATCTCGGTTGTGTCGTGAATGCAGATACAGGCAAGCCGGTGATCGTTGATGAATCGCGCTTGACCGTGGCCGACTTCGAAAGAGTCAAGATCTCCGAGACCATCGACGCCCGGGGCAAGGCGTCCTGCCGCCGCCTGCACAGTGCCCTGTGGCAGGCCGACACCGACAGAATCCGCCGGATGGCGCCCATCGAATTCATCGGTCGCTATATGCCGGATTGGTTATGGTCGACGAGGCACGTTAGAGATGGAGCTGTGGGGGAAAGAAGGCGCGTTTAGTGGCGCAGTGTGTCCAGCATTTTTCAGCCGCAGCGTTGAGCCGCTTCCGGTGCCGGAGGAATGCCAGGGCGCGGTGATGCGAATCTCGGCAGCGGTGTGTTATGTTGGCTGCCGTCATTTCTCATCTGCTGCAGCCTAACTATCGCTCGAATAACAGGAAGTGCCAGTGCACGCCGAGCCGTCCGGTGATTCCGCCTCTTCGGCGCCTGGTCCCGGTCCCGCGCGTTGTCGTTAACGACAGCCCGTTCTTGCTCCCTTCATTACAATACCTGTTCTTGCTCCCTTCATTACAATAGAGGACAGACATGATGACAAACTGGAGGACCGCTCGATGGGCGCAACAACCAAGCTGACTTTGGAAGAATTTCTCCAACTCCCGGAAGAACCTGGAAAGCGCTTTGAACTAGACAGGGGGGAGCTAATCGTGGAACCTTCGCCCACTTTTCGTCATAACGCGATCCGCTTTCGCATCGCCCGTCATTTGCAGGACTTTGTTCGCGCCCACCAGCTCGGCCACGTGACCGTCGAGAACGATTTTCGGCTTGGCCCCGATATTGTCCGCAACCCTGACGGCGCCTTCGTCGCAACCGAACCGTTGAGACGGATGAATGTAGACAGGTCACCCATCGAGGGAGTGCCTGACCTCGCTATCGAGGTCGTGTCGGAGAGCAACTTGGCGCAGGACATGCTCACAAAAGTCCATCAATATCTTGATGCTGGCGCGAAGGCCGTCTGGGTCTTTTACCCCAATCTGAAAGTCGTCCAAATCCATGATGGCAGGGCACTCGCGAGATAGCCGCCCCGGCCTCGCTTCAGGACAAAATAGTGTTCCGCGGTCAATCCTACTCACTTCCTCTGACTCCAATTTTCGACGAGGACATAACGAAGTAAGGATCGCCGTCCGCGGAACTTGGCCACTTCTGGGAACACCTTCGACTTGGCCGTTTTCGAATCCACGCAGTACGGGCATAGCCTGTGCAACCGGAATTTCATACATCGGTCCTGCACCCGACGGCCTTCCTTACTGAAGAGCAGCCCCCCCGTTCAAAATCTCCTGCAACTGGCTTGATGTAATCGGCGGAGTAGCACCTCTCTGAGTCGCCACCCAGGAAGCAAAGCGATTTGCCGCTTCACTGATCCGCTGCAATGGATTTCCGCGAACGTAGTGATGCGCAAGACACGCCGTGAATGCGTCCCCAGCACCAACAGCGTCAGCCACCTTGACCTGGAACCCGCCGTGCTCAACCGCTTGCTCTCGTGACACTAGCAGGCTGCCCCGATCAGCGCGCGTTATACAGACAAGCTTCAAGTCACAGTTCTGGAGCAATCGTCGGGCAATAACTTCCGCAGTTCCCGCACCCAAATGGAAAAGTAATGAAACCTGAATCAGTTCGTGCTCGTTCAGCTTGACGATGTCGGCATATTGAAACGACTTGCGCAACACCTCTTCGTTGTAGAACGACTGACGGAGGTTCACGTCACATATGCGAAGCGTCTTTGCTGAAGCATTGCGCAGAAAACGATCGATCGTGTCCGCAGAGGTCAACGAGCGTTGCGCCAGCGTCCCGAAACAGATGACGTCAGCCCTCGCTGACAACTCCCCCCAATCTGCCGTCCATTCCAGAAAATCCCATGCTACGGATTCCTTGATGGTGAAGTTCGGTTGACCTGTTCCATCAATCGTTACGGTTGCGATGCCTGTTTCGTGAAGATCGTCCCGCTGCAGGTATGCGGTGTTCAAGCTCAGTTCTTGCAGGAGCTGGCAAGCTTCACGACCCAATTCGTCATTTCCGACACTACTGGCGACAATCCCCTGATCTCCAAGTACGTTTGTCATGTAAGCGAAGTTTGCGGGAGCGCCACCCAATACCCTTCCGGTGGGCAGAATGTCCCAGAGAACTTCGCCTAGCCCAATCATGAGTGCTGGCCTAATCATGAATTCATTCTCTATATCGACTGTACGTGCGCGTCACTGAAACAGTCTGGGCGCAAAATCGGCCAGATACCTGCGCCAGACTGTCCACACATGCGCGCCAGAACTCTCGACCCACACGTGCCTGATCCCTGCCTTATCCAATGTCGCGTGAGATTCCTTCACGGGTGCAAAGAGAAAATCGTCACTGCCGATTCCGATCCATAACAACCGCAGTTGCTGGTTGAGACTTGTCGGATTCGCCAAACCCCCGTCGTAGTCTTTCGTGGCATCGGTTATGTCAATCGCAGGACTGAATGCTCCGATGTAGGCAAACTGATCCAAATGATGTAGTCCGATGCGGAGCGCTTGAGCCCCACCCATGGAAAGGCCGGCAATCGCCCTGTGCTCGCGGTCAGCCACCGTGCGAAAGTTTGTGTCAATAAATGAAATCAAGTCTCCGGAAATGACGCGGTCGAAGGTCTCGTAACGTTCGTTCATGAAGTAGCGCGCCACCTGCCCGACCGGTGGCGGCTTCGAACCAGCCTGTGGAGGCGGAGGCGGCTGAAAACCTGGCCCAGGCTGACCATTCTCATTCACGATGATCATCGGCTTGGCTTTGTGAGCAGCGATCAAATTGTCCAGAATGAAGTTCTCATGGCCCTGGTCCGCCCAACCGGCTTCGTCTTCTCCATACCCGTGCTGAAGATAAAGGACCGGGTAGCGTAACCCACTCTGATCGTATCCCGGCGGCGTATAAACGAAAATCCTTCGCGTCTCGCCTGTCGTTTTCGAGACATACCACTCTCTACGCAGTGTGCCGTGCGGCGCATCCGTGATGGCAAAGAAATCGGAATCTGCTCCGGGAACTTCCAGCCCGCTGACTTCTCTCCGCGCGGCGAAAAAAGCTCTGCTTCCCGGATCGTTCGCGGGAAACCCGTCAACTGAAATCGCGTAGTAGTGGAATCCCGGCAACAGTGGCGTAGTCGTCACGCTCCAATACCCGTCCTCGCTTTTGACCATGTCAAATATCGACTGGCCAAATTCCATCAGGACCTGCACCTTGTGTGCCTGGTCCGCTTGTACACGGAATGTTGCGCTCAGGTCCCTGTTGATTCGGGGGAATTCAGCATCAGGAATGTTCGTGGTTGGCCGTACCGATCCGCTCTGCCCCGAGCACACACCGCAGAGCAACATGCCAACGAGCGCGATTTGCTTGATTGTCACTCTGCCCTGCCATCTCCACTCATGCGACACAGGCGCCGCCGAGAGCCTATTTCTTGATGCTAGAACTCAACGTGCCCCTCAACATCGTGAGATCGATTGCGTTCGCCATCGCCTTGTAACCCGTGGCACTGGGGTGAAGGTGGTCACCTGAGTGATAGCCTTCGCGAAACTGACTTGGATGGCTTGGATCACGCACAGCCGCGTCGAAATCGAGAACTCCGTCGAAAGCGCCGCCGGTACGAATCCATTGATTCACCGCCAGACGCATCGCTTCGCCATCCTCGCTGTAGTAGTCAGCGCCCTCGTAAGGGGTCAATGTAGCGCCGAACACCTTGATTCCATGTTGATGAGCGCGTTCGATGATTTGTTGTAGACCCGTGATGAGGTCTTCCGCGCTGACCACCTCGTGGGTGAACGGAGTCTCCTTCACTATGGTGCCATTCGGTAATCGTGGGTTCATGTGCGGCCAGCCGATATCGTTGATTCCTTCGAGGACGATCAGGGTCGAAACGCCGGGTTGCGCCAACACATCGCGATCGAGTCTTGTTAGCGCACTCACTCCGGCGCCATCGTGCAAGATTCGGTTACCACCGATTCCTTCGTTGACAACGGCCAGAGTCGCCGAGTTTTGCCCAGCGGCGAGGCGATTTGCCAATAGATCCGGCCAGTCCGAATACTCGCCTTGTTTCGCCCCAACCCCATCCGTAATCGAATCGCCGAAGGTAACCGTAGCCGAGGTTTGATTGGCAGCCCACACCTCAACGTCTGCCAGCCAGTACCACGAGCTTTTAGTAGTGGGGTTTGGTATGTCTTGCCGCGCGGTGAGATCACCTGGCTCCGAAATGTACGTTTCGTGCTGGGCCCAGAAATGAACACTAGAAGACGCTGTCTTTTCCGGCAGGTAAACACTCACGGCAACTTCGCTCAAAGGAAGCACCTTCAACTTAATCGGATCGCTGAGTATGGGCGCTCCTGGCGGAACGGTGACCGATGCTTTGCCGCCGAAGGTCAAGGCGTGGTCAGACTCGGGCACGATCGCCGACGCTTTCGATGAAAGCGCGACATGCGCGGACCCGATTTTTAGCGAGGTGGTCCCGAACGCATTCGAGAACCTGATGCGCAGGCGTTCTCCACCAATCGTCGGCCTCACAATCATGCGGATGGTCTGGTTCTCGAACACGGGGGACGGTGGAAGCCCTGGAAATGGCAGTGGGGCGTGTACGGCGGTGCTCCAGGCACTGACCCAATGTCCGCTATTGGAGGAATCCTCAGCCCAGACTTCAACAAACAGAAGCATTGCCAGGCAGAACGCCCCAATGATCCGCAGAATCGTTTTACTCAGCACTATGGTTCCTCTCCAATCCAGCACTTTCCTCTATGCCGGCATCCAGAACGGATCACCCGATGGAATGAATCCGATCGGCACTTCAGTCACAAATGTCCGAAGCCAGCGGGCACACTCTTCCATGCCGGCCTCTTCGCCGCCCTCATGGGGAAGCTGGATCAGAGCCTTCTTCTGGCCCGAGGCAATCGCATCCCGCATGTACTCCGCGGCTTCCCACTCGCGGCATTCAAAAACGATAAGGACGTCAACATTCGGCAGCGCCTGCATACACTGCTGAATGTAATGCCCGGCATGGACAAGTTTCGTCACTCTCAGTTTGGGATCACCGACCAGCCGCATGCTGCGCGTCTTCAGCTTGGTCTGCATGTCCCTTGCTAGTTCCTCGAGGCTCGTTTCCGGGATCACATATTCATGCGAAAAGGGATTTACGGCTGGCGACGCATAGTTCTCCCACCCCATGATTTTGTTCCAGCCAGCGAAGATCCCATCCGGACGGTGTGCGTGCCAGTGATCGTGAAACCGCCAAACCACCATTTTGTTCTTTTCGACGAAATTGACTTTGTGGTTGTAAAGGGGATCGTACCGTACATCGGAGACAACGTCGGCTGCACTCCAAAACTTTGGCTCATGCGTGATCACAAAGTTATTGCCGGCCGCGATGGAACGTTGGAGTAGATCAAGCGTGGACATGAACGTTGTTGTAATCCCGGTGATAGGAGCATCCGGGTCGCCGATCTTGAATTCATCAGCCGTGGGAGTGCGCCATGGCACTCCCACCTTCTCCTTGATTCGCGCTACCACTCCGCGAGCCGTGAGTGACGAGCTCGAATGATTCTGCGCCCGCATCAATAGCGGAGCCATAACAATCCCGCTTCCGGTGACTTGGCAGAATCTTCTACGGGATAGTTTCATTTCTTCCATTGCTCAACCCGCCTGTGGGAGTGTCCAGAATGGCTCGCCCGCCGGCATCCATTCGATGGGAACCTCACTAACGAAGCCCTTCAGCCATTCCGCCATCTCTCCGCTGCCGGGTTCTTCGGATGCTTCGTCACCCAGCAGAACTAGCCCTTTTGCTCTCCCCGCGGTCACAAGATCCTGAAAATAGGGACCCGCTTCCCACTCAACCGCGTCGCCTGTAATGACTACGTCGAGGCCAAGCTCACGAAGGATCCTCTCCGCATCAGCTACCAGGAGCAGTCCATGCGTCAAGGCGACTTTGCTCACCTTTGCTTCCGGCTTTCCAATGACCCTCACACCATGAACGTTCAGCTTCCTCTTGATACCCTCAGCGAAACTGCTCAGTGAAGTCGTGGGTAACCGGAAGTAAACGTTGCGAGGGTCATAAGCATCTTCGCCGCTGCCCGGTGCCACGTGAAAACTGTTCCACCCAAGTGCGCACGAAAGTCCGCGCAATTGGCCGTCTGTCTTTCGCGCGTCCCAGTTATCAAAGAAACGGATAATGACGAGATTGTTCCTGGAAATAAACTCCTGCTTGGCGCGCCAGACAGCGTCGTTGTCCAGGAGGTCTTTCGAAGGCGCGGGACCATTCCTCCAGAATGCTGGAGCGCGTTCGCCCCGGCTGTAACTAGGAGCCTCGCGGCAGATGACAACGTTTTTACCTGAACTGACAGCTTTGCGAAGGACCTCCAGGGTTGGAGTGAATGTGGTTACGATCCCTGTGACTGTGGTTTCGCCACTGCCGAAAAGAATACCGTCAGAAAAGCCGTCGGAGCGCTGACTCTGCCACGGAACTTCGACGTTTTTTTGTATCTGCTCGATCAACTGCTGACTACTGATCATCAGTGTCACCGCGTTCCATCTGCAGCCACGTCCGAGGCTCTTTGCGAATTCAGCGCAGCACCCAAATGCCGATCAAAGAACTTGATCATCACGTTGAATGCGTCCTTCGACTCCGGAACATCCGCGTTGTAGAAGAACCCGTGGAATAAACCTTCCCATACGTGGAGTTCAGCCTCGACGCCAAGTTTCACCAACTGCTCATGCGTGTAAAGCGCGGAACTTAGTTCAAAACCGCGAGTGCCCGTGATGATTAGCGTCGGGGGAAACTTCGAAAGAATCTCTGGCGAGCTGATAGGCGAAACCAAAGGATCCTTCGGATCCGTGTCAGCGAAATAACTTAGCGGAGGCCTTGCTCCTTGTGTAATTGGCGGTGCCAATCGAGCCTCGCCGAGTGGCATCGCCGTATAAAGCGCATCACCGCCGAATACACCTCCTGCGGACGCGCAGAAAATGCCAATCGCTCCGGGTAAAGGCAGTGAGTGCTTTTGAAACCAGGCGATCGACATCGCGGTCTGCATCCCGCCAGCCGAGCAACCGTAGATGCCAATGTTCTCTGGCTTATGGCTTTTCAGTAGCTGTTGGTAAACGCTAGCAACGTCTTCGCTGGCCGCCGGGAACTTATAGTCGGGACCTTCACGGTAGTCGACACTCACTACTTCAATCTGGCCCAAAGCAGATACGGGAATAGATTCAAGTTCTGCGCAACCAGGCCAGCAGCCCATGAACCCGCCGCCGTGAAGATTGATCAATACTCGGTCTTTGTTCTTCGCCGAGACTCCACTTTTTGGCGTGTAGTCGTACACGTGCACGCCGCCAACTCTCTCGTCTTTCCGGTCGACAGCAAACAGTTCGCGGTCACGTGCGATGTACGGCTTCATGAATCGCGGCACCCCGGCATCTTGTTTCAGGATTTCCGGGTCCTGCATGTCTTTTAAGTGTTGTGTCAGGTACGCCTTCGCTTCGGGACTCAGAAATGAGGAGACGGGTGCCGTCTGCGCTGGTATCTCGACAGTGCCGTCGGCTTGAACCACGATTTTTTTCTGCTCCGGGGGAGTAGTATCTTGTGCAGAAATTGCGTGCCCGAGGAGGAAGCAAGCGATTGGCAACAGCGCAATAAGCGAAGGATGCTTCGACATGATGGCGAGCCTCTTAACGTCGAGGATGATCGCGTTCCATAGAAGGGTAAGCACCGCCCATTGCTGGGCGGTGCCGTTAAGGGAGCGGCTAGAAACCAACTCGCAGACCGAATTGAATTGCGCGAGGCGGGTTCACCTGTGAAGTCACAATGCCGAAGTTTGGAGTTCCTACCTGCTCGTTTGGCGCACCGAATCGTACATGATTGAACGCATTGAAGAACTCCGCTGTGAATTGCAGATACACACTCTCTGTTATGTCATTGCGTTTTGAGATCGAGAAATCCCAGTTGTTCATGTGATCCATGCGGACCGTGTCAATGTTTCGAGGCGCGTTGCCGAACCTCACCTCGCTGCCGGTGTCCACAGGCTGGAAGCAGGCCGTGTTAAACCAGCCATCGGCTGCCCTATGTTGACGCGAGCCCGACACTTTTAGATCGCACCCTGCAACAAGATCGGGCCGCATCCATAAGCCTTGAGCTCCGAAGTATCCCTGGCCACCGCCTAGTTGGCTAAGAGCTGACCCGGGGAAGAATTGGTACGAACTTATGGGAACACCACTCCGTATGGCCGTGATGCCGTTGACCCGCCATCCACCAACTACCGCGTTGAGTGCTCCCTTGGCATCCGACAAGAAGTGCTTGTTGCGACCGAAGGGCAAATCAACACCGTACCCGATGGAAAGGTTCTGAGGAATGTCGTAAGAACTCAGTGAATATTCGTGATCGAGATGGTTGTTGTCCTGAGTCGATCCTCCAAAAATGAAGCCTTCGTCCAAAAAGGCGCTCGAGCTGTCCGTGTTGGACATCAGCCGGGACCAGGTATAGGCCACACTCAGGATGCCTTTGGAACCAAACCGCTTCATGAACGACGTCTGGAGTGACCGGTAGTTTGAGGTACCCCTGTGCGGATCCAGGAATAGAACGCGCTGGTATTGCGGGAAGGGCAGCAAAAGCTGGCCAGTAGCAACCGTTGGTCCCGATAGGGGTCCCGGGGTCGTAATGATTCCGAAGAACGGATTCGGAACCTGAGCCAACAACGCAGCTGGTCCCATTGAAAAATACTGATCGGGCAACTGGTTCTGGTTGAAATTCGAAACGGTCGCCCACCCCTGCAAAAGAAGGTGGGTTCCCCTCGATCCCGCGTACGCCACCGTAAGGGAGGCATCCTTGCCGATCTGCCGTTCGACTGCTGCGTTCCATTGCTGCACATACGGCATTTTGTCGCCAGGAGTGCGCATGGCAAAGATACCCTGTCCGTAGAAGTCACCGGGGGTTGCATTTCGCCGCAGTGGCGTGGGGAGACCGTTAGGAAACGGGTTCGCCACCGTGGCGGTGGGACCACCCGAAGCTGGAGCTAGATTCACAGGCGAGAGGTTCGGTCCGTCTTGGCTGAGCGTGCTGGGAGGATAGGAAATACCATACGCCCCGCGCAATACGGTTTTATCGGTCAAGCGGTAGGCTAACCCAAGACGCGGCGAGAAAAGCTTCCAGTGCAGATAGTCTTCTCTCTGCGAATGCCATGACGGGCTATTGACGAGGGCCACATTCCCGATAAGCTGTTGTGTCTGCCCAGTGACTGGATTCAAGAAGGATCCCAGAGGGCTGGCCTGCTTCGGCAGAAACACAGTGTCATTGTTGTTTGCTTCTGAGAAAACACTGGGCTGGTCCCAGCGGAGACCGGCGGTAATGGTGAGCTTTCTGGTCGCCTGGAAGGTATCGTCGACAAAGAAAGCGTAGGACGTGAAGTACGCCCTGGAGCCGCCAATCATTCCCGGCGCTACCTGCGTGCCTTGTGCGCCGATGACGCCAAGCAGTGCCGAGGCGACAGCGGAGCCGCCTGCACCAGACGTGTCCGCGGTAGCTCCTTGGTCGAAGTTCAGCGTGAGTACTCCATTTTCCGGATCGGAAATCCACTGCACGTGGCGTAGGAAGCCCCCAAACTTAAGCTGGTGCCGACCCAAAATTTTCGTCAGGCTTCCCGAGAGTCCATACACGTTTTGGTGCCAGAATAGCTGGGAACCAATCCCATTGCTTCCGGTGACGCCAGAGTTATCGTTGAAGCTCATTGCCGGAAAATTCGCTGGCGCCACAAGCTGGCCTGCAAGGCCTGCCCAACCGGAACCGAATTGAGAGAGGTCAACGCCTTGGCTGTCCGGGAACTCGTGTTGGAAGACACGCAGATAGGAGAGCCGCAGATCCAGAATCGTCGAAGGATTGAAGGCGTGAGTGTCTCCAAGTATTGCGGAATGAGTGTAGATACCAGTATGGCCCTGACCCGATGTGTGGGTCCCCCACGCATCATAGGCGTTGCTATCTGCCTTCCAATACGCGTACCGGGCAAACAAGGCGTTTTTGTCGGAAAAACGATGGTCCACACGAGCGTTGTATTGAGCGTTGATTCCTCCAGTGGCCATCTGGGTGATGTAGTTGTTCGTGATGCCCGACTGCTTAGGACCCGGATAAGATTTCGCAAACAGTGCCAGAGCAGACGAATCCAGCCTGTTGGGGCAGATTAAATTCAGTACGCCATTACATTGGAATTGAGGGTCTCCGGGTTGACTGTGATCATAAATAGCTGGGAGTCCGGGTGCCGTAAAGTCACCTGCCAGCTCGGCGGGTGTGGGAACGGTGTTCGTCACTAGCGTTCCCGTCTTCAGCACTTCACGTTCGAATCCGAAGAAGAAGAACGTCTTGTCTTTGACGATGGGTCCACCGAATGTTCCACCAAACTGGTTTTGGATCAGTGGCACGCGAGCAAGCCCAGCCTGATTCGAGAAGTAATCGTTCGCGTTCAGAACCTTATTGCGCAAGTACTCGTATGCTGTTCCATGGAATTTGTTGGTTCCCGACTTGGTCGTGAGGTTAATGATTCCTCCCGCGTAGCTACCATACTCGGCGCCCACATTATTGGTGACGACGCGAAACTCTTGCACCATGTCCTGAGTGGGAATAAGCGAATTAAGATTGCCGGCAGGCGCATTGGATGCAACGCCATCGATGTAGAACGAACTCTGGTTGCCGAACCCGCCACCGATCGCGTAGTTGCCAAACCCAATGGCATTGGTCCTCGCGCCACCAGCTTGGTTGGAGACAGCGTTGCCATAGGTACCCCCCTGAGCAACGACGCCTGGCACCAAAGTCAGCATGTTGTTCACGTTTCTCCCGCTGAGTGGAATGCTCTCGACCTCCGTCTGAGAGATGGTGGTTCCTAGAGAAGCACTGTCAGTTTGCAGAGGAGGCGCCTCAGTCGTTACCAGCACGCTCTCCGTCACATTGCCCACCTGCAGCTTCGCGTCAACACGGGTCGCAACGTCAACTTGGACTTCTACATTGTCCTGGATGAATTGTTTGAATCCTTGCGTCTGTACTTCAACGCGATACATCCCGGCGATGAGATTCGGAAAGGAATACGTTCCCGCACTGCTACTCTGCATCGTACGAGTCTCGTTCGTACCCAGATTGGTCAACTTTATGGTTGCTCCAGACACGGTGGCTCCGCTCGCGTCCGCGACGCTTCCGACAACACTGCCGAATCTGACTTGAGCTCCTGCATTTGTGCACAGAACGGCGGCGGCAAAAAGCGCCACGAGTATCGGCAATAGCGATGCACGCAGACGCCGACTCAGCCAGTTCCCGTCAGCTCGCGTACACCGTGAATTGTTCTGATAGGAGATTCGAGTGCGTTGACTGTGGAGCGATGAATGGAGGCTGGCTAGAAGGTCGAGCATTTTGTCACCTCTTTCAACGTGGAAAAGACGACACACCGAACTTTGTAGGCTGATCCTCACCCGAGGACGCGATTTTACTGCTCATCATCGCGCTCCAAGCCAACGCAACATCCGCCAGCCAACAACGAGAACATGAACTGAACTGGATGAACTTTTATCGCCTGCATTCGCAAGCTGTCAAGATCTTTTGCAGACAACTATCACAAAGTTGTCTATACGGTCTTTGAAGAATCACTGTTCCCAGGTCGAATCGCACGCCTTCTCAAAGTGAATCAATCACTCGACGGCACCGAAGAACGCCGTGGCAGTTCGATCTGAATTGTGGCCCGTCAGACGCGGCACGATGGATGGGAGTAATGTTCAGAGTCGCTTGTGACCGTTGCGATTCGGTGCCGGCGCACTACACGATTTGCGTATAACCAACTCGCATCTGAGCAACACGTCGCGCGGCGGCAAATCGGGATTGGCGATTCGGTCCAGCATGACAGCGATAGCCATTCTTCCGATATCCCGGCACGGCTGGTGCAGCGTGGTCAGAGGCACAGGCAACAGGCGCGCGTACTTTACGTCATCGATTCCTACGATCGAGATGTCCTCGGGTATTCGCTGACCGAGCGATATCAAGGTGTGCATCAGATTTCCAGCCGTCAGATCATTCGCGCAAACGAAGGCATCTGGACGATCCTTCTTCAGTACCGACTTAATGAACTTCGTATCGCTGGCATCTCCGATACTAACCAAGTCGCGCCTAGGCCTCTCGCCTTGGGACAAGAGCGCTTCACGATATCCAGCCATGCGTGCATCGACAGTCGGCGCAGAGTTCGGGCGTGCAAAGAAGGCAATGCGGTTTGCTCCCGCTTTTATCAGGTATTCCGTGGCAAGAAATCCGGTGCGGCGGTTATCTATGCCGACCAGGTCGTACTTGCTGCGCTGCGGATACGGTTCGAGATCCCGATCCAACAGCACCACGGGAATGCCAGCGCGATCGAAAGCAGCGACAATCTTGTGATTTGATTGAAACCGATTGACGCTGAATTCTACTGGAGCAAAGAAAACCCCCGAAACCTTCTGCGAAATGTATTGTTCGCACAGTTGTTCTGCCGCTTGCTCCTTCTCCTGCTCCTGGGACACAGTATTACCCCACAACAACGAATGATGCATCGCCTCTTGCGCTTCCATCATCCCTTTACAGATAGCTTCAAAGATTTCGGTTTGTCCCAACTCGGGGATCAGTAATCCGAAAACATGAGAGCCCTTATGGGAATTCGAAGACACATAGGTACCGGATCCAACGCGCCGGGTAACGAGCCCTAGCGACTGCAACTCGTGCATCGCACGAAATACCGTCATCCGTGAGGCACCAAAGCGCCGAACCAGTTCCGCTTCGCTTGGCAAGCGCTTTCCGGGTTTATAACGACCCGAAGAAATCTCGTTCTGAAGCTTTTCCAATATCTGCCGATATTTATGAGTTGCCATGGTCCCGGTTCTTCGCTGTCGGTCGTACACCTCGCGACAATCAGCGAACCAGCATACGCTTTCGCGCAAGAGAGTGCCATATACAACTTAAGGACGAATGGGGGGCAATTGTCTTGACACCTCTGTGCTCTGGTTTTAAAAGTGTCTTTCGCTTCGTACCCGATCCAGGAAGATTTCTATCGTGGTGGGGTGCCGCGAAATACCTCTCGCTTTCATGCCACCGGTCAATCATTGAGAAACCAAGTCCAACTCATCACGTACGTCGATCGCCTGACCGGCGATCTCAAGCAACTCAAGGAGCGACTGGACCGAGAATGGTCAGGGCTTTTTGGGGGTGTACATCTGCTTCCTTTCTTCACGCCAATCGACGGAGCTGATGCAGGTTTCGATCCCGTCGATCACACTGAGGTTGACTGCCGACTCGGCGACTGGAAAGACGTACGCGCCTTAGGCGAACACCTGGAGCTCGTCGCCGATCTTATTGTCAACCACATATCCAGCGACTCCCCGCAGTTCAAGGATTTCTGTGAGCACGGTGCCGCGTCACCTTTCGCCGGGATGTTTCTGACGTACGACCGTGTCTTTCCTTCGGGTGCGCGCGAGGAGGAACTTCTGCGCATCTATCGTCCTCGTCCCGGGCTGCCGTTTACCAACGTAACGCTGAAATACGGCGAAAACCGCCTTTTGTGGACAACATTTACCTCGCAGCAGATCGACATCGATGTGAAGCATCCGGAAGGGCAAGCCTATCTGAAAACGATCCTCAAACGCTTTCAAGCGGCTGGGATAAAGATGATTCGGCTCGATGCGGTCGGCTATGCGATCAAGAAGCCCGGAACAAGTTGTTTCATGATCCCGGAGACTTTTCACTTCATCGCGGAGCTCACTTCGCAAGCACATGCCTCGGGCATGGAAGTACTCGTTGAAATTCACAGTCACTACCGGCAACAACTGGAAATCGCACGTCAGGTGGATTGGGTATACGATTTCGCGCTTCCTCCACTCATCCTTCACACTCTTTTCACGCGGAATGCGCGGGCACTCGGACAGTGGCTTTCGACACGACCGCAGAACTGCATCACCGTGCTCGACACGCACGACGGCATTGGTGTAATCGATGTAGGCGCTGGCAGTAACGGCGAACCAGGCCTGCTTGCGCCCAGCGACATTGACCACCTTGTCGAGACGATGCACGCCCGAAGCAAGGACCAGAGCCGAATGGCAACGGGAGCGGCGGCAAACAATCTTGACCTGTACCAGGTCAACTGCACCTTCTATGACGCACTGGGGCGTCGCGACAACGATTATCTAATTGCGCGCGCAATTCAATTCTTCGCGCCCGGTATCCCGCAGGTGTATTACGTGGGTCTGCTGGCAGGTGTTAACGACATGGATTTGCTCGCCCGATCCAGAGTGGGCCGCGACATCAACCGGCACTACTACACTCCTGCAGAAATCGGAAGCTCGCTACAAAAGCTGGTTGTGCAGAAACTGTTGGAACTCATTCGGCTGCGTAATACTCATCCAGCTTTCGCTGGACACGCAGACGTTAACACTCAGTCGGACCAAACACTCGTGATCACGTGGAATAACGCTGAACACTGGGCAAGGCTGTTTGTCGATCTTAGTGAACCGAGAGCTTTGCTGACCCATTCCAATCTGGCTGCCGAACAGGGCACAAACATAGGCACGTGGGATTCACGGCACGAGTCGCTGCTTCGGAGGTAATTCCATGAACAGTGCGCCGAGCGCGCAGCGGAATCTTTCCATAATCAAGTGGCTGACATTCTTTATGTTCATGATGTTTGCTATGACTACAGATTCCGTGGGCGTCATCATTCCAGAAGTCATCAAAGAATTTCACCTCAGCATGACAGTGGGGGGCGCCTTCCATTACGCCGCCATGTCCGGGATCGCATTTGCTGGCTTCTTCCTCGGCTATCTTGCAGACAAGATAGGAAGAAAGAAAAGCATCATCTTAGGACTTGTGTTGTTCGCGTTGAACTCATATCTGTTTTCAGTAGGTCGATCGTTTGCGTTCTTTGTAGTTCTCCTTGTGATTTCCGGCGTGGCAATCGGCATTTTTAAGACCGGCGCGCTCGCGTTGATCGGTGATATCACCCAATCGACAGTTGAGCATACTGCGACCATGAATACCGTTGAAGGGTTCTTCGCTGTCGGAGCCATCATTGGGCCTGCGATTGTGGCGCATCTCTTGGCTGGGGGTACTTCGTGGAAGTGGTTGTACGTGATCGCCGGAACTATTTGCCTATTGCTGATCATCACGGCGTCGTCCGTGAAATATCCACAGACCGCGGGAAGTTCCGAGTCCGTTGATCTGAAACGTACCCTTCAAATGATGAAGAACCCGTATGCTTTGGGGTTTTCGGGCGCGATATTCCTCTATGTCACTGTCGAAAGCGCAGCTTATGTATGGATGCCGACGCTGCTTGCCAGTTACCACGGACGGCTGCTCTGGATAGCGACCTATGCGATCTCGATCTTCTTTGTCCTCCGCGCAGCGGGCCGATTCGTTGGGTCCTGGGTGCTCGCCCGCTTGAACTGGGCGACGGTCGTTACAGTATTCAGCTTGGCCATACTGGTTTGCTTTGGTATATCCATGCTTGGCGGAGTGGGCATCGCTATTTTTCTTTTGCCGCTGTCGGGCCTGTTCATGTCGGTGCTTTATCCCACCCTGAACTCGAAAGGCATCAGCTGTTTTCGAAAGCCGGAACATGGCGCGGTCTCCGGAGTGATTCTGTTTTTCACGTGTGTTGCGGCCGTTCTAGGTCCATTGGCCATGGGTGCGATTAGCGACCGATTTGGTAATCCGAAATATGGCTTCGTGCTGGCCACTGTATTTGCAGCCATGCTTTTCGGCGGTCTCTTACTCAACCGCATCTTTGATCCGGCTCGCAATCGTCTTCAAGGGCTGGACCATAGCGAATACGAATCAGCTGAGACGCAGACCGTCGGCGCGCAAAAGCGAAGCTAGGCGGTTTATGATTTCCACAACATGAAACTTCGCGGTATCAGCGGCTCACGCATTATGCACAAAAAGCCTAAGATTGCCTTATCCGTAGCCCATTGTTCGAACCTTCTGGACGGGAGATCCGGCTTTCAACTTGAGAGTAGTTGGGGGCATGTATCGGTTCTTGAAGGTGGTGGGCACATCTGCGAGTTGATGTTGAATTCTGTCGGCAGCGTCAATCCGTTGTGGAGCCCAACATGGAAGACAATTGATCCTCCAGCATATAGCCCTAAGAAGCACCATAAGATTTACGGTCCACCACCCGAAGGCCGATTGTTGGCTGGAATCGCCGGCCACAGTGTCAGCTTTGACTTCTTTGGGCCGCCTTCGGAGGAGGAGATCGCGGCCGGCCATAGTACACATGGCGAAGCTCCGGTTGTTAGGTGGCGCAGACATTCGCGACCTGACGCACCGCAGACCTTGGCTTATATGGCTGACTTGCCCCAGGCGCGGATGGGCTTAGAGCGCATGATCACTCTCGATCGCAAAAATCCCGTTGTGTATTGCGAAGAGACCGCGTCGAATCTGGCCACTTTCGATCGGCCGATATCCTGGAATCATCACGTCACGTTCGGGCCACCATTCCTAGAAGCCGACGTCACACTCTTCGACATGCCTGCAACGCACAGCCAGGTTTGTCCCGCAACCTTCAGCAAGGAGATGTGGCTCCAGCCCGATTCGATTTTTCAGTGGCCCGAGGCTCCGATGAAACAAAGAGGAACAGTCGACCTGCGCAGAAGCGCAAAGGGACAGTATGGTCACTATACGGCGCACCTGCTAAATCCGCAGATTGAGCACAGCTTCATCGCGGTGAGCAATCCACGACTCAGACTGTTAGTCCTGTACGTTTTTAATCGAAAGGATTATCCATGGGTTGGCAATTGGGAAGAATCCTACAGTCGCGTTCATGCGCCCTGGAAAGGCCGCGAGTTATGCCGGGGCTTTGAGTTCAGCACCACGCCATTTCCCATTCCTCGGCGCGATACCGTTTCGAACGGCAGGCTGTTTGGTGAATCCACCTACGTCTGGCTACCGGCAAAGAGCCGGAAGAAAACGCGGTACATGATCCTGATGTTGCAGGTTTCGGAAAACTTCGAGGGCGTTGCCGCTGTTGAGATCGATCGCAATTCCATCCTTGTCCATGAGAGATCAACACAATCCATTATCAAGACGCACGCAAAACCCTTTCTGTGACGACGGACGCCTGCCTCTGGTAGAGGGCGCCGGTGGAGAGCCTGCCGCGGAAGAGCCCGGAGCAAAACGGCACTGGTTTGATTTTGACTCAGCATCGATGACCGAGATTACGCAGGTGGCGTCGACCCTGGATCCGCGCATTCGCGCCGCGATGAACGCACGTGGACTCCGAAGGCGGGCCTCTTACAGGATTACGCTGCCTTTCAAGGCTAGCAAGAGGAAACGTTTTCTACGCGGCCTGGCGGGGGAGGATATGAATGGAACTTTCGGGCCTCATGGGCGAATGGAGTAGTGGGGATTGTGATTTTCTAATAGGTCGTCGCTTCGCGTGGAATTCACTGGCTCGCAGACTCGGCTGTGTCGTGCTGGCAGTGTCGTTGAGGGGCGTGACGGTCGCGCAGAGTGCCCCACTTGTGTTGCAGCGAGATGGAAGGGTGATTTCGCTGGAGCCTTATGCTGCCAACGTTCTGCGGGTAACGATGAGCACTGACAAGGCTGAGGCGACCGGCGCTCCGGGCTATGGTTTTGTGGCAACGCCGTCGGCCGAGGGGTGGACGCACGAGCGCAATGCAGAAGGCGGTGAGGTCTTTCGCTCGAGCAAGATGGTTGTCCGAGTAACGCCAGAAAATCTTCCGGCTGAGAAACTGCCACAGCCGATGCCGCTGGATGCGCTGAATCGTCAACTGCGCGAACCCTACTTTGGCGGAGGCGGCGGGCAAGGTCCATACAACGATGCGCTTCTGTTTACGACGGCCGACGGCAAGATGCTAGTGCACATGCGCAACTGGTCCATGGCACCGGAACGCGCGGACGTTGCTCAGCAGGACATCGGCGCGAAGGGCTACTCGGTAGCGGCTACATTCGACTCGCCCTCGGACGAGCACTACTACGGGCTGGGCCAGCAGCAAAAGGGCTGGATGGACCTCCGGGATCACGAGATCCGGTGCTGGCATGACTACGGGACGATTGGGGGCGAGGACGTTTGCGTGCCGTTCATGGTATCGAGTCGCGGCTACGGGTTGGTATGGGATAACCCTTCGAAAACGACCGTGGCGCTGGGCTTCAATCAACGGAACACGTGGTCCTCGGAGGTGGGGGATCGTGTTTCCTACTTCGTGATTGCTGGGGATACGAGTGACCAAGTTTACGAGGGCTATCGCCATCTGACCGGCGTAACGCACATGCTGCCGAAGGCAGCGTACGGATACATCCAGAGCAAGGCGATTTATCCAACGCAGGAACAGATTCTGGATGTGGTGAAGAAGTATCGCGAGAAGAGACTGCCGCTGGATGGAATCGTCGTGGACTTCCTCAACATGACGAAGCAGGGGGAACTGGATCTCGATCCGGCGCGCTGGCCGGATCCGGCAGGAATGAATCGTGAACTGCATGCGATGGGGGTGAATACGTTGTTGAGCGTGTGGCCGCATTTTTCGCGTGCCAGTCAGTTCTACGACATGCTGCAGAAGAATGGATGGCTGATCCATAAGCCAGACGGAACGCCCGATTCGGGATGGACGAAGGAGACTATCGGGCCGAATCTCGATACCACGAACCCTGAGGCGGCGAAGTGGTGGTGGGAGAAGATTCGCGACCATTATGTAAGACCTTATGGATTCGACTACCTGTGGCTGGATGAGACCGAGCCGGATATCGATCCAGCGGGCGACATGTTCTCGGTAGGTTCGGGCATACGCTACTACAACGTTTATCCGCTGTTTCACACATCGTCGGTGTACGAAGGGTTCCGCCGGGATTTTGGAGACAGCCGGAGGGTAATGATCCTGGCGCGGGCAGCGTACCTCGGGGCGCAGCGCAACGGCACGGTGTTCTGGTCGAGCGACATTGTTTCGACGTGGGACATGCTGAAGCGCTCGGTTCCGGCGGGGCTGAATTTTGCGGCGACCGGACTGCCGTACTGGGACACGGATATTGCAGGGTTCTTTTCGCCGACAATTCCGGCAGACTACCATGCGGAACACAAGCCGCTGATTGATGGATCGGACGCGCGCGAAACGATTGCGAACTATGAGGACTATCCCGAGCTGTTTGTGCGGTGGTTCGAATGGGGCGCTTTTCAGCCGATCATGCGCGCGCATGGCGAGAGAACTCACAACGAAGTATGGTCGTATGGCAAGCAGGCGGAACCAATTCTGGCGAAGTATCTCAAGCTGCGCTACCAACTCTTGCCCTACACCTATTCGTTAGCCTATCGCAGCTACCAGACCGGCGCACCGTATATGCGAGCGCTGTTCATGGACTTTCCCGCTGATCCGAAGGTTGCGGACATTCCCGATGAATATATGTATGGACCGACGTTCCTGGTAGCTCCGGTGACCGAGCAAGGCGCAACGCATCGGACGGTTTATTTGCCGGCCGGTTGCGACTGGTACAGCTACTGGACGAATGAGCGTCTGCATGGCGGACAGACCATTGTGGTAAACGCTCCGATCGATACGTTGCCGCTGTTCGTGAAAGCGGGAAGCATTGTGCCGCTCGGGTCCGATGTGAATAGCACTCAGGAGACACAGAGAATTGGATCCCTGCGCGTGTATCCGGGAGCGAATAGCAGCTTTACCCTCTACAACGATGACGGAAAGACCTACGCCTACGAAAACGGTGGCGGCTCAGTCACAAAGTTGACCTGGGACGATGCCGCACATCGACTGAGCCACGAGGGCGCGTCAGGATCGAGTGAACTGGACAAAGCAAGGGTAGTCGTGATCGGCAGGTAAGCAAACCGCTTTAGCGGTTTACTCGGGATTGTCTGTGCGGCCGACATTCAGTGAGGAGATACGAATGCGTTCGGAAACTCTGTGGGTAATATGCTGTCTTATGGCTGCGTTTGTTGCGTCTGCGTTCGCCCAACAGAATGATTCATGCAGCGCTTTGGTGAACGTCAAGGTTCCAAGCCTGGAGATCACCAAGGCCACTCATGTCGAGGCCGGAAGCACCGAGGCCATTCCCTGGAACCAAAGTCGTAGCGCCCCTCTTCCTGCCTATTGCCGCATTGAAGGAGTCATCAATCGGCGAAGTGGCGCTGACGCCGAGGAGTTTGGGATCAACTTCGTATTGGCAATGCCTGACAAATGGAATGGCGACTTCCTGATGCAAGGTGGAGGGGGCAGCAACGGTATTGTGCTTGCTCCGCTTGGATTAAATGCTGCCGGAGACACACCTGGACTTATGCGCGGATTCGCTGTTGCGAGTACGGATACGGGTCATAAGAGCCACCGTCCAGGATTTGATTTCGGTTTCATGAGAGATCAGCAGGCGTATCTGGATTTTGCTTATCTCGCCAATGCCGAGGTCGCTACGCTCGCCAAACAACTCATCACGCAACACTACGGAAAGCCAGCAGCTTTTTCGTATTTCTCGGGCTGTTCGACGGGCGGCCGCGAAGGGATGATTCTTTCCCAGCGTTACCCCACGCTTTTCAACGGCATCATCTCCGGCGATCCCGCCATGCGCACCGGGCTCTCCAATCTCGCCATCGGCAGATGGGTTCCTATTGCCTTCAATCAAATTGCGCCGAAAGACGCGAATGGGAAACCAATCATCGAGCAAGCTATTACTGACAACGAACGAAAGTTGATCAAAGATGCCCTCATCAAGAAGTGCGATGCCAAAGACGGTCTTGCCGACGGCTTGATCTCCGATCCTCTTGCGTGCGATTTCGATCCAGAGACGTTGGCATGCAAGGGCGAAAAGAACGATTCCTGTTTGGCTCCCGAAAAAGCTGCCGCCATCAAGAAGGCCCTCGGTGGGCCGAACACTTCGAGCGGAACCCGGGTCTATGCTGGCTTCCTTTACGACACAGGCATCACAAACGGTCCGCCGTTCCGCGGATTGCTCTCACCCGGTCCCGGTATTTTCGGACCTGCGACGACTGACATGACGATGGATGTTGATAAGGAAGCTCTGGCGGCCATTCAGCCCCTAGTGGACTCTATGTCCACCAACTTGACGACATTCTCTGCGCACGGAGGAAAACTGATCTTCTACCACGGCGATAGCGACCCATGGTTCTCGCCGCTCGATACCTTCGGTTATTACAAGGATGTGGCCGCTGCCAACGGAGGACTCGAAGCCGTGTCCAACTGGAGTCAGTTCTATTTCGTTCCAGGGATGAGCCACTGTGGCGGAGGCCAGGCGCTTGATCAGTTTGATTTGTTGGGTGCGATCGTCAACTGGGTCGAGAAGGGAACGGCGCCGATGTCAGTGATCGCGACTGGCAAAGCGTTTCCCGGGCGTAGCCGGCCGCTGTGTGCTTATCCGAGGCACGCGCAATATAAGGGAGACGGGAATCCCGAAGACGCGAATTCCTTCGAGTGCCGTTGAGCAGGACGGGTTTCACCCATGACTAAGTGAAACATGAGGGAGGACTGGTAAAGATGAAGCACATCGGAATAGCAATCATCCTTTTCGCGAGTTTTTGCCGTGCACAACAGGCGGGCGATTTTCGGCCCTTCTCAACCAACGTCTGGGGAGCGGAGTATCCGCGAGTTGACAGCGCCGGGAGGGTTCAGATTCGCGTGAAGGCTCCCGACGCCATGAAGGTCAGATTGAATTTCTGGAGCGGGCCGAAGGTGGACATGGAGAAACAGCAGGACGGATACTGGACCGTTACCACTCCACCGCTCGTTCCCGGCTTTCACTACTACACGCTGATCATCGATGGCATGGAAGTCAGCGACCTCAACTCGCATGCGTTCTTTGGTGGAACCAAGGAAGCGAGTGGGATCGAGGTTCCGGAGCCGGGTTCGACCTATTACTCGATTCAGGATGCGCCCCACGGCCAAGTCCGGGAGGTCTGGTACAACTCGAAGGTAACGGGTAGCTGGCGGCACGCGCTGGTCTATCTGCCACCGAATTACGATACACAGATGAAAGAGCGCTATCCGGTGCTCTATTTGCAACACGGCGCCGGTGAAGATGAGACCGGCTGGATTCGCCAGGGCAATGCCAATTTCATCCTCGACAATCTCATAGCAGCAAAGAGTTGCAAGCCGATGATCGTCGTGATGGCCTACGGCTATGCCAAACGCGCCGGCCAAAATCTGTCCGATCTGACCGGAAAACCGTTCGGCTCTCCCGAAATGCTGAAGGCGATGCAGGAAATGGCTGCATCATTCGAAGACGATGTGACGCAGGCCCTGATTCCGTACATTGATTCAACCTTCCGCACACTATCCGATCGCGATCATCGCGCTATGGCTGGCCTGTCCATGGGAGGAATGCAGACGTTCCAGATCACGCTCAATCATCTCGATCTCTTTTCTTACATTGGCGGGTTCAGTGGAGCAGGCGGGATGCTCGTGCTCGGGGATCGGAAACTGGATCCCAAGACCGACTACAACGGAGTATTCGCTGATCCGGCGGCATTCGCCAAGAAGGTGCACTTGCTCTGGCTCGGGGTCGGAACCGCAGAGCCGGAGAGAATGCGCGCCGGACTCCAGCGCCTGCACAATTCACTGCTCGAAGCAAACATTCAGCACGTCTTCTACGAATCGCCCGGTACAGACCATGAATGGCAGACGTGGCGCCGCGATCTGAAAGACTTCGCTCCAAGGCTCTTCTAACATGTTGGATGGACTGTAGATTCTCTGGCGGGAGCGACGGGAATCGAACCCGCGGCTTCCTGCGTGACAGGCGTTCTAACCAACTGAACTAGGCCCCGCATTAGTAATTCGTCTGATCCCTTCCGATTCCCTCTCGTTCCTTCCTGTTCCATCTGGCCGTTGACAGACCGGCGTTCCACAGATAGCAATTTTCCTTCTCGGCAAATTCTCTCTGCCTGCGAGTTTCCGCGCCGATTCAATGTCGAGCGTCCATCCCACATCTCATTCTTAGTCCCACGCATCCTTAATTAGGTATCATTCGCCGATTGTGAGTAGTTCCGCAACCCACGACCCAGAGCGAAGGCGCTATCCACGAGTGAAGGCTCGAATCCCATTGGGACTGACCTGCATCGGTGCAGCGCCGATGCGGACTTCGACGGACGAAATCAGCCTTTGCGGGTGCTACATCGAGACCATGTTCACGATGGAGGTGGGAACCAGACTTGGGGTCACGCTGTCGTTGGACAACGAAGTGATTCGTTGCACGGCTGTTGTGGCAACCAAATATCCACAAGTCGGTAATGGAATCGATTTTATTGACATGGCTCAAGACGACCGACTGAAATTGAGTCAATACATTGCGGAACGGGCCAAAATGAGCCGGGAGATTACCGGAGCAATTCCTTGGTTGATTTGTCGATACCAGAGGGCAAACTGACGCTGCACGTCCGGGGTGCTGACAGGCTCTGGGCGTTCAAGAACAGTCTCGAAATCCTGCTTGTCCACATTGCGGGCGTTCGAGCCGACCCAGAGGTCGCGCGAGGCTGGTATCACGGCATCAGGATGCCCGGAACGAACTCGCCGGGGTGGGTAATGATAGGCAAAATCCTCTCATATTAGACTCCGGCCTTGCGAGACGCAAGTTCGGCGCAACGAGACGACGATAGTGCGACGTCGACGATTGAGGCTGCCTAAGGTGTGTCAAAACTTTTGTGTAAACGACCAAGTTTTGTTTTTGGGGATGGGGTCTGGGGAAGGGGGCAGTTCCCCTTCCCCAGCCTATCTCTGTAGAAACAGAACACGGCTGGCGCGCGTGCAGAGAACCCTTCGCGAAACGCCACAACTCCGGTCACCAACACGACGAGCGCTCCCAACGCGACCCAGGCAATCTTATGTCTGAAACGGACATCGGCGGCTAGCCGTCCTATGTATTAAGGAGTCCGCATCGGAGTGGTTGGAGCAATATGGAGCCAAGGCAAAGACGGCCGTTGCAGGGCGGAAGCATGCGATCGATGCCGAATGTGCCGTGCGGCCGATGCGACAACTGGTCTGCAAGGGGCCAGTAACGGGTAATCGCCGGCGACTAGAACGTAGAACTAGGATCCGACTTCCGCCTCCAAAAATGGGCTAATGTTTCTGGATTTCGCAGAGCACCGGTTTGATGTCAATTACCGGGGTGCCGTCGAGGGCTTCGATTGGACCGATTCGCAGGCGCTTGTTGCCCTTCTTGCGCACGGTGACTTGATGCAGGCCGATCGGATTGGGCCGATCGGGAGATCGTGTCGCAAACACACCCGTCAGTCGCCGGTTCGGATCCGAGCGTGGATGGACCTTCAGAACCTCGCGGTGAGCTTGGTGCAGCCGAGTCAGGACGATGACCTGGTCACCGACCGCCAAGCCATCGAGGCCCGGCGCAGCGAACGGATGCACTACAAGCCAGGCATCGGGAGCTCCTTCGGAACCCTGTTTCGGTGCCTTGCTCCGCTCCTTTAGGTTTGAGCGGATCACGCCAATTGACCGAATATCGTCAGACGGCTCTGGCTTAGCGTTCCCGCCGGCGCGCAAATTCTTCTTGGCTCCAATCATGATCCCCGACCAGCTCCAGTATTCATATTAGCGCCTTGCGCCACGGCACTCGACTGCGACGTGCATGAGCGTCACGGTTCGAGCACGCCCAAGCTCGAATTCCCGGAGACGCGTTGCGTCGGCAATCACACTACGTAGCGATCTTCCGATCCACGATCGAGCAGCGAAGCACCCTCGACAGTTGTCCGCGCGGTGCTCAACGAGTCCCACCTTTCCATTGACTGGCATCGCGTGTGCGTCGCTGACAAGCTGTCGTGAAATTGCAATGGCTCCCTTCGCCCACGTCCTCGCGCCACGAATCTTTCTGGGCGCACCCGGACGTGCGGCAGTTTCCCCCACGGACCACGACATCGGGATCGAGCACGGCGCACCTGTCCCATGATCCTTGATAACTTCTGCCGGAGAGAGCGCTAACCGGGCCTCAGAATTCATACCTCATACCTCAGACCTTTACTCAATAGCCCGATTGGCTTGGTGAAGCTAATCCGACGACAGCGGGCTGACGCCCGAAGCCCGGCGCCCGATGCCTTCGTTTTCAATCCGCGCTCGGGCGCAATTCCACTCTCTTTGTCTTAATCCTGACCTGCGTTGGCGGAAGTTTGGGCGGAGGCCAATCGCCCGTGTGCGCCTCAATCGTGATCATCCCGGGCCTGCGAGTAGATTGCACAATCACCTGCGCCAGTCCGTTGAATAAGGTGCGTTTTGGCTCTTTGTCGGATTCCTGGCAGTTCGGATCGCCGTTGCCGACACCGATCAAAGCACCGTCGCCGCTTACCTGAAACAGGATCGCGACATCTGCAGTTGGAATCGACCGGCCCTCCTTGTCGATGACTTCCACACGGAGGACGCAGACGTCTTCGCCATCGGCATTGATTTCGGTGCGGTCGGGCGAAAGGCGAATTGATTCCGGCTCGCCAGTCGTCTCCTGTTTCCGGGTGAGCACAACCTTTCCATTTTTTGTGCCACGCGCTTCGAGCACGCCGGGTTCGTACTTCACTTTCCATTCCAAGTGGGTCAAGGGCATAACTTTCTGCGACCCTTGGCTCGTTCCATTGAGAAAAAGCTCGACCGAATCCAGGTTCGAATGCACCCAGACCGAGATCGTTTGGCCCTCGCGCCCCTGCCAATTCCAGTGGGGAAACAGATGCAGCACCGGGTCCGCTCCCCACCAGGCTTTGTAGTAATAGAAGTTGTCTTTGGGAAAGCCGCACATATCGACGATGCCGAATTGCGAGTTAATCGAGGGCCAGCCATACGGCGTCGGCTCGCCGCGATAATCGAAGCCGGTCCACGCGAAGCCGCCCGAAAGCCATTCCCGCCCGGCATAGAACTTCCACCACTCCTCGGCGAGCTCCGACCAGGAAGTATGGTTCAGATCGTAGGCGCTGACCCAGTTCCGCAGCTTGTCAGTCGAATAAATGCCGCGTGTCGAAACGGTGCTCGCCGTTTCTGTTCCCACGCTCGGGACCCTGGAATGCGCCTGGTGCCATTGATCGATGACTTTCAGATTGTAGTTAAACCCCATGACGTCCAACTGCTCGGGAAACGGACTATCGAAGGCTGTATTTACCGCGGCGGTGCACATGCGCGTGGGGTCGAGTTCGTGAGAACGGTCAATCATGTCATCGATGACGCGCACGCCCTGCGGCTGCTTCATCATGGTCCCTTCTTCGTTGCCCATCGACCAGAGAATGATCGACGGTGAGTTGCGGTATCGCTTGATCATCGTCTCCAGTTGCGCCATACCTTCAGGGCTTGAACTCATCAGGCGGGTTTCGCACAGCATCATCATGCCCAGGCGATCGCAGGCCTCTACCCACTCCGGAGTGGGCATGTTGTGGGAAGTACGTACGGCGTTGCCGCCCATACCTTTCAGAACGGCGAGACGAAACGCCTGGAGACGATCGGGAAGCGCTGCCCCGACTCCGGCGTGATCCTGATGGTTACAGGTGCCTTTAATTTTGACGGATTTGCCGTTGAGGAAAAATCCTTTGTCGGGATCCCACTTGATATCGCGCACACCGAAACTGATGCGCTCCGAATCACGAACCTTGCCGCCGGACTCGACGGTTACCACTGCCGAATAAAGATTCGGCGTTTCCGGGGACCAGAGTGCTGGATTCGCCAGATTTGCGCTCGCAGTAAGGGTCGCCGAGCCATCCACGGCGACGGACTGCTGCGCGGAGTCCGTCGTGGCGACAGTCCTACCGGACGCGTCCAGGATCTGCCAGCGCACGCGGCAGTTCTCAGCCTGCCGGCCTTCGTTCTGCACAACTGTGCCGAGGCTGAGCGTCGCTGCATTTCCTTTCAAGGTGGAACGAATGTAGCTCTCGCAGTGCCCGAGGTGTAGCGGATCTGTCTTGGTCAGCCAGACGTGCCGGTAGATGCCCGCACCCTCATAGAACCAGCCGTCCCCGAAGCTGGCGTCCATCCGCACAACCAGATAGTTCTTTTCTCCGTACCGAAGGAAATCACTCAGATCGAAGCGAAAGGGAGCATAGCCGTTGTCGTTACGGCCGATGAAATATCCGTTCAGAAACACCAGCGCGCTGCGGAAGGCGCCGTCGAATTCGACAACAATCCGCCTGCGGGAATCCCCTTTCGGGATGTCGAAGGCGCGACGATACCAGCCGATGCTGGTCTCGGGATACCGCCGGCCCAGCGGCTTGAAACCGTGGCTTTCCTGATCGGGATCGCGCACGAACGGCAACTCGACCGCCCAGTCATGCGGCAGACCCAAGTCGCGCCACTTTGAATCGTCGAATTTCTGCGTCGAGAACCAGAAATCGCCGCTCTTGGCGAAGTCTCCCTCTCCCATGCCGAACCCCAGATCCCGCGCCGGATCCGAACCATGTCCCTGGAAGAACTTCCAGCCGAAGTCAAAGAGAAGCCGCTCCCGCGGGGCCAACGCCCCGGCGGGTTCCGATACCGTGTATCGCACCAGAAGTGCATGCGCCCGCTGAATCGAATCGGGCATGAGTGTCGAAACCGATAGCCCAAGACCAGAGAGAAGCAGATCACGACGTGTGAGGGAAGTCATCGATAGCCTCATGATGAACTTGACCGCAATGGCGTAGCGTGCGCACGCGCGGCAAGCACAGGGCTCGCGCATTGGGACCCCGCATTATAAAGGGCTTTTACCTCGAAAGATTCATAGCTTGGTCGACTGCTCCTCTCATTCTTGGGGTTCACTCCAATCGCGAGATGATCCCTGGCTGCCCGGGTTGGTGACGCCTGCGGGAACGAAGCTGATGCAGGAATTGTTAAAGAGAGGGCTGCTGGTCACTGGGCCCAAAGGAGCTCTATGGAGGTGCTGGCCCATAAGCGGATCGGTCACCTCGAACGGTATGCCGAGTTGCACTTCTAACCATTGTGTTCGCTACCACACTGACCAACTATGAGTGCGCGCTGCGACCCCATTCCACCTGGTGACACGTTTTTCTTCTGTCCTGTACTTAGTGCCACTTTTTCAAAAGGGGATGCAGCTGCTGGAGGGTCGCGCTGATTCAAAAGGAGCATGGAGTGCGACAGTGCCATTTTATGCTTCAGGTCGGTGCCGTTTTATGAGGTTCTATTCGGAAGCCAAAAAACAAGTCTTGAATTTCAGCCAATGTGAAACCGAGTTGACGAGCCCGCTGAATGATTGCCAGGCGGTAAAGCACCCTTGGATCGTAACCTCTCTGCCCGCTGAGCCGCTGCGCAGCGGGAAGCAGGCCAATCCGCTCGTAATAGCGAATTGCTGAGGGCCGAAGTCGAATTTGCCGTGCCACCTGCGAAATGGTCAATTGGGGCATGCGTCATTCTAACGCTCTCTTGCTCTCTTCGTCACTCACTCGGCTGCCACGGACAAATTATTTACAAAAAATCCCCTTGCCTTAAAGTCCACTCTAAGTTGTAGGGTGACACAAGAGCCGAACACCCTGCTTCTTTTCCGCCCGAAGGAGAAATGAGTCGTGAAGAAAATAAAAGGGATGACGGTCATCGTGCTGTTAACTGCAGAGAGCCTCTTGGCTCAAGCGGCTCCGCAGGTCGTTGCTATAAAGAATGATGCGAGTCTCGACGCTCAGCGCGAAAGACATGCCGTGCAGTCCCTGTTGAGAGTCGTCGAGAAGGAGATCCTTTCTGCGGTGGATGCCATGCCGGCCGACAAATTCGGGTTTGCCCCGAGTGATGGCGAATTCAAGGGCGTTCGCACGTTTGGTCAAATGGTGAAGCACTTCTCCGCCACCAATCACATTTTGGCTGCCGCAGCCCTGGGAGAGGAGCCACCCGCGGACGCTGGTGACGAACTCGGGCCAGAAAATGTCAGGACCAAGGCTGACATTCTTACGTACTTGAAAGGATCATTCGTCCATCTGGACAAAGCAGTCGAAGCCATCGGCCAGACGAACATTCCAGTGAATGCCTCGCCGATCTCGCCCCTAAAGCGCGGCGAAGTGACTCGCTTAGCGCTCATAACAGAGACGCTGCTGCATGCTTATGACCATTATGGGCAGATGGTCGAATACCTCAGAATGAACGGAGTCGTACCTCCCGCGAGCCGTCCATGAAAAATCTCGATAACCCCGCGATCGCCTGCTCCCTGACAAGGTCAGAATTCCACGATCGCGAAGCAAAACTTCTTGCTCAATTCAGGTCTGCAGTCGTCGAAGCTGAGGAACTTCAGGAAGGTTACACTTTTCGTCTTCCGCGCGAGGGCAAGTGGATCATGCTTGTAGCGGAGTTGATTGTGGCAGAGCGCGAATGTTGCCCCTTCTTGACATTCGAGCTGGCAGTTCTGCCGAATAAGGGACCATTGATGGTTCGAGTGATCGGCCCTCGCGGTGCCAGAGAATTCGTGAAAAGCGTCCTATGGAAGCCTACCCCGTCCACCTAGTGCCATTCTGGACGAGTTTGCATTACAGAATTAGGGAAAGTTTGCCTATTACACGTCAAGTCACCCTACAAAACCCACAGGATTCCAGCAATCACGTAGATCGCGAACCGAGCAGGCATTGACACCGTGGGATGACGGAGGAGCAGGCAACAACGCGAGGGCGCGCTTTAAATTCAGCAGCGAAGGCAAGTCGTGCCTCTCGGTCGTGAATAATGTCTCCAACGGATGGGACGGTGAAGCGCTGCGACGATGGTTGGCTCCGAATGCGCTGGCGCGCACACTCATCACGCGCCCAGCGGCGAGTGCGTCGCTCAACAAAAGCCGTTTTGGCCAATTCAGCGAGGCTGTGTGCATTGCTCAAGTCATTCCCTTCGCGGTATCCTCTTCCACCCCATGGAGGGTCTATGCTTAGGTCCTTTGCTAGTACCCTTGTTTCCTCCGGGATGTGTCTGTTATTTCCGCTGCTCGTCCAGGCACAGGCTTCGTCTTTTTCTATCGGCACTGCCTCTGCCGCACCGGGGCAAAAATCAACCGGGTATTTGGAGGTCCCAGCTGGCGTCGACGCTGCCACGAATATTCCCGTCATCGTCATCAACGGCGAAAAGCGCGGCCCGGTCCTGGCTCTTGTCTCTGGCGCCCACGGTACCGAATACACCTCCATCATCGCGATTGAAAAACTCATCAACGTACTTGATCCCTCTCAAATCACCGGCACCGTTATCCTTGTCCCGCTCGTCAACATTCAATCCTTCGAACAAAAGGTCCCCCATGTTAACCCCATCGATAACAAGAGCATGAACCGCTTCTACCCTGGTAAACCCGATGGGACGCAAACTGAACGTGCGTCCTTTCTTATCACCAAACAAGTCGTCGATCGATGTGATTATCTTATCGACTACCACGGCGGCGATCTCGACGAGAGCCTCCGCCCTTACGCGTACTGGGCACCCACTGGCAAGGAGAGTCAAGACCAAATATCCAAAGAGATGGTCCTCGCATTTGGACTCGACCACATCATTATCTGGCGCGACCGTCCCGCCGACCTAGCCGCCACTCGCTACCTCGACAACACCTCTAGTGCTCGGGGAAAACCTTCCATCGTCGTCGAAGCTGGCTATGCGGGCACCGTCGATGCGGATGACGTCGCCCTTCTCGTCGACGGGACATTCAGCACTATGCGCGCTCTCAAGATGCTTTCAGGAAACCCTCGGCACGTCGAGAATCCTGTCTGGCTCGACAGAGTCGTGGATGTCTTGTCCGACGGCCCGGGCATTTGGTACCCGCTTGTGAAGCGTGGTACCTATGTTCAAGAGGGCATGAAAATCGGCTTTGTCACCGACTACTTCGGCAAACTCATACTGGAAGCGCGCGCTCCCGTCTCCGGTGTCATCTTGCACATCAACGCGGTCCCATCCCTCAAAAAAGGCGACAACATTGCAGACATCGCCGCCGTTGCAGCCCACGCCCCTTGATCTAATCTGATTTTGGATAGCAACAATCGATGATTCTCCTCTGTGGACACATTGCTCGTGTGCACCCCACAGCAACTCGTCGACTCGTCGCCGCGGCGTCTGAAGGTACGAGTCCGGGGAGCGCACCCAACTTCCGTGTCGCCCGTCAGGACTAACAACACCGGTGCGGCGCAGTGTGAAAGCATGGCAGAATCGGAATCCCGCCAGGAGCTCGTCCACGCTCATTTGATTCGGCTGAAACACCACGTGGGTACGTCCGTTTCGTGCATTTCCGCATAGCGCTTGTAATAGGGATACGAAAGCGGGATCTGCGCTCCAACCAGCTCATCCGGATTCGTCACTGCCATCCTCGCCAGTGTAAGGGCCACGTCAAGGTCTACTATCATGAAGTCAAATTGTGTTTGGTTCAGCTTCTTGAGAAGGGCCGTAAAGGGGCGGGCGACATAGAAGTGGGTGTCATGCCGCCCGAGCCTCGCGGCGCTCTTCCCAATAGTCCTCAAATCGGCCATTGAGATGAGAGCAGCGCAGCGCCAGGATCGCGTTGGCGCCCCGCACGG